>ERZ1032473.6-NODE-6-length-146613-cov-119.273284_pt1 | contig 146613 bp, 117 predicted proteins | sample MGYA00518734_ERZ1032473 | MGnify/ENA primary metagenome ERZ1032473 (study PRJEB33719, sample SAMN04261339) | wastewater metagenome | biome: periurban shantytown; feature: human; material: feces | host: Homo sapiens | place: Peru: Lima | collected 2013-01-23 ...
CACACCCACACCAGCCACGCCACACCACAGAACAACCAGACAACGGCGCGTCACACAAGCATTCAGCCGCACAAATCGCCAGCAGCCGGCTCACAACCGAACCGCATGCGGTATCGGAGCCTCGACAGAGCCACAACGCTTGCGACTTGCATCAGCAACATAGCCGTTATATATGCGCATCACGGTCGAACACTCACGCACATGCATGCCACGCCCATCCAAGTCATATGGGTACCGCACACCACACGCCACTGGGAAACAAGGCACCATCATCAACGCCCCATAAGCCCACGACAGGGCAAAGTCTAGAATGGCCTTCATGAGGGTGCCCCGACCGCAGCCAGCGATAGCATCGCTCGCCACGGGACGGGCACGACACCGTACAAGTTCGCCGCACACAAGGCGAGGAACGAAACGAACGCACATACCGCGTCTCCAACACAGCCAAGCAAAGCGACCACATCAAGCACAACACCATGATCAAGCCAGCAACCACACGCAATAACCGCACCACCACCAGCCGCAACATCGACCGGCAAACACGGCCACGCACACAGCACAATGCCTTCGCGCGCATTGGAGCCACGGCACGATGGGCACTCGCCGTGGCGGCATGTCTGTGGCTGGCCTGGTGCACCGCAGTCGGGCCGCTGTATTGGAACGATTCCTCCATTGCGAACTTTGGCGCGCTCAATGCACTATTCGGCATACTCGCGTTTGCCATCTACCTGTTCATCGTGGTGGTGCTGGTACGCAAAGCACACCACCAGCCGGCGCTCGGATGGGCGGCTGACCGCGCCACCGGCGAGCGCACGCCCAGAACACTGATTCCGCGATCCTGGCGTACCGCATGGAGGAAACGAGCCGCAACGTTCCGGATCACCAAAACCGGCATCTGGCTTCAGCGCATAAGCGCATGCTGCGGCCGCTGGATTGTGCGCTGTACCGACAAACGATGGAAAATCGCACTGGTGCTCGTCATCGGATGGCTGTGGGTACCGACAACGCTATTAGCCGCCTTCGGCGCGGACCTACGAAGCCAGGCCCGTGAATTCAGCTGGGCTTGGAATCAGTGGACGGGTTTGAAACAGCCGTATATCGGGTTCTTCTCCTTCGCCCCGATGGACATCTACCCGACCGCGCATTACCTATGGCCGGACTCCCCTACCTACCTGACCGACCAGCATAATATTCTGCTCACGCTGTGGTATGGCTCCACATTGGCCGTTTCCCGCTATTTCACCGGTTCCAACGACTGGGGCATTGTGCTGCTGGCCGCCATCCAATGGCTGTTCGCCATCGGATGCATCGCCGCCACATTGCATCGCTTCCTGAATCTGCCTTGGCTCGCGCGCAACGAATACGTTGATTTCGCCCACCCTGAACGCGGCGGACGATTCGCCCCGACTCGCCTTGGACGCCCCGAGCGGGGCATGCGCGCCACTCTGCCTTCCCAATCGGCACATGCGCCAGCACGAATCATCACGATACTGTTCTTCCTGTTGTGCCCGTTGGCGGTATTCTCCACGATTTCGCTGACCAAATCACCGCTGTTCGCATTCGCGTTCACTTGGGCGTTCGGCATCTGGTACGAGCTGTACGCCACATCCGGCGACCGCCATGCCCCGGCCCATGGCGCACCGTTCCTTGCAAGATTCCACCGTTTGCCTGCACGCACCTTCCTGGCTTTCCTCGCCGCCAACGCGATCATGCTGATCAGCGCGAAATACGCATGGTACGTGCTGCTGTTCGAATTTGTTCTTGCCCTGATTGCAGATCGCAGGCATTGGAAGGTCTACGTGTTCGCACTGCTTGTGCCGACGGTGCTGATTCACGGCGGCATCTCGATGGCCATCAATTCCGGGATCATTATCAGCGGCGATCCGATCGAAAGCCATGGCGTTCAGTTGCAGCAGATCGCACGAATCGCCAATAAGGCACCTGAGACCATCCCCGAGTCGGCACGCAGAAAGCTTGCGCCGGTCTTCAATCTTGACCAGATGGCCGAAGCATACTTCCAGCAGGATGCGGATCCGGTGAAATCCTCGGGCATCCAGTCCAAGAAGGTCAGTTACCGGTGGCGGTCCGTCACACCGGAAAGCATGAAGCATTTCAACGAGGCCTGGCTGGAGACCGTGCGCGCGAATCCTGTGGTGGCAGTGGACGCGCTGATGGCAAAATGCTTCGGATACTTCGACATCGCAGATCTTCCCTACGTTTCGATGGACTATTACGTGTATAACGACCAAGTGACTTCGAACTCCACATGGATCAAGTACTACAACGCGAATTGGCGCGCATGGGTGGCGAATACATCCAGGCAGATCAGCCGGACACCGGTTCTTGGATGGCCGCTGCACGGCAACTTCTACGTTATTCTGACGCTGCTCATCGGCGCTGCGGAAGTGATTCTGCGACGGTGGCGCACACTGGCATGGCATCTGCCGTTGCTGCTGCTTATGGGCGTGATGATCACCGCACCGGCGAACAACTTCGAACGCCACATGCTACCCATAGCCTTCTGCTTCGTATTCCTATGCCTGACATTCTGGCGTGATTCGCATGCCCGCGTCTCCACAGCGAACACGAGTGCCCGCGCTTGCACAACGAAGGATTAGACTGACCTGATATGACCCAAGATTTTCTGGACATGCTTCTGGCGGGAGACAAGGCCGATACGGATTGCGAAACCACGCCGGATCGCGCGGACACGGCAAGCGCCATCCACCTTATTCGTGCTGTCGCGTTCGAATGTCTGCTGAACCACGTGGTTGACGAACGTGCGCAATCCGTGCTGCGACTCGTCGGTTTCGATGGTGATTTTGCCTGCTGCGCAGTCGCAGGCCGCCCCTCGGAAACCGAGCATGCCTCCAGTGAAACGATCCGCCATGCCATTGCGGATATCGGCGGCGCAGAACCGCTGATCGGCATGCGAGGCGAAACACTTGTGGCGTTATTCCGATTGCAGGGCGCCACAAACCCTGATCTCACTTGCACGGCGATTGCGGGAGCCTTTGCCCCCGACGTTCCCCTCTGCCTAGGACCGGTAAGACGCGGCATCATCGGCGCTTCCCGAACCATTCATGCGGCATTGACCACGCTACGCACCATTCCTGCGCTACACGCGATAATCGAAACAACACCCTCCTCACGAGTGCAGCATCAACCGTTGCTACGAGCGGAAGATGCGCTACCGGAACGTGCGCTGCTCGGCGATGAGGATGCGCGGCATGAACTGGTTGATGGCATCTATGCCAATCTGCTTGGCCAGGGTGAGGACGACCCGACCATGCTTACGGTTTCCTCGTTCCTTGAATCCGGAAGATCTCTTGAAATCACTGCCCGTATGTTGAATGTGCACCCGAACACCGTGCGGTATCGCCTGAAGCGTATGGCGGATACCACCGGCTGGGATGCCACCAATCCGCGCGACGCCACTGTGCTGACAACCGCCATTGCGCTTGGGCGAATCGCTTACGCCGAACAGCGTTAATCCTGAGCCGCATATCTTGTAGCCGTACGGCACGGGTGGCTGGCTGCGTTGGGCGAAATCGCCGGCAATGACTCGACCTGCTCACAACTACGACGAAGGCCTCCCGCATCATATGATGCGGGAGGCCTTCGTATCGACCAGTGAATCAACCATCACACGGCGAAGCCGCTGATGGGTTCAGACTCACAGAGCAGCCGGATCGACCGGGATGCCAGGGCCCATCGTGGAAGTGATAGTGGCCTTGGTCACGTAACGGCCCTTCACAGTGGACGGCTTGAGACGCTTGATCTCATCGGCCACTGCATGGAAGTTCTCGTCCAGTGCCTTCTCGTCGAAGGAGACCTTGCCCACGAGGAAGCTCAGGTTGCCGTTCTTGTCGACGCGGAACTCGATCTTGCCGCCCTTGATGTCCTTGACGGCCTTGGCCACGTCCATGGTCACGGTGCCGGTCTTCGGGTTCGGCATGAGGCCACGCGGGCCGAGCACGCGGCCCAGACGGCCGACCTTGCCCATCATGTCCGGAGTAGCGACGACGGAGTCGAAGTCGAGGAAGCCACCCTGCACCTTGGCGATGAGGTCATCATCACCGACGATGTCGGCGCCGGCTTCCTGAGCGGCGGTGGCCTGCGGGCCACGGGCGAACACCAGAACCTTAACGGTCTTACCGGTGCCGTTCGGCAGGCTCACGGTGCCACGAACGAGCTGATCGGCCTTGCGGGGATCGACGTTCAGACGCACCACAGCTTCAACGGCTTCATCAAAGTTGCGGGTCGGCATGCTCTTGAGCAGCGCGATGGCCTGATCAGGGGTGTACAGGTTGTTGCGATCGACCTTTTCGGCCGCTTCACGATACTTCTTGGAATGCTTAGCCATCTGTCCTTCTCCTTATCAGTCGGTCACCGTGATGCCCATGGAACGGGCGGTGCCTTCGATGATCTTCATGCCGGCTTCGATGTCACGAGCGGACAGGTCAGCCATCTTGGTTTCAGCAATTTCGCGGACCTGGGCCTTGGTGACGGAACCGACCTTGTGGGTCAACGGGTTCTCGGTGCCCTTCTCGATGCCTGCAGCCTTCTTCAGCAGAGCTGCTGCCGGCGGGGTCTTCAGGATGAAGGTGAAGGAACGATCTTCGTAAACGGTGATCTCAACAGGGATGACCTGGCCCATCTTGTCCTGCGTGGCAGCGTTGTACTGCTTGCAGAAGTCCATGATGTTCACGCCATGGGAACCCAGAGCAGGGCCCAGCGGCGGAGCCGGGTTGGCCTTGCCAGCCTGAATCTGGAGCTTGAGAAGCGCCGATACTTTCTTTTCTTTAGCCATAGTTATGGTCTACTTTCTATAACGCGGTACATTCGGTCGCCGTTGCGTTGCCTACCATGCGGCGTGACGTTGCAACAGTCTCCTCCCGCAACTTATATCGCTGTGCTGTGCTAGCGGGTCTCCCCTCCAGACACAAGCTTTCCTATTATGCGTGTTCCGGGGGACAACATTCCCGGCTCCGGTCTTCACAAGACGAGGGGTCGGAGAGCGTGCCGGCAGCACCGGCATGGCATGGAACCTTACGCTGCTGAAAACACGAAACGCACACGAAGACAAGGTGCACCGAGGGAAGGCGTACGAAAGTACGTCAACCGAGGAGCAACGCAGCCAGCGTGTGCGTTTCGCGTTTTCAGGCGAGTTTTTCGACTTGGTTAAAGTCAAGCTCCACCGGCGTATCACGGCCGAAGATGGACACGAGAACGGTGAGCTTCTGAGTGGTGGGCTCGACGTCGGAGACGACGGCGGGCATGGTGGTGAAGGGGCCGTCGGTGACGGTAACCTGATCGCCAACAGCGTAGGAGACCTCAAGCTTGCGCTTCTTGGCCGCGGCAGGCTTGTCGCCGGCCTTTTTGAGGGCTTCGGAAGCGATCATCGGAGCCATCATAGAGACGACTTCCTTACGGGAAAGAGGAGCCGGATCCTTGGTCGGGCCGACAAAGCCGGTGACGCCTTCGGTTTCGCGGACGATACGACGGGCTTCCTCATCGGGCCACATACGAATCAGAACGTAGCCGGGGACGCGCACGCGGGTAAGAACCTTCTTGCCCTTTTCGGTATGCTTTTCGACTTCTTCCATGGGGACTTCAATCTGGAAGATTTTGTCTTCCAAACCGAAGCTTTGGACGCGGGATTCGACGTTGGTCTTAACGCGCTTCTCGTAGCCGGAATAGGTGTGAAGCACATACCACTTGCCTTCGAGGGTGCGCAGCGACTTGGAGAATTCGTCGACGGCGGCCTGACCGGCGTCGACGGGCTCGTCGGATTCGTCGGCAGCGTCTTCGGAGGAATCAGCCGGTTCTTCCTGGCCATCGTTTTCGGTTTCGACGGACGGCACGGCCTCTTCGACAGGGGCTTCGGTCTCTTCGGTGGCTTCGACTGGCGCTTCCTGCGGTTCTTCCGCGACAGCAGCCGCCTCGGCGTTGTTCTCAACGTCAGGCAACGCATCAACGTTTTCGAAATTCACTTCATCACTCATGCGTCAGTCACCTTTAAGTTCGCGTTCGTAGTAATAACGATCAGCCAAACACAAGCAAAACAAGCTTGCCCAGGCCGTAATCCATGCCTGTAACCAAGGCCATTAGCAGCAGCACAAAGATAGCCACGGCCAACGACCAGAAGAACAGCTCCTTGGCAGTTGGAGTCACCACCTTGCGAAGTTCGTCGATAATCTGCTTGATGAACAAACCGATGCGCATGAAAATGTTGGGCTTCATGACTTTTTCAGCCTTGTTTGCCTTAGCCATAATCATCCTCTTCGTTCAGGTGCTGTCAGGAAAACTTGGCAGGGAAGGCGGGACTCGAACCCACAACCTACGGTTTTGGAGACCGTTGCGCTACCAATTGCGCCACTTCCCTAGGTGAACCTCCGCCATGGAATCGCCTCTTTTCAGAGAACGCTTCGCCTGACGAAAACCGCCAAGTCGATACCTTAGCAGGAGGTTGCGATTTAGACAAATCGAGCACGCATAACACGGCTTTCCGCGCGTGTCACGCTTCGACGTAGGCCTTCATACGCCGCATGCCTTCGGCCAGCTGATCGTCGGCAAGCGCATACGAAAATCGCAGATAACCGGGGGCTCCGAACGCTTCGCCGGGCACAGCGGCCACATGCGCCTCATCCAAGAGCGCAGCGGCGAATTCGCTGGAGGAATGCGAAACGGTGCCGTTGGGACCGAGCGGCTTCCCCAGCAGCGCGGTGATGTCGGCGAACGCGTAGAACGCGCCGGTCGGAGTCGGGCAGTTGACGCCAGCAATACCGTTCAACGCCGCGACGATAGCCTGACGGCGGGTATCGAAAGCCTCACGCATCTCATACACGGCGTCCAGAGAACCGGACACGGCCTGAATCGCGGCACGCTGGGAGATGTTGTTCACATTGGAGGTCATATGCCCCTGCAGCTTGGAAGCGGCCTTGGCAACCTCGACGGGGGCGATCATCCAGCCGACGCGCCATCCGGGCATGGCATAGGTCTTGGCCACGCCGTTGAGCACCAGCAGCTGGCCACGCACTTCAGGCACCGCAGCGCCGATATAGGTGGTCTTGGCACCGTCATAGTTCAGATGTTCGTAAATCTCGTCGGAGATGACCCAGATGTGATGCTCGATGGCCCATTCGCCGATCGCCTTGACCGTTTCCGGCTTCCACACGGCACCGGTGGGATTGTTCGGCGTGTTCACGATGATGGCCTTCGTGCGCTCGGTGCGTGCGGCCTCGATGGCTTCGATGGATGGCTCGAACCCGCGATCGGCACCGGCGAACACCTCGACGGGTACACCGCCGGCCAGTTTCACGGCCTCCGGATAGCTGGTCCAGAACGGGGTCGGGATGATGACCTCATCACCCTCATCGAGCAGAATCTGGAAGGATGCGTATACAGCCTGCTTACCGCCATTGGTGACGACAACCTGGCTTGGATCCACCTCATAGCCGGAATCACGCAAGGTCTTGCGGGCGATGGCCTCGCGCAGTTCGGGCAGGCCCGGGGTGGGAGTGTAGCGATAGTTCTTCGGATCCTGCACCGCTTCGGCAGCAGCCGCCACAATGGGGGCAGGCGTTGCGAAATTCGGTTCGCCGGCGCCGAAGCCGATAACGTCGATTCCAGCGGCTTTCATAGCCTTTGCCTTGGAATCAACGGCGAGGGTGGCGCTTGGCGCCACATGATTAATACGGTCGGATAGTCTTTGCCAATCAGCCATAGTCATGGTTGCCATGCTAGACCCTGCGGAAGAGAAAAGGAACACCCAAAAACGCAGATATTCACAATGTGAATGAGACGAATGCCGCGGGAAAGCGCATGCCCGGCACAGGCAATCATGCGGCAATACGAAAACCGCCACTTGCCACAGTCAGGCAAGCGGCGGAAACGTCAGACAAGCACAAGATTGTCGCGATGCACTAGCGGATGCGCGTATTCCTCGCCCAGGAACCGCTTGAGCTGCGCGGTGTTGCGCCCCAGCATCTGCGGAATCTCCTCCGAATCGAAACCGGCCAGTCCTTTGGCCAGATGGTTGCCAGCCTCATCGTCGATCCATACGGCGTCGCCCGCGGAGAACCCACCACGCACCTCCACGACGCCGGCGGCCAACAGACTCGCCTGACCGCCACGCACCGCTTGCGCGGCACCTTCATCGGCCACCAGCGTGCCAAACGGGTGCGCAGCGAAACCGATCCATAGACGACGCGACGAGCCACGGTCCTTAATCGGCGCGAACACCGTACCGACGGGATCACCCATCATAGCCGGACCGGCGTTCGCCGCACAGGTCAAAACGGACGGAATACCGGATACTGCGGCCACGCGCGCGGCCTCCATCTTGGTAACCATGCCGCCAGTGCCGACGTTCGAGCCGCTGCCACCCACTTCGACCCTGCTCAGCGCGTCCTCGACATTCGGCACATAGGCGATACGCTTGGAATCCGGCTGCGATGGCGGCGCCGTATACAGCGCATCCACGTCGGTCAGCAGCACCAACGCGTCGGCGACCACGATATTCGCGATAAGCGCGGACAGACGGTCGTTGTCGCCAAAACGAATCTCGTTAGATGCCAGGGAATCGTTCTCGTTGATAATCGGCACAGCGCCGAGATCGAGAAGACGATCCAAGGTGCGCCGCACATTACGATATTGCTGCGGTTGCATGGTGTCGGACGCGGTAAGCAGAATCTGGCCGACACGCAGGCCGTAGCGGGCGAATGCGGTTTCGTATTGAGCCATCAGCAGACCTTGCCCGACAGCCGCGCACGCCTGCTGATCGGCCACGTCGGTTGGCCGGGAACTGAAACCCAGCGAGCCGAAGCCGGCGGCGATGGCGCCGGACGATACCAGCACCACTCGCCCACCCATCAAACGCACGCGTGCCAAAGCCGCGACCAACGCATTCAACCGCTCGGGATCAAGATGCCCGGAAGATGCGGTCAACGAGCTGGAACCGACTTTAACGACGATGGTCTGCGCTTCGGCAATCGCCATGCGCACCTCGGCCTGCGATGGAGTGATCATACGCCTATTCTTCCACGCCTTCGCCGCGCCCGAACAGGCTCGTCTCATCGTGGCGGTCGTCGTCCACGCTCGGATCGGCCCAATGGCCGGCCTTGCGCTCCGCCATCATGGCCTCACGCACGGCTGCCTTGGCGTCCATCATCTCGTGGTATTCACGACGGCGCTCGGTATTGGTACGACGATGCGCACGCCCCTCATCCTCGTCCAGTCGCAGATCCTTGCCTCGAGCACCCAGCTGAGTGCCGTCCAGCATCTCCGCGCCCGCGGCGATGGTCGGATCCCAATCGAAGGCAACGGCGCGATCGCCATGGCCGATACGGATCTCATCGCCGGCATGTGCGCCCTTGCGGCGCAACTCGTCTTCCACGCCAAGCTTGGCAAGACGGTCGGCCAGATAACCCACGGCCTCGTCATTGTCGAAATTGGTCTGCTGCACCCAGCGTTCCGGCTTACGACCGGTGACCTCGAACCAGACATCGCCATTACCAAGCTCCTTACGCTCGATGGTGAAATCGAGCGCGGTGCCACGTTCATCGGTGCTGCGGCGGCGACGGCCGGCATGCTCCAACGGCTTGATCACCACGCGAGCAGCCTCTTCCTCGCTTTCCCGCTTGGCGATCTCGCCACGCATCTCGTCGACCATCTTGGCCAAAGCGAAATTAAGCTCCTTCAGACCCTCATGCGACGCAGTGGAGATGATGAAGGTCTTCATGCCGCGCTGTTCGAATTCAGGGCGCACGAATTCCGCCAGTTCCTTCGCCTCCGGCACGTCGACCTTGTTGAGGATGACGATGCGCGGACGTTCGGGGATCGGAATGGCACCCAACGGCAGTTCCAAGGACCCCGCGTATTCGGCGAGCTCCTTTTCAAGCGCCTCATAGTCGCTGACCGGGTCACGGTCCGGTTCCAGCGTCGCGCAATCGATCACATGCGCGATGATCTCGGTGCGTTCGATGTGGCGCAGGAACTCCAGGCCAAGGCCCTTGCCCTGGGAAGCGCCCGGGATCAGGCCGGGGACATCGGCGATCGTATAGCGCGTATCGCCTGCGACGACTACGCCGAGATTCGGCACCAGCGTGGTGAACGGATAGTCGGCGATCTTCGGCTTGGCCGAGCTCATCGCCGCGATCAGCGAGGATTTGCCGGCGGAGGGGAATCCCACCAGCGCCACATCGGCGATGGACTTCAATTCCAGAATCACATCGCGTTCCTCACCAAGCTCGCCAAGCAGGGCGAAGCCCGGGGCACGACGGGTGCGGTTGGCCAGTGCGATATTGCCCAGGCCGCCTGCGCCGCCTGCAGCCGCAACGAAACGATCACCCTCATGACGCAGGTCGGCAAGCTGCTCACCGGGATGCTTGGGCTGGCCTTGCGGGCCGCGAGCGGTGAAAATCACCGTGCCGCACGGCACCGGAAGAATCAGATCGTCGCCCTTCGACCCGTCCTTGTTGTCGCCCAGGCCCATAGTGCCGCCCGGAGCCACACGATGCGGCATGAAACGGTAATCCAACAAGCTGGTCGCATTACGGCTGGCCACGAAGATCACGGAGCCTCCATCGCCGCCATTGCCGCCATTCGGCCCGGCCAGAGGCTTGTACTTCTCACGACGGATGCCGGCGGAACCGTTGCCGCCGTCGCCGCCCTTGACATGGACGGTTACTCGATCCACAAAATCACTCATTATTGTTGCCTTTGCTCAAGTCTGCTTACCGCGACCCGATCAGGCGTACGCCATCTGTCGCGTTGGGAAAGTATTGGATTTGCTGGGATGCAAGTACAGAAAAAGCCGCGTCCATAGGGGCGCGGCTTTCCTGTAAGCGTATTCGCGTGCTCAGGCGGCGATGACGTCGACGACCTTGCGATCACGACGGACGCCGTACTTCACGGAGCCGTCGGTGAGAGCGAACAGGGTGTGATCCTTGCCCATGCCGACGTTCTGGCCCGGGTGGAAGTTGGTGCCACGCTGGCGAACGATGATGTTGCCGGCGACAACGGCTTCACCGCCGAACTTCTTCACACCGAGGTACTGAGGCGATGAATCGCGACCGTTACGCGAGCTGGACGCGCCCTTCTTATGTGCCATGATTGGTTCCTTTCGACTCTGATTAAGCTACTGCCAAATCTCAGGCGATCGCCGTGATCTTGACGGCGGTCAGCGGCTGACGGTGACCCTTGCGACGAGCAACGCCAGTCTTGTTCTTGTACTTCTGGATGTTGATCTTCGGGCCCTTGGCCTCATCGTCAACAACCTCAGCCTTGACGGAAACCTTGGCCAGATCAGCGGCAGCCAGAGTCACCTTGGCGCCATCGACTACGAGCGCGACCGGGAACTCCACGGTATCGCCCTTCCTAGCGTCGAGACGGTTAACAAGGATAACGTCACCGACCTCGACCTTTTCCTGATGGCCACCGGCCTTCACAATCGCGTACATAATCGTTCCTTTATTTTCTTGGGAAAGCTTCCTTGCCTGGCATCTCGGATAGCACCGAGCTCACGGCCAGACACCAGCAAATTAATTTACACGGGTACATGGACTAACGCAAGTCGTGTCAAGCGCGACACGCACGGTAGCGCAAATCCGGTACAAGCGTCACTCCTCGTCCTGCTCCGCATTGTTCGCAGCCACTGCGGCAGCGGCGATCTGCGCCAGCTTGGCCTTCACCGCCGGCGAGGAACCCTGCGGTTCGGGAGCCGGAGTGGTGCCATGACCATGCTTGTTCGTCTTGACGAACGGATCGCCGCCACGCATGGCGTACGGATCGTCGTATTCGGCGCTGACGGTGGGCTTGTCGTGCAGAATGAAGCCGCGCCCCTTGCAGGTCGGGCATTCCTCGGAGAACGCCTCGACCAGACCCTGGCCGATACGCTTACGAGTCATCTGCACCAGGCCCAGCGACGTGACCTCGGCCACCTGATGCTTGGTGCGATCACGCGCCAGGCATTCCACCAGACGACGCAGCACCAGATCACGGTTCGCGGGCATCACCATATCGACGTAATCGATCATCACCATGCCGCCGATATCACGCAACCGCAGCTGGCGGGCGATCTCCTCGGACGCCTCCAGATTGCACCGGGTGACGGTCTCTTCCAGCGACTTGCCGCGGCCGATGAAACGGCCGGTGTTCACATCGATGGTGGTCATGGCCTCGGTACGGTCGATGACGATCGAACCGCCGGACGGCAGGTACACCTGACGTTCCATGCCCTTGCGCAGCTGGGAATCGATCTGCCACTTGTCGAACACGTCCTTGCCCTCGTGCTCGGCCGGATCCCATTTCTCCAGCTTGGTCTTCAGATCGGGGGCCATGGTGTCGAGGTATTCCTCGATACGCTCGTAGACCTTGTCGCCCTCGACGATGAGCTTGGTGAAGTCGTCGTTGAAGATATCGCGCACCACGCGAATGGCCACATCGGGCTCGCCCTGCAGCAGCTTCGGACGCTTGCCGTGCCAGAACTCCTCACGCTTGGCGTTGATGCGTTCCCACTGGCGGACCAGGCTTTCCAGATCCTTGACGATGGCGTCTTCGGAAGCGCCCTCGGCTGCGGTACGGATGATCACGCCCATATCCTTCGGCGCAACCTTCGACACGATGTTCTTCAAACGGCTGCGCTCACGTTCGCTCAGCTTGCGGCTCACGCCGGTCATGCCGCCGGACGGCACCAACACCAGGAAACGACCCGCCAGCGTGACCTGCGAGGTCAGACGAGCGCCCTTGTGCCCGATCGGGTCCTTGGTGACCTGCACGAGCACCGGATCGCCGCTCTTGAACGCAAGTTCGATGCGCCGCGGCTGGCCTTCAAGACGCGCGGCATCCCAGTTCACCTCGCCGGCATACAACACGCCGTTACGAGCCTGGCCGATGTCGACGAACGCGGCCTCCATGCTCGGCAGCACGTTCTGCACACGGCCGAGATAGATATTGCCGACCGTCTGCACTTCCTGGATATCGGACACGTAATGCTCGACGAGCACGTTGTCTTCCACCACGGAGATCTGGGTGTGCTTCTCCTTTTCACGCACCACCATGAAACGCTCGACGTTCTCGCGGCGTGCAAGGAAATCCTGCTCCATGATCTGGGACTGGCGGCTGCGCTCACGGCGGTTGTCGCGGCGGCGCTGCTTCTTCGCCTCAAGACGCGTGGAGCCTTCCACATCGGTGATCTCGTCGATGTACTGCTGCTTGCGAGAACGGCGGGTCAGTGGCTGATCGTCTTCGGAGCCCTGCTCGGACTTGTTGCGGCGACGGCGACGGCGACGGGTAACGGTCTCACCTTCATCCGCATCATGCTCACGGTCGGAACGGGTCTCATGCTCGTCGCGCTCATCACGGGAATCACGCCCGTCACGTTCGGAACGGGATTCGTCGGAACCCTGCTCGGACTTGCTGCGACGGCGACGGCGACGGCGAGTGGAACGCGGCTCCTCTTCGGCGCCCTCCTCCTCGTCGATCGGACGATAGCTGATGTCATCGAGCTCGAGGTCCTCCTCGATCTGCTCGACTTCGGCGGCGGCGCGACGCTCCTGCGCGTTCAACCTGCGATTGCGGCCACGACGCGACGACGTCGACTCACGCTCGTCATCCGCACGCCCGTCACGGCCGCGCTCATTACGTTCATCGTCACGCCCGCCACGGCTTTCACGCGCTTCGTCAACATCACGGGACTCGCGATCGTCACGGGACTCGCTGCGGTTACGGCGGCGACGGCGAGTGGAACGCTCTTCGCGATCCTCACGATCTTCGCCGCTGCCGCGATCGTCGAGATCGCCACGGCCGTCGCCCGAGGCGCCGCCTGCAGGAATCACAGGCTCCTGGAACAGCAACGACGTCATCGGACGAGACGCGTGCGTGCGTGCCGCATGCGGCGTGGAGGAAAACAGCTCTTCGGCGATCTTGCTGGCGCGCGCATCCACGTCGGAGTCAGACGCGGAGGACGAACGACGGCGAGTGAGCGGAGCGCTTTCCTTACTGGACGTGCTCGACGCCGATTCGTCGCCGATATGACGGCGGCGACGGCGAGCCGGCTGCTCTTCGGCGGCCTCGCTACGCGCAGGCGCAGCGATCTTAGGTTCTTCGAACAACGGTGCAGAATGATCCTCCACCTGAAGTTTGAGCGAAGCTCCAGCGGCACCGGTGTCACGAACGACGCGGCGGCCTCCACGACGACGACGGGCAGTGGTTACGGGCGATTCGGTATGCTGAGCCTCGGATTCTCCGAGCTCACCCTTATTCACAATGGGCACAATGCTCCTTGCAGACGCGCTGCATCGCGTCGGCTCTCAGGCCCCGCCGGCCTCTCACACCACGCTCTCACCGTGGCCGCGCATCAATTGCTGCTAACGGGGCAATTCCAGTCAAAGTCTGTCTGCCCAGTGGCGGACACCGGCGCTTGCACGGGAACACGATCCAAGTGCAAGGGGATCAACGCCATCTGGCACGTAGGCGGTTTGCAGAACCACCACTCTCCAGTATGCCACAACTGAAGACCGGCCGTGTCGAAAACAGGCATACGGATTATACATGCATCGGCAAAGCCGATATCTTCACAGCCGGTCGGAAAGCGTGCATGCCGCAGACGGCATCGACTATCTGAGCCAATCCTCCAGCAGATCAGCCATCAGCACCAGATCGGACTCCGGCAGCTGCTCATCATGCTTATGCGCCAGCAACGGGCTTCCCGCACCAAGATTCACGGCTGGAATACCCAGAATCGCGAAACGCGCCACATCGGTCCAGCCCAGCTTGGCCAACGGGTCACGCCCCGTACGCTCCTTCACCAGCTTGACCAGCGAAGCGGCCAGCGGCGACTCCAGACCAGGGCGAGCGGACGGGGACTCGTCCTTCATCTCAATGCCGAACCCCTCGAACACGCCGCCAGTGGCCTTATGCTCGCCATTGCCCAATTCGGCGCCGGCATCCGCACCCATCATCAGCGCCTTCGCCTCAGGCAGCGTCTTATCGGGCGCAAAGCGGTAGTTCACATGGATACGGCACCAATCCGGAATCACATTCGTGCCATTGCCGCCGGAGATCAGCGTGGCATTCAAGCCCTCCTGATACGCCAGACCATCCACTTCGACACACTTGTTCTCATACGCGTTCAACCGGTTCAGCACCTCGGCCGCGTCGTGGATGGCATTATGCCCCATCCATGCGCGAGCGGAATGCGCGGCCACGCCATGCAGCACCACGTCGAAACGCATCGTGCCGTTGCAGCCGCCTTCAATGCCGCAATCGGTCGGCTCGCCGATAATCGCAAAATCGCCGGTAATCCAATCGGGATGCGCTTCGACCACCTTGCGCAGACCGTTCTTCTCGGCTGCGACCTCCTCGTGATCGTAGAACACGAAGGTCAGATCGACCTTGGGATCGGTGAGCGTCGTGGCCAGGTACAGCATCACCGCATCGGAACCCTTCATATCGGTGGCGCCACGCCCCCAGATCACACGCTCGCCCGGATGCGCGGCGGCGACATCCTCACGAATCAGCGGATCGCCTGGTTCCAGCCACTTCGGCGGGAAATTGTCGATAACCGGCACAGTGTCAAGATGACCGGCCAGAATCACACGGTGCTCCCTGCCGAACGCAGTGCTGGCAACCAACGTGTCGCCGTGGCGACGAACCGTCAGATGTGGCTGCCGCTTAAGGAACGCCTCGACCGCATCGGTGAGCGGCCCTTCCTCATCGCTGACGGAAAAGACGTTCATGATCTGGTCCATCAAGGTGTTCAGCGCTTCCTGCTTGCCCGCAGCGGCATCAAATCCAATCTCATATTCGCTCATGCGTCTCATTATCCGCCAAAGCGGGTATGCGTACGGCATACGGACGCTGTTTTGAGATAAAACGGCTGGCGACCACCCAGCCGTGCCACACTTGAGGGTTGATCGTCATGAGGGTTGATCGTCAAGAGATCAGGAGAGGAACAGGAATATGCCGGGTCTACTCAGCGCGATGGAAGGTTTCTGCGTCATCGGTATTGTGATCGCCACCGGTTACATCGCCGCACGCATGCGCATCGGAGGACCGACCGCGCAGATGGTGCTCAACAGATTCAGCTTCTTCGTATCAAGCCCGTGCCTGATGTTCGCCATTCTCTCCAAGGAAAAGATCTTCGAGATCTTCCACTCCTCCATCATCGTCGCGTTCTTCTCGGCGGTGCTCGTGGGCGTGGTGTTCCTGATCCTCAACAAGCTGTTCTTCCACCTCAAAGCCGCGGACGCCACCATCGGCGCACTGAACTCGCTATACCTGAACTCCAACAACATCGGCCTGCCGATCGCCACCTACATTCTGGGCAATCCCGCGCTGGTCGCCCCGATCCTGGTCATGCAGCAGGCGGTGTTCACGCCGATCGGCCTGACCGTGCTTGACGTGACCACCAAAGGCAAGGTATCCGCCAAGGAAATCCTCAAGCAGCCATTGCACCAGCCACTGCTCATCGGCTCGCTGCTGGGCATCGCAGTATCCGCCATTTCCGCGAAGGTCGGCTGGTTCGTGGTGCCGAGCTGCATCTACGATCCGATCGACATGATCGGCGACTCCGCCGTGCCGATGATCCTGATGGCGTTCGGCATGTCGCTGCACGGCACCAAGCCGCTGCAGGACAAGTCGAACATTCCCGCGGTCTTCACCGTGGCCGCGCTGAAGAACATCGTAATGCCGATCATCGCATTCCTGCTGAGCTACTTCGTGATGGGATTCCGCGGCGCCACGCTATACGCATGCGTGGTGCTCGCCGCGCTGCCGACAGGGCAGAACGTGTACAACTACGCCGCCCGGTACAACGTGGGACTTTCGTTCGCGCGTGACGGCATCCTGTTCTCTACGCTGTCCTCGCCGATTTTCATCGCGATCATCGCGGCCCTGCTCAGCTGAAAACAGCATCGCGCGACGGAAAACGACATGGCCGGGATGGCGTGAACCATCCCGGCCATGTGCTTGGGAACCGTGTTGATGCCGGGTAGGCGTTACCGACGTCACCGATGTTACCGACGTCAGTCGTCGGCGCGGTACCCCACCGTGTTCAGCGTGCGGGCCGCACGATTGGCGGTCCACGCGCCCACGGCGATCAGCACGTAGCACAACGCGATACCGGAGAACAGGCTGAACAACGTCACCGGATCGAACAGCGTCATCGCAACGATCGGGAACAACAGCAGCACCGAACCGCCTCCAGAAACCAGCACCACCGTGTTGAGCGGCGTGAACACTTCTTTGAATCGCGCCTTGGACAGCGTCCGTTCATCGGTGCCCTCCAGACGCAGCATGCGGTATTCGGCGGCCTGATCATACACACTGCTGGCCTGCATCACACCGGAACTGACCGCGGCGAGCACGGCGGCGAACGTGAGCGTCAACAGGCCACCGGTGCCGATATCGCGCATGTACAGCATCGAAGGATCGAGCGGATCGCCGCCACGGTCCTGCCCCACCAGTGTCCCGATCGACGTGATGACGGCGATGAACACAGCCAATCCCACACCGGACACGTTGCGCCACGCACGCTTCGGATTGTCAAGGATGCGGCGCATGGCGATCATAGTGGCTGCGTCCTTCGGCCTACGGGCACGCGCTTTGGCCCGTTTGGCAATCACCCACGTACCGACCACGTTCACCATCGTGAATCCGACGAAGAACGCGCCGCACACCAACACGAACACCGCGTTTTCACCCAAACCGGCGAACATCGAGACGTTGTTCAGCAGCAGGTAAAGGCCCGCCATCACCACTAGGAAGATCAGTACACGCCATGTGGCTGGCAGAGGCTGCGCGGCGCGGCTCATCACACCCAATGGGGTGATGGCAACGCGGCGCAGGGTGATCAGCGACGATACCAGCGCGAGCACGGTGACTCCAGCGAGCACGCCCACGAGCACCGGCAGGCCAACCCACAATTCCTGGAACATGAAATGACGGTTCTGGAATTTCAGCAGCATGATCAACGGCATGACCGCACAATAACCGACAATGCCGATACCAGCGCCGAACAATGCCTGGATCGCAGCGTCGAGCGCGGTCAGTTTGACCACTTGAGCGGTGGTCGCGCCGGCCAGCCTGAGCGCGGACAATCGCGCATCCCTACGGGATGCGGCCAAGCGGGCCGCGGAGCCCGCAAGCGAAACGAACGGAACGACGAGCATCAGGCAAGCGAACGCGGCCAATAGTACATAGCCGTCCGAATAGGTGTCCATAACCGCCGCGGAACGTTCGGCGGTCCAACGCGTTCCCGGTGCGGCGACGAACATGCCTGCCTCGTTCCTGGCACGTTCCCACGCTTCATGGGTGCCGGGCGCACAGGAAGCGGAATTGATCAGACAACCGAGCGTATGATCGGCGGAGGCGCGCCAGATGAAACCGTGCACGCCTCCCAGCACAGTCAGGAAAATCGTGGTGGCCGCCGCAAAGGCAATGACCGCGAGCGCCGATGTGCGTTCGCCTATGCCGCGAGCGCCTCGGCGGTGGAACAGTTTCCATAGGGTGAAGGTGTTCATTGTTCGCCTCCGAGCAGCCGACCATCGCGCATGGTGACCGTCCGGCTGCAGAAGGCGGCCACGTTCGGATCGTGGGTGACGACAACCACGGCCGACCCGTTGGCCTGTGCAGCGTCCATGAGTATGCCCATGACTTCGCGCCCGGTGGCTTGGTCGAGTGCTCCGGTGGGTTCGTCGGCGAATACGACCGAAGGGTTCGTGGCGAGCGCACGGGCGATGGCCACACGCTGCATCTGGCCGCCGCTCATCTCGCCGGGGCGGTGCGAGGCGAGATGTTTGAGGCCGAGACGTTCCAGCCAAAGCATGGCGGTATCGGTGGCCTGCGAGTAGTCCGTTCCGCCGAGCATCAACGGCAGCGCGATGTTTTCGACTGCAGGCAGTTCGGGGAGCAGCTGCCCGGATTGGAAGACGAAGCCGAAGGCGTTGCGGCGCAGCATGGTGCGGTCCTGATCGGAGATGCCGGTGAGCTCGTAGGCGCAATTGTTGCGCACATGGTAGGTGACCTGGCCGGACGTGGGCAGGTCGATGCCGGCAAGGATGTGCAGCAGCGTGGATTTGCCGGAGCCGGAAGGGCCCATGATGGCGACCGTTTCGCCGACGTTGAGACGAAAACTCACGTTGTTGAGCGCCGGTGCGGTGTTGGCGAGCGCACTCATCGGAGTCGTGCCGACACGGTTCGCGGTCTTGCGTCGCGCCGCATAGTCCATGATGAGGTTGGTTGCGGTGATGACCGGCCTGCCTCCGGGAATGGGGGCATGCGCTGCCGTGCGGTCGCTCGCCGCGTAGGCGTTCGTTGTATAGGCATTCGGTGCGGCGACCGATGCGTTGACGTTCTGATTCCGTTTCATATGTCACACGCTATGCCCCCGAAGCCCTCCCCTCCATCGGACGTTGGGAGGATTCGACGCGCCTGACCTCATCCGAAGGAATGACCACAGGCCGTGCCTGCATACGGCGCCGGCGTGGGAACGGTAAGCGACGAGATGCCGCACGCTCAACGGTGATGTCAGCGACGCACGTCAGCGATAGGTTGCGGCGAGCGCGTTGAGACGTGCCGCAAAACGCGGCCAATCGGTACGCATGGCGGTGAGCAGCTTCAATCCGCCGACCTGTTCGATCGGCACCCATGCGATCTCCATGCTTTCATCGTCGTTCGCCTTCGGCTCGACCGTGTGCCCGGGCTTTTCGAACGCGAACACGGTGGTATACGCCCACGGACCGTGATCCTCGCAATAGGAGCCGACCACGTCGATGTCTTCCGGCGTGATGTTCGCCTCCTCATAGCTTTCACGCAACGCGCCTTCGATCGGGGTCTCCCCCTGGGCGGTCGCGCCTCCTGGAATGCCCCATGTGCCGCCTTCAGCCGACCAGACGGCACGATGCTGCATCACCACATGCGTGACATTGCCGGTCCGCTCGTCGCGGCGGGCCAGCAGCACGCCGGAAGCGCCGTTCACACCCCAGTGCTTACGCCCGCAATCACAATCGATCCAGCCATCGCCTGGCTGGTGCACGTTCTCCTTGGGCGGTTCGATGCCCGCATGCCCGGCACCTTCGGCCTTGCTTTCCGTAGGCGCAAGCTCGGAGTGCACATTCCACAAATCAGGCCATGCGATGCCCAGCCGTTCCGTAAGACGGCGCACCAACGGCAGACTCAAGCCGATAATGCCGCTCGGATCGCCTTCGATACCGTCGATGAAGGCCCCACCGAAGCCTTCCAGCGTGAACGACCCCGCAACTTCCAGCGGCTCGCCGGTAGCGATGTAACGTTCGATGTCATCACCGCTGAATTCCGAGAAATGCACGACGGCATGACTGGCGTCGCGCACCACGCGGCCGGTGGCGAAGTCGACAAGGCAATGGCCCGTCCACAGTTCGCCAGTAGCGCCGCTCATATGCTTCAGCCGTTCGCGGGCGGCTTCGACGCTATGCGGCTTGCCGTAGCATTCGCCATCCATAAGGAACATGGAATCGCAGCCGAGAATCAGCGGCCCGACGGTGCTATGCACCAGGCCCGGGCGACCGGCGGTGAAGACGTTGATGGGCTGGGTTCTAGTCGGGATGCTCACGCCGGAAAAGTCGCGGGTGGTGGCGATGTGGGCGGTGGAATAGTCGATCGGCTTGCCGGGTTCCGTTGTGCCGCGTTCGACGGCATCATCGGTTTCCGAGCGCCCGGCCGCCTTCAGCGGATAGCCGACGACGCATTCGCCGCTCGCGGCATCGGCCGTGGCTGCGACATTGCGATACGCCTGGTACACGGCTTGAGCCTTGGCCTCGGCAAGAATGGCAACCCGATCGCCGATAGACAATTCGCCGACATTGACGCCGGCCTTTGCCGCGGCGTCTCGTAACGCGGCCGGTTCGTCCACATGTGATACGCGAATCGTGGGGCATACGCCAGCCGCATTCAGCACATTGCGGCGAGGCAGGGACTTGGATGCCAGAATCAGCGGAATGGCCATGGTGTCGAACTCCTCTATCGTTGTTCCCGAAACCGTCGTTCCCGGAAGCTGTTGCTGAGCACAGCATAGCGCACGCGGCACCGCAAGGCCGGGCGACGCACTCCCCTGATGGAACGCCTAGGCGAAGCATCCGGACGAAACGAACAGGGTCTTCCATCCGGATGGACGGAAGACCCTGTTGAGAACGGAATGCAGATCAGCTGCGTTCCACTTCAACACCCCTGGTGTTGATCGGCAGATGCAGCACGTTCCAATGCCCGGAGGCGAGCTGCTCGGCGGCCACCTGGTCGATGGCATCGCGGGCGTCGCCGTAGTGCAATACCAGCACGCATGGGCCGGCACCGGAGACGGCGGCCGCATACCCATGGGAGCGGAACAGCGCGATCAGATCGGTGGACGGCTGCATGAGCGGCGCACGATACTGCTGATGCAACTTGTCTTGCGTAGCCACGTACATCAGCGCATTCGGCTCGACGCCCTCGACCGGATTCATGGCTGCGGGCAGCAGTCCGACTCGCGACACGTTGTAGATCGCATCGCGGTATGCGATTTCCTTCGGCAGCGCCTCACGCGCCTTCTCCGTAGACAGCTCGTAATCCGGTACGAACACGGCCGCGGTCACGGCTGGATCGACCGGATAGTTGACCGTATGGAAACCACCATGCAACGGCTCGCCACCGGGAACCGGCACGGAACCGACGCCCTCGGGCATTTCGAAATCCCAGCTCACCGTAAGCCCACCGAACACCGCCGGTGCAACATTATCCGGATGGCCTTCGTAATGCGCGGCCATGTCGAAAATGGCGGCACGATTCAACTCGCCATCCTGCGCGAACGCGGCGGCCGCTGCGATGCCCGCGACAATGGCCTCTGCGGAAGAGCCCATGCCACGCGCCTGCGGAATATTGTTCGTGGCTTCAAGCGTGAAACCGAGATTACCCAACCCAAAGGTGGCACAGGCACGGCGGAACGTGGACACCACCAGATGCGTTTCATCGCGCGGCAGCGTATCCTCGCCTTCGCCATGGATGATGACATGCGCGACACCGTCCGAAGGATCCTCGTTCAGCGTGAAGACGAGCTCGTCGTGATAGTCGAGCGCCAGACCGACGGTGTCGAATCCCGAACCCAGATTCGCGCTGGTCGCCGGCACGCTCACATGGACGCGATTGCAAATCGGCTTCATCAGTCAAGCACTCGCAGAATGGACGGTTCGCCGGCAACGAAATCAAGCCCCTGCACGGCTTCTACGGTCTCACGCAAAGTGACCTCATCGGTCAGGTGCGTGACCAGACGCAGCTGCTGAATCTCACCGTCATAGCCCGGATCGGTGACGGACGGCTTAAGATCCTGGTTCACACCGTTGATGGATACGCCGCGCTTGGCGAATTCGGCGGCGATGGCGGCCAGTACGCCCGGCTTGTCGTGAATGAGGAAGCGCACGGCGAACGCGGCCTTGGACGCCTCGATCGGAGCCTTCTTCAGATCCTTGTACAGCGGGATGGACGGGCCGGTGCAGCCTGCGGCGATGTGACGGGCCACGGTGACCACGTCGCCCACCACTGCGGAAGCGGTCGGAGCGCCGCCTGCGCCGCGACCGTAGAACATGAGGTCGTCGGCGGCCTCGGCCTTGACGAACACGGCGTTGAAGGAGCCGTGCACGCTGGCCAGCGGATGGGTTTCGGAGATGAGCGCCGGGTAGACGCGTGCGGACACGCCCTCATCGCCGTTCTCCACGACGGCGAGCAGCTTGATGACCTTGTGCTCGGCGGTGGCCGCGGCGATATCGTCGGCGGTGATCTTGGTGATGCCTTCGACGGAAACGTCGTCGATGGTGACGGAGGTATGGAAGCCGAGGGTGGCCATGATGGCGGCCTTGTTGGCGGCGTCGTAGCCTTCGATGTCGCCGGTCGGATCAGCCTCGGCATAGCCCTTGGCCTGAGCGTCCTTGAGCACATCGTCGAAGTCGAGGCCCTTGGTGGTCATCTCGTCGAGAATGTAGTTGGTGGTGCCGTTGACGATGCCCAGCATGCTGGTCACCTTGTCGCCGACGAGGGATTCACGCAACGGGCGCAGGAACGGGATCGCACCGCCCACAGCCGCTTCGAAGTAGATATCGACGCCCTTGGCTTCGGCGGCGGCGTACAGTTCCGGACCGTACTTGGCCAGCAGGGCCTTGTTGGCGGTGACGACGGAAGCGCCGGATTCGATGGCGGCGAGTACGAACTTGCGGGCAACGCCGGTGCCGCCGATCAGTTCGATCACGATGTCGCTGTTCGTGGCCACGGACATGGTGTCGGTGGTGACGATGGACTTGTCGATCCACGGGAAGGGGTCGGTTTCATCCGGATCAAGGCAGGCGACGCCGGTGAGTTCAATCGGACGACCGATACGTGCGGTCAGTTCGTCCTTCTGCTCGACGATCAGACGTGCGGTCTGCGATCCGACGGTGCCGGCGCCCAAAAGCCCGACGCGGATGGGGGTTTCGTTCTCGTTTGCCACTGTGAGCCCTTAACCTTTCTGTGCTTGCGCATGCGCGACTCGTGTTCATTCTACGAACGCAATATGACGAGACCGCCGTGCCGTTCCACGAATCGGAGCAGCACGACGGCCTTTGTCTATCGCCACGTTGTTCGCAGCATGCCGCAACAGCCCGCGAAGGGGATGCAACGGCTCGCAGACCTACCGTTATTCGCTGACGTCCCAGCCTAGCAGGTCGTCGATGGTCTGACGGCGGATCATCACATGCGCACCCGCCTCGGATACGCCCACAACCGCCGGGATCAACGCCTGATTGTAGTTGCTGGCCATGGTGCGGCCGTATGCGCCGGTAACCGGCACGGCGAGCACATCGCCACGCTTGATGTCGGCGGGAAGCTGGCATTCGTGCACGATGATGTCGCCGGATTCGCAGTGCATACCCACCACACGGGAGAGCTTGGTCTCATTGGAACCCTTGCGATTCGCCAGTTTCACCGCGTAATCGGCACCGTACAGCGCCGGACGGATGTTGTCGCTCATGCCACCGTCGACGGACACATACACGCGTTCGGTGACCGGGTTGCCGGCCTTGTCCGTGGCGTCGCCGCTCAACTGGACCGGCTTGACGGTGCCGACGCGGTACAGCGTCACCCCCGCAGGGGCCACAATCCAACGCCCGGGCTCGAAGGAGATGACCGGCGCCGGCATGCCAAGCGCACGGTTGATGGACGACACGGCCTGGGACAGACGGCCAAGCTCCGCATCGATGTCCATCGAATCCTCGCCATCGGTGTAGGCCACGGAGTACCCGCCGCCCAGATCGACTTCCGGCAATGTATAGGCATCGGTGGCATAGAAGGTCTTGCGCAGCAGCATCATGCGCTTGGCGGCCTGGATGAACGCGTCGGCATCGTGGATGTTGGAGCCGATATGCGAATGCACGCCGACCAGTTCGAGCACATCCTGATGCCGGTAGATCTCCTTGAGCACGGCGAGCGCCGGGCCGTCCGCCACCATGGTCATGGCGTCGGCAAGCTTGCGGTCGCCTTCGGATACCTTCTCGTGGCTTAGGTCGTACGGGTATTTGATGTCGTACTGCAGCTGGCGTTCCGTGCCTGCGCCATCGTTCTTCGCGGCGCCGCCATTATCGGCAAGACGCGCGTTGGAGCCTGCCGGCGTGACATCGGTCAGATCGTCCAGCACGTCGAGTTTGGAGGTGTCGGCACCGGCCGGAAGCAGCGAGACGCCGAATTTCTGATCCTCGTGCGCGGTGGAGATGAACTCATGGCCACCGGCGTGGATGCCGGAGGTTACGCGCAGCATGACGCGGGCGCGCTTGCCCATCTTGCGTGCGATCTGCGCGATGCGCGCCGGCTCGTTCGGCTCGTCGATGACGATTTTGGCAAAGCCCTGTTCGATGGCGAGCGCGATCTCCTCATCGGATTTGTTGTTGCCGTGCAGCACCAGCCTGCGACCGGGCACACCGGCTGCGAGCGCGATGCGCATCTCGCCCATGGAGCAGGTGTCGATGAGCATGCCCGCGCTGGTGACGATGCGGCAGATCTCCTTGCTGAGGAACGCTTTGCCGGCGAAGCTCACATGGGTGACGGTGTTGTCGAAGGCGCTGGCCGCGGCGCGGACGAATCGTTCGGCGCGCTGACGCACTTCGTCGGTGTCGATGAGGTACAACGGCGAGCCGAACTCGCCGAGCAGGCTTTCGGCGGTGCGCCCATGGAAGGTGATTTCGCCGTTTTCGTTGACGGCGCTGGCTTCAGGCCAGATCGGGGTGACTGCCATACGTGATCACATCTTTTCCGGAGCGGTGCAGCCGAGCAGGTCGAGGCCTTCGGCGATGACGGTTTTGACGGCATCGTTGAGTTTGAGTCGTGCGGCGGCGCGTGCCGGTTCCGGAGCCTTGGCGATGCGCAGTGCTTCCGCCTCCTCGCCGCGCGCTTCCGGATCGGTGAGTTCCATCGGCACCACGCGTTCGACGTTGTACCACTTGTGGTAGGTGGCGGCAAGATCCTCCAGATAATGCGCCACGCGGTGCGGGGCACGCAGGTCGCCTGCTTCGCGAAGCAGGGCGGGCCACTGTGCCAGTGCGGCGAGCACTTCGCCGTCCGCCGGGGTGTCGAGCAGGCTCAGGTCGGCGCCTTCGTAGGTGATGCCGGCGGTTTCGGCATTGCGATCCACGTTGCAGGAGCGTGCGTGCGCATACTGCACGTAGTACACCGGGTTCTCGTTGGAATGCGAGGCCAGCAGGTTCAGGTCAATGTCGACCGGGGAGTTGTAGTCGGTGCGTGCCAGCGAGTAGCGGGAGGCATCCACGCCGATGGCGTCGGTCAGATCGTCGATGGTGACGACGTTGCCGGCGCGCTTCGACATGCGCACGGCCTTGCCGTCCTTCATCACGTTGACCAGCTGGCCGATGAGGATCTGCATGTTCTCGCCCGGCTTGTCGCCGAACGCCTCGCACATGGCCATCATGCGGCCGATGTAGCCGTGATGGTCGGCGCCGAGCATGTAGATGGCCACGTCGGCCGGGTTGACCTCGCGGTGGCGCTTGTTGCGGTAGTAGGCGATGTCGGCGGCGAAGTATGCATAGTTGCCGTCGGATTTGATGATCACGCGGTCCTTGTCGTCGCCATGCTTGGTGGAGGCGAACCAGGTGGCGCCGTCCTTTTCGAAGATGTCGCCGCGTTCACGCAGATCGGCGATGGCCTTGTCGACTTCGCCATCGGAGTACAGGCTGTTCTCGTGGAACCACACGTCGAAGTTGACGCGGAAGTTCTTCATGGACTTCTGGATCTCGTCGAACATCATCGGCACGGCGCGCTTGCGGAACTCTTCGCGCTGTTCGGAATCGCCCTCGCCCAGAGGCTCGCCGTTCTCGTCGGAGCCGCCGTCCACGCGCGGCAGGTTCAGAATGTCAATACCGTCCGCCGTGGCCTCGTCGATCACACGCTGTGCGATCTCGTCGATGTAGGCGCCCTTGTAGCCGTCGATCGGCGTGGTTTCGCCGTGTGCGGCGGCCACGAGGGACTTGGCGAAACGGTTGATCTGCTCGCCGTGATCGTTGAAGTAGTATTCGCGCACCACTTTGGCGCCGTTGGCTTCAAGCACGCGGGCCATGGAGTCTCCGACTGCGGCCCAACGGGTGCCGCCGATATGGATCGGACCGGTCGGGTTGGCGGAGACGAATTCGAGGTTCAGGGTTTCGCCACCGAGGTGATCGTTCTTGCCGTAGGCGCTGCCAGCTTCGAGCACGGAATCCACCACGGCTGCGGCGGAAGCGGAGTCGAGCACGATGTTGATGAAGCCGGGGCCAGCCACTTCCACGGACTTGATGCCGTCCGCCTTGACGAGTTCGGCGGCGAACAGTTCGGCGAAGTCACGCGGCTTCATGCCGGCCTTCTTGGCCAGCTGCATGGCGGCGTTGGATGCCCAATCGCCGTGCGCGCGGTCCTTCGGACGCATCACGGCGAACTTGGCCTGCGGGGGGATAAGATCTGCGGTTAACGTACCGGCCTTGCCTTCGTTCACAAGGTCGTTGACGATGTTGAAAATCAGTTCACTAAGCGCTTCTGGACTCATTCCTCCAAGTCTACCGAGCGCGCAGACAGAATCACCCCTCCGATTCCGCTTCGCTTCAAGGCGTGGAACATACGCCCGAGTGGAGGGAAAGGGAGGGATGAAATCACGGATTACGCGGGTTGTGCCGATCCGGCGGTGAGATTCAGCGCAGGTTCAGCGCTTGCCGTTCCTGCGGCGACGCCACGCTTCGGAAGCGTAGTAGGCCACGTAGCACAACGCGACGAACGGAATCATGTACAGCAGGGTCGAACGCTGCGACGGGTCGAGCACCACCAGCACCAGCGCACCAACGCACATCACAATCGCGGCGATCGGCACGAACGGATAGCCGGGAGCCTTGTAGCGCAGTTCACTCACGCTATGACCTTCACTGATCCAACGCTTGCGGAAGAGCATATGGCATACGGATACCGACGCCCACACCACGAGCGTGGCCAAGCCGGACACGGCGACCAGCGCAAGATACACGGTCGACGCGGCCACCACGGACGACAGCAGGGCAAGCAGGCTGCCTGCCATGCTGAACAGCACGGCGAACACCGGCACGCCATGGAAATTGGTTTTGGCGAGCGCGGACGGGATCATATGCTCCTTGGCGAGTGACCACACCATGCGCGAGCACACGTACAGGCCGGAGTTCGCGGCGGATAGCACGGCGGTGAGCACCACGAAGTTCATGATGTCGCCGGCGAACGGCATGCCGATGGACTGGAAGACGAGCACGAACGGGCTGGTGTCGACGCCGGCTTTCTGCCACGGGATGAGCGCGGACATGACGGCGATGGAGCCGATGAAGAAGATGGCCAGACGCAAAACCGTGGTGTGCACGGCCTTGGGGATGGCTTTCTGCGGGTCCTTGGTTTCGCCCGCGGCCACGCCCACGACCTCGGTGCCGGAGAAGGCGAACACCACGGTGAGCAGGGTGGAGAAGATCGGGATGATGCCGTTCGGCAGCAAGCCTTCGGAAACGAAGTTGCCGAAAAGCGGCGCATGGCTGTAGCCCTTGATGGGGATGATGCCGAAGATCGCGAACAGGCCGACCACGATGAACGCGATGATGGCAATCACCTTGATACTGGCGAACCAGAATTCCGATTCACCGTACAATCGCACGGAAAGAATATTGAGCAGGAACACCACGACGATGAACACCGCGGACCATATCCATGCGGGAGAATCGGGGAACCATCGTTGCATGAGCAGGCCCGCCGCGGTGAATTCGGAGGCGAGCGCCACAGCCCAGTTCAGCCAGTAAAGCACGGCGATGGTGAACGCGGTGCCGGGGCCGATGAATCGTTTGGCGTACAGGTGGAAGCTACCTGCGTAGGGCATGGCCACAGACAACTCGCCCAAGCTCAGCATGATGAAATATACGAGCAACGAGCCGATGCCGTAGGCGAGGATCGCACCGAATGGCCCGGCCTGGTGAATGGTGTAGCCGGAGCTGAGGAACAGGCCGGTGCCGATCACGCCGCCCAGGGAGATCATGGTCAGGTGGCGGGCGCTCATCTTGCGTTCAAGGCCGCCCTGCTCGTCCGTTACTTCCGTTCCCGCGGTTCCCGTCGTTTGCGCGAATTCCATTGTTTCCGTCACGCTTGACTCCCCCGCCGTTTCAGGCCGTCTGCGTTCATTGTCCGATTGCACGGTCATTCGTATATGCTCCTTGCCCGCGATACTGTGATGGATGCGACCGTTCCGGCACGCGCATCCAAGGGGCAACTATACGGTATGCGGGTACGCGAAGCCCTCGCATGGGGCAGTATTCGGATTATCGTACACCTGTGGCGGCATGCAAAAACCCCGTGGGAATCAACTTCACACGGGGCCAGACGGATTAGGCCCGGACGAAACCGGGACCAATGTCACTGTGCTGCGATCATTGCAATCGTCACTGCACGGCGATGGCGTCGATCTCGACGAGCGCACCCTTCGGAATGTTGTTGCCGCCGAAGGCCACACGGGCAGGCTTGACGGAACCGGTGAAGGTCTGAGCGTACACGGTGTCGACCTCGTGGAAGTCATCGACGTTCTTCATGTAGATGGTGGCGCGAACGACCTTGTCGAGGCTGCTGCCTGCGGCATCAAGGATGTTCTTGATGTTCTTCAACGCCTGAGCGGCCTGCTCGCCTGCGGTCGCACCGGCCAGTTCGCCAGTGGCCGGATCGATGCCCAGCTGGCCGGAGACGAACACGAAGCCGTTCGCCTTCACGCCCTGGCTGTACGCGCCCAATGCGGCCGGCGCCTGGGTGGTTGCCACTGCTTCAAGAGATTCGTTCATTGTACGCTCCTTGCGATTCGGGGCATGCGCCTGTGCACGCGTGCCGTAAGCTTCGTCCGGCAATCAATGCCGTCCGTCTTTCCCAGCAGTCTACTTGCTCCCCTCGCACGCGTGCCATCCCTGCCCGCAATCCGGCCGCTGCGGAGCCGCACGCATATCGTGCACACGCCTGCAGGACCTCGCGCATGAAAAAGGGCTCCAGCCGAATGGCTGGAACCCTACCGGTGGGCTTGATGGGGATCGAACCCACGACCTTCTGTTCCGGAGACAGACGCTCTATCCACTGAGCTACAAACCCAAGCAACTCCCCCACTCTACACCATCTGAACGAAAACCTCCGCCACGGACACGGCACCGCGCGCATTGCGCCATATAACGCCATAATCGCCGCATTGCTCGCAACAAAACCGTCTAGACTTGAATTATGTCCGAGCCAACGAATGATTTCCAATACGAGCGGCGCTTCTTCTGCCATGCGCTGCCCGCCGAATATCGCAGAGATAATCCCCCAAAGCTCGTCATCCAAAGCTATTACGTGCATTCCGGCAACTACGTGCTGCGCGTGCGACTCACTTCCAACAGCATCAGCCTCACCATGGATTGCGACACCTACCCCATCGATGTGCTGCACGACTACCGTGACGAGTTCTCCCACGCGTATGTGACGGTGAAGGGGCCGGCATCGCTGGGAACACGGTATGAGAAGGAGATGGAAATCGATACCCGCATCGCCGCGGAATTGATCACGCGCGGCGGCGATACGGTCATCAAGAACCGCTATTCCGTGTGGATCGCCGAGGACGGCTGGAACGTGGACGTGTTCGGCGCGACGAATGCACCGCTTATCGTGGCGGAGGCCGCGCGCAGCGGGCCGGTGACGAACCTGACGATTCCGAAATTCTGCCTGACCGAAGTCACCGACCAGCCACGGTTCAGCAACGAAAGCCTGGCCGCAAGACCGTTCAGCAGGTGGGCAGGCGAGTTCGAGGCCGAGCTGAGCGAGAAGGGCCCCAGCTTCCAACAGGTGTTCGGCACGAACAGAATCGGCGACTAGACAGACGCAACCGGCTTCGGCATCCGCACCACGTCTGCCTCATCTCCGCAGAGCCCACCATTCGGATAGCGCCCATATGCCCATACAGATATAGAGACGATAGCGGGCGGAAGCATTACGCTCCGCCCGCTGTCGATATGCCGGTTCCTGCGACTTTGCCGTCAGTACATCAGCGTGGCGAGACGGCGACGAGCCGCAACCAGACGCGGATCGCCAGCCTCGGGAATGGCGAAGTATTCCAGCAAGCGCTGGCGAACCGGTTCGATATCCGCCTTATGCCCGGCAGCCACGAAGTCCAGCAGACGGTCGAACGCATCCTGAATCTGACCGCCGATCATATCGATATCGGCCACGGCAAGCTGCGCTTCCACATCGTCGGGGCGATCGGCGGCGGCGGTGCGCACATCACGCACGTCGGCGGTGGCGGAACGCGCCAACAGCAGCGCCTTGGCACGTTCACGGGCCGCGAGCGCATCATTCGGATCGGCTTCAAGCACCTGCGCATACGCCGCCGCGGCACCGGCATAGTCGCCGGCCTGCGCCAGCTGATACGCCTCCTGATGTTCCGGTGGCACCACGGAAGCCGGATTCGCGGCACCTTCGCCCTGCGCGCCATCGGCATCCGGATCGCCCGAATATGGCGCCGTGCCGTTTACGCCGGCCTGCTGGGCCATGGCCACGATCTTCGGCAGCACCTGTTCGGTGATCTGCTGCATTTCCTCGTCGCTGGGCAGGCCCTGCAATAACGGCATCGGTCGACCGCCGATCAACGCGAACAGTGCTGGGGCGCCCTGCACCTGCAATGCCTGGGCGATGGACGGGTTGGATGCGATATCGATACGCGACAGCTGAATCTGACCGTTCATCGCGTTCACCGCGTTGGCGAGCGCACGGGCCATGGGGAACAGACGGTCATCGGTCGGAATCCACAGGAACAAGAGGATCGGGAACGTGGTCGAGGTCTGCACCATCGCCTGGAACGTGTTCTCCGTGGTGTCGATCACATAGCCGTCTGCCGCCGGAGCGCCACCGGACTGCCCCGGCTCGGCTTTGACCTGGTGCTTCAACGCTTCCAGATCGACCGCGCCCGCCAACGAAACTCCTGGATTGAACTGCTGCTGACCTGCCATCTGCCCTCCCGAAAACAAAAATCGTTGCTGGCTTAACTATAAGTACCAGCAACGATTTCGTGCTACGCAAAATTCGCCGTGCTGCAAGCCCCATGTGTGCTAGCGGCGGCATGCGAATGCCGTGCGCACGGCATGGGATGGCTTATATCGCCTCCACTTTGATGGGCTGGCGTTCGGCGCCCACGGCGACGATCTGCTGATTCGAACCCGCTGCGGGAATCCACAACGCGACCACGTTCACATAGGTGACCTTCATGGTGCTGGTGGCCTTGCCGTTGCCGAACAACGCTTTTTCCTCGTCGGAGGCAGGCAATGATTCACGCCCTTCACCGGCCTGCCTGGTCCATGTGGAATCGATGCGCGCCACGACCAGGTCGCCGCCATCCGCCGCCGAACGCATGATCTTGATCTGGTCCTTCGGCACGGTGAAGACCTGCTGCTGCGTACCCTTGTTGGCCTCCATGCCTTGCTGCACCGTGGCGGAAAGCTTCTCCAGATCGCTGCGGAACATGTCGTCGGCGATCTTCTTCTTGTAGGCGCTGGCATCGCCCTTGTTCAGCAGATCGCAGTATTCGCTGACCGCTTCGGCGGGGGTCGCCACCAGTTTGGCGTCTTTGGCGGTGCCCATTTCGCTGCCCAGCTTGGGCACTTCGAACTTGGGCAGTTTCGCGCCTTGGAACAGTCGCGCGACGCCCCACAGCTTGTAGTTGTCACGCGCCGAGTCCTGGGTCAGTACCAGCAGCCTTTTGGACTGCTGGTCGTCGGTGGTGGTGGTGATGGTGAACACGGTGCGGGGCCAGCCGTCGTTAACGGGGATGACGGTCTGCGTGATCTTGCGCGGAATCGTCGCCTTGGCCGGCATGGTACCGGTGGCCTTGGCGATGGTCAGTTCGCTGGAACGGATGTCGAGCTGTGGGCCGGTGACGCGTTCGCTGAGGCCGTCGGCGCTTTGTGCCGCGTCGGCCGCGTCGATCACGTCAAGGATCTTGTTGCGAATCGCGTGTTCCTGGGTGGTGGTCAGATCAGGCGAGGACTGTTCGGACGACTGGCTTGACGTGGCTTGCGGCACCTGGCCTTCACACGCTGCGAGGGAGACCAGCATGCCGGCGCTGACCAGTAATGCCGCGGCTTTGGTAACGGTACGTTTCTTCATCAGGATTCCTCCTCGGCGGACTGCTCGGCGGCATGATCGTCTTCGTCGGCTCCGTCTTCGGTTTCGTCATCAGATTGTTCGGACGATTGTTCGGATTGGGGCGAATCGTCGGCGGATTCTTCAACCGGCTCCGCTTCGGAATCGTCGGCTTGGGTATCGGACGCATCGTCGGGCTGGTCGTCAGCCACTTCCTCATTCGATGCATCGGCATCAGCATCAGCGGCCTCGACTGCATCGTCAACCGCATCGGCCGTATGCGACTCGTCCGATTCGGCGTTGGTATCCGCTTCGCTATCGTCGTTCGGATCATCACGTTCATCGGTGTTGTCCGATTCGTCGGATTCAGCGGTATCGTCCGATTCAACTGGATCGGCGGATTCAACAGGCTCGTTCTCCGCGTCAGCGTCAGCGTCAGCATCAGCATCAGCATCAGCATCAGCGGAATCATCATGTACTTCACCGGCGGAATCAGCCACGTCGGCGGCATCCGTATCAGTGATACCCGTATCGGCAGTATCGCCATCCTCGGCAATGCCGAAGGATTCGTCGGACTCCTGAGCCAATCGCGCGAAATACGCCTGCAATTCGTCCGCGGAAATAACCGAAGTCTCTTCGCCGACGGACATATCGTCATCATCCGCGGCAGCACCGGCTGCATCAGCCACCAGATTACGAGCGGACGGATCGATTACCGTCGGCTGCTCAACGTCCTCCCCGGCCGCAGCGGCATGACGGCGCCCGCCACGCTTGCTCGGCTTGAACGCGGCGGCAAGACTGCTCATGCTGCCGGTCAGCGCCTCACGGATGGACACCTCCTCGACCGGCTCATCAGCCTGCTGATCGGTATGCTCGTCAAGCTGCCCGGCAGTGCCCATCACCATGCGATGACGGCGGCGATGCGGAGGCATGGCGAACACGGAAGCGGTCAGCACCGCCCCCACAGCCAGCAAACCGCCAACGAAATAGAACGGCGTAGCAAAATCAGGCAGCGTCTTACGCGTCCAGGTGAACGAGATATCCGCATTCTGCTTCTCGCCCAAATCAACAAGCAGAACCGTCGAATCGTTCTTCACATTGCTTTCGAACTCAACGCTCTTCGTGTCGCATGTCACGGCATGCCACATGTCGGAATCCTTGAAATCGACGCCTTCCACAGTGCCGTCCTGCGACGTTCCGGCATTCTGCCCTGCCGACGAGCCGGCCTTCTCCGTACCCAGCGTCTGCCAATCATCAAGACCTGTCAGGCGCACATAGCGTTCACCGGACAACCATCCGGCGGCATCCTTGGCGGAGGCGGCGGCAACGCAGACCTTCCCCGATCCGCCAGACAGCACCTTCACCCTCACATCGCTATCCACTAGGCCGGCCACACCGGGATCCGTCACCACATAACGGCTACCGGAAACCTGCGTTTGCGCCGTAATCGTACGACTGGGCTTCCATTCCGTGGCATTCATAATGCCAAGTCCGATGGCCGCAACAGCGAGCAGTCCCAGAATCGGTGTTACCACACCGCGCATCAATACCGCATGACGACGCGCTTTCTTCTCAGCGTTTGGCTCGTTATCCATGGCTTCGACCTCGGATTCGTTTGTCCGCTTTAAAAAACTCATAACCCAGCCATTCTAGCAAAGGGCGTCATCGCCGGAAAATCAAGGTTTCCGGCTACAGTGGTATGTCATGCATTCACAGAAGATCACCACGCTGCTCCGCTCCGCCTTGGCGGCCGGATGCGCGCTGGCCATGTGCGCCACACTCGCGGGTTGTTCCAACAATTCATCCTCATCATCGTCCTCATCCAAGGAATCCAGCAAGCAGACGGTCAATATGGACCAGATCGCCGGCATCACCGCCACCGGTAAGCTCGGAGAGAAACCGAAAGTCACGTTCAAGACCCCGATGACGGTGCAGAACAACACCTACGCAGTGCTGCAGAAGGGCGATGGCGCCACCATCCAGAAGGGCGACCGCGTGTGCGCCCAAGGCATTGCGATAAACGTCAAGGACGGTTCCGAACTCATGAGCTCATGGGAGAAGAACACCCCCGACTGCTCCATCCTGCTGTCCGACTCGAACCTCAAGCAGATCGAACCGTACAAGGCGATGATCGGGCAGAAGCTCAACACCTCCATTGCATTCGGCATCAACGACAGCAATTCCGCAAACACCTCGTACATCCTCGTCTACACGCTCGTATCCAAGTCAAAGGATCTCACCCGTGCCGAAGGCGACCAGGTCACCGATGTTCCGGCGAATCTGCCAAAGGTGACGCTGGGCAAGAACGGCAAGCCGTCCATCGATATGAACGGTCAGGGCTCGGTCGACAAGCAGATCACCCAGACGCTCATCAAGGGCAAGGGCACGAAGATCACGAATTCCATGACCGCCGTGGTGAAGTACACCGGTTGGACGACCGACGGCAAGCAGTTCGATTCCTCGTGGGATAAGAACACGACGTTCGACGCCGACGTCTCATCGTCCGGGCAGATCATCCAAGGCTGGAAGGACGGCCTGATCGGTCAGACCGTCGGCTCGCAGGTACTGCTGGTGATTCCGCCGGACAAGGGTTACGGCAATAAGGCCTCCGGCTCGATTCCGGCGAATTCCACGCTGGTGTTCGTGGTCGATATTCTCGCCGCGTACTGATCGGTTGCCCTAGCCGTTCCGTAGCGGATTTCAATCGGCGGATTTCGGCCGATATAGCGAAGGAGTCTTCCCGGGTATCGGGAAGGCTCCTTTTCAGTTTACGGCTCGACCTGTTGCCCAAGCGTAGCCCGAGCCGCGGTTCAGTCCTCAGCGCGGAGAACGCCGTCACGCATTGTATAGCAATAATCGGCGATCTGGTTGAGTTCATCGAAGTGATGGGATGCGATGATGACGGTGGCGCCCCGATCCCGTTGACGTCGCATTTCCTCAAGGAACATCGCCACGGATTCCTGATCCAATCCGTTCGTCGGCTCGTCCAGCACGATGAGGTGCTGGTGTTCCATCAGCGCTTGCACGATGGCGAGCTTCTGCCGCATACCCAGCGAATACGATTTCACCTTGGCGTCGGCATGATCCAGCAGATCGAACAGTCTCAGCAGCCGTTCCGTTTCCTCCTGATCGAAATCCTTATTGATACCGGCCAGATATTCCAGATTCTGCATACCGGTTTCAGACAGCACGAATCCCGGATTCTCAATAATCACACCCACGGAGTCCGGCAACTTCCGATTGAACACGACAGGCTCGCCGTTCATGGTCACCATGCCCGCATCCAACCGGATGAACCCGCAGATCGCACGCAGCAACATGGTCTTGCCCGAACCGTTCGGCCCCACCACGCCGTAGATTCTTCCACGTTCGAACCCGGCGCTGACATCCCGCAGCACCTGCTTGTTCTTGATGGTCTTCGACGCATGATCGATGGTGATGTACATGATGTTCTCCTTACGAAACGACTATGATTCAGATGATTTCCAGACGCTCGAACAGCGCATAATTCGCCACGATCAGCGCCGCCGTCAGAACGCCCAATGTCACGCTCCAATTCGGTACGCCCAGAGGCGATTCGAGCAGCCAGCGCATCAACGGCATATACGACAACGGCACGATGTACAGCACCATTGCCGCAAGATAACCGTAGGGGCGGTTCCTGCCGAGATAGCCCAGGTTGATGATCAATGCCAACACCAGCAACGTCCAGCCCGCGCATACCGCACCGATCATCAGCTGTTTGGGAGACGCGTACACCACGTGAAGGGCCACAGCCAGCTGCACGCCGGCATAGACGAGGCAATACGCCCCCACTATCGCGCAATATCCAAGGAATCTCGGTAGACCTCGGGGTCTGCGCACGTACACCATCGTTTCGGGAATGCTGAGATATTCCGAAGGGCGTTCGAGCATCAACGCCACACCAACCACCATGAATCCGATGGCGTACAGGTTGCTTTCCAATCCGGACGGCATGTATGACTCGGGGGCGCGGAACATGCCGATGAAAATCCTGCAATCCTGGCCGCTCGTGTAAAAACGGTACGTCATCACCACGTACATGAGCACAAGCATCAGACGAAGACCGTTGCCTTCGCGCAATATCTGGACGATTCGCTTCCAAGCCATCATGACAACCTCAATCTGTCACTACAGTTGAACGCGGCCATGTTCGCCATCGTTAGCAGTATGCAGTAACCGATGAAAGGCGCTACTTGCCGGACAAGCACCGCCACCAAGGAATCGCCGATCGGGTACCAGAAATAGAAAGCGTATCGAGTCAGATCTCCGGGCATCAGTTTCAGACAGAAATCGGCGATGATGGGAATGGCGATGGCAGGCGGCAGAATCTGCCCCCATGGTATACCCAGATTCATCAACAGCCACACAAGCAATGCGACCGACATGTTCATCATGAACAGTTGCAGCAGCATGACCACGCATAGCGACCATTGTCCCGATTCACACAGACTGCCCTTAAGCATGTTCGCCACAACGAAAAGAACCCAGGCACTTACAGCTGTGGACAACGCAACAAGAGCCAGCCACGCGGCATTCAGACGGAATTCGTCTCGCGGGTCTCGTCGTACACGTTCGAATGCGCCAAAACGTGCGCAGCCCATGCAAAACAGCATGAGATTCGCAGGCAGAATCACACGCTCCGCGAGCTCCACCATGCAGCCTCGATACAATACTGGCAACGGCATAGACTGTTGCAACACTGATAAGTAGTACGCTAAACCGCAAGCAGCTGCAATCCACATGAGACCCCGCACATGCGCGGAAACACGTCTGATCGGCATAAACAGATCGTTAATCATGGCGCTTCCTTTGCAGCCAGCACAATACGGCTACTATCGCCGGAAAACCGACCAAGGTCATAGCGATGCCAATAAGGTTCGCGATGTTCGCCCCAGGCGTTTCGAAACCATCAAGTTGGAGATAGAGAATTGGATTCAGTTCCTCAACATGGCTTGATATGGAGGAAAGCTGGATTATCCCCGGAAGCATCCACCACAACAGCAGGAAGGCAACCGGCACGAGCACTTCCACGTTCCGATGCCTTACGAACGGCGAAATCGCAACAGCCAAGCATGCAAACAATCCTGACAGTGCCGCCATTAGCAGTCCGACGACGACAATGCACAGCACCTGGTTGAACCGATAAATCGGATAAACCCATCCATTCGCGGAAATCAGAATGAATTGGAAGCTCGCAATATCGACATCCGAACTCTCCACGCCATCGATAAACGACAAATGGGGATTTCCCCCAGCAGCAAGGAGAACATCGATGACGTAGGGGAGCACGCCTCCCAGAGCTCCCAGCAGAAAACCCGAGCACAAGGAGGTGCGTTCCACGATGCCATAGCTTGAACGAGCCTGCAGAAACGTCAATCTGCCACTGCGACGTTCCACGGCCAGTGTGCTTCCTCCAGCTAATGCGGCCAGAAAAGGAAACAGAAACTGATATAGCGTAGTTCCACTGCCATAGCTGGAAAACAACAGCGTCTCGTCCAAGAACGTCGGCTGGTGATATGGCAGTCTATATCCCGCATGTCGTATCGTCCACCATTGGATTACGACCAAGGAAAACGACAACACCACGACAATGGCAAACCGAATGCTAAGCAGGCCTCTTCGCAGTTGTGCTTGTAACAGCATGGCATTGATCACCCGTCATCCCTCCTCGTCTCTGTATATCGTCTCTGCATGGTGTCCCTGCATGGTTGGCAAGACAGTTTGTCTTACGGGACCAATGTATGCGGGCACGGCCGATCAACCCAACGCGCCTGCAGTAAACTGCAGACGGTTTCCCGAAACGGCATCGTTCTACAGCGAGGCAATGCGATACACTGCAAGCATGATGCCTAGGGGGAATATGACTGTTCATAACGTACGCATCGGTGTGCTCGACAACGACGCCTGCGCAATGCAATACATCACATTGATGCTGAACCAGTTGAATCACAGAAACGGGTTGGAGCTGAGCCTCTGGTCAACGACGTTCCCGACGCGAGCCATACAGGAATGCCAGTCCGGTAACAGCCCCACCAACATACTGCTTCTCGACATGGCCTTGAACGGAGTCACGGGACCACAGGTCGCGCGGATCCTTCACCAGGTCTCCCCCGAGACCGCGATCATCGGCATGACTTCATACGAACCGGAGCTTTACCGGGCGGAGGCAGCACAGGCCGGCATTCCAACGATTCTGGACAAAACAACGCTTTCCGAACAACTGCCTTCGGCGATCATCGACGTATTGCGTACCCCGCACCCCACCTTCAGGCCAGCCGCCGCTCCGACCGGTCGCGAACCCACAGCCATGCCAAGACTCACCAGCGCCGAGCAACGCATTCTCACACTCAGCGCCTCCGGTCTGAACGCGAAGCAGATCGCGACACGACTTGGCATCTCCGCCGACACGGTTTTCTCCCATCGCCGCAACATCAAAGCGAAATTCCAGGCCTCCGAATGGCATGACGTCATTACGGCATGCCGCAACGCACATATCATCTGATCAGCAGATGCAATCCGATTTCCGCCCATGAGCCTAGGAACCATGAAACGTCTCACCGCCGTCCGTCACGGAACCACCGTGGCCATGCCCCACGGCGCACTTGCCGTGACCACCATTCTGCTCGGTTGCATCGCGATCGCCAACATCGGTTTCATCTGGGCGAACGACGGCTCATACTGGCCCAAATACCTGTGCTGCGCCATCATCACCATCCTCGCCGTAGGCTGGTTCACGTTTGTTCCGGGTCGCGGCTGCTATGCCATCATCGCCTTATCCGTGGCCGATTTCCTGTTCGGCGGCATCGCGTTCGTGCCAATGCTGCTTCTAGCACTGCTTGCAGTGGGATTCATCGGCTATTCGAATCTCGTCGAAGCGGCTTTGGCCGGCGTCGCATTGCTTGGCGCCATCGTGTTCTCCCCCGATACCGTCGCGTTCCCGACAATCGACAACAATCTGCTTTCCTTCCCGTGTCTCGTTGCGTTGACGCTGTGCGTCAGCACGCTTATACGCAGGAACGGCGAACGGCAACGGCAGATGCAACGGGAGCAGACACTGCTCGCCAATGCCGGCATCGCGCAGAATCTCCACGACTATACGACGAATGATCTGAGCGACATCATCATGATGGCCGAATACCAGTTGACGCTATGCGCGGAAGACCAGCGCGAGGCGTGGTCGAATGTCCGCAACATGGCAGTCGATGCCTTGACCCACACCAGAAAAGCCATCCTTACGCTCGAAGACGACGGCGATGCGATACGGCAACGCGACATGCGTGAACCGCGCGAACCGCATAAATCGCACGAACCGCACGAACCGTTTCGGCAGTATGCCGAAAACGGTCTGGGTGAACTTGATGACATCATCCACACGTGCCGAAGCAGCCTTGCCGCAAGCGGCTTCACTGGTGATGTCATGCATCTCGGCACGGAACCGACGACCATCGACGCGGATATGGCATCACTGGTCGTCGGTCTGATGCGTGAACTGTTCGGCAACATCGCCAGACACGCCGACGTATCCGGCGGATATACCATGCTGATCGCGTGGGGAGACGATTCCTGCAGCATCGACCTTTCCGACAAGCCGAAACCGAATAACGCCATTGGATTGCGCTCGGGTTTGGAACGCTACCGGCGTACCGTCGAAGCATGCCACGGGCAATGGAACATCGAACAGTCAAAGAACCGTTGGGATTTCCATGCCACGATCCCCTACCGCGCTGCGGGCCGCGGTTCAGAAAAGCCTTAGCGAATCGTCCTCCACGCCCTTCATCTCCTCGTAGTCGAGAATCAGGCAGCGGAAGCCACGGTCCTTGGCAAGCACGCGGGCCTGCGGGGTGATGGTCTGCGCGGCGAAGATGCCGTGCACGGGTGCGAGCAGCGGGTCACGGTTCAGCAACTCGCAATAGCGCGTAAGCTGTTCCACGCCGTCGATGCCGCCATGCCGTTTGATTTCGATGGCGACGTGTTCGCCGTTCGCATCGATGGCCATGATGTCCACCGGACCGATGGCGGTCGGGTATTCGCGGCGTACCAGCTTCGCCCCTTTGCCGATGCGTTCGATCTGCTCGGCCAGGTACTGCTGCAGGTGGTCTTCGACGCCATCCTTGATCAATCCGGGGTCCTCGCCCAAGTCATAGGTTTCATCGGAATAGATGTGCTGCAAGGTGACTTCCAGCACGTCGGAGGACTTGGCGGAGGCGACGCGCAGCACCTTCTCGGGGGCAGGCGTATCCGCATCATCGTCCGCGTCGGGCGGGGTGATGTCTTTGAGCGTGCAAGGTGCCGCCATCCAGTTGAGCGGCTTGTATGACCCGAGTTCGGAGAAGATCAGCAGACTGTTATCGGCCTTGACCAGCAGCACGCGTTTGGCAAGCGGCAATGAGGCATTGAGACGGCCGGAATATTCGGCGGAGCAATCGGCAACCAGAATTCGCATAAGAGCCCACCCTAGCGCATGGGTCCAATCTTCCGGCCAATCGCCCCATCGACGGCTCAGGGCTATGCCGGCGGTCATCAGAAGGCACCGACGGCAACCGGTGGAAACTGCCACAACACCATGACCGGCAGTCGCAACCAACCCAGGGCATGTGGAAAATACAAGAATGGGGCGGCACCCATGTAGAGTGCCGCCCCATCGGGAAACGATAGTCGTCGACTCATCACCGCTGATCGTCTGATCGTCGACGTATCGCCAGTGCGGTTATTCTGCGCTTTCGACCTCGGCACGCTTCAGCGTACCGGCATCTTCGACCGCAACGGTGAGCTTGTTCGAATCGAAGGAGATGAATCCGTCCGCAACTTCGATTTCGCGACGAGATCCATCCTTCTCAACCACGGCAAGCTTACCCTGCTTAATCAGCGTGAGCACAGGCTCATGATTAGGCAGAATACCCATCTGACCGCCGGAAGCGGGAATGGTGACCTGCAACGCCTCGCCGCTCCACACCGGGTGTTCGGCGCAGACGATGTTCACCTGCATCGTGGCTTTCTCACTCATCAGTCACCATATTCCTTCTGCATGTCGTGCCACTTGCGCTCGAGATCCTCGATGCCGCCGATGCCGGAGAAGGCCTGCTCGGGCACGTTGTCGTACACGCCGTCGCAGATGCGGGTGAAGGCTTCGATGGTCTCGTCGGCCGGCACGTAGGAGCCCGGACGACCGGTGAACTTTTCGGCCACGTAGAAGTTCTGGCCGAGGAACTGCTCGATACGACGAGCACGGTTCACGGTGGTCTTGTCCTCTTCGCTCAGCTCGTCGATACCGATCAGGGCGATGATGTCCTGCAGCTCCTTGTTGCGCTGCAGAATCGCCTTGACACGGTTGGCGCACTCGTAGTGAGCCTGGCCCACGTAACGCGGATCAAGGATTCGCGAGGTGGAGCTCAGCGGGTCCACTGCCGGGTAGATGCCCTTCGAGGCGATTTCACGAGAAAGCTCGGTGGTCGCGTCGAGGTGGGCGAAGGTGGTTGCCGGAGCCGGGTCGGTGTAATCATCGGCCGGCACGTAGATGGCCTGCAGCGAGGTGATGGAGTGGCCTCGCGTGGAGGTGATGCGCTCCTGCAGGGCGCCCATCTCATCGGCCAGGTTCGGCTGGTAGCCCACGGCGGAAGGCATACGGCCCAGCAGGGTCGACACCTCGGAGCCCGCCTGGGTGAAGCGGAAGATGTTGTCGATGAACAGCAGCACGTCCTGGTTCTGCACGTCACGGAAGTATTCGGCCATGGTCAGTGCGGTCAGCGGAACACGCAGACGGGTACCCGGCTGCTCATCCATCTGGCCGAAGACCAGTGCGGTCTTCTCAAGCACGCCGGCCTCGTCCATTTCGCCGATCAGATCGTTACCCTCACGGGTACGCTCGCCGACGCCTGCAAACACAGACACACCGCCGTGGTTCTGGGCCACGCGCTGAATCATTTCCTGGATCAGCACGGTCTTGCCGACGCCTGCGCCGCCGAACAGACCGATCTTGCCGCCCTGTACGTACGGGGTGAGCAAATCGATGACCTTCACACCGGTTTCGAACATCTGGGTCTTGGACTCCAGCTGGTCGAATGCCGGCGGATTGCGGTGGATAGGCCAACGTTCGGTGATGGTAATGGTCTCGTCCGGCTTCTTGTTGAGGATGTTGCCGGACACGTCGAAGACATGGCCCTTGGTCACGTCGCCGACCGGCACGGAGATCGGCTTGCCGGTATCGTGCACTGCGGCACCACGGACAAGACCGTCGGTCGGCTTCAGGGCGACTGCACGAATGGTGGAATCGCCGAGGTGCTGCTCGACTTCCAGCGGAATCGTGTGGCTGCCGCCTTCGCCTTCCTCCTTGGTGCCCATGTCGGACAGCTCAACGGTCAACGCGTTGTAGATGTCGGGCAGATGGCCAACCGGGAATTCAACATCGATAACCGAACCCTGGATACGCGTAACGCGTCCGGCGATCGGCTCAGTAGCTTCTGCAGTCTGGTTCTCAGCCATATGCGTTCCTACTCTTCCTTCTTATTCAGCGCGTCGGCGCTGCCGATGATTTCGGTAAGTTCCTGGGTAATCGAAGCCTGGCGGGAAGCGTTGAGCTTACGCGTCAGATCGTCGATCAGGCTGCGGGCGTTTTCGGTCGCCGTGTGCATGGCATTCTGTCGGTTTGCCGTCTCGGATGCGGCTGCGGTAAGCAGGCATTCGTGGATGCGCGACTGAATGTACTTCGGCAGAATCGCGTCCAGCACTTCGTCCACGCTCGGTTCGAACGAATACAGTGGGCTGGCTTCGGCGTTCAGGTCGTTGTTGACCTTGCTCGGATCAGCAACAACCTCGACCGGCAGCATGCGCAGCACGCGCACCTTCTGCACCACCATGTTGACGAATTCGGTGAAGACGATGTAGAGCTCGGAAACCCCGCCCTCCTCATCAGGCTTCATATACGCGTCGATCAGTGCGTTCGAGATCGCTTCGGCGACTTCAACGCCGGGCTTGTCGGTATTGCCTTCCCACGTACCTGCAATATCGCGATTGCGATACTTGTAGTACGACACTCCGCGACGACCATACACGTACAGTTCCGTCTGCTTGCCCTGCTCATCGAGGCGGGCCAGCAGTGATTCCGTTTCGCGGATGATCGAGGAGGTGTAGGCACCTGCCATACCACGATCCGAGGTGAGGGCGAGAACGGCCACTCGAGTGCCGTTCTCGCGTTTCTTCACAATCGGATGATCGATATGGGTATGCTGTACCAGAGCTTGCACGGCGTCGGAAATCGCATCGCTATACGGCTTCGCGTTCAAGGCGACATCACGCGCCTTGGCGATGTGCGAAGACGCGATCATCTCCTGCGCGTTGAAGATCTTCTCCAACGAGCTGGTGGAGGCGATCCTAGATTTCAATGCGAGTTGCGAGCCCATGGATCACTTCTCTCCCGCGACGATCTTTTCCTGCTCGATCGGGGCGGCATGCTCCGTATCGGGCTTCTTCTCGACCAACGGTTTGCCTTCGCTGGTCACGAAGGTTGCGCGGAACTCGTCCACTGCCTTGTCGAGAGCGGCCTCGGTATCGGCGGTGAAGTCACCCGTTTCGCGGATGGTCTTGAGAATGTCGGTGTTGTGCTCCAGGTAGTCCAGCATGCCCTTTTCGAACGGCAGCACGTCGCTCAGCGGCAGATCATCGATCTTGCCATGGGTGCCGGCCCACACGGAGGCCACTTCCTGTTCCATGGAGTACGGCGAGAACTGCGGCTGCTTGAGCAGCTCGGTCAGGTGCGCGCCACGGTTCAGCTGGGCCTTGGAAGCCGCATCCAGATCGGAGGCGAACATGGCGAAGGATTCCAGCGAACGGTACTGGGCCAGGGAGATCTTCAGCGTGCCGGAGACCTTCTTCAGTGCCTTGGTCTGCGCTGCGCCACCGACTCGGGAGACGGAGATACCGACGTCCACTGCAGGACGCTGGTTGGCGTTGAACAGATCGGACTGCAGGAAGATCTGACCGTCGGTGATGGAGATCACGTTGGTCGGAATGTACGCGGACACGTCGTTCGCCTTGGTTTCGACGATCGGCAGACCGGTCATCGAACCACCGCCGAGGTCATCGGAAACCTTGGCGCAGCGCTCCAGCAGACGGGAGTGCAGGTAGAAGACGTCACCCGGGTACGCTTCACGCCCCGGCGGGCGACGGAGCAGCAGAGAGATCGAACGGTAGGCCTCGGCCTGCTTCGACAGGTCGTCGAAGACGATCAGGACGTGCTTGCCGTGGTACATCCAGTGCTGTCCGATAGCGGAACCGGTGTACGGAGCAATGTACTTGAAGCCTGCGGAATCGGATGCCGGGGAGGCCACGATGGTGGTGTACTCCATGGCACCGGACTCTTCGAGGGACTGCTTCACCGATGCGATGGTGGAGCCCTTCTGTCCAATGGCCACGTAGATGCAGCGGACCTGCTTCTTCGGGTCGCCGGATTCCCAATTGGCCTTCTGGTTGATGATCGTATCGATTGCGATAGCGGTCTTACCGGTCTGGCGGTCGCCGATGATGAGCTGGCGCTGGCCGCGGCCGATTGGCGTCATTGCGTCGATGGCCTTCAGGCCGGTGGACATAGGCTCGTCAACCGGGTGACGATGCATAACGTCCGGAGCCTGGGCTTCCAGAATACGGCGGCCTTCGATCTTGATCTCGCCCATGCCATCGATAGGACGACCCAGCGGATCAACGACGCGACCAAGGTAGCCATCGCCTACGGGCACGGAGAGCACTTCGCCGGTACGACGCACTTCCTGGCCTTCCTCGATACCAGCGAAATCGCCGAGGATAACCACACCGATTTCGCGAGCATCAAGGTTGAACGCCAGGCCCTGCGTGCCGTCCTCGAAGGTCAGCAGCTCGTTGGCCATGCAACCAGGCAGACCTGTCACGTGCGCAATGCCGTCGCCGGCCGTCGCGACATAGCCCACTTCCTGGGTGGGGGTGTCGGTCGGCTTGTACGCTTGGACGAAATCGTCAAGCGCCTTGCGCACCGAGGCAGGATCAATGGTAAGTTCTGCCATGATCTCTCCTTTATTGTTGTGTAAAAATCTGTTTGTTCAGCGTTTCCGGCCGTTCAGGATACGGCTTTTACGCTGCGCTGCAAGTTCTCCAGCTGCGCCACCACGGTGTTATCCGTGACTTCGTCGCCCACCTGTACGCGCATGCCGCCAAGCACGGACGGGTCGACCACGGAATTGATGTGGACCGCACGCCCGATCTTCTTGGAATACACTGCGATGAGCTTGTCGATCTGTTCCTGCTTCAGCGGCGTGGCCGTAGTCACGATGACCATCGACTCGCCCATATGACGGGAAAGCTTGTTGATCAGCCACTGAATGGTTTCCAGGTAACGACGCCTGCGCAGATTCTCCGTGGCGTGTTCGGCCAGACGCATCGTGACCTTGTTCAGCCCTTTGCCGTCGAACAGTTCATGGAAGAACTTGACTCGGGCCTCGCTGGGCACGGTCTCGTCGTAGAGCTTGGCGCGCACCACCGGCGTATTCAGCAGCGCGGAGTGCAGCTCGGCCAGTTCGATGGACACCTGCAGCGTGCTGTCGGTGGCGTCCGCGTAATACATCATGGCGTCTACGCCAAAGTCCTCGACCGCATTCGCGATGTCGGCGGCGCGACTCCAACGGCGCTTGACGACCTCGGTCATGATCTCCATCGTCATCGGATGCACCTGATCGCCCAACAGGGTGTTCAGAACCGCAACCTTGTCTTCAAGGGGTCGTGACACATCGGTCAGCGCACGCTCGATGCGAACGTTACCGTCGAGCAGCGAGGTGATGACGAACAGCTCATTGCCGATGCGCCATGCATCCTCACGGGTATCACGCAGCTTGGATGCCAGCAAATCACGCGATTCGCGATCCGCAATACGAGATGCTTCTCCTCGCATGATGTCACCTGCCTTTCTCTCTGCCTGATATCACTGCTTGTCCGAATCCATGCTGTCGATCATCTGATCGATCATGGAGGACTGCACCTTCTCGTCCTGCAGCTCACTGCCCAGGATCTTGCCTGCCAGAGCCGTTGCCAGAGCACCGACCTCGCCCTTCAGCGAGACCAGAGCCTGCTGCTGCTGCGATGCGATGGCACGCTGAGCGCTAGCGGTGATCTGGTTGGCATCCGCTTCCGCACGGGAACGCGCATCGGCAACGATGTGCGATGCCTCGGTACGTGCATCATCACGGATCTTGGAAGCCTCGACGCGTGCGTTGCTCAGCTGAGCCTCGTACTTGGCCTTGGCTGCATCGGCATCCTTCTGGGCCTGCTCGGCCTTGGCGATGCCGCCTTCGATCTTCGCGGCACGTTCATCGAACACGGCCTGGAACTTAGGCAGGAAGAACTTGTAGAAGAACAGGGCGACGATGACGAGAATGATGGCCGACCAGACGATGTCGTACATCTTCGGGACGAACAGCATGATTCCACTTTCAGCCAATGTCTCCATATCCGCCTCCTTTCACTTCGTTCGTTGTATTACCGGTTCCTTGAGATCAGGCGAAGATGAAGCCAGCGACGATACCCAGCAGGGCAAGGAACTCGATAAGGCCGAAGCCGATCCACATCAGGGTCTGGATCTTGCCGCTAAGCTCAGGCTGGCGGGCGGTGGATTCAATGGCCTTGCCGAACACAATGCCGACGCCGATACCAGGGCCGATGGCCGCGAGGCCGTAGCCGATGGCGCTCAGATTGCCGGAAACCTCAGCGAGCGTGATGATATCCATGGGTTGATTCCTTTCTAACTGAATTCGCAAGTAACGAATTACAAATCTTACTGTTGTACGTCAGTCCTCGGGATAGCTGAGGTTGATGTACACGGTGGACAACGTGGCGAAGATGAACGCTTGCAGATATGCCACGAAGCCTTCGAACAACGTCATGATGAAGCCGAACAGGAAGGTTGCCGCGCCGAATGCGGCCATCCAGTTGTGCGCTTCGATCAGGAAGAACTGTGTTGCGGAGAAGCACAACGCCACGATGATGTGGCCGGCAAGCATGTTGGCGAAGAGTCGGACCGTCAGGGAGACCGGGCGGATGACGACGACGTCAAGCAGCTGGATCGGGATTGCGATGATCAGCACCGGTGCCGGAACGCCCTGGGGGATGCATTCCTTCTTCAGGTAGGTGAAGAAGCCCTGCTCACGGCAGGCGGTGCGCCAATACTGCACGAAGGTCCACAACGCGAACGCCAACGGCATCATGATCGTCGCGGTGGCGGCGATGTTCATGCCCGGGATAATGCCGCAGATGTTGAACAGCAGAATCGTGAAGAACAACGTGGTGATCATCGGGACGTAACGCTTGCCTCGCGTCTCGCCCATTACTTCGTACACGATCTTGTCGCGCACATATTCAATGCCCCACTCGATGAATCCCTGCCAACGACCGGGGATGAGCTTCGCTTTTGCGGCACTCACGCCAAGTACGATCAGCATGATGACCGTCATAATCACACGCACCAGAATGATGCGGTTCATGGCGAACGGGGTACCTTGGAAGAGAATCTCCGGGGGAAGGAATTCATCGACGGAGGGGATCTCCGGCCCGCTCGCAGCAAGTGTGAGCCCGGACAAAAGTGTCTCGTGCATTCTCGCGCCTCCTACTTCTTCATGTCTGCTGCCAGTCTATCCCTAAACAACCGGTAAATGTGACCTCCCGGTAACATCTCCGTCCATCTCGGTTTGGGCTCGCAGGCTCATGTCGGCGGGGCGCAAATCGAGGGGCTGAACTGCCGCATCGGCATTCAATCTCGAATGGCTAGGTGAAGATTATTCGCCGCCTTCTAGACGAACGCAACAACGACAACCGCAAACCGCAGTTTTGTGCGGATTCGTTCGGCGTTTCGACACGAGGGAAAATACAGCGGATTGACAATCCCATATTCCGTGTTAGCCTTAACAAGCTTGACGTGACAACGTTTTCTATCACATTTCGCTGCCGACCGAAATGTCCACTATGTGTCCGCATGAAGCAATTTCCGTCTTGAAATGTGGACTCAAACATGATCAATATGCGGGCTTCACCGGGAATCAGCGTACAGGGGCGCACAACAACTATGCGGCAACCGCCTCATCAACGACTGCCGCATATTCGCCAAACAATGCATGCACTTCGAAGCGTCACCTTGAGGAAATCACACCATACCCATCGGTAAGGAACGGAGCGAAATCGTCGGAACGCGGGCCGGCCGGTTCATGGCGAATGGACCTATCCGTACCCAACCGCTTATGGGCCCTCAGCTCCGGCACCTCCGTCAGATCGTACGGCGTGGTCTGATACACCCAATTCAGCCAGTTGCGCCACAGCAGATTCGCATGCGCGCGCCAGGCGAACAACGGCTCGAGCTTCGGATCGTCATGGGGGAAGTAGTTCTTCGGGAACGGCACGTTGGTCATACCCTTGGCCATGTCACGCTCATATTCCTCGGCAAGCGTCATCTTGCCGTATTCCCAATGCCCCAATGCGAATACCTCGGAAAAATCACGCGTGGCGATCAGCCCCGGACCAGATTCCGGCCCCCACGTCAGAATCTGCAGATCGGGATTGGCACGCACATCGCCCTCATCCACGCCCGCAAGACGGGAATGCGGCTGCAATGCGATCTCGTCGAACCCATTGGTCAGGAAGCAATACTCGTCCTGCAGGTACTGGGGGAACACACCGAAGATCTTCTCGGGCAGATCCACCTTATGCACGCCATACCGCTGGTACAGCGCACCCATCGCGCCCCAGCACAGGTACATGGTGGAAAACACGTGCGTGGACGCCCAATCGAGAATCCGCTGGAACTCCTCCCAGTAATCGACCTGCTCGAACGGCATATGCTCCACCGGGGCGCCCGTCACCACAAAACCGTCGTAATAGTTGTCCTTCAACGCGTCAAGCGTCTCGTAGAACTTCACCAGGTGATCGGCAGACACATGCGTCGCCTCGTGGGTGGAGGTCTTCATGAAGTCGATCTCCACCTGCAACGGGCTCTTGGAGATGAGCCTGAGCAGCTGTGTCTCGGTCTCGATCTTCTTCGGCATAAGATTCAGGATCACCAGTTTGAGCGGACGAACGCGCTGACGCTCCGCTTCAGGTTTTTCCAGAGCGAAGATACGCTCAGAATCGAGGATGGCTCTGGCCGGAAGGCCACTGGGGATCTTGATAGGCATGGTTCTTATTATGCAGCGCAAGCGGCCAATTCCCCCGACGATATTCACGACACGCCGATAGTTGACATATTTTATGTATCGCTTATGGTTGATTGAGCTGTCAAAAAGACAAGCCGTCGCGGGGTGGAGCAGCTCGGTAGCTCGCTGGGCTCATAACCCAGAGGTCCATGGTTCAAATCCATGCCCCGCTACCAAGTACAAGGCTAGGAATCATGTGGTTCCTAGCCTTGTTTCATATCACCACGGCTTACAACGATTCACGCCTGTGAGCCAGCACCAGAATCAGGCTTCCAGCGGCAAGCGCGATCAGCGCCATGGCGATGGCGAAGGCCACATCGCTGCCGGTCGAGGCCAGAGGCGTTTCCGGTTCGTCGTTTTCTTCGACCGTCTCCTCTTCCTCGTCCTCCTCTTCCTCAGGCTCGACGCTCACCCTAGCCTGCTCCCACTGATCGTCGTAGGCGCTGGCGGCCGGCATAACACGGTCATCGCCTGCGAAACTCCATACGAACACGTACCAGCCATGGTCTTCGGCAATGATGTTGATCGGCTTGCCGTGCGCATCCAAGGAACCGGCACCCACACGGATCGTACCGTTCTTCGCCGGCACATCCCATGTACCCAGCAGCTTATGATGTTCATCTTCCTGCGGCACCGCAGCGCCAGCCGGTTTGTATTCCTCATCGCTGCCGGGGTCGTCCTTATCCCCGGCCCACCACACGCTTACCTGCGCATGCTTTTCGTCGGCACCGATGCCGAATACTTCGGAACCCGCGAATTCCCCATGGTCTTCGGGAAAACCGTCGACAGTGATGGTGTCGCTGAGTTGCGCGCCAATCGTCGGGGAATGCTCGGTGATCGTCGATTCCACTTGCACCTTGGAACGGTTCGAATTGGTCTCCTCGGCCTCAAGGAACCCGCTGATCGAGTCACCGCTCAGGTATTCGCCCGCCTTCCCCGGCTGCGCGGAGGCATCGAACGCCCACACCCATGTGCCGATGCCGCCCCGCGCCGGCGCATGGTATTCCTCTGCGCCACCCGGCTCACTCATCGCCGTCACCGTCTTCGTTTGCTCCGATCCGGTAAAAGTGGCGGAACCGTAGGCCGCAGGCCTGTGCCCACGCCGTGCGATGCGATCAAGGAAAGTCTCGACACTTTCACCATCGCTCGGGTTCAATGGAGCGTTCAGCTCGCTTGCGGAAATCCCATCAAAGTAGTAGCCGGTAGCCAACAGCTCCATGTTCTTAGGCCAATGGTTATCCGCTCCCGTCGCCTTCGACGTGACCTTATCGCTTACCGTTTCTCCCGCATCCACGATTTTCTTGGTGGTAACCGTGGCCACTGCCGGCGTGAAATCCTTACGCACCGTAAAAGCGACGCCATCGCCGGCAACCTGCTCCTGACTGCCATAGCACGCGTAATCCTGATTGCTGATCAGCTGCAATGCCTTCGGCGACTGGTATTGCGTATGCACTGCAACCTTGCCGCTTCCGGTGGCATGCCAGGTATGGCGAATCGCGCCGCTTCCCGAAACACCACGTACCGACTGACCGCCATTATCGAACTGCGCGGGCCCTTCCAATCGCACGGAATAGGGAACGCCGGCGAGCGCCTTGCCGTCGCTTTTCACCACGGCATCGACCCAGCCCGATCGCAGACCGTCCACCATTTGGCTGGAGACCTGCAATCCCAACGGTATATTGGTGCCGGCCTCGCCCCACAACCGGTTGGCGATGGCATCCAGATCAGGGTATTGCGCCGAGATAACCGCCCAATGGCGCGCCCACGCCTGCGGGTCGAGTTCCATATGCCGGTGCACAAGAACGCCTATAGCGGCATGGATCTTCGCATCACGACTGTTCTGGTAGCGATTTGCCAGCCAGGCGATGCGACGCACGTTCCCGTTGTCGTCGATCTTACGTTCGCCCGAATAGTCGTTACCGGCTTCGGCACCGGCTCTCATGCAGTATGCGAGCCTGCCGTCGGGCAGTTTTTTGATGGCGCCGATCAGCAGGTTCCGACCGTCGACGCGATACCACAGGTTCGTGCCCGGCGGCGGATTGTCCAATGACGCTGCGAACGCCGCCGGCGAAAGCCCCAGCAACACCGCCAGCGCAACGGCAAGCGCCACCAGACCTGTCAGGTATCGTCGCACATTTGTGCCCATGCTCTTCCTCCTATATATACGTCTACATACGTGGTTTCCCCATCCGGCCGCCATGCCGAATAGATATCAACGAGACTGTCAGAACAGGCGAGCGCAATGGACGGTTTCCCACCTCCTGTGGTCGGCACTCCCCCAGCCGGGCGTGTTGTGGATAACTCAGCCTGCAGGTTATGCACATTTCACGGCTCTCGGCGCTCATTACGGCAAGTTATGCACACGGGGAAACGGCCATCCACAGATTCATCCACATCCTTCGCCAACACGCACATACAATAGGAGTGAAACCATTGATGAGTAGCAAGGAGAAGGCTGCCATGTCGACGAAGACCACTGAGAACACAGCGGAGAAGAGCACATCGTCGCCCGCGAAACGAACGACCGGTACGACAAAACGTGCCACGACCGCAACAAGGAAGAGGCGAACCGCCAAAACGCCTGCCCCGGTGACCCCGGGCGAGGCGCCGGCCCCCATTATTCCCGTCACCGAGCCCGGCCAGTTCGGGCGCGTCAATGTTATGGACATCACCCCGAACGAGGAACACGGCGTTTACCCCGCTCGTGTGGAACTCGGGGAGGCGTTCGAAGTCACCGCGCAAGTATTCATCGAGGGGCGCACCAAGGTCGGAGCCACGGCTGTAGTACGCAATCCGCGCGGCAAGGAGATGCTGCGCGCGCCGATGACCTGCGTGAACCCCGGTCTGGACCGTTGGACGGTCACACTCACATGCGGCGAACACAGCGACGCCAAGCCGTGGGAACCGGAATTCGCCAAAGTGAAGCGCCAGCTGGGCGAATGGACCGTCACCGTGGAAGGCTGGGAAGATACCTATATTTCCTGGCTGCACGACGCCACCATCAAAGTGCAGGTGGGCGACGATGTGGAGAACGCGCTGATTTCCGGCTCCCAACTGCTCGCACGCTGGGCTTCCTCCAGCGACGCCAAGTTGAACGCCCATCAGCGTAAAACGCTGGAGGCCGCCGCCGCGACCATGGCCGACGCCTCGCTTTCCCCGCAGGAACGTCTCGCCGCCGCAACAAGCAGCGATGTCAGCAAACTGCACACATCCAATCCGCTGCGTGACGGCCTGTCACCCAGCGCGCCGCAACGTTTCAAGGTGGAACGCCCGAAAGCCAGCTTCGCCGCATGGTACCAGTTCTTCCCACGCTCCGAAGGCGCCGTGTACGACGATCAGCATGGCAGGATCAAGCAGGGCACACTGGTCACCGCGCTCTCCGGCCTGGAACGCGCCAAAGCCGAAGGCTTCGACATCGTATACCTGCCGCCGATCTTCCCGATCGGCGTGACCAATCGCAAAGGCCGCAACAATTCCCTGATCGCCGGCCCGAACGACCCCGGCTCCCCGTTCGGCATCGGCTCCGAACTCGGCGGCCACGACACCGTTGACCCGATGCTCGGCACCATGGACGATTTCAAAGCGTTCTGCAACCGCGCCCATGAGCTCGGCCTCGAAGTCGCACTCGATTTCGCCCTGCAGTGCTCCCCCGACCACCCGTGGGTCAAGCAGCACCCGAACTGGTTCCGCACCAAGCCCGACGGCACCATCGCCTTCGCCGAGAACCCGCCGAAGAAATATCAGGACATCTACCCCATCGACTTCAACGCCGATATGCCCGGCATCGAAAAGGAAGTCGAACGCATCATGGACCTGTGGGTCAAGGCGGGCGTAACCATCTTCCGCGTGGACAACCCGCACACCAAACCGGTGCGCTTCTGGCAGGACGTGATCGCAGCCGTCACCAAGAAGCACCCCGAAGTGCTGTTCCTTGCCGAGGCATTCACCCGCCCCGGTATGATGCGCGCACTGAGCTACGTGGGCTTCACCCAATCGCACTGCTACTTCCCTTGGCGCAACACCAAGGAGGAGCTGGAAGAGTACCTGCTGGAAACCAACGGCGACGACGGCTACTACCAGCACAACACCTTCTGGCCCACTACGCCGGACATCCTCACCGATTATGTGCGCGACAACGGCATCGCCGGCCATGCGGTGCGTGCGGTACTCGCCGCGATGGGCTCCCCGAGCTGGGGCATCTACAACGGCTATGAGCTCATCGAAAACAAACAACGCCCCGGCTTCGAGGAGCAGATCGACAACGAGAAGTACGAGGTCAAAGTGCGCGATTGGGACGATGCCGGCAAGTACGGCATCGCCGAGCTGCTGACCAGTCTGAACCGGATCCGCCGCGAGCACGTGGAAGCCTTCAGCTACCACAATGTGAGCATTCTGCCCTCATCTGATCCGAACATCATCGCGTTCGCCCGCCACACCCCCGCCGAACTGACCAGCACCGGCAAGCCGGAGACGCTGATCGTGGTGGTGAATCTCGACGGTCATAACGCGCATCAGTCGCTGATCCATCTTGAACTGCCCGATCTTGACATCGACCCGAAGCACGACGTTCAGGTGCGCGACGAACTCACCGGCCATGAGTTCACGTGGGGTTGGGACAACTTCGTCTCGCTGGCGCCGTGGGCCGACGTGGCGCACGTGTTCCACATCGTCCGCTGATGTCGCTGATGCGCTAACGCAAGACGCATGGCGGTTGCGCTCCGAGGCCCGGCCTCCCGAACGCAACCGCCACAATGAAGCGGGTGGCCGAATCGTTGATTCCGATTCGACCACCCGCTTTGTTTCCTGTTGCTTTGCTGTCGTCACTCCGACTTGTTTTGCTCCAAATGGCACTGATCGTTAAGCACCGCATCCGTATAGTCAAGATGCTGCTCGGTTTCGTCGTTGACGGCGTAGTAGCTCTTACGCGTATTCCACCACGTTATCCACACATCCCAGATCAGCAGACTGTTCGTATCCGGCGGACTGGAATATCCCGATGCCTCAGGCCTGGCCCCCGCTTCCTTCAAGGAAGCCTTCAACGCTTTGATATCGACGATTTCACCGGAGATCAACGTAGCCTGATCCCACCTCAAATACGCTATCCGCCAGTCATCCTGCGCCCGGTGTAACCCGAAATACGATGCCCCGAGAAGGCAGAAATACACCGCCAGCACAATGGCCACGATACGTTTCTTAGTCAGGTTGATGCTTATGCTTATTTTTTCTGTCATAACAGCCCCTACACTGTTCGCATAAGCACAGGCCGTCTTGCCCATGCTTGATTGCTTACGAAACACAAAGACTAGCATCTTCCAACCATCGCAACCGGCGAACATGGTTAATTAGCCATTCCACTCATAGGCGCATCCATTCCAGCACCCATGACGTGCCTGCCGTACTTCGGCGGAAAGAGGTATTGTGGGTATCGGAAATACAACCTGCCCCATCTCAAGGAGAAACGAAATGGCAGAAACCTTCAACGTCGTGGTGGAGATCCCGCGCGGCTCCAAGAACAAGTACGAAGTCGACCACGAGACGGGCCGCGTGTTCCTGGACCGCACCCTGTTCACCTCCATGGGCTACCCGGACGATTACGGCTACATCGACGGCACCCTGGGCGAGGACGGCGATCCGCTGGACGCGCTGGTCATGATCCCGAACTCCGTGTTCCCGGGCTGCGTGGTCGAGTGCCGCGCCGTCGGCCTGTACCACATGGTGGACGAAGCCGGTGGAGACGATAAGGTCCTGTGCGTGCCCGCCGACGTGCGTTTCGACGACATCAAGGATGTCGAGGACGTATCCGAGTACCACAAGGCTGAAATCAAGCACTTCTTCGAGCAGTACAAGGCTCTGGAGCCGGGCAAGGAAGTGCTGCCGGGCGACTACTGGACCGGCGCTGCAAAGGCTGAGGAGGAAATCGTCGCGGCACGCAAGCGCCTCGCCGAAAGCGAGAAGTGATTTCTCCCTCCTCTGTATCTCAGAGCCCGCTGTTCGCGCAGCGGGCTTTTCTGTTCCTCCGATTCCTCCAATTCCTTCAACTCCCCCGATTTCCTCGGCCAGCATCCTAAATTTCCCAGTGACTGGATGATTTTCTCGCTCCCATGCCAGTCAGCGATCAAAAACATCCAGCCGCTGGAAAAATACGGACGCTCAGCCCATCCCCACACGCCACAAACATCCACTGGCTGGATATTTATCCCGCTCACATGCCGTCCAGCGACCGAAATCACCCAGCCAATGGGAAATACGGACGCTGACAACCCCCTCACACGCCACAAACATCCAGCCAGTGGAGGATTTGCACCGTTGCGGGGAATTCATAGTAAAGGCAGGGCGCAAACGCCCGATTTCCCCATGCGACGTTATAGTGGCTCATGTAATTACGGCATGCGAACGGTATTCGCTTAGGAACGCAAAGCCCGCTATCAACGGAGGCGGTTCCATGCCGATGCCCCTAGGCGTAGGCGGGCGCCACCCCGTCGAGGCCCATCCCGTAGGGAGACCAGCGGGATGAACCTTTTACCAAACCCATGCTGCTACAGACGTTTCTCATCGCCATTTCCGTTTCCATGGACGCCTTTGCCGTTTCCATCGGCAAGGGCCTGACCGTCAAACGGCTTCGCAAGCGCGATGTGCTGAAAACCGCTCTCTGGTTTGGCGGGTTTCAGGCGTTGTTTCCGGTTATCGGGTATTACGCAACATCCACGTTCAGCAAATATGTGACGGCAGTGGATCACTGGATTATTTTCGGTCTGTTGCTGCTGATCGGCGGCAATATGATCCGCGAGGCGTTCGAGGAGGATGAGGAGAACGCCAAGGAAACCCCGGCATTCGATTGGCGGCACATGCTGCCGATTGCGTTCGCATGCAGCATCGACGCATTCGCCGTGGGCGTGAGTTTCGCATTCATGAATCTCAATATCGGCCTATCGGTCGCCATCATTGGCGTAACAACCGGGTTGTTCGCGGCTGCCGGATTGTGCATTGGCAGATTATTCGGCTCGCATTGGCAGAAGCCCGCGCAGATCATCGGCGGCTTTGTGCTGATTCTTATTGGCGTGAAGGTGCTGCTTGAGCATCTGAGTCTGCTTGGCCTGTGATTCCTCCAATGATTGCATGACGGATAAGGGCGGGGGCTTTGCGAACTGTTTCGCAAAGCCCCCGCCCTTAATCCGTCGCGAGTATATCTACCAGCCCACAATCTGAATCAGCAAGGCGGCGGCGAATACCACTAATCCAAACAGCATCACCGGCAGCAGGGCCACACCGACCCACGGTTCACGCGCATTATCGGCGGCATCAAGCTCTCTGCACCAGAACACCGACGCATAGGCGAGCACCAACGCCACCACTACCATCACGACGATCAACGCCACGAATTTCGTGGTACCAGCCGTGGCGCCGGCATGACGCCCAACCGCCACAACATACGGGAGGAACACCCAGCCGCCCAACGAGATCGAGGCGGCGCCACCGGTCACGCAATGCGATAGCGCGCGAATCAGATGCGAACGTTCTTCGCGTGCCATCTGACGCCCGAACGCCACCACCGTGAGCAGCACCAGCAGACCGGCGACGGCGGCGGCCCAACGCAGCATCGGATAGGTGTTGCGCGTCAGCTCATTGCTCATAATCGCATCGTTTGCGGGAACGACCATCGACCCAAACGATGTGGAAACGCATGCCAACGACAGCACGCCGGCAACGGCACCGATGATGCGATCCGCCATGCCGGCTCGGAATGGCCAGCATACGTGGAATACGGCAAGCACCACCACGGCCACTACCGCGACGCTCGCCGAAGACACCCCATCCATTGGCCCCCGCATGGCGGAAAACACCAATGCCACCACAATGAACACTACATATGCCAGAGCCTGTACGCCCAGCATTCGCGTGCACTTGGCACCATGTTCTTCCACGGTTTCGCTCATGTTAACTCCCGGTTCTTGTTCAGTACTTCACTTATCCTACTCAATCCCCCCACGCGCCTTACATGCTCTAAACACAAGAGATGCATTCTGAAAGACAGCGCATATCCGGCGTGTCCACGATATGCGCGTAAAATATCCACAAATCAACAAGCAAACCAGAAACAGGGGGTTTGACGTGACTGATCTGACGCTTATGACGTCCGCCGGCAACCCCGCTTCCGTGCTGCCCTCGCTTGCACTGCTTTCCCATCGCATCCGCGTTCTTCCGATGGATGCCGCCAGCTTGGTGAAAATGCCTGAAAGCACGATTCTTTTTCTTGACGCGCGTGACGATCTGGCTACAGCTAAAACGCTATGCAATCTGATTCACGCCTCCGGATTATCCACGCCTATTGTGCTGGTGCTTACCGAGGGCGGGTTCACCGTGGTCAATTCGCAATGGGGTATCGCGGACGTGGTGGTTTCCACCGCTTCGCCGGCTGAGGTCGAAGGGCGACTGCGACTTGTGTCCGAACGTGGTAATGCGCCTGCGAACGCGCTTCCCGCCATGGACGGCAACACCGCAACCGTCGACGGTCAGATCCGCTCCGGCGATCTTATTGTGGACACGAACGGTTACACCGCTTCCCTGCACGGTCATCCGATCGATCTGGCATACAAGGAATTCGAACTGCTTAAGTACCTGGTGCAGCACCCTGGCCGCGTGTTCACCCGCGCGCAGCTTCTGCAGGAGGTGTGGGGGTACGACTACTACGGTGGCACCCGGACCGTCGATGTGCATATCCGGCGTTTGAGGGCCAAGCTTGGCGGCGAATACGAGCATCTTATCGGTACCGTGCGCAATGTGGGCTACCGTTTCGACCCGCCGGATGAGCAGTCCGAGGAGTCCGCGGCAAAAACGGCGGCGCTTCCAGCCGATGAATAGCCGAATAATGGTATCCGAGACCTCTCACTCCGCCCCTGTCACAGGGCGGGAATCCCGTAAGGCCCGTCTGGAACGCATGCATGCGGAATATGCCATATTGTGCAGCACCTACCCCGAGCCCGAATGCGCGTTGCATTTCGAAACCCCGTTGCAGTTGCTGATCGCCACTGTGCTCAGCGCTCAGACCACTGACAAACGGGTCAATACGGTCACACCCGAATTGTTTGCCACTTATCCGAGCTGTTCGGATCTGGCCTGCGCCAATCCCGAGGACGTGGAACGCATTATCCGCCCGCTTGGGTTCTACCGCACGAAGACCAAGCATCTGCTGGGATTGGCTCAGGTGTTGGCCAGTCGCTTCGACGGCGAAGTGCCGAGCACCATGGATGAGCTGACCAGCTTGCCCGGCGTGGGGCGGAAAACCGCGAATGTGGTGTTGGGCAACGCCTTCCATATTCCCGGCTTTCCGGTAGACACTCATGTGATGCGCGTGACCGGACGGTTGCGTTGGCGCAGCGACTGGCGGCATGCCAATCCCAATCCAGTGGCCGTCGAACGGGAGATCACCGCCTGTTTCCCTCCGGAGCAATGGACCGACCTCAGTCACCGTCTGATTCTTCACGGACGCGCCATCTGCCACGCACGCAAACCGGACTGCGGCATATGCCCACTTGCGGACTCGTGCCCTTCCGCACGGTAGCGCCATGGCAACCGTCACAGCAACCGCTGCGCCAACCGTAACGGCAACCGCCACAATAACCGCCGGGGAACGGTACCCGCACCGATACACTGGAGCACATGTCGAAGAAGTCGCACAATCAGCAATCCACCGCAAACCAACTGACCCGTTGGCTGATATTCCTAGGCGTCTCGGCCGTACTGGCCCTGATCCTGCTGGTGGCGGCTCCACGGATCATGCATCGCAGCCTGTTCAGCGTTACCGACGGGGCATCGACCGGCACGCTCGCCGTAGGCGTTACGGACGTGCCCGACACACTCGATATTCGCACCGTGAACAACGCTTCGCTTGACCGTGTGCTTATCGGAAACGTGTACGAGACGCTGCTGGGCCGCAATAGCGACAATGGCATTACCGCCGGCCTTGCCTCATCCTGGAAGACCTCGGATGACGGGCTCACCCTCACTTTCACGCTGCGTAGCGGACTACGGTTCGCCAATGGCCACACCCTTGACGCGGCAAGCGTGGTGTGGTCGTTGCAGCAGGCGGTCTCGAACAAATGGCCTGGAGCGGATACCAAGCTCGCCGCCCTCGCCTCGGTGACCAACCCGAATGCCACGACCGTGGTCATCACTTTGAAGCAGCCGGATGCCACGCTACCGCGTACGCTCTCGGGGCGTCTCGGCATCGTATACGACAGCGCGGCAAATATCGACTACACCAATCAGGCCATGGGATCTGGCCCCTACCGCATCACGAACTTCACCCCAAGCCAGCGGATCGCATTCGCCGCCGTCAGCGGATCGACCGCCAAAACACATACCGTTACCGTCAGGAACTACAGCAGCAACTCGAATCTGTTGAAAGCCGCGCGATCCGGCGATGTCGACCTTGCGATTCCCTCCGACCCCGCATCCGCGGATAGCCTCGCGGATGATCAGAACCTGCGTGTTTCCGCGGGTACAAGCGAAAACAAGGTCACACTGCTCTACAACAACGATGCCGACTCCATTTTCTCCGATGTACAGGCACGCACGGCTTTGCGCATGATGCTTGACAAAACAGCGCTGCTCAAAGACCGGTCCGATGTGGCACAACCGTTGGGCGGACCCATCGGGCCACTTGAACCGGGCTATGAGGATCTCACCGGCCTGATTGCCCACAATGCGGACAGAGGGCGCCAGCTTATGAGCTATTTCTCATCAAGCTACATCGACACAATCAACCTGGTGACCAGCGAAACCTACGAGCCGTTGGCGCAAAACATCGCACATCAGCTGCAGGAGCAGGGAATCTCGGTCGAGGTTTCGGCCCTCAGCGACGCAGGCGTGCAGGATTGCCTCAGCAAGCGCAACTTCCAGCTGCTCCTCACCACCATCAATGGCGTGGACGGCACAGCCGATTTCGCCGATCCGAACGGACCGTCACGATACACGAACGCGGACGCGCAAGCGCAGTACACACAAGCCGTGCATGCAACCACGCAGGAAGCCTATGAAAACGGTTTGAAGGCATACGCGCGCACCGTCAGCTCCACTGCGGCCAGCGATTGGCTATATGCCCGCAAGACCGCCGTCATTGCATCCACACAGCTTGCCGGCTATTCGGCGCAGATGGCCGATGAGCGCCTGCCACTAGCCAACATTGTCAAACAATGATTGCCGAACGTCAACGCCCACTACCGCGCTATGGCGGAAAATGGCGCTTTCTTGTCATACAAAAGCCTTAAACTGGCGCGTATGACTGAAGCCAAATCCATCGACGCAAATCTGACCCCGTTGCCCGACAAAGTCGGCGTGGACGGCCTGGAAGATAAGTGGCGTGCCGTCTGGGACGACAACGGCACCTACAAGTTCAACAACACCCGCGACCGCAAGGCCGTGTACTCCATCGACACCCCGCCGCCCACCGTTTCGGGCCATCTGCATGTGGGCCACGTGTTCTCCTACACCCACACCGATGTGATCGCGCGATTCAAGCGCATGAACGGCTATGACGTGTTCTACCCGATGGGTTGGGACGACAACGGCCTGCCGACCGAGCGCCGCGTGCAGAACTACTACGGCGTGCGCGTGGATACGTCGCTGAAGTACGATCCCGATTTCAAGCCGCCGTTCGAAGGCACCGACGGCAAGAAGATCGACGCCAAGGACCAGGTGCCGATCTCCCGCAAGAACTTCATCGAGCTGTGCGAAAAGCTCACCGCCCAGGATGAGAAGCAGTTCGAGGCCCTGTGGCGTTCCCTCGGCCTGTCCATCGACTGGTCGCAGACCTATCACACCATCGGCAAGCACCCGCAGCGCGTGGCGCAGAAGGCGTTCCTGCGCAACCTGGCTCGCGGCGAGGCATATCAGAAGGACGCCCCCGGTCTGTGGGACGTGACGTTCCAGACCGCTGTGGCCCAGGCTGAGCTCGAATCGCGCGAATACCCGGGCTTCTACCACAAGGTGGCGTTCCGTTTCGAGGACGGCACCCCGATCTACATCGAGACCACCCGTCCCGAACTGCTGGCCGCCTGCGGCGCGCTGATCGCGCACCCGGACGATGAGCGCTACAAGCAGTACTTCGGCCAGTACGTCTACTCCCCGCTGTTCCACGTGAAAGTGCCGATTCTGGCGCATAAGGCCGCGGAAATGGACAAGGGCGCCGGCATCGCCATGTGCTGTACGTTCGGCGACGTGACCGACGTCGAATGGTGGCGTGACCTGAACCTGCCGCTGCGTTCCATCATCCAGCGCAACGGACGCATCATCATGGACGTGCCGGACTGGATCGAAAACGAGGAAGGCCGCAAGATCTTCGAGGAGACCGAAGGCAAGACCACGTTCTCCGCACGCAAGATCATCGTCGACCACCTGCGCGAGTCCGGCGACCTGGATGGCGAGCCGACGCCGACCAAGCGTATGACGAACTTCTACGAGAAGGGCGACAAGCCGCTCGAAATCGTCACCTCCCGCCAGTGGTATCTGAAGAACGGCGGCACCGACGAGAAGCTGAACGCCGAACTCATCGAGCGCGGCAAGGAACTGAACTTCCACCCCGACTTCATGCGCGTGCGCTATGAGAACTGGGTGCACGGCCTGAACGGCGACTGGCTGATCTCCCGCCAGCGCTTCTTCGGCGTGCCGTTCCCGTTGTGGTACCCGGTGAAGGAAGACGGCACCCCGGATTATGATCACCCGATCACGCCGAGCGAAGACGTTCTGCCGATCGACCCGACCGACGACGTGCCGGAAGGCTACACCGAGGACCAGCGTGACGTGCCCGGCGGCTTCACCGCCGAACCGGACATCATGGACACCTGGGCGACTTCCTCCCTCACCCCGCAGATCGTAACCCGCTGGGAGGAGCCTGGCGAAGAGAACCAGGCGATCTTCAACGCCACCTTCCCGATGGATCTGCGCCCGCAGGGTCAGGACATCATCCGCACCTGGCTGTTCTCCACCGTCGATCGCGCCCACCTTGAGAACAAGTGCCTGCCGTGGGCCCATGCGACACTGTCCGGCTGGATTCTCGACCCGGATCACAAGAAGATGTCGAAGTCCAAGGGCAACGTGGTGGTGCCCGACAAGCCGATCAAGCAGTTCGGCGCCGACGCAGTGCGCTACTGGGCCGCTTCCGCACGTCTGGGTCTGGATGCCACATACGACGAAGGCCAGATGAAGATCGGCCGCCGCTTGGCCATCAAGCTGCTCAACGCCACCAAGTTCGCACTGGCCATCGGCCGTGAGGACGAGAACCACCATGTGGCCGAAGCCGCCACCGCGACGTGGAATCCGGCAGATGTGACCGAACCTCTGGACCGTGCAGCCATGGCGAAGATGGCTCTGGTGGTACGCGAAGCCACCGCGGCGCTGAACTCCTATGAGCATTCCAAGGCGCTGGAAGCCATCGAGGACTATTTCTGGCAGTTCTGCGACGATTACATCGAGCTGGTGAAGAACCGTGCCTATGGCACCGCCGATGCCACTGGCAACGTGCCAAGCGAGACCGCGGTCAAGTCCGCACGCACCGCATTGGGTCTGGGGCTGGACGCGTTCGCCCGTCTGCTGGCACCGTTCCTGCCGTACGCCGCCGAAGAGGTGTGGAGCTGGATGCATGCCGGCGAGGGTTCCGTGCACCGTGCCGCATGGCCGACTCCGGATGTGTACGAGGCGGCTGCGGCGAAGGTCTCCCCGGAGCTGCTAGCCCATGCCGGCGAGGCACTGGCCGCTCTGCGCGGCATCAAGTCCAAGGCGAAGGTCTCGATGAAGACCCCGATCCTGTCCGTAACGCTGGGCGTGGCCGATGATGTGCGCGAATCCATTCAGAGCGCGCTGGGCGACATCGCCGAGGCCGGACGCGTGGTCGGCAAGATCAGCTTCGCCGGTGCCCTTGCCGCCGCCAAGGATGCTCTGGACACAGCCAAGGCCGAAACCGAGGCCGCAGCCGAAGTGATCGTCGAGGAATCCGAACTCGGCGAGCCGCCGGCCAAGAAGCCTAAGAAGAAGTGAGTAAGTAAGTAGACACGAGATCAGCCCTCAAACTACCGACGCTCAGGGGTATCCCACCGTCGATGGTTTGAGGGCTGATCTTCTTTTCCGCAAACTACCGACGCTTAGGCCTACCTCAGCGCCGGTAGTTTGGAAAAGCAATTGCGCGGGATGTCTGGAGATAGTCGTACGGGTAACTGCTGTATTCAGTCCAGGCACCTGTCCCTGCGAGCATCTGGCATACGCATATCTCACACGTGGGCATCACGCGGGAATCATGCGAACACATCAAGCACGCCCGGGTCTCCCCCGGCGTCGGCAATACGCTGATGGCGTTTCTTGGCTTCCGTGACCACGAATTCTCGGTACATTTCCGCAATTTCCGGATCAAGACCCGCATCAACGGCGATACGGTGCAAGCGTTCGATCTGGTAATCCTCACGTTTTGTGTCTTCCGGCGCGAATCCGGCGCCAGCCTTCAATACACCGACCTGAGAGGTGGCTTTGAACCGTTCCGCGAGCAACGAGACGATCGCGGAGTCAATATTGTCGATGGATTGGCGCAATGCCTTGATCTTTGCGACTGCCTGGGCAGTTTCCGGATGCTGTTCGGCCTGGGCCGAATCGATGGTGGTCTTCTGCCAGTCGCTATGTTCGGAATCACTCATACGGTTAGCCTACCCCACCGAATGGCCACAATCGGTTTCCAACCGAAGCACTACGATACGCCATGCGAAACGGCAAGCAAAAGGCGGGCCCGGGCAAAACCGGAACCCGCCCAAACCCCCTAGGGAAACCCAGATGGCGAACCCTGCGTAAACCTTATGCAGCCTTACGCGAACCTTGCGCCTCTCAGTTGCCGTTGGTGGCGTTGCTGGCGTTGGCCTGCTGCACGATCGCGGCAAGGAAGTCGCGGTTGGATGCCGTCTTCTTCAAGCGCGGCACCAGGGTCTGGTAGGCCTGCTCGGCTTCCATGCCGCCGAACAGACGACGCAGACGGTAGATGATCGGCAGCTCCTTCGGATCGGTGATGAGCTCCTCGCGGCGCGTGCCGGAGGCGTTCACATCGATGGCCGGGAACATGCGCTTTTCCGCCAGTTCGCGGCTCAGACGCAGTTCCATGTTGCCGGTGCCCTTGAATTCCTCGAAAATCACCTCATCCATCTTGGAACCGGTTTCCACCAGCGCGGAGGAGATGATGGTCAGGGAGCCGCCGTTTTCGATGTTGCGGGCGGCGCCGAAGAACTTCTTCGGCGGGTACAGCGCCTGGGCATCCACGCCGCCGGACAGAATACGCCCGGAAGCCGGTGCCGCGATATTGTAGGCACGGGCCAGACGGGTCATGGAATCAAGCAGCACGACCACATCCTGGCCAAGCTCCACCAGGCGCTTGGCGCGTTCGATGGCGAGTTCGGCCACGATGGTGTGATCGGATGCCGGGCGGTCGAAGGTGGAGGAAATGACCTCGCCCTGCACCGTACGTTCCATATCGGTGACTTCCTCGGGGCGCTCGTCCACCAGCACGACCATCAGATGCACTTCAGGATTATTGGTGGTGATGGCGTTGGCGATGTTCTGCAAGGTGATCGTCTTGCCGGCCTTCGGAGGCGATACGATCAGGCCACGCTGACCCTTGCCGATCGGGGAGATGATATCCATGATGCGGCCGGTGAGCTTGTTCGGCGTGGTCTCCTGCTTCAGGCGTTCCTGCGGGTACAGCGGGGTGAGCTTGTTGAACTGCGGACGGCCCATGGATTCCTCGACGCTCATGCCGTTGATGGAATCGATGGACTGCAGCGGCACGAACTTCTGACGCTGGTTGCGGCGCTCGCCCTCGCGCGGTGCGCGAATGGCGCCATGCACGGCGTCGCCCTTGCGCAGACCGTACTTCTTGACCTGACCCATGGAAACGTACACGTCATTCGGACCCGGCAGATAGCCGGAGGTACGGATGAATGCGTAGGATTCCAGCACGTCGACAATACCGGCGACCGGCACGAGATCGGCCTGCTGTTCATTGCGATCATTGCGATCGTTACGCTCGTTGCGTGCGGCATCGCGGTTGTCGTTCTCCGCATTGTCCGCGTTGCGGTCGTTACGGTCGTTGCGCTCGTTACGATTGCGGCGCTCGTCACGCTCGTCGAAATCACGGTTGCGGCCACGCAGACGACGGCCACGACGGTCGCGGCCGTCGCGTCCCTCGCGGTTCTCACGCTCGCCGCGCTCTTCACGGCCACGATACGATTCCCCATCGTTGCGGGATTCCTGCTTACCGCCCGGCAGGGACGCAAGAATATCGTCAAGATCGCGCGCGGTCTCCTCGCTCGGCGCATCCTGATCCTTGCGATGACGACGACGGCGCACGTTGCCGGCGATCAGTTCCTCACCATCAAGCTCATCGTGAATGCGGCGACGCGGCTTACGCTCCTTGCGATCGCCTTCCTTCGCAGCGTCAAGATCCAGCGTGGCCAGCAGATCCACGGCTTCATGCGCCTTATCCTTTGCGGCGGTGCGGTCGCGACGGGTGGTATTCTCCGCAGTATCCGCTTGAGCAGGTGCGGCGTCGGACTGCTTCTTGGATTTGGCCTCGGCAGCCTTCTCGCTCTTGCCTTCCACAGGTTCAGAGGCCTTCGGAGCGCTGGTCTTCGGAGCTTTTACAGTGACACCGGCAGGCGCTTCGCCGCCGGAACGAGCGGCCTGAAGCGTAGCAAGCAGCTCCGGCTTGCGCATAGTGGAAGTGCCGCGCAGTCCCATCTGCTTGGCAAGCTCCTTCAGCTCCGGCAATTTCATGCTCTCAAGATCTTGGCTATTGGCCACGTTATATACCTTTCCACAGCATTCGCCAATCGTATTCCCTGACGATTCTGAAGAGTGATTGCGGCTTCACGCCGCGATGAGAATCCGTGGCAAACCATGCACACGAACTTGCTTCACTGTACAACGCCGCCCCGGACAACGCAACACGCTGTCATATCGTGGTTTCCGTACGCTTTTTGCATCATTGCCGACGTGCGTTGAAACGCCATGTTCCACCCCATCGTATGCGTTTCTATGCCAAGAGCGCACCCGAATTCCTTCGGCGTGCGCTCTTGGCATAGATAACGGCCTATCGGCGAATCATCGCCTTGTTACCGGCTACTTCTCCTCGTGGTAGGACTGGTCGGTGTTCACGGACCAGACGTTTTCCTTGGTCGCCTTGCCGGACTTGATATTGTCAACGGCCTCGATGGCGGTTGCCATGGAGTGATCCATGTTGTTGTAGCGATGCTGGCCGTTGCGGCCCACGCAATACAGGTTGCCGAAACCGTCAAGATAATCGATGACCTCGTCGATACGGTCATACGTATCGAAGTAGGCGGGGTACGCCTTCTTGACGCGTTCGCGATGGGAATCGAGCACATCCTCCGGTTTTTCGATGACACCCATGCGCATCAGCTCGGAAATGGCGAATTTCACCGCGTCCTCCTCGCTCATGTTCCAGAAGGTGTCGCCTTCCTCGCAGAAGTACTCCAAGCCGATCCACACGGTATCGTCAACGTTCTTGACCAGATACGGGCTCCAGTTGTTGAACACCTGGATACGACCGACCTTGTAGCCCGGATCCTGCACGTAGATCCAGCAATCCGGCACGATCGGCGGATTGCCGAGGGTGGGAATGTCGGTGGTGTTTTCAAGCTTGAGATGGTTGACCAGCAGGCCGACGGTCACGAAATCGCGGTATGGCAGGCCTTCGGCCACCTCGGTGACGGCTTCGGGAGCGGCCTTGGAACCGGTCGCCGCGGCCTCGGTATCGACACCCGCGGCGTCAATGGCCTCGACCAGATCCTTGACCGGCATGGAGGAGATGAACTGATCGGCGTTCCATTCGGTACGAGTGCCGTCGGCGGCCTCGGTCACCACGGAGGAGATATGGCCGTTCTGCTGGCGCACCTCGATAACCTTGGCATCGGTAACGACCTTCACACCCGCGTTCTCGCAGTTGGATTCCACGGTCTCCCACAGCTGGCCCGGACCGTACTTCGGGTACCAGAACTCTTCGATCAGCGAAGTCTCGACCTCGGAATTATCACGCTTCTTCGGCAGCAGCTTCTGGAAGGCGTTCTTCAGCACACCCATGATGCTCAGGCCCTTGACGCGCTGCGCACCCCAATCGGCCGAAATCTCGGACGGGTGGCGCCCCCACAGCTTCTCGGTATAGCCCTCGAAGAACATGGAATACAGCTTGCGGCCGAAACGATTGATGTAGAAGTTCTCCAGATTGTCTTCCGGCAGCTTGTGCACCATGGACTTCAGGTAGCTGAATCCGGCGACCATGGTCAGCTTGAATCCCATGGCCTTCAAAGTGCCCACGCTCAGGGAAATCGGATAATCCAGGAAGTGCTTGTTCCAGTAGATGCGGGAGACGCGGTGACGCTTGAGCATCACCTTGTCTTCGACCTCGGGGTCCGGGCCGCCCGGTTCCATGTCATGCTCGCGATTGAGCTTCTTATCATCGTAGGAGGGCGCACCCTGCAGCGGAAGCGTGTTCTTCCACCAATCCATGATGCGATCGTCCTTCGAGAAGAAACGGTGGCCGCCGATATCCATGCGGTTTCCATTGTGCTTCACGGTGCGGGAAATGCCGCCGAATTCATGGGTTTCTTCCAGAACAGTAACGTCGTACCTATCGGCACCGCCGTCCTTGATCAGTTCCCAAGCCGCGGTCAGGCCAGCAGGGCCACCGCCGATAATCACTACGGACTGCTTGTCGGTCACGTCCAATCTCCTTACGTCAAATCATGCATATTCTACTAGAGCCTAAGGAACGACGCCCGGCACCCCGCCGGTTCCACATCCTTCCTCCATACATGGCACTGACCATGCCCGCTCTTCCCAATGTGCCACTATAGATTCCCCATCGGTCAAAAACCGGACGAGATTCCGGGTGAAGCCGACGTCACAGGCAGTACGGTAAGGCGGCTCAACCCATATCGTCCGGAATGTCGATATCCGTTTTCTGCACTTCCTCGACGTTCACATCCTTGAATGTAACAATGCGCACATTCTTGACGAAACGGCTTGGGCGGTACACATCCCACACCCACGCATCCGTCAGCTGCACGTCGAAGTAGACGTCCTGGCCTGCGGACCGCACGTTGAAATCGACCTTATTCGCCAGGTAGAACCGGCGCTCGGTCTCCACCACGTAGGTGAACAGTTTGATGACGTCGCGGTATTCCTTGTACAACGCCAGTTCGGCGTCGGTTTCGTAATTATCGAGATCTTCGGCGCTCATTCCTTTGCTTTCATGTTCCTATGGCGCTACGGCCATGATGTGCCCGGCCCGCATGCGGGCTGTTTGTTCCAATGCTTCAGACCCGGCCACACGGGGCCAGTGCGAGTCTACTTGCCGTTGTTCCTTTTGCGGCCACGCCCCAGCGTACGCCACCATGCGCCCTTTGACGTCTTGGACTTGCCCTGCGCATACGGCCAGTTCGAGCCCTCGTCGTCGGAAGCGGCACCAGCGGAGACGGCACCGTCTTTACCTGCCTCAGGCTCATCATGTTGTGCATCATCGCCGCTCACCTTGCCGGCAGACGACGAATCCACATCCGCAGCAACGGGGGCGGGAGCCGCCATATCGCCGCCAGCCGTTCCCGATTCCGCCAACGCCCCCTGCTGGATGGCGATGGAATGCTCACGGGCGGCCATGGCCTCCTTCACGCCGGGATTGTCTTCGATCACATGCATACCGAACGCGTCAAGGGAGCGAATCGGATCGAACTCGTCCACCAGAGTGTCCATAACAATCAAATCCTGATAACGATTCTGCGCAGCGTTCCACAATGCGTCACGCGAACGGCCGGACGGCATGAAGCCAAGTGACTGGTAGACGGACACGGAGCGCGTGTTCTGTTCCGGAACCGCAACCCAAATACGATGCATGCCAAGACCCGCCGGCTCAGGGGCGAACCCATAGGTCATCACACGGGGCATGATATCGCGCGAATAGCCACGGCCACGGTAATCCTGACCCAGAATCACCTGAATGCGCGCGGAACGGGCCCAGCCGTCGATATCAATCAGGAAGATCATGCCGATCACGTTGTCGCTTTCCGCGGCGTCGATCTCGCCATCGCCATCATGATCGCTTTCGGTGATAATCGACCATGCGATGGTGCGGCGAGCCTCAGGATCGCCCACACCGGATTCAGCCGGCGCCTCGCCCTTGCTCCAAGCCACGGAACGACGCACCCAGGCGTGCACGGCGGCACGTTCGGCCACGCGATCCTTGCCGGTAATGCCAGAAGCCCCCGGATAGGCATCGATCACATCCATCCTGTCGAGGTCTTCGACGGTAGCCGGGCGCAGACGCACCATTTCACCGCGTACGGGAGGGATGGCGATACTGGCCGGCAGCTCTCGGGATTCCGACTGTGCAGCATTATCTGGCATGTGTATTTCATCCTTGCGTCATTGACATCGTGTGGTTTGCCCACATCCATTCCGACGGTATTCTACCCGACTGGAGGATTGCTGGGAACACAATAGGATAATAGGCGCATAACGCCCACGAACCGGCGCGAAACCAATAAACGATGGTTTCCTCGTCGTTTTCGACGCATACGCATCGCAACAAAGCCATGCGGGGCGTGCGCCGGTTTCCCAGCACACGCCCCGCATGATCGGCGGGCCGGAACCCGCCAAAGGATCGAGTCAGATCACATCACTTGATCTTGCTCATAACCACCTTGGTGACGGCCTTCGCGTCGGCCTGGCCGCGCGTGGCCCTCATCACGGCACCGATGATGACACCCATCGGCTTCATATTGCCGCTCTTGAGCTTCTCGACAACATCCGGATTGGCGGCGAACGCCTCATCCACGGCCTTGTCGATCAAGCCATCGTCGGAAACGACCTTCAGGCCGCGCTTCTCGACAACTTCGCTCGGCGTGCCTTCACCGGCGAGCACGCCGGCAACGGTCTGCTTGGCAAGCTTGTCGTTCAGCTTGCCGTCGGCGATCAGCTTCTCGATCTCGGCAACATCGGCCGGAGTGATCGGAAGCTCCTCCAAGGTCACGCCCTTGGCGTTGGCCTCGCGGGAAAGCTCGCCCAGCCACCACTTGCGCGCACCGGCTGCGGTAGCGCCCTCAGCCACGGTGGCTTCGATCAGATCAAGCGCATCGGCGTTGAGAATGTCGCGCATCTGCACATCGTTCAAGCCCCATTCGGCCTTCAGACGGTTGCGGCGTTCACGCGGCATCTCCGGCATCTGAGCCTTGATCTCTTCGATATGCTCCTTGGTGATGTGCAGCATCACCAGATCCGGATCCGGGAAGTAGCGGTAGTCGTCGGCGTCGGACTTCACACGGCCGCCGGCGGTGGTCTGCGAAGCCTCATCCCAGTGGCGGGTCTCCTGCAGGATCTCGCCGCCTTCGGAAAGAATCTGCGCCTGACGGCGAATCTCGTACTGCACGGTCTTCTCGATGCCACGGAACGTATTCACGTTCTTGGTCTCGGAACGGGTGCCGAACGGATCGCTCGGGTCGCGGCGCAGCGACACGTTCACATCGGCACGCATGTTGCCCTGCTCCATACGCGCGTGGGAGATGTTCAGCGCACGCACGATGTCGCGGATGGCACGCATGTAGGCACCGGCGATCTCCGGGGCACGCTCGCCCACGCCTTCGATCGGCTTGGTCACGATCTCAATCAGCGGCACGCCGGCACGGTTGTAGTCGACCAGGGAGTGGTCGGCACCCTCGATACGGCCGTCCGCGCCACCAACGTGGGTGTTCTTGCCGGCGTCGTCCTCGATATGCGCACGCTCGATCGGCACACGGAAGATGGTGCCGTCGTCAAGCTCGACATCAAGATAGCCGTTGCCGTTGGTCGGCTTGTCGTACTGCGAGATCTGGTAGTCGCGCGGCATGTCCGGGTAGAAGTAGTTCTTACGGGCGAACTGGCTCCACTCGGCAATCTCGCAATGCAGGGCGAGACCCAGCTTGATCGCATAGTCGACGGCGGTCTTGTTGACCACCGGCAGGGAGCCTGGCAGACCCAGGGAGACCGGGGTCAGCTGGCTGTTCGGCTCGCCGCCGAAGGAGACCTCGGCAGGGCAGAACAGCTTCGTCTTGGTGGACAGTTCCACGTGGGTTTCCAGACCGAGCACCGGGTCAAACTGCTTGACGGCCTCGGAGTACTTCATCAGTTTTTCAGCCATGATGATTCCTTTAAATCCTTTCCGATCCGTCGATCACTTGGCCTGGCCGTCGAGCCAGGAAGCGTTCAGCGACTTCCAGATCGGGCCGTTCCATTCGTCTTCCAGCGCGGCTTCAAGAGCTGCGGCCGGCTTGTACATCACTTCGTCACGCTGCTGCGGCGCGATGAACTGGAAACCGACAGGCAGTCCGTCGTCGCTCAGGCCGGCCGGGATGCTCATGGCCGGAACGCCGGCGAGGTTGGCCGGAATAGTGGTGATATCGATGGCGTACATGGCCATCGGATCCTCAGTCTTCTCACCGAACTTGAAGGCGGTGACCGGGCTGGTCGGGCCAACGAGCACGTCGACCTTCTCGAACGCCTTCTTGAAGTCGTCGATGATGAGGGTACGGACCTTCTGCGCGGAACCGTACCAGGCATCGTAATAACCGGCGGACAGCGCATAGGTGCCGAGGATGATACGACGCTTGACCTCGTCGCCGAAGCCGGCCTCGCGGGTGTAGGCCATCATGTTGGCTGCAGTCTGCGGCACGTTGTCCGGCGGCATCACACGCAGGCCGTAGCGCATGCCATCATAACGGGCCAGGTTGGAGCTGACCTCGGACGGCATGATGATGTAGTACGCGCCCAGGGAGTACGGCAGGTGCGGCAGAGACACCTCGGTGACTTCAGCACCCATCTCCTCAAGCTTCTTCACGCCCTCGTTGAAACGAGCTTCGACGCCCGGCTGGAATCCGTCGCCGCCAAGCTCCTTGATCAGACCGACCTTGAGACCCTTCAGATCGCGCTTCATGCCTTCACGGGCGGCGGCGACCATCGGACGCGGGCCCTCCGGAATGGAAGTAGAGTCACGCTTATCATGGCCGCCGATGATCTCCTGCAGCAGTGCGGAGTCGAGCACGGTGCGGGAGCACGGACCGATCTGATCGAGCGAGGAAGCCATGGCGATGGCGCCGAAACGGGAAACACCACCATAGGTGGGCTTGACGCCGACAGTACCGGTCAGCGCGCCCGGCTGGCGGATGGAGCCACCTGTATCAGTGCCGAGGGCCAGCGGAGCTTCGAATGCCGCCACAGCGGAAGCGGAGCCGCCGCCGGAGCCGCCGGGGACGCGGTCGGTATCCCACGGATTATGCGTGGTCTTGTATGCGGAATGCTCGGTGGAGGAACCCTGCGCGAACTCATCCAGGTTGGTCTTGCCGAGAATCGGCATGCCGGCAGCCTTGAGCTTTTCGATAACGGTTGCGTCGTACGGGGGGATCCAACCTTCGAGGATCTTGGAGGCTGCGGTGGTTTCGATGCCCTTGGTGACGATCATGTCCTTGATCGCGATCGGCACGCCTGCCAGCTCCGGCAACGCGGCCTTCTCCTCGGCGCTCTTGGCATCGAAGGCATCGGCCTGTTCGCAGGCCTCGTCGGCGGAGACCTTCAGGAAGGCCTGCACGCTCGGCTCGGCGGCTTCGATGACGTCAAGATGCGCGTCGACCAGTTCGCGGCTGGAAACCTCGCCCTTCTTGATGGCCGCGCCCATTTCGGCGGCGGAAAGCTTGACCAGATCTGCTACGTTCGTCATGCTCACTCCTCGCTTCCCAGAATGCGCGGGGCAACAAACATGCCCGCCTCGGTCTTCGGGCCGCCGGCAAGAGCCTCGGCCTGGGTCAACGGCGTCTCAGGAACGTCGGGGCGCAGGTACGCTTCCAGCGGAATCGGGTTGGCGGTCGGTTCAACATCGTCGGTGGCGACTTCCTGAACCATATCGATGGAGTCGGCAATGACGTTCAGCTCGCCCTGCAGGCGGGTAATTTCTTCATCGCTCAGTGCGATTCGGGCCAAATCGCCCAAATGCACGATTTCTTCTTTGGTGAAAGTAGGCATGGCTTTAACAGTATCGCGTCTGTGTGACGAGCACGCGCCCTATTTCATGCCAATTCCAGGCCCCTCACATCGTTTTGGAATCTCGGCCGCCCGCAAGCTCGGCCACCACTCGGCCGCAGTTCCGCAAAGCCAACATGCATACTGCCCGGTGCTGTTATGTCAGTTCGGCCAGCGACCGATTTCCCCACCGGCTGGATGAATACGGACGCCCAAAACCCGCCTACCGGCCATTCCTCCCACCGACTGGATAAAAACACCCTCTCACATGCCCCTCAGACGCCCAAAATATCCAGCCAATGGGAAAAGCAACCATTGAAGCACCACTCAGACGCCAAAATCATCCAGCCAATGGAATAATCAGGACGCTCGCAAGCCAACCAGCAGTCATTCCCGCCCACGCCCGGAAACAAAGGCGCCATCCATCCGCACTGAAAAGCCCGTCACCTCTCAGCGCCCGGAAAACCGATTCCTGTTTTGGCGAACACGAACCTGGTAGGCATCTCTTTCAACGCCTAGGAAACCATTCAGCAGAAGCCCCTCCGCCCTCCCCAATTACGCCAAACCACCCGCCGACACGCGCAGGAACCACGAGTTATCCACAACCGGCAATCAGACTTTCCGAGGGCAGCCTCCGCAAGATAGCGTCAAATCATGAAAGCCTATCCTCAAGTCGACCGACTGCTTGACCAGTCCGAAAAAATGCAATGCTGCGCCCACAGCACCAATTCACTCATTCAAAAAGGCCTCTATCGAAGGTATCTTGCGGGCGATCTGGCCAAACCATACCCCGGCCTGTATTCTCGTCACGAATATTGGAATCGTCTAAACGGCGCCGAACAATCACTGCATATGGCACGCACGCTCAAGGGAATGCACCCAGACTGGGTATTTGCCGGGCTCACCGCAGCAGCCGCATACGGCTTCGAACACCAGTGGTTCCTTCATCATGAAATAACCATCACGCTTTCCACTCATGGCTCATATCGGCCACATGACAAGCTTCATGTCATCTACAGCCCATACCCAAAGCACGATGCAACAATAGCAAGCGGAATCCCGGTCACCAATAAGGCCCGCACGCTTGTCGATTGCGGCAATACGCAGGAATTCCGAGGCGCACTACCAGTTTTCGATTCCGCAGCCGCAGGCGGGCTCGATGAGGCGGCCCTGATGAAGGAGTGCTCGCTCATCACTCAAAATTGCACGAAAATCATCAAGCTGCTGCGCTACACCAATGCTGCAAGCGATAACGGCGGCGAGTCCTTTGCGCGCGGAACGATGATTGAGGCTGGTTTTGCGGAACCGCGGTTACAGGTCGTTATTGTGGATCCCGCAACCGGACAGCAATACAGGGTCGATTTTCTTTGGCGTACCGACGACGGCAGAAGCATCGTTTGCGAGTTCGACGGTACGGCCAAGTACGTCGATCCGGAAATGACCAGCAATAGAAGCATCCAGGAGACCGTTCAATTGGAGCGAAATCGTGAGCAAGGTCTTCGTCGCGCCGGAGTCACGGATATCATCCGGCTCACGTTCAATGATGTACTGCAGATAAAACCAATGGTGGCAAAACTGCGAAGGTCGGATGTACCGATGGCCTCGTGAATAACCTCATCCGTCCATTTCTTCTACTGGCTGGAGGATTTTGCTTCGCGCATGGTTTCAAAACGGTCAAAACATCCAGCCGCTGGATGAATACGGACGGTTAGAAGCCTTCCATCGGCCATTCCTCCCACCAACTGGATAAAAACACCCTCTCACATGCCCCTCAGACGCCCAAAACATCCAGCCAATGGAGGAATCGGGAAAAACTAAACCGAGGAACAACAAGAACAGGAAAGAATCAGACCAAACGAAGAACTGGACATATGGTGCGGCACAGCACGGAGGAATCGCCACGGACAAACTACGACCGATACCTGCCGGAACCAACATCGGTGCCGGCCGGCATCCCCAGAAACCGGCACCGGGCAGGTCAATTCCCCCTAGTCAGGCAGTCAGCCCCGAATTGCTGCATGCTGGGCGATCCAAGCATGCATGGAAACGGCGGCCGCGGCACCGGCGTTAATGGAGCGGACCGAGCCGAATTGGGAGATGTAGACCACATCGTCAGCCAGTTCGAGCGCTTTTTCGGACAGGCCGGGGCCTTCCGCGCCGAAGAGCATGAGGCAGCGTTTGGGGAAACGGTAGGTTTCCATAGGCACGGCACCGGGGATAATATCCATGGCGATCACGCGGGAGGCTTCAAGCTCGCGAATACGTGCCTCGGCCGCATCAACCTGGGCGGTAGCCGCGGCGACGACAGATGTATCGCCATGTACGGCGGCCTCATGCGCATGGAACGCTGCGGCTCCGGCCTCGGCGCGGGCGGCGGCGATCTCACCGGCGATGCGGTTATGCCAGCATTCCACCAGCTGCGCGATCGACGGATGATTCTCGACATGCTGGTACAGCTCGGTCATCAACGCGCCTTTGCGGTTCCACTTATGCGGGCCGACGATATGCACGCGCCTGGCCTGGAACGCGTTCGCCGTGCGCACCATGGAGCCGATATTGAAATCGTGCGTCCAGTTCTCCACGGCGACTTCGAAATCGTGGCGTCCGCGCGCGTCCAAGTCGGCTTTGATCGCGGCAACCGTCCAATACCGGTACCGGTCGAGCACGTTACGACGGTCGCCTTCGTCGAGCAGTTGCGGATCATACTGCACGTCGGTCGGGCGAGGTTCACCCGGATGGGCTTCTTCCCACGGGCCTACGCCGACCTCGCGGAATGTGGGTTCGCCGGAGGCCTTCGCGGCCACATCGATAGGGTGCGGCGCGTGCATCAGCGTAGCTCTGCTTCGTCGAACAGTTGCACGAACGGCAGCTCATGACGTTCGTCAGTGACGGGGTTGATCACTTCGATATGCTTTGCATCATCACCGCCAAGACCGCCCACCATGGAAGCCACGGCCACCACGTTCGCGCCCTCATGTTCCACCACGGAGAAATCAAGACTCAGCTCGTTGCCGTTGCGCAACGTGACCAACGACGAGGTCTGCACATAGGACTTCTCGGACAGCCAAGCGTCGAGCAGCACGACGCGGCGGCCTTTGATCGACGGTCCCTTGATCGACGGGTACACAAAATCCATCACGAAACCGTCGATATCCTCGCCACGGGACGCGGCGGCCTGCACCACCGACATCACCAACGGCACTGCGGCAGCGGTCAGTGCGCCCACCGCGTCGAAATCATCAACGGAATATCCGGCATCCTCCAACGCATCCAGCAGTAGATGACCCACGACCGTGGCGCCACGATGGTCGAAGGTGACGGCGGACAGTTCGGAGAACGGCTTGCCAGCCGCACGTTCGCGCAATAGCTCAAGCAGCTGGTCGCGCGGTTCGAGTGATGCGAAACTCGTGGCGGTGGCGTCGGTGTGCGACCCACTCACGCCGGTGGGGCGGAATCCTGAATCAGTCATAGTGCCCAGTGTACGAACCCCTCTTCCCACTGATTCAGTAGGCTTCCCGCATACTCTTTTTCGCATCGCCCTGAACACCATCCTGGGCACCGTCCTGCACGGCGGCTTCGGGCGCGACGATCTCAGTGACATTGGTCTTGTCGGAATCAAGCAAAGGCACTTCGCCGATCACGGTGCTGGGATCAAGATTCTGCAATTTGCGGGCGGTGGGTAGCACGCGGCTTTCGAGACTGGAGACGAACGCGTTATATGCGGCAACGGTTCGCGTAAGCTGCGTGCCGAGTTTCGTGGCATGCTCACCGAGTTTGGCGAACCGCTCGTACAGTTCGCGCGACAGATCGAACAGCTTTTTCGCGTCGTCGGTCAGGCTTTGCTGCTGCCAGGCGTAGGCCACGGATTTGAGCACGGCCCACAGGGTGATCGGCGAGGTCAGTGCCACTTTTTGCGCGAACGCATCGTCCATCAGTGTCGGATCGGTTTCCAGGGCGGCCTGCAGCAACGATTCGTTGGGAATGAATGCGATTACGAAATCCGGCGCATCACTGAACGCATTCCAATACGCTTTGGCTCCCAAGGTTTTCACATGCTCGCGCACCGCCTTGGCGTGGGCGCGTAGCAATTCGGTCTTCCGTGCCAGTTCCTCGGCCGGTGCGGTGTCCGGGATCTCGCACGCGCGCTGATAGTCGGCGTATGGGGCCTTCGCATCAATCGGAATCGTTTTGCCGCCTGGCATATGGATGATCATGTCTGGGCGCTGCACATGGCCATCGGCGTCGGTGACCACTACCTGCGTATCGAAATCGACATGTTCCAACAATCCGGCTGATTCCACGATGTTGCGCAGCTGCGCTTCGCCCCACGCGCCGCGGACCTTGTTGTTGCGCAGTGCGGAAGACAGCGCATTCGTTTCTCGGTCAAGACGTGTCTGCTGTTCGCCCAACCCTTTGAGCTGCTGGCCGAGCGCACCCATTTCGCGTTTGCGCCCCTCTTCGATCTCGGCAACCTTGTTCTGCAATGCGTCGAGATTCTTCTGTACGGGCGCGAGCGCCTCTATCACGCGGCTTTGCTCCTGCAGACGCCGGGCTTGTTCCTGACGTTGGGTTTCGGCCTGTGCCGCGGCACGTTCGCGCTCGTGTTCGATGCGGATCTGCTCGGCCTGTTGTGCTTGCGCGAGTTGACTTTTGACGAATACGAGCTGCTGGTTGGCTCCGTCCAGTTGGGCGCGAAGTTGGGCACGGGAGGTTTCCAACTGTGAGATTTCGAGCCGTGCCGCATCGAGCTGTTCGGCGAGGGAATCGACGTCACCGCCATTGGCGACGTTGCTGCCATATGGCTGGCGCGCTTCCTCCTGACTGCGTGTTCTGCCCACGCTGAATCCGGCGACGCCCCCTACTGCCACGCCGATCAACAACATCAACACCATTGGAATCCATGTCATGCTCATGGTTTTCAGTATGGCAAGCCCACGCTACAGACCGCCATTCGCGTTACGCGTGGCGGAGGATATGCGACAACCCGAGACCTCTCCCTTGAAATTCCAAAGATGATGTCTCGGGTTGTCGTAATCGATGCCGCGCGTGAGCGGAATGCACGCTTATCGAGGCGCTATGCCGACCGCTATAGCTCCTGGACGCGCGTAAGCGGGAACCGCATCGTGGTTCAGGCGGCGTATTTCGCCGGGTTCTTGTCGAAGGTTTCGGCGCATCCGGGGTTGCAGAAGAAGTAGGTCTTTCCTTCGTATTCGCGGGTGGCCGGGGCGCCTGCCGGGTTCACCGTCATGCCGCACACCGGGTCCTTCGCGCCTCCGGAAGCTTCCGCGTGCCCGCCGCAGCAGGCCTTTTTCGCTTTGTGATCGCTGAACAGTCCCATGATGGTTCCTTTCTGTGTGTTGTTCTTTACTTGGTAGTCATGATGTTCTGCCGGGTCGAACAGGCGGAGCCTGCTGGCGTTCGTCACCACGCACAGCGATGAGAACGCCATTGCTGCGCCGGCGATCATCGGGTTGAGCATCATGCCGGTGAACGGGTAGAGTGCTCCTGCCGCAATCAGAATGCCCACGGTGTTATAGCCGAACGCAAACCCCAGGTTCTGGTTGATATTGCGCAATGCGGCGTGGGCAAGATCGATTTCGTGCACCAGGCCTTGAAGCGAGCCGCTCATCACCGTGACGTCGGCTGATTGGATGGCCACGTCGGTTCCGGTGCCGATGGCGAAACCCACGTCCGCCCGTACCAAGGCCGGGGCGTCGTTGATGCCGTCGCCCACCATGGCCACTGTGTAGCCTTGCGCCTGGAGTTTGGCGATTTCGTCGGCCTTGTTTTCCGGGCGTACACCGGCTATCACATGGTCCACGCCCACCTGCTGGGCGACGGCGTGCGCGGTGGTCTCGTTGTCGCCGGTCAGCATGGTGACGGCGATGCCGTGGGATTGCAGTGCGGCGATGGCCTGCGCCGAATCCGGTTTGACGGTATCGGCCACGGCGACGATGCCCGCAAGTTCACCGTCGACGGCAATGAGCATCGGTGTTTTGCCTTGTGCCGCTAGACCATCCATATCGGCGATGATGGCGTCTAAATCCTCGTTTCCGGTGCTTGGCATGCCAACGTCCAGGCGGTCGATGAGCTCGGTGTTGCCCACGGCCACGGCATGACCGTCGACCGTGCAGGTGATGCCGAGCCCGGCGTGTACTTGGAAAGCCTCGCGCTGCGACTTGCCGGTGAGCAGGCCGCGCTGTTTCGCGTCGGCGATGATCGCGGCGGCGAGCGGGTGTTCCGAGTCATGTTCGGCCGTGGCTGCGAGCGCCAGCAGATCGTCCGGTTTCTGACGCCAGATTCCCAATGGCAGCACGTCGGTGAGCGAGGGTCTGCCTGCGGTGATGGTGCCGGTTTTGTCGAGCACGACGGCGTTCACGTGCCCGGATTGTTCCAGTGCTTCGGCGGAGCGGATCAGCACGCCCATGTGCGCCGCGCGTCCTGTGGAGACCATTACCGATAGTGGTGTGGCCAGGCCGAGCGCGCATGGGCAGGCGATGAGCAGTACGGATACTGCTGCGACCAGCGCGTGTGTGATGCGCGGTTCCGGTCCGAATGCGAACCATAATGCGCATGACCAGACGGCGATGAGCACTACTGCGGGCACGAATATCGAGCTGATGCGGTCGGCCAGGCGCTGCACTGGCGCCTTCGAGCTTTGTGCGGTTTTCACCAGCGAAACGATCTGCGCGAGTACGGTGTCCTTGCCGACTTTGGTGGCCCGGTAGCGCAGTGCGCCGGCACCGTTGATGGTGGCGCCGGTCACTTCGTCGCCCACCGTTTTGGCCACCGGCATGGGTTCGCCGGTGATCATTGATTCGTCGACCGACGAGTCGCCTTCCACGACTATGCCGTCTACGGGTAGCCGCTCCCCCGGCCGTGCCGCGATGATGTCGCCTACGACAACGCTGTCGATGGGAATGTTCCGTTCCTCGCCGTCGCGCACCACGCATGCGGTGTTCGGTTGCAGGCCCATGAGCGAACGAATGGCCTCGCCAGTGCCTTTGCGTGCCTTCGCTTCGAGCAGCTGGCCGACCAACATCAGTGTGATCACCACGCCTACGGCTTCGTAATAGGGTTCGCGCGAGTTTTCCGGCAGTATGCCCGGCGCGAAGGTGACGGTCAGCGAATAGAGGAATGCGGCGGCCGTGCCCATGGTGACCAGCGCGTTCATTTCGGGCGAGCGATGCGCGATGGCCGCCCACCCGCTGCGGAAGATCGGCAGGCCGGCGTAGCCGATCACGGGCAGCATGAGCAGCAGTTGCACCCAGGCTGGCATGGGGTACAGCATGAGCATGGATGAGCAGAATACCGGAATGGTGCATACGGCGGCGACCACGAGTCTGCGGATCAGCGTGGTGATTTCGTGCGCGTTGTTGATGTCTTGGATGGCTGTTTCGTCCGCTTCGGGGATGCTGCCGCCCGGCTCACTAGACGGTGCAGGATCGCTGGATGCCTGAGCGGAGACTACTGGCGTTGCGGGTGCTGCGGGGACTGTCGTCTTGGAATCCGCATGATGCTTGCCGGGAAGCACCTTCAATGTGCCGTGCAGCATGTTCATGCCGCAGGCGAAGCCGTACTCCCCCGGCTGCAGGGGGTCGAGCGTCAATGTGGTGGTGCGGAAGGCCGGTAGCAGGCGGTCGATGCCGAAATCGGAGAACACCACGTGGGACGAGCATTCGCCGTCCTCTTTGCGGTCGAATACCAGTCGAAGCGGTATGCCGGCTTCGGCTTCGATGATCGACGGACTGTACCCGCCTTTCACTTCGATCACCGCTTCCTGCATATCGCCGTCGATGCGCGCACGATACGCTTTGCGCGGCGCGAAGAAGAACCAGATGATGCCCGCGGTGACCGCTATGGCTGCAATAAGCGCAATAGCCATATGCATATGGGTTCCCTCTCCTTGATTCCTTGATGTTCCTGCAAAACAATCACACCATATCCCAGCGCCGAACGCGCGATAATCCCATATTGCGCTCAGCGCAACCAACCTATGGTGAGACCGGTATGAAGCATGAAAAAGCCCGCTGCGCAATACCGCAGCGGGCCGAACGATCATGCGTGAACGCGGATCAGGCAAACAGCACGTTAAACAGGAACGCACCGAGAATCGCGCCGAAGATCGGAGCGACGACCGGAATCCAGGCTTCGCCCCAGCGGGAGCCGCCCTTGTTCGGAATCGGCAGGATGGCGTGCAGCAGTCGCGGCATGAGATCGCGAGCCGGGTTCAGGCCAGGGCCGGTCGGGCCGCCCATGGAGGTCACCAGACCCCATACGATGAAGCCGACCACGATGGACGCGGCGGCGAGGTCGGCCTTGCCCCACGGCAGAGACAGGCAGCACAGCGCACCGAGCACCAGCATGAAGGTGCCGAAGAACTCGTTGAGGAAGTAGTTCAGGCGATCGTTATGCGCGTCGGTGGTGCAGAAGGTGCCGAGGATGGCTTCGGCGTCCTCAGTGTCCTTGTAGTGCGGGTAGTAGGTGATGTATACGATCAACTGGCCGACGAGCGCGCCGAGCAGCTGGGCGATGATGTACGGCAGTACTTCGTTCCACGGGAACATGCCGTTGACGGCCTGGGCGATGGTCATGGCCGGGTTGATGTGGGCGCCGGAGATGCCACCGAACATCAGCACCGGGAACATCACGCCGAAACCGTAGCCCATGGCGATATTCAGCCAGCCGGCGTGGTAGCCCTTGGTGTTCTTCAGTTCCGCGTTGGCGACCGAACCGTTGCCGAAGACCATCAGCACGGCGGTGCCGACGAATTCCGCGGCAAGCTTGGTAAAGAGTGAGTATTCCACTGCAGTTTCCTCTATTAATTGCTTCTTCTCTACAGGATGTTGCGATTCCGCTATAAGCAGACGACACTCCACCCTACTCCTCACGTTGGAAGTCGCCACACCCCCGCAAATGCGGGTTTTTGCGTCGTGCATCGCGGGTCTATGAGCGGCGACGTTTCGCTCTGGAACGGCTGCGCGAATAGGTGGCCGGAAAACAAAAAAGCCTTGGAATAATTCCAAGGCTTTATCTGTGCCCCCTCAGGGATTCGAACCCTGGACACGCTGATTAAGAGTCAGCTGCTCTAACCAACTGAGCTAAAGGGGCGTTGGTCATTTCTTGAACCGAGAGATAAGTTTACTCATAAACGACTATCACGCAAACGACGGCGTGTCGCGCTGTAAAACGTTGGAATTCCAACGTTTTACAATTTCTCTAAAAACCTGTGGATCACCATGGACTATGACGTGAATCCGATGAATCCGCCCACAGCACGATTCCCAACCACCTACATACGACAATCCCCCGCACCAATCGATACGGGGGATACGAGGATTGCGGCGCACACTCCGCGCAACACATACTTCGCAACATACTTTGCACGGCGCACGCCGGTCGCGCTCTGGCCGGACCTACTTCATCTGCACCGCCATGCAGTCGTTCGGCCCGAACGCGTTGGCCGAGCACCACGACCGCGCGTCACTCACCGAGTCGAAGCGCTCACCGGAGAGCAGCACATAGTAGTCGGCCTCGTGGCCGTACCGTGTGTAGTAGTCGTAGTCCGCGGCCCACGCCAGCACCGCGTTCGGCCACTTGGCGTGAAGTTCGAGATACTGCTTGTAGATGTCGCGGTAATGCTGCGTTTTGCCGTCGACTTCCATGCCGTATTTCCTGCTGAACAGCTGCGTGGTCGGCACGTCGTGCAGCGAGGAGATCGCCGATTCGTCGTTCGACACCTGCCAGCTCAACGCCAGCTGCGCGTATCGTTCCATGTCGGAGTCCGCGATATTCGCGCCACCCCTGGCGCCGTCCACGTCCGTGGCCGGCTTGCCGTTCGGCGAGGCACCCTTCTGCACCACCATGCTGGTCGAACCGGTTTCGATCCGGCTCACGGCACGCCAATACTGATTCGTCGTGAATGCCATTTTCAGCGTGGTTTCGCCGTTCTTGAACTGTATCGGTTTGGATGCGAAATCGTATACTGCGGACGCGATCACCTCATTGTCGGAATCCTTGATGGAGATTTTGACGTCCTTGCCCTTCCATGCATTGCTGTCGCACGCGTCTGCGGAGAAATCAACAGTCGCGATCAGCGTGCTTCCACTGGACGAGACGCCGCTCAGACTTGCATCGGGCGTCGTGGTGCAGGTCTTGCTTTGCTCACTTGTTTTGGATTTGGCGGTTTTGCCTTGCGACGACATGGTTTCGTTGCGTGCGGGCGTCTCGTCGTTCGTGTGGGCGAGGAAGTTCCATGCAACAAGACCCGCGACGATTGCGATCACTGCCACTATCGCGATGATGAGTGTCTTCTTGTGACCGGACTTGCGACCGGAGGAAGGGGATTGCGCGGCGGGTGCATACTGGTCCGATGGAGCCGACGGGACGGCTTGGGCAGGCGGAACCGTTGCGGCAGGAGGAACCGCCTGAACGGATTGAGCGGCCAGGGCTGCTGGTGCCGACGAGTCGGGTTGCGCGGCTTGGGAAGCCTGCGGTTCCGCGCCTACAGGCGAACCGCAGGCGCTGCAGAATCGCATGCCGGGCTCAATCGGGGAACCACAGGACGAACAGAATCGGGGCCTCGCTGCGCTCGCATTTCCCGGCATTTGCTCGGCACCGCACCGGGAGCAGAACCGCTCGTCATCATCATCCCATTCGAAACCGCATCGATCGCATCGCATCGGCGTTCCCTCTCTCGTGAAAACATCCCATCAGGAATTCTACACAACCGGCCTTTCCCCAAACAAAACTCGTATCTGTGTAATGCCCCCTTAAAATAGATGGAACGTGCGGCGACGCACTGTTCCACGTAAGAAAAAGAGGTATTTGTCCAATGTCATGTCCGAATTGTGGCAAGCCGACCGACAAGGAATCGCGTTTCTGCGGTTTCTGCGGCTCTCCGCTCACACCACCGCAAGCCGCCGAGGCCGCCGAACCGGCTACCTCCGATGCGGCTCCAGCCGACACGGCACAGGAAGCGCCTACGGAGGCCATCACTTCCGCTCCTGTAACAGCAAGCACTCCGGCAACGCCCACGGCCCCAACAACGCCCACGGCTCCGGCAGCATCTGCGCCCGTGCCGGACGCACCTGCCGCATCCGCTGCGCCTGTTGCGCCGCAAAACCAGCCGACACAGCAGTTCCAGACCGCGCCCGCCGCCCCGCAGGAACAGCCGACGCAGCAATTCCCAACAGCCGCACCGGCTGCTCCCGCGCCCCAACAGACGGCAACCAATCCCACCGTCGCCGCTCTGACCAAGCCGGAATCCATCGCCACCATGGGTGCCGGTCTCGGCATCGGTCTGGCCACCGCCCTGGTGCTCGCACTACTCGGCTCCATCGCGTTCTTCTTCGCGGGCGACAATCTTGAAGGCACGCTTTCCGACATTCCCGGCATGTCCAGTGTCTCAAACATGCTGACGGATTCCGGCGGGGACTACAACACGCCGAATATCCTACAGATCGTCATCACGGTGCTCGTGATGGGCATCTCCGGTTCGTTGAACATGACGACCGGCGCCTCGGGATTCTCAGACTATAGCGACAACGGCACCCACCTGTGCCTCCCGGTCGGCCTGCCCGGCATCGCGCTGATGCTCGGCGCGGCGTTCGGCATCTACATGCTGGCCCGCAAGCATGCGGTGCATTTCAAATGGACCGGCGTAATCGGTTCCGGCATCGTCGGCCTGCTGTCCGGCCTGGTGATCGTGGTCCTCGCGGCCGCGCTCCCCTTGTCAGCGGGCGGATCCTACGGACCGTTCTCCGCATCCGTTTCGCTGTCCGGCGCATCCTTCCGCACGTTCTTCATGGCGTTCGTGCTGGCCGGTCTCGGCGCCTTGGCCGGCTACGCGCTGGCACAGTACGCCCCCGATTCCGGTAACGTGTTCACCGCAGGGTGGCGCTGGGCGCATCGCGTGCGCGGTTTCGTGCGCACGTTCGTCGAAGCCGTGGCCATGTACGGCGCACTGTTCCTCGTGCTTGGGTTGATTGCGCTGATCGCCGTGGCGGCCTCCGCAGGCAACGTCCTCGCCGGCGTATTGCTGATTCCGCTGCTATTGCCCGCTCTCCCGTTCATCCTGCACTCCATGGCGTCACTCGGCGGCATTTCCGCGGCGTTCTCCGGCAGCGGTTCCGGCATCACGTTCACCTTGTTCAAGCTCACCGGCCATTTCCAGTATGCGTGGGCGTTGTGGCTCTGCTTCGTGCTGTTCGTAGTCGCCACGCTGTACATCGCGCTGCGCGCATCGGCACGCAACATGTATGACCAGTATTACGCCAAATGGGAAAACACGTGGAAGGCTCCCGTAGCGATGATGGCGTTCTGGCTCGTCGTGGAATTCGCGTTCACGAGCTTCGCCGCCTACTACGACTCCTACAAGGTTTCCTTGACTGTTCCCCTGTGGTACTGCTTTGTCGCCGGAATCTGGATGTTCGCCATCGAGGCGCTCGCGTTGTCGTTCGGACCGACGGTGATCACATCACTTCCGGGTCTGTGGAGGATGTTCGTCGGCGGCACCGTGCAGCAGACGCCGCAGAACGTGGTCGATTACGTCAAAGCCTGCGATCCGCAGTTCGGCATGCCTAAGGCGGTCAGGACCGCCACTGCCGTGCCTACCGTGCAGATGCAGCAGACAATGGCCCAGCCCGCGTCCGCGCAGCCCGCACCCACGCAGCCCGCACCCACGCAAACCGTCGCGCCCACTGCCCCTGTAGCCCCTACAGCGTCGGCTCCGCAGCCGATCGCCGCCCCGGCATCACCTGCACCCGCTCCCGTCGCGCCCGCCGCGCCGGCAGTCGAACAGAAACCGCTCAGCCCGAAAGCCAAGAAGACGATCATGATCGGCGGCATCGTCGCCATCGCGATCATCGCGCTTGGCATCATCTACGGCGTGCTGAGCTCGACCGTCTTCAGCGCTAAATCCGTGGCGGAAAGCTACGTGTCCGCGCTTGCCGGCGGCGACTACGACAAGGCCAGCAGCATTGCCGACCCGCAGATCGGCAAGGATCAGCGCAAACTGCTGTCCAACAGCGTCGCCAAGGTTGACAGCGCGACCATCTCGAATCCGCATGTCGACAGCGTGAAAACCAGCAACGGCACGACCACCGTTGCGGTGAGCTATACGCTGGACGGCACAACGATCAACGAGACTCTTTCCCTGAACAAGTCGGGTACTAGGTTCCTGATCTTCCCGAACTGGCAGATCACGACGCCATTGGTCAAATCGGTCAATGTCACCGTTCCCGATTGTGCGGAAGCGCTGACCGTCAATACGGTAGCAGTGACGGCCAAGAACGCGGAAAAGAACGGCAACGTGTGGAGACTGCGCCTGTACCCCGGCATGTACAGCATCGCCGCGAAGAGCACGGATTATATTTCCGGCGAATCCACCACGTTCCGCACCGGCAAGCAGAACGAGTCGACGGTCGAGGTCACGGTGAAGGCCACTTCCAAGCTCGAAAGCGACCTGGAGGGCGCGTTGAACGCCAAACTCGACAAATGCGCGGAATCCACCAAAGCCAGCCCGGCTTCCTGCCCGTTCGGCTATAACATATACGATGACGATGAGTATCGTAATTTCGCGTGGTCGATCAGCAAGTATCCGGAAATCAATGACATCGATCTCGAAAACGGGTCCTTCACCACGAAGAGCGGCAAGGCGAAGCTCACATACGAATGGCAGATCGGTGATGAGTGGAAGCCTTCGGACACGTCCGATACGTTCCACGCGAACGGGTCGTTCGCCATCAAGGACGGCAAGGTCACCATCACGTTCGACGATGACGGTTACTACTACTGAGATCCGCGCTGATCAACAGTAATCAACATCGCCGCGCTGCGCCCGATGACGCCGCGCGGCGATGCCATATTCGGCGAACAATCGCCGAGCATGCCCACCTACGGAAAATCCCCTGCGCCAATCGGTGCAGGGGGATTCCTTGTGCTTAAGCTCAGACGTACTTCAGTCTGGAATCATCCGCCGCGCAAGCCCCGAGGGCCAGCAGCGGCGAATGGGGGAAATCACTCAGCGACGACCTTCACGAAGAAGGAAGCGGTGATCTCCGGGTGGAGGGCGACCTTTGCCGGGAATTCGCCGGTGGTCTTGATGGACTCGACCTCGATGGCCTTCGGGTCGACAACGGCCTTGTCCTCAAGGGCGATGGCGATCTGCTCGGCGGAGATGCTGCCGAACAGCTTGCCGGACTCGGACACCTTGGCGGCGATCTCGACGGCAGTGCCTTCGATGGCGGCCTTGGCGGCGACAGCATCCTCACGGGTGGCGACAGCCTGAGCCAGACGAGCGCGCTTCATAGCGAGAATCTGCTTCTCAGCGCCCTTGTTCCAGGCAAAGGCGAGGCCCTGCGGGATGAGGTAGTTGCGAGCGAAGCCGGACTTCACTTCGACAACATCACCGGAGTGACCGAGGTTGGCAACGGTCTTGGTAAGAATAACCTTGGTTTCAGCCATGATTCATAGCCTCCCTAACTCAGCGACCAGAGGTGGCGTACGGCAGCAGAGCCATTTCGCGGGCGTTCTTGATAGCCTTCGAAATCTCACGCTGTTCCTGCACGGTGACACCGGTGATACGACGGGAACGGATCTTGCCGCGATCGGAAATGAACTTACGCAGCAGAGCGACGTCCTTGTAATCGATCTCGGTGACCTTCGCCGTCTTCAGCGGGTTCGGCTTCTTCTTGAACGGCTTGACCGGCGGTTGCGGCCTCTTACGTGACATGATGTTCTCCTTATGAACGATTGAAAATGCAGTGTGCTGGATGATCAGAACTCAGGCTCGTCGTCGCCACCACCGAAATCGGAGGAGCCGCCGAACGTGGAGAAGCTGTTGCTTCCGTCGCCGCCGTTGCTCCACGGGTCGGCAGCGGGCGCCTGATTGGACACCGGGTTGGACGGTGCGCTCGGAGCGCCACCGAAGCCGGAGTTGCCGCCAAAGCCGGAATTACCACCGTTGTAGCCGCCTGCATTGCCGCCGAAGCCGCTGGCGCCGCCGGAGTACCCGGCGTTGCCGTTATTGCGGCCGGCGAAGCCGCCCTGACCGGACGACTGGCGCTGTACCTGTGCGGTGGCGTAGCGCAGCGACGGGCCGATTTCATCGACCTGCATCTCGAACACAGTACGGTTGGACCCGTCCTGTGCCTGATAGGAACGCTGCTGCAAACGGCCCTGTGCGATGACGCGCATGCCCTTCGAGAGGCTCTGCGCGCAGTGGTTGGCAAGGTCACGCCATGCACTGCAGCGCATGAACAGCGCCTGACCGTCCTCAAACTGGCCGGTCTGACGGTTATAGGTGCGCGGAGTCGAAGCAATGGTGAAGCTGCACACGGAAGCGCCGCTTCCGATGGTGCGCAGCTCGGGATCCGCGGTGAGATTACCCACCACGGTGATGACGGTTTCACCTGCCATGACGTGTCCTTCTTACTTATCTTCCATCCAGCGTGAACGCTGACGATAAAACTTACTTGGCGTCCTTGCGAAGAATCTTCGTGCGGATCACGGATTCGTTAAGGTTGAGCACACGATCCAGTTCGTCGCTCGTAGCAGGCTCGGCGGAGTAGGTCACCACAACGTAGTTACCCTCGGTCTTGCCGGCGATTTCGTAAGCAAGCTTGCGACGGCCCCAGTAATCGGGTTCGTCAACAGAACCGCCTTCCTTGGTGACGAGTTCCAGATACTGCTCGGTCAGCTTCTTCAGACCGCGCTCATCCAGCTCAGGATCGGCGATGAACATCAGTTCGTACTTGTGCGCAGACATCACCCACCTCCTTCGGACTATTCGGCCACGGACGTTCCATGGCAGGAGTGTGTATACGCGTTGCTTGCGGTCGGATGACCTGAAACAAGCAACTTTTCAATGATACAACCTCTCGGCGACGAATGCCGAGAGAGGAAATCACAGTGGAATGGCGTCTATGCGGATTGCGGATTGCCGCGGCACGCCAGCGGCACGACTACCGCTGTTCGGCACTTGCGGGAGCCGGGCCGGTCGATGCGCGTTCGCGCAGCTCGTACGGGTATTCGTCGGCCACATCGACCTGTTCGCCGTCGATGAGCTTGAGCAACAGCTGGGCGGCGCGATGGCCCGAACCGACGATATCGCGGCCCATAACGGTCAGGTGCGGGAACACCGCAGTGCACATGAAGGAATCGTCCCACGCCATAATCGACAGATCGCCGGGGATGTCGAATCCCATTTCCCTGGCGATGCCCATGCCGGCCATGGCCATAACATCATTGTCGTAGATGATGGCGGTGGGACGAGGATTGACGGACAGTAAACGCTTGGTCGCCTCGATGCCGCCCTTGGGGGTGTAGTCGGCATGCAGGCAGCGGTATCGCACGCCGAGCTCGGCGGCGGCATCGGAGAACGCCGCGTCGCGAATATAGGAATGACCGAAGCTTTCCGGACCGCCGACACGACCGATACGCTCGTGCCCCAGATCATGCAGATACGACACCGCCTTGGTGACGGCTTGCATATCAAGGCTTCGCATAACGGGCAATCCGCCAGACAACGAAGGATCACACAAGGCGAGCGCCGGCATCTCCGGATGTTCGTTGAGCAATGCCACACGCGGATCGTCCATTTCAAGGTTGACCAGCAGCAATGCGTCCACGTTGCCGGTGGCGATCCAATCCTTAAGAATCGCCACTTCATTGTCGCGCCCAATGGCGAAACGAAGCAGCATCGAATAGTCATGCTGCTCAAGTTCGGCGCCCAAACCGGCAAGCAGCTCCAACATGTACGGTTCGACGGAAAGCAGGCGCGCCTCATGGGCCAGCACCACGCCGATGCGACTGGTGTTCGCACGGGCCAATGCCTGGGCGGCGCCGTTGGGCCTCCATCCAAGCTCCTTAGCGACCTTCAGCACCTTGGCTCGGGTGGCTTCGGATACGCCGGGCTTGTTGTTCAATGCGTAGGAGACTGCACTGCTGGAGACGCCAGATGCTTTGGCCACATCGAATATGGTGACCTTGTTCTTTTGACCAGCCATGACAGTCTCTTTTCGCTCAATGCCGTCTTTGTCACTTGCCCGGGCGGACCGGGTGAAAACGCGCTTATTGTAAATAAGTCTATCTGATATTGGCATCATGCTGGAGGCAAAGCGTTGCAACGCAAGAAGCGCTTCAGCCAGCATGGGCCGAAGCGCTTCTCATCCTCTCTCTAGACGCACCGTTTGCACACCGCTACGCCGGTGTCACCGTTTCAGGTCGTTGGCGCAGCGCAGCACCTTCGGCGCGGCGAAGGCGGCCGGCTCCACCTGCTTGGCGGAATCGATATGGAACGTGACCGATTCGGCAGCATACCGGGGCAGCACGGCGAATCACCGTCAAATGCCCCATACAACGCAAAAAGCGTCGTCCGTACAACACGGACGACGCTTTCGCTAGCTGTCTATATCAGATCAGCGGCTGCAATCACTGAACCTGGGTACGAGCGATCTTGCCGTTGAAGGTCGCCATATCGGCGTCCTCATCCTTGCCGTTGTTCCAGGAGAACATGGCGCGCAGCTTCGGGCCAACGGACTCGATGCGCACATTGCCGTACTCTTCCTGCAGAGCCTTGAACTTCGGAGCGCCGGCATCCTGATCGTCGATGAACTCCTTGGCGAAGGAGCCGTCCTGGATGCGGCCCAGGTGGTATTCCATGCGCTTGCGGCAGTCCTCGTTGATGACGGTGTTGGTGTAATCGCCGTACTGAGCGGTGTCGGAGCAGGACCAGCGGGCCTTGTTCAGGCCGCCTTCGTTCATCAGGTCGACGAGCATCTTCAGCTCGTGGCACACCTCGAAGTAGGCGATCTCCGGCTGGTAGCCGGCGTCGGTGAGGACCTCGAAGCCCATTTCGACGAGCTTGTTCACGCCGCCCATGAGCACGTTCTGCTCGCCGAACAGATCGGTCTCGGTCTCCTCCTTGAAGGTGGTCTTGATGGCGCCTGCACGCAGGGCACCCAGAGCCTTGGCGTAAGCCAGAGTCAGAGCCCATGCGTCACCGCGCGGATCCTGCTCGACGGCCACGACGACCGGCACGCCACGGCCGTTCACGTACTCACGACGCACGATGTGACCCGGGCCCTTCGGGGCGACCATGAAGACCGGGTGATCCTCGCTCGGCTTGATGTAGCCGTAGTGGATGTTGAAGCCGTGGGCGAAGGCAACGGCAGCGCCCGGCTTGATGTTCGGCTCGATGTCGTTCTTCCAGATGTTGCGCTGGTACTGGTCAGGAGCCAGGATCATGATGACATCGGCTTCGGCGGCGGCTTCCGGAACGGACTTGACTTCCAGGCCCTGCTCCTTGGCATGCTCGACGGACTTGGAGGTCGGGCGCAGGCCGACGACGACGTCCACACCGGAATCACGCAGGTTCAGCGCGTGGGCGTGACCCTGGGAACCGTAACCGATGATGGCAACCTTCTTGCCTTCGAGGACCGAGAGATCGCCGTCGTTCTCGTACCAGATTTGTGCAGCCATGGTAATTGGCACTCCTTTTATATGTAGTGGGGTGTGGCACTATGTGCCGGGGTATCTACTGTTTGCAGATTATTCGTCTTGTGAAGGATTTTGTCCTTCAAAACTGGGCACTATCCTACCGGCAATGCTCCCCCAGTCCCGTCTCCGTCCACAACGTGAGCCATATCACAGCCGAAGTCACTGCCAGCGCCGCACCGACACCGCAGCGCTACCCCTACGTCCTTCTCCCTATGCTTCCTACCACGCAGTCGGCGGTCGACCTGACCGCACACCCCCACACAACGCAAAAAGCGCCGTCCGCAACATGCGGGCAGCGCTTGTGTTATCTCGTTACGAGACTAGTGAAACGATCTCACTGAACCTGGGTACGAGCGATCTTGCCGTTGAAGGACTCGGCCATATCGGCATCGGCGTCCACCTGGTTGTTCCAGGAGAACATGGCGCGCAGCTTCGGGCCAACGGTCTCCAGGTGCGGGTGGCTGTACTCTTCCTGCAGCTTCTTGAACTTCGGAGCGCCAGCGGCCTGGTCATCCATGAACTCCTTGGCGAAGGAGCCGTCCTGGATGCGCTTGAGCTGGTACTGCATGCGCTTCTTGGTCTCTTCGGTGATGACGGTGGAAGTGTAATCGCCGTACTGGGCGGTGTCGGAGCAGGACCAACGGGCCTTGTTCAGGCCGCCTTCGTTAGCCAGGTCAACCAGCATCTTCAGCTCATGGAACACCTCGAAGTAGGCGATCTCCGGCTGGTAGCCGGCCTCGGTCAGCACATCGAAGCCCATGTCGCACAGGTGGTTGATGCCGCCCATGAGCACATCCTGCTCGCCGAACAGATCGGTCTCGGTCTCCTCGGTGAAAGTGGTCTTGATGGCACCTGCACGCAGGGCACCCAGAGCCTTGGCGTAAGCCAAGCACAGCGGCCAGGTCTTGCCGTCCGGGTCCTGCTCGACGGCGACGACGACCGGGACGCCACGGCCGTTGGTGTATTCACGACGCACAATGTGGCCCGGGCCCTTCGGGGCGACCATGAACACCGGGTGATCCTCGCTCGGCTTGATGTAGCCGTAATGGATGTTGAAGCCGTGGGCGAAGGCCAGAGCAGCACCCGGCTTCAGGTTCGGCTCGATTTCGGACTTGTACACGGCTGCCTGGTACTGATCGGGCAGCAGGATCATCACGACATCGGCCTCAGCGGTGGCATCGGCGACGGACTGGACTTCCAGACCCTGCTCCTTGGCGTACTCCACGGACTTGGAGGTAGGACGCAGGCCAACGACGACGTCCACACCGGAATCACGCAGGTTCAGGGCATGGGCGTGGCCCTGGGAACCGTAACCGATAACGGCGACCTTCTTGCCTTCGAACACGGAGAGATCGGCGTCCTTTTCGTACCAGATAGTTGCTGCCATAATGGCGCTCCTTATTGATTCTTCTGTTGTATTATTCGATATTCATCGTTCTGCGTGGTTGTGCAGAAATCTTCTATTCTGGTTATCCTTGTGGGCTTTTCCGCTATGCAGGTTTAGTCCGTTTTTCCAAGGAGTGCACCAAGGGTGTTCACTACGTGAACGCCCAATTTTTAGTTATGGATATTGAGTTATTTTTCAGTTGTTTTTCAGTTATGTCTTGCCTTATTCAGGCGAGGTCTTTAACGAATCTGCCGTTGATTTCACTTGGTGAACGGAGCCGTCCAGGCGGCAGTCCAGTGGACTGCCGATAGGCGACGCCCGAACGAAGCGACAGCTGAGTGAGGGCAGAAACCAGCCGTTGATTTCACTTAGTGAAATCAACGTCCTTCGTCTCCTTGCAGCTCAGCACCGCGACGAGGCAGCACAGTGCCATCACACAGAGGTACAGGCCAACGGAGTGCACGCCCCAGCTGTGCGACAGCCAGGTGGCGATGGTCGGTACGAATGCCGCGCCGACGATGGCGGCCAGGTTGTAGCCGATGCCGGAGCCGGAGTAGCGCACGTTGGCGTCGAACAGTTCGGGCAGGAATGCGCCGATCGGGCCGAATGCGGTGCCCATGAGTGCGAAGCCGAGGCACAGGAACAGCAGGTTGGCTGCAAAGTTGCGCTGGCCGACGACTGCCGGGTCAAGCAGGTAGGGGAACAGCAGTGCGAATGCGACGAGGCAGCAGGAGGAGATGATGATCACGCGCTTGCGGCCGAACTTGTCGGCGTTCACGCAGGAGATCACGATGAATGCGGCGAACACGCACACGGCGATCATGAGCATCAGCAGGTATTCCTGATTGGCGAAGCCGAGACTGCCGCCACCCTGTTCGGTGCTCTTGGTGCCCCAGGCGAGGGACCAGGTGGCGAGCGTGTAGAACAGCGTGTAGGTGACGGCTACCAGGAAGGTGGCCTGCAGCACCTGCTTCCAGCTCTTCTTGAACACTTCGGTCAGCGGGGACTTGACGACCTTCTTCTGTTCCTGGGCGAGGCGGAAGATTGGGGTTTCTTCCATCTGGACGCGAACGACGAGGCCGACGATTACGAGGATTGCGGACAGCAGGAACGGCACGCGCCATCCCCATGCGAGCATGGCATCGTCATCGTTGAAGGTTTCCAGCAGGAAGTAGGTGCCGTTCGACAGGAAGAAGCCGATCGGGGCGCCCAGTTCCGGGAAGGAGCCGTACAGCGCGCGCTTGCTTTCCGGAGCGTTTTCGGTGGCGACCAGCGCAGCGCCGGACCATTCACCGCCCAGGCCGATGCCTTGTACGAAGCGGCACAGGCACAGCACTGCGACTGCTGCGATGCCCCACTGGTCGTAGGTCGGTAGGCAGCCGATCAGGAAGGTGGCGACGCCCATGGTGAGCAGGGAGACCACCAGCGTGGTCTTGCGGCCCATGCGATCGCCGAAATGACCGAATACCAGGGAGCCGAGCGGGCGGGCAATGAAGGCGATGGCGAAGGTCAGCAGGCTGGCCAGCAGGGCGACGGTCGGGTTGGCGGTGTCGCCGAAGAAGACCTTCGGGAAGTAGTTCGCGGCGGCGGTACCGTACGCGTAGAAGTCGTAGAATTCGATGGCGGTACCGACCATCGAGGCGGCGATAACGGTTTTGACCGAATCGCGAGCCATTGATTTCAGCTTGCCGGACGTAGTCGTATCGGCTGCAGTCATGAGAAATGCCCTTCTTACTCATTCTCTGGTGTGGGCGGCCCCTTCTGACCGGTCACCCACGCTGTGGCGTGTTTCTTCGTTGCTGCTTGCTTTCGCTGCATACGCCTTGTGGGCGGGCAACAAAAAAGCCCCGCACTGTGCAGGGCTTCAAGATTCTCGCTTGCCGCCCTGCCTTCGTTGGCGGGGCTCAAGCTTGTATGCCGAATCAGTCCGCCAACGAAGACGGGATAATAATTCGTGCGGACAGCAGTGCGAGCGCATTGAATCCAGTCATCGTGGCGAACCTCCTTTCGGTTTCGAAGTTTTCTTTTCGGATTTCCATCCGAACTGCGATATGACCATAGGAGCCGTTTCCCGCAGTATCTACCAGGTGTTCACTATGTGAACATACCGTTTTGGCAGCCGTCAGTCGCCGTCGATTCTGCTTACGGTCAACGGCAAAGCGACGGCCACGCACACGCAAATGATCGCAGCCGGGAACACCGCCACATACCCGAACGACGGAGCGAATGCATTCACCGCGGCAGCGCCCAGGGCGGCTCCCAGAATCAATCCCAGCGGCTTCGCCAACGCGTAGAACCCCAGGTCGTGCCCGGCATTGCGCGAGTCGGGCAGTGATTCGACCACCAGCGAGCGCATGAGCACGTCATAGATGCTCAGGCTGAAGCCGCCGAGGAATGCCAGCGCCAGGAACAGTTTCTCCCCGCCCATCATCACGGTAACCATGCCGGCTACCAGGCCGACCACGTATAGTCCGCCCGCAATCACGATGGCGATGCGGAAATTGCGGTTGCGCAGTCCCGGCATGTCATCGATGCGGTCGACGATGATGCCTGACAGGCCGGTGGCCAGCAATGCGCCGCCGAATATGGTGATGGCAAACATCATGACCAGTGTGCCTGCGGGGAGTGTGAGCGGAGTGGAGTCGCCCGGATCGCCGCCGCCATACAGCGAGAATCGCACAACATACCACAGGAATACGCTGGTCAGGCTCATGGCGGCCATCATGAACAGCTGGGAGCAGAACAGCCGGTGGAACACGGCCGCATTGTCGCCTCGCGGTCCGCGCAATACGGAGAAGGCTTCTTCCCAGTTGCAGTGGGCCCACCGCTGATCGACGCTTGAACGCTCATGCGGCCAGACCAGTACGGGGATGATGCCGGAAACAACAAACAGCACCGCCGCACACATGAATATGTCGGTGGCTCCGAAGGCGATCGACATACCGCCGATCACACCGCCTGCCGCCTGTCCCACCAGCACGCCGACCGCATGCCAACGTTCGACGCCTACGCGGAATTTATCGGGTACGCGTTCGGCGATGGCAGCGGATAGGGGCACGGTGAGCATGGCGTATGCGGGCTGGATGAACAGCCATCCGGCGATCAGGCCGGTCAGCGTATCGGTGGCGCTGAGAATCAGTGTTACCAGTGCCGCGAATACGCCGCCGCCGATAAGCCAGGGTGTGCGTCTGCCGACTATGACTCGCGTATGGTCGGACAGTGTGGAGATGACCGGCGTGACGATAATGGACAGCACTGCTCCCAAAGCAATGATGACGGCCAACGGTGTGGCAAGCGCCGCTTCTTTGGCGCCGTCCGCCAGCACGGTTTCAGTGTTCAGCCCGTATAGCAGCGCAATGTGGTTGGGGATGGCGATCAGGTTCAGCATCGTCCATGGTGCGGTGATGAGCACGGCGGCGAGCGCGAACGCCCATTTCAGTCGCAGTACGCCTGCGCGGGACGGTTTGGTGCCGTCCGCGGCGGTCATGGGGTCTCGCATGTCGAGGAATGATGAGGAGTAGTCGGGAACCGCGGCTTCGACGCCGGCAGCTGCCGCCGAAGCGCCGCCGGCTGCGGTAAGGCGTGCCGTCTGCGCTCCCGGCTGTTTGGCCGATGCTTCTGGAGGCAGGCGGCGATCTTCGCGTGCGAGGCGCGCCACGGACGCCTTGTCTTCCTTACTGAGTGCTTTGTCGTAATCAGGGCGATCGTCGATGCCCGGGCGAACGTATGATTTCAGCACAGTTGTTCCTCTACCCCTCGATGCGATGCAACCATTCGACCATGCCGTTCGGCATATTGCGAATGGCTTCTCTCCTATGGGTTTTAGAGTACGCTGCGGGGCGTATCTGCATGAGGCGCAGGTTGTGCGGCTGCGGCGGGCCGGAACTGGTGGCGGAGTGTCGGCTGCTCGGATACCTGAGATATGCGAAACGGGAAGCCGCTTTCGCTGGCTTCCCGTTGATTCGTCTTCGTATCGCAGGCCGTGCCGTACGATGCGCCATTCCAGATGGCGCTATGACGGTTTTATCGTCACTTCACGCCCTTGATGCGCATGATGAGGAACACGGCGATAAGCACCACGATGATGCAAGCCGGGAACACGAGCGCATAGTTGCCGGTGATCATGACCAATGCGGAGGTCAATGCGGATCCCAGCACGGAAGACAGTGTATTGGCCATGTTGAGCACGCCCAGGTCCTTGCCGGCTTCGGCGGGGTTCGGCAGCACGGAGATATTCAGCACCTGGTCGATGGCATTGTAGACGCCGTAGCCGAAGCCTGCGATGGCGGCGAACAGATACATACCTATCGCATTGTGGAAGATCCATGGCATGGCCGCACCGATGGCGAACAATACGGAGGCTCCCGCCACGGGAATCTTACGCATGCCAAAACGGTCGGAGATCGGGCCTGCGGTGAAGGCGGCGAGTAGCGACACCACCATGGTGATCACGGACATGGTGGCGACGATGCTGGCGGCTTTAAGCTTCAAACCATTGGCATCGAGACCGGAGTCGGATAGCGTGTAGTACTTGATGATGTACAGCTGGTAGCCGGTGATCATCTGATAGCCGGCAACCATCATCAGACGTCCGAATAGTGCGTAGTAGAAGTTGCGGGCGCCCTTGCCGACCGGCGGAATGAACGCCTTGAGGATGTTCTTGATGTTCATTTCGGCACGCGGCTCGTCCACGTTGGACTGTTCCTTCGGCCAGATGCCGATTACCAGGAATCCGACAGCGGCAAAGCCGATGGCGCCGATGGCGAAACCAAGATTGATATTGGAAATCAGCAGGGAGCCGACCAGGGAGCCGGCGGTCTGGCCGAGCACACCGCCGCCACCCATGAAGGAGGATACGGTGCCACGGTACTTGTCTGGCACACGATCAGACATGGTCGCCACGAACGGGGCGTTCATCCAGTTATAGAACAGCTGCATGCCGCACCACAGCAGCAGAATCACCGGCAGGGATTTGGTAAAGGTCAGGCCGAACGCGCACAGGCCGCACAGCACGCCACCGGAGCAGATCCACAGTGTACGCTTGCCGAAACGCGATCTGGTCAGATCGGACAAGGTGCCGAAAATGATATTGGCGAACAGTGCCACTACGGAGCCGACGGAATTGATCAGGCCGATGAATGCTGCACGCTGGTCGGGCGCGATCTGGTCGACCAGCTGCGGTAGCAGGATGCTGGATAGCGACACCCAGACGATGCCGGTGATGATCAGAGAGAATGTGAAACCGAGGCCAAGACGAAATACGTTGAATTTGCTCGGACGCGAACCGTCCGAGGCGACCATGGGATCGCGCATATCCATCATGGCGGATTCCGGGTCCGGCACTTCGCCGCGACCTGCAATGGATGCGGGGTAGTTGGCTTCGCTCATGCGCGCGGACTGGCGGCTTGCATCGCTGACGCCTTCGGTGGGAGCGATGGTTTTGGTGTCTTGCGGATGCATCGACAGGCGGGCTACGGATTCCTTCTGCTCATCCGTTAGCGCCTTGTCGTAGTCTGGGCGATCGTCGATGCCCGGACGCACGAAATCATTCATGCGTTTCCCCTCTCAATGATGGTGTTGGTTATATACCCGCCGCGTATCAACATATGCATCGCAACATATGTTGATGCGCGGCAAAACTGCAATGAATCAGGGCACCCGCCCCCCATGGATCGAATGCCCTGATTGTGTGGCCTTTAGGCCTGCTGTGCCTTACGCCACGACCGGCGGCTCGGCGATCAGATCGTCGGTATGGTGTTCACCGGCGCCGTCGGTCCAGGTGAGGGACGCGACGGATGCGGTGTTCTCCACGCCGAGGCCCTTGCCTGGCTCGAAAGTGAGTGAGGCCGAGGTTTCGGCGCCCTTCCAGCTGAAGGTGATGGACGTGTCACCGTCGGCTTCGTAGGAGAATTCGCCGTCGAAGGCGTCGAGCTCGTTGCGGAACTTGGCCAAGGCGTTCAAAGCCTTGACTACCGGACGCTCGAGGTTCTCGTCGATTTCGGCGGTGGAATAGTAGCGGCGGTTGATGTCACGGCCGTTGTTGGTCTTGCGCAGCAGCTCCATGTCGTTCTTGCCGGCGAGTGCGCCGACGTAGTAGACCTGCGGCACGCCCGGCAGGAAGAACTGCACGGCGCGGGCAGCGATGTAGTGCTGGTCGTTGCATCCAAGCGCCGAATAATAGGTGCTGTTGACCTGGTAGAGGTCGAGGTTGGATGCGGCGGCGCCGGTGGCCGCCTGGGACTCGCCGTGGGTGTTGGCATGGATGGTGTTGACGAGGTTGTCCACGTCCTCATCCGGCACCAGGCCCTTGAGCGAGCGGTCGAGCTGATCGGAGCCGATGTCGATCACGCCGATACCGTCGTGCGTATCAAGCACGGTGACGGCGTTGTTCGGGCGGATGTCGGTCCAGTGCGCCACTGGTTCAACGTGACCGGTGAACAGCGAGTGCAGCAGCAGCGGCGGCAGGGCGAAGTCGTATACACGGTCGACCTTGGAGGCGATTTCCACCTGCTTCTTGTAGTAGGAGTGCACTTCGATGAGGATTTCCAGGCCGCGCTTCATGCCTTCTTCGCGCAGACGGGAGATGAGTTTGAAGGTCTTCGGGGTCATGAAGCAGCTGGTGCCGGCTTCCTTGGCGCCGTAGCCGACGGCGTCGAGGCGGATGTAGCTGACGTGGGAGGCGGCCATCTGGTCGAAGATGGACATGAGGTATTCCCAGCCCTTGCTGGAGTCGGTGTCGATGTCCACCTGCTGCGGGGTGAAGCTCACCCATACCAGTCGCGTCTTGCCGGCGAACTTGTAGTGGGTGAAAGGCAGGCCCGGGCGTGGGCGATAGATGCCGGCCAGATCCTCTTCGGTGGCACCGTTCGGGAACACGGAGCTCATGGTGAGGAACATCGGGTAGTATTCGGATTCCTCGCCCTTGGCCAGCACGTCCTGGAACTGCTTGGACTGCCAGCTCATGTGGTTGACGATGGCGTCGACCATGATGTCATGGGTCTTGGAGAGCTCGGCAACGTCATCCCAGCTGCCCAGGCGCGGATCGACCTTGGTGTGGTCGATGGGATCGAAGCCTGCGTCGGCGCCGTCGAACGGGGTGAAGAACGGCAGAATATGGACGCCGTCGTACACGCCGTTGAATCGGGTGCGCAGAATGTCGGTCATCGATTTGAGAGTTCCGTCGCCGAGACGGTTGGCATAGGTGATGAGCTGCACCTTGTTTTTCATGGGACCTCCTTTGGCTCCGTTTCCGGTCAGCTGAGTACGTTATTGTCGGTTCGCACATTTCTCTATCGAACCGGTTCGATTCTACCGCCACGTCGCCCCGCAACGCAACCAATTCCGCGTGTCGAACCGGTTCGACACCGTTCGATGTCATTCGACATCGCCGGGCCGCTGTTGCACAAATCACAGCACTACGGCACCAGACGGCATAACAATAATGGGGCGCCGCAGCCATACCGACTGCAACGCCCCATTCAGATGATTCTTCGAGGATTAGCGCTTCACCACCACCACGCCGTTCGGCCCGATGGTCAGTTTGCCGCCATCCGCCTTGGCAAGAGACGTAACGATGGGTTCGCCCTCTTCCGAAGTCTCGACCGGCCCGTGCGTACGGTTGAACAGGAACGTGAACTTGGTGCCAGTAGCCTCGTCCTTACGCTCAACACGCAGAAGTCTCGGATCGGATACATCCGCGGCCTCCACGCCCAACGAGGCGAATACCGCAGGCAGGCTCTTGGCGATACCGTCGCGGCCCAGTCGCGCCCCGACGTACACCGAACGGCCTTCGCCGTACGTGTTGCCGACAATCGCAGGGCGACCGTCCATGCCGGTCCACGGATCGTCCTGGAACGATGCGAGTACAGTGGCATTCTTGCCTACGGAGGTGATGACGTCGGCGAAATCGTGCGCCACGGCACCATTGGAAAGGTCGAGATGATCCGGGGTTCCCGGCCAGTCGGTGCCCAGTGGGGCGAACTCCTCGATGCGCACGCCGACCACGTCACGGATCGAGCCGGGGTAGCCGCCCAACCAGATGTGGTCCTTCTCATCGGACAATCCGGTGTAGTAGGTGACGATCAGCTTGCCACCATTCGCCACATAATCACGCACGCGACGTGTGGTCTCCTCCGACAGGATGTACACACTCGGCAGCACGGCCACCTCGTATTCGTCCCAGTTCGAACGGACCGGAACGATGTCGGCGGTCACGCCATTATCAGCCAAAGCGCGGAACCACTGCAAGGGCTCGTCGATGTGATGGACTTGCTGGGTAGGCGTGGCGGTGTGCTCGCTGGCCCATTCCGACTCGTAATCGTAGACCACGGCCACGCGGGACTTCACCAGCCGTGTACCAAGCAGACCGTTGTCGGCCAGCGTGTTCAGATCGGCGCCCAGCTCGCACACATCGCGGAAGGTCTGGGAGTCCTCGCCCGCATGGGGAACCATCGCGGAGTGGAACTTCTCCGCACCGGCCTTGGATTGGCGCCACTGGAAGTAGCACACCGCGTCCGCGCCCATGGCCACATGCGCCAGGGAGTCGCGCACCAGCTGACCGGGTTCCTTGCGGTAGTTGATCGGACGCCAGTTCACAGCCGAAGTGGAATGCTCCATCAGGAACCACGGATCCTTGCGGGCGATGCCGTCCACCAGGGAGGCGGAAAACGCAAGCTCGTCCAGATGCACCTCACCCGGCGTGAAGTAATGGTCGTTCGATACGAAGTCGACCTCGTTGCCCCAGTCGTCGTAATCCACGGTGGTGTTGCCCGAGGAGACCATGAAGTTCGTGGTCAATGGCCTGCCCGGTGTGGTCTCGGCCAGCGTATCGCGTTCGGCGACGTAGAACGCCTTCAACGCGTCGGAGCTGAACCGCTTGAAGTCGAGCAGCTTGCCCGGGTTCATGAAGTTGCCATCACCAATGAAGCGCGGCGGCACGATTTCCGAGAAATCGTTCATATGCTGCGCCCAGAATGCCGTGCCCCATGCGTCGTTCACCGCGTCGATCGTGCCGTATCGAGCCTTGCACCACTGCTGGAACGCGCGTTCGGCGTCCTCGGAATAGTCGAAGCGATTGTGGCAGCCGTATTCGTTACTCACATGCCATGCCACCACATACGGGTTGTCCTTGTAATGTTCGGCCATCGCACGGCAGAGCTTGAGCGCATATTCACGGAAGATCGGGCTTGTCGGGCGCCAGTGCTGGCGGGCGCCCGGCTGGCATACGTCGCCGCGGTAATCCTTCCACAGCACCTCCGGATGTGCCTGGGTGAGCCACATCGGCGGGGAGGCGGTGGCGGATGCAAGATCGACCGCGATGCCGGTCTTGCCGAGCTTGTCGATGATGCGGTCGAGCCAGTCGAAGTTGTATACGTCCTCCTTGGGCTCGATGCGGGCCCAGGAGAAGATGCCTACGGAAACCAGGTTCACGCCGGCCTTCTTCATCAGGCGGACATCCTCGTCCCACACCTCCTCAGGCCACTGGTCCGGATTGTAATCACCGCCATACCAGATGCGGGCCTGCTGGCCCTCCAGCGGCTGCGGCCAATGGAATGCTCTGCGCTGAGTCATTGATTCCCTCCTCTTCGAGGCAACGCCGCGCCGCAATTCCAGTCGGAGCATTGACGCGATCCTCTAAAATGTTTGCGTTATCATTATAGCGATAGATAAAAGAAAAGGCCAATTGCAATGTACTGCGCTACCCATCAACATAAGGTCGCTTCCCCAAATGGTGACGAAACCATTTATCTGTTTCTCATGTAGGATGGCAAGAGCAGACAACCACCTGATTCAACAGAAGGAAACATAGGCTCATGGCTCGTAGCTCCGTATCGTTGCAAGACGTCGCCAAGGAAGCCGGTGTCTCCCCGCAGACCGTATCACGCGTCGCGAACGGCAGCGCCGCCGTTCGCCCCGAAACGCAAAGCCGTGTAGAAGAGGCCATGAAAAAACTCGGGTACCGCCCGAATTATGCCGCGCGAGCGCTCAAAAGCGGGCGGTTCAATAATATCGGCGTGCTGCTTTCCCATATGTCGGCCTTCGGCAATGCCCGCATTCTCGAAGGCATAGTCAGCACGGCCGCGAAACATGGCTATTCCACTACCATCCGCACACTCGACACCTTGCAGGATCGTTCCCTGGCCGGTGCCTTGAAACTCGTGGAAGATCTTCCGCTCGACGGCGTGATCGTCATTATGGAACGAGATTTCTCCGATTTCAATCAGTTCATGCCACCGCAGAATCTGCCGGTCGTGTTGATTTCCGAAGAACCGGCCGACAACTGCGTCACCATCGATTCCGACTCATACGGGTGTTCCACCGCAGCCGTGGATTATCTGCTTTCCAAAGGGCACCATACCGTGTACCACATAGCGGGCCCTTCCACTTCCCGCGCGGCGCAAAGCCGCATCAGGGGATGGCATGACGCCCTTGCCCAAGTCGGAGCCGCAATACCTCCCCTTTACATCGGCGATTGGGGAGCCAACAGCGGATACCAGGCAGGTCTGGCGCTTGCCCACGAAAAGGAATGCACCGCAGTGTATGCGGCGAACGATCAGATGGCATACGGCGCGATGCTCGGATTGCGTGCCGCAGGTAAACGGGTTCCCGAAGACATAAGCATCATCGGCGTCGATGACTCGCTCGAAGGCATGGTGCCACGGCTGGAATTGACTACGATGCGGCTTCGCTTCCACGAGCTGGGGCGTGAGGCGTTCGCCATGATCGAGCGGCAGCACAACGGCGAGAAGATCGCAGTCGGCGTCAAAACGGTCATTCCTCCAGAATTCGTAGACCGCGGGTCGGTTCGGGAGCTCGAGTAGCGTCATCACCCGTTTCCGGGAAGAGCCGGCACGGGATTTCGATCCTGAAACATAGGTCCGCCATAGACTCGTCACAGGCGACCGGCACAAGCCATAGTGTTTCACGCGATATGTTTCACATGAAACATATCTGTGTTTCACGTGGCAGACGACATATCGACAGCTACTCGCGCGTAGTCGCTCCGGCGATCAACGAAACAGGTATCAAATGTTCCGCCTCCCCTATGCCAAATGCACCGTGCGACGATACAGCGGAAACGGCATCACCACTGTCGTTGCCATCATCAACGCTGCCATCGCCTGCTTTCCCGTCAATAAGCCGCATCATGCAGTCCGCGACACTGCTCGCCAGAGCCTGAAAATCCTGCCGCACCACAGTGAGCGGCATGCCGGCCATATCGGCAAGATACGTGCCGTCATACGCCACGATCTGCATATCGCCAGGAACGTTCACGCCACGGCGTATCGCCTCACGCACGCACAGCGCCGCACCGATATCCGAACTCACCACCGCGTCCACCGCATCGTCGGATGCACGATCGAATACACTGCGCACGGCAGCGGCATAGCCGGAGAAATCCATAACCTCGCCAGCCTCGATGTACTCGTAGCGCACGCCGACCTTGGCCAGTTCATGCTCCAAAACCAGGTGATAGCGTACCGTCGGGAATGTGGTACGCACGTCGTCATCTTCCTTGAATTGCGCATGAGGCCCGCCGATCACCGCAACATGACGCGCACCCGTGCGAATCAGCAGATCGGCGATCATCCGCCCGCCCTGCACATGGTCGGACCCGATTGAGGGAATCCCCTCCCCCAACGTACGATCGAATGCGATAACCGGACGATGAATCGACGTCCAGTAATCCGGCGCATGCTCGGTGTGAGCGCCCATTACGATGCCGTCCATCAATCGCCTGCGAAGCATATCGACGTATGCCGCTTCGCCATGCGCCGCGTCGGCGGTGGAACACAGCAGCGTCTGCAATCCCTTCCCCGCCAATACATGCTGCAGGCCTGCGGTAAGCGTGGCAAAAAACGGATGCCGGATCGTCGGCACGATGATGCCGATCGTATTGGCGCGATTCTGCGAGAAATTGCGCGCAAGATCGTTCGGCACATAATGCAGCGACTCCATGGCGCGTTGCACGCGATCACGCATGTCGTCGGAAACGTAACCCGTGCCATTGACCACCAAAGACACGGTGCTCAGCGAGACACCGGCCTGTTTCGCCACATCGCGCATTCCTACCACATCTGCCTCGTTTCAACGCTTATATATAAACCCGACTGCTTCCGACTCGACTCGCGGTCGGCCGGCTTGTAGCGGTCATGCCCGCGAATCCCACGAATCCGTCACCGGCAACCAGTCGGTTTCGATTGCACATACATACGCGCACACCTTATATCCGGGTATACGCCCTTCGGCATTGTACTATCAAGCCCATTCCGACATCCTCAAACCCTACGCATCGCTGTTGTTCAGCCCCGAAACAGGCGTACGGCATTTTTCCGCACCGCCCGCGCTACAGGGCGGTTTCTCGTGAAACGCAGTGGTCAAAGCACCGGAACAGAACATACTGTGTGTTCATTTCAAGATTACCCGATAAATATACAAAAAAATCAACGACTACAGCATGATTACACCAATGAACAGGCATATACTGAAATCACAACAGAAAAGAACAAGACTTCACGATGTCGCTCAACAAACCAGGCAAAGCCGGTGCAGCGGCACCCCACGCAACGGGAATACCCCGAATGCAAGCACGACGCACATGCGGCCGCAAGAACGATACCAGAAACAAGCAAAACAAGGCCGCGCACGAAAGGAATAACCATGAAGAACAACACTCTCGACCAGATCCTGAACAGCAACCTCGCCTCCGTCGATCCGGGCTTCTACCAGTTCGCCCTCGCCAAGGCCTCCTCCGACCTGTTCAAGCGCATCATCAACAAGTGATTTCATTTGTCTAGGTAACCGGCCCAACGCCGATCACCTTTCATACGGACTCCCACAAGGCCACGACTCAACAGGGTCGCGGCCTTTCCGTATTTCATCCCCAGCTTCCGCCGCACCTCCACCACCCCACTCCCCCCGCTTCCCCACCACGCCGCACATGGAAAAGGCGGTCGATATGGACGAATTCCACTCGGATTTCGTCCATATCGACCGCCCTGTTATAGGAAGGGGTCAGTTAAGTAGTAATAGCAAGGTCACGCGGCGGAACCGGAAGCAGCCGCACCGGAACCGGCGGCTTCGGCGGGCGCATCCTCAACATCGGCGGAGGACTCGTCGTCGCTTTCGATCTCACCAGCGGCCAGCTTGGCCTCCAGCTGCTTGACGATATCATCATGCATCTTCTCACTGATCTTCACCTTGAACATGAACACCAGCAGGCTCAGCACGATCAGCACCAGCGGCACATAGAACGCGCAGGTCTTAAAGGTGTTGATGTTCGCGGCGGTCATATCGGCCGCGGTCGCGTCGCCGGTCATGCCGGCGGCGATAGCGATGAAGCCGACGATGCCGTTGGACATGGCGCCGCCGATCTTGTCGAGCATCGGGCGCACGGACAGGGTGACGGCCTCGTTGCGCTTGCCGTTCTTGAGCTGACCGTATTCGATGGAATCGGTCAGGGAGAGAATGGCGGTCATCTGGATCATCGTGCCCGGCACATAGAAGAGCACCAGTGCCACGAACACCATGATCATGTTGTTGGAGAAGATGCCGAGCATGATGTAGGCGATGATCATGGAGACCGTGCCACCGATATACAGGTAGCGGCGCGGGATGCGCTTGTTGAGGATCGGATACAGCGGCGCCATGACCAGGCCGGCGACCAACGCGATGATGCCGGTCATGGAGTAGGCGGCCTGATTGTCCAGCACGAACTTGAACAGGAAGATCAGCACGCCGGTGGTGGCCACATTGGCGATGGCGTACAGCAGGTAGCTCAGTGCGACCCACAGCAGCTGGTCGTTCTGGAACAGGGCCTTGAACGCCTGCAGCGGACCGCCGTTCTTCTGCGCCTTGGAACGCAGGGCGCTCTGGCTTTCCTTGGTGCCGAAGGCTACGGACCACGCGGTCAGGATGCCGAGCAAGCCCACGATGATGCCGAAGGCGGTCCATCCGCTCTGGCTTTCGGCGTGGGAACCGGTGAATACCCAGCTGAAGTAGGTGACGATCGGAATCACGACGACGGTGATGCCGTTGTAGCCGATGGAACCGGTGAAGGAGCCGAGGGCGGTGTAGGTGGAACGCTCATGCGAATCGGAGGACAGTGCCGGGATCATACCCCAGTAGGAGATGTCGCGCAGGGAGTAGAACACGTCGAGCACGACGAAGCAGATGACGAACAGCACGATGAACCAGGTGGTGTTCACGTTGACCAGGCCGAACATGCCGGTGTAGATCACCACGAGCAGCAGGGCGGAGACCAGGCCGCCCAGGAACTGCCACGGGCGGAAACGGCCCCACTTGGTGGTGGTGTTGTCCACGATGTTGCCCAGCAGCGGATCAATGAAAATCTCCGCGATACGGATGATGACGACAAGGCTGGTGATAACGCCGATCAGTTTGGCGGCAACGCCTTTTTCGACGCCGGAGAACAGGCAGCTGGTCACGTATACGATGAAGTAGGTGCTCAGTGCGTTGTAGAACGCGGACTGGCCGAGGTTGCCGAATGCGTATGCCACACGCTGGCCGATTTTGCCACGATGGGCGCCGCCGCTGGCGAGGGTTTGTTCATTTCCCATGACTTCTTCTCCTTAGAAGATCTCTAGATCATCCATTGATCGTGTATACGACTGTACATCTTTTATTTTATTAAATAAAAATGTTTACTAAACAAAATATCCAATAATTCCCGCAGACGATGGGGAACAACGCAACACCAATCAATGATTTTTGAGACATGAACGCATCGATTGCAACCCTCTGATGACATCTACGCTTTCGATGAAACGAACGGGCGACACGTACTTTGATTAAATATTTTTACTTACTGTCACGCAGCCGTCGTGTGGCCACCTCGCAACACCCCAGCAGCGTCTCATATCGCTGGTTTATACAACCGCACGCCGCTATCGTCATCGGCGGCCTGCGCATCCCAAAGCGCAGAACTACCGTTCGGGGGCAAAACTGTCACGCACCACCAGATGCGAGGAGATGCAGGTGTGCTGTTTCACGCTGCGCTTGCTGACCAGCGATTCGGCGAGCATCAGCACCGCGGCGCGCGTCAGCTCCTCCTTGTCGATGTCATACGACGAAAGCGCCGGAGAGGTGTATTTCGCCACCTCCTGATTATTGATGCTGACCACCTTGATATCGCGCGGCACCAGAATGCCCTTGGCCGCAAGCGCCTGCAGCAGCCCCACGGCAAGCGTATCGGCGGCCACCAGCACGGCATCCGGCAGATCATCGGCATGGTCGCGAATCAGCCGCTCCCCCTGCTCACGCCCGTTGGCGACGGTAAACGGGCCGTCGGCGTAGATCAGCCCCTCCGTGTCCAGACCCAACCGCGCGCTCCAGTTGCAGAACGCGAAACGACGAACATCCTCGGGGTACGAGTGCTTCCCCATCATGGTGCCCGCACCGCCGATGAAACCGATGCGGCGGCATCCATCGGCCTTCAATGCGTCGAGCGCGTCGAGCACGATCTGTTCCAGGTCTGGCTGTACGGAATCGAAGAGATTCGGCGCCGGATTGATGTCGATGAAGACGCCGTGGGGCAGCGCCTGATGCAGCCTGTGCAGCGTTTCCGACGGCAGCTCCGCGGGACCCATCGAGATGAAGCCGGCATAATCGCCGCCGTGTGCGATCAGGTCGTCGATATCGTCGTAGATCGTCGCATTCATGCGCTGTTCTTTGGCCTGCCGGGTCAGCACTTCGCGCAATTCGTCAAAATATGCGTCCTGCAGCCCCTTGTCGGGAACAACGTTGTTCAGAATCGCAATGTCTCGCGGAATAATGATGCGCTGGTACTGCGAGACGTTCTCGTAGCCCAGTTCAAGACTGGCGTTTAACACCTTCTGCCGGGTGGATTCCTTGACAGAGAACGAGGGGTCGTCGTTCAGAATCCTCGACACCGTGGCCTGCGAAAAGCCTGTATGCTTCGCGATTTCCTTAATTGTGGCCATCGGATCCCAGCCTTCCCAACCATCACGCTAGCTAAATGAATTTACTTGCAACCTTAGCATGCCCCACCCGCCGATTTCGGCAGGCAGATTGTGCGCCGCTTGCATACGGAACCGCGCAGAACCATTGCAAAACCACGCATAAGGCCGGAGCCCTGCATAATGCAAGGCTCCGGCCTCTATAGCGGGCGCTCACAGGGAAAGGGGGAAACTGCAAGCGGTGGCCGCTACTGCACCAAGCGGCTTATGCGATGGATGCCGCCTAGTGGGGTCGAGGGGATTGCCGGCTGGTATGACTACCTACCGGCAATTCCATGAATGGCTTACTTTGTTGGAGCGCTACCGGCTTCCTCGGTCGCGGAGGCAATGGTGGCCTCGTCTTCGGCGGAGGCGTTGGCGCCCAGCGCGTCCTTGCCCCAGGTCTTCTCCAGTTCGGCCACGATCTCGGCGTGCTTCTCCTCGGTCAGCTTGACGCGGGCGAGGAAGATGAGCAGGCCGATGACGATGAGCACCAGCGGGGCCACGAACACGATGAGCTTGAAGTTCATCTCGCCCTGGGCGCTGACATGGTTTTCGGAACCGGCGGTCATGCCTGCGGCGACGGCGGCGAAGCCGATAACCCAGTTGGACACGGCGCCACCGAACTTATCGAGCAGCGGGCGGACGGAGAGGGTCAGGGCCTCATCGCGGTGGCCGAGCTTGAGCTGGCCGTATTCGACGCAATCGGTGATGGTCATGAGGACCACGAGGAACACCAGCGGCTGCGGGATGAAGAACAGCTCGGCGGCGATCAGCACAAGGGCCAGGGACTTGCCGGCGAAGAAGAAGACCACGATGCCGGCGAGCATAATGCCCAGGCAGACAACGAACACGTTGCGGCGGCTGAACTGCTGAGCGAGCTTCGGGAACAGCGAGACGGAGACCAGGCCGACCAGAGTGTTGATGGTGGCCAGAATGGAGAACTTGCTGGCGTCGCCGAGAATGTACTGGAAGTAGTACAGCTCGGAGGCGTTCAGGATGTTCACGCCGGTGGTGTAGGCGAGGTAGGACAGGGCGATGGCCATGAGCTGATCGTTCTTGAGCAGCATGCGGAACACGTCCTTGAAGCCCGTCTTGGTCTTGTTCTGGCGCAGCGTGGAGTCGACCTCGTGGGTGCCGAGGGCGACGCAGATCACGGAGATGATGCCGATGAGGGCCACGATGAAGGCGAACCAGAACCAGCCGTTCTTATCGCCGGAGCCGGACTTGGTGACGGAGAAGAAGAGGACGATCGGCATGATCACGACGCCGACGATGTTGCCGCCGATGGTGGAGCCGACACGGGCGAAGGTTGCGGTCTTCTCACGCTCTTCGGAGCTGAAGGTCAGAGCCGGGACCATGGACCAGAAGCTGATGTCCTTGAAGGAATAGAAGATATCCATCACGATGTACAGCACCGCGAAGATGGCCAGGTAGAGCATCGGGTTGGTCTCGTTGAGGCCGCCCATATCGGTGAACAGCACCATCAGGGCAACGGAGCTGACCACACCGCCGCCGACGACCCACGGCTTGAACTTGCCCCACTTGGTGGTGGTGTTGTCGACCATGTTGCCGATGAACGGATCGATGAACAGCTCGACGATACGCAGTACGGCGATGATGGTGGTGATGTACAGCACCATGCGGTTGTTATGTGCCACATCACCCGAGTTGAACAGGTGCGAGGTGAGGAACATGATCAGATACGTCGACAGTGTGGCGTAGAAGATGTCATGTCCGAATGCGCCGGACGCGTATGCGATGCGCGAAGTCATTACTTTGCTTCTGGATTGTTCAGCAGAGCTGCCGTTGCTCATGCGAAGCCTCCTTGCTTCTCCTAATATGTACAATGTTTACGATAATACGCTTTTACTGAAACGTATTTTTTTACTTAAAAACGTCCTTTGCCGCTCTTGTTTACCAGTCCTCCCCAATGGCCGTATTCCAACGATAACAACGAGACGGCACCCATCGGATGCCGCCTCGTGCTTCTCGGTTTTCGCTAAAACTATAGTTCAATCCTAAAACTGAACTCGTGGTTTTCCTGCGCATCGATGTGATAGTCGGGCCTCACGTCGGAGCCCCAGCTATCGATGCCGCCCACGCCGCGCACCGCGCCGCATACCGTCAGCACCGTGCGGCGTGCCGGTGGCAGCTCGTTGGGATGCGTGGCGTTCTCGATCTCTTCCGGCGTATACGGCAGGCAGGAGAAGGCGAACGGCTCGCCATCCTCCCCCTGGGCGAAGGTCAGCGAGAATTCGCTGCGGTCGCCACGCCTTGCGTTGTCGAGCACGGCATCGCGCGTCACCGTAACCCGTTCGGTGCGCATATGCATACCGCAGTCCTGCGGCACCAGGTATGGGGTGACAGGCATGCCTTCAACCGTGTACTCCCCCGGCACCCCACCGGCCATGCGGTCGGGGTAGGTTTCGCCGGAAAGCCCGGTATAGGTGAATCCCTTGGCCGGGGTCGGCATCACGAAGCGCAGGCCGAACACCGGCAGCTCGGGCAGGCCTTCCTTGCCCTCGTAACGCACCGTTACGCCGATTGTGCCGTCAGAGGTAACGGTGTAGGCCACCGTCACCGTGGTCGCCGGCACAACAGGCAGCGTGTAGGTGTAGGTCATGGTCATGGTCTGCGCCTGCACCGGGCCGCCATACGAGTTGTTGTCCGGCGCAAGCGGCTTGTCCACCGGCTCGCCGTCAACGCTCAGCTCGATCTTGGAACATGTGGCGAACATATCCGCGCCCATCCACATTGCCGACTTGACCGGGAATCCATTGCCACGGTCGTTGTCGGTGGTGGCGCGCCACAACGCCGGACGCGGCGCACGATACAGCCATTCACGGCCGCCGACATTGAACGAGACCGGGCCACCGGCCTGCCATGAGAACAGGTATTCGAAGCCGTCGCCGTGGACGCCCGTCACCACATCACCGAATACGATTTCCATCTGCGTACCTTCCGTAGTAATACTTGACTTCCTGCATGGCCGGCTTCTCCGTGCGGTCGGCGAACAGCAGACCATCACCGGAGAATTCGTAGTCGGAGCAGCGATCGTCGAAATCGCCGCCGTAGCACAGCATCTTCTCGCCCGTCAGCGGATCGGGCGCGTACAGCTGCTGGTCGATGTAATCCCAGATGAACCCGCCGAGGAACCCTTCGCAATCGTCGAACAGCTCCATGTAGTCGCCGAAGCCGCCCAGCGAATTGCCCATGTCATGCATGAACTCGCACAGAATGTACGGCTTCTTCGGCTGCTCGCTCAGATACTTGCGCGCGCCTTCCGGCGTATCGTACATGCGGCTTTCCAAGTCGGAGATGACGTCTTCGAACGCACGGTTGTGAACCACGCCCTCGTAATGCGTCAGGCGGCCGTCCTGCTTGCTCTTGTAGTAGGCGTCCATCGCCGCGATGGCGGTGCCGGCATACGACTCGTTGCCCATGGACCAGAACAGGATGGACGGGTGGTTCTTGAGCATCTCGTACTGCGTGGTGGCGCGGTCGACCACGACCTTCTCCCATACGCTGCTGTTGCCCGGCACGTTGTATGAAGGCTCGACGATTCCCATCTTCTGCCAGGTGCCGTGGGATTCCAGGTTGGTCTCGGCCATCACGTAGATGCCGTGCTCGTCGCACAGACGGTACCATTCCAACCGATCCGGGTAGTGGCAGGTACGCACGGCGTTGATGTTGTTGCGCAGCATCGTATCGATGTCGCGGTGCATGTCGTCCATGGTGATGCAGCGGCCGGAATCGGCGTTCCACTCATGGCGGTTGACGCCGAGGATATAGAGCCGGTGACCGTTGAGCGTGACCTTCACGCCGTCACGCACCAGCTTCCTGAAACCGGTATCCACTTGGGCGATCTCACAGGTCTTGCCGGAGGCGTCGATGAGACGCACGTCGACGCGGTACAGGTTCGGGCTGCCGTTGTCCCACAACTGCGGGGCGGCGATGCCGGTGAACGCGAGGGTGGCGTCGCCATCGGTTTCCGGGGAACTGGTCTGAGACGCAATGCGAGTGCCTTGCGGATCGGTTACGATCACTTCCGCCTGGGCGCCGGCGAAATCAGCGGCGTCCTTGGCACTCAGCCGCATATCGACGGTGATGGTTCCCGTCTGCAGATCGTCGCTCAGCAGGGAACGTACGGCGATGTCGTCCACATGGATCTTGGGCAGTGCCACAAGCTTCACGGGGCGGAAGATGCCGAAGAAACGGAAAAAGTCCTGGTCTTCGACCCATGCCGCGGTAGAGCGTTTGAACACCTCGCATGCGATGGTGTTGGCGCCGGTCTCGTTGATATACGGGGTCAGGTCGAATTCGGACGGCGTGAAGGTGTCTTCCGCATATCCGACGAAATGCCCGTTGAGCCACAGGTAGAACGCCTGCTCCACGCCTTCGAACACCACGTGGATGCGCTGGCCGCGCATATGTTCGGGCAGGGTGAAGGTGCGCATGTAGGAGCCGACCGGATTGTCGTCGGCGTCGGAGAACGTGCCGATGCCGGGATCGTCTGGCGTCAAGCCGGCAGGGCGGCGATACTTACGGCCCTCCCACGGGTACATGGTGTTGATGTACTGGTTCTTGTCATATCCCGCCATTTCGATATGCCCCGGCACTGCGATGTCGTCGAAGTCGGCGGGCGCTTCGGCCAGCTGGTGGAAACCGACGGGTCGCGCCTGCGGGTTGGGGGAATACTTGAATTTCCAAGTGCCGTTGAGTGGCATGATCAGACCGCTGCTGTCGCGTTCCACCTCGTCCTGCGTGGCATAGCACCGGTGATCGCTGTGCGCGTCCAAGCGGTTCACGCGGAACACGTCCGGCTTGTCAAGCCAGCTCAGGTCCGCGCTCTGTATCGAGCTTGCGCCATCCATGGGAGCCTCCTTGCTCTGTGAACTTTCCTTGTAAACAAGTTTACCGTGGATTTAGCAATCGTTACTTTGTTTACTAAACAAACAGGGCCTCCCCGAAGGAAGGCCCTGCTGCGGCGATTGCGCCGAAATCACTTACGATCGTCGTACCCGTTCGGGTGGGTGGAATGCCATGCCCAAGCGGTCTCGATGATCTTGTCGATGTTATCGAACTGCGGCTTCCAGCCAAGCACGGTGCGGGCCTTGTCGGAAGCGGCGATCAGGGTGTCCGGGTCGCCGGGGCGGCGCGGAGCCATCTCAGCGGGGATCTCCTTGCCGGTCACCTTGCGGGCTGCCTCAAGAATCTGCAGGTTCGAGAAGCCGGTGGAGGAACCGAGGTTGAAGGCGTTGGACTCATTGCCGGCACGCAGGTAGTCGACGGCGAGGATGTGCGCGTCGGCCAGATCGAAGGGGTGCACATAGTCGCGCACGTTGGTGCCGTCGGGGGTGTTGTAGTCGTCGCCGAAGATCATCAGCTTGTCACGCTTGCCCTGGGCGACCTGCAGCACGATCGGCAGCAGGTGGGTTTCGGGGCCGTGATCCTCACCGATGGATCCGTCCGGCTTGGCACCGGCGACGTTGAAGTAGCGCAGGGCCACGAACTTGATGCCATAGGCCTGATCGCACCAGCGCATGATCTTCTCCATCATGAGCTTGCTCTCACCGTACGGGTTGATCGGCTTCTGCGGGTCATCCTCACGAATCGGCATCTTCTCCGGAATGCCATAGGTGGCGGCGGTGGAGGAGAACACAATCTTCTTGACGCCGAACTCCTTCATCACCTCAAGCAGCTTGACCATGCCGGCGGTGTTGTTGTCGAAGTACTTCAGCGGTTCCTTCATGGATTCCGCAACCAGGGAGAACGCGGCGAAGTGGATCACGGCGTCGATGTCCGGGTTCTCACGGAACACGCCGCGCATGAACTCCTGATCGGCCAGATCGCCCTGGTAGAACTTCGCGGCCGGGTTCACTGCGGCGCGGTGGCCGGTCACCAGGCTGTCCACGACGACGACCTTCTCCTTGCCGGCTGCGACCAGTCGGTCAACCATGTGGGAGCCGATGTAACCGGCTCCACCGAGGACCATAACAGTCATTGTTTACTTCTCCTTTGTTCCGAGGGTTTGAACAAACTTCATGAACGCGGCCTTGCCTTCAGGGGTGCGCTTGTACACACCCGCGTCTTCCAGCACGCGGCTGAAGACCTTGCCCACGGCATCCTGGACGATGCCGGTGACGGTATCTTCCGTTGCTTCGGGATGAGACCGCTTGATTTCTTCCGCCCATGCACGATGATACTCGGCAATGTCGTTGTCGCGGCCGAGCACGAACTTTTCGACCTCGGCGAGCTCCTTCTGCAGGCGCGGAGGCAGAATGGCCAGACCCATGACCTCGATCAGGCCGATGTTCTCCTTCTTGATGTGCTGCACATCCGGGTGCGGGTGGTAGATGCCGTCGGGGAACTCCTCGGAGGTCTGATTGTCGCGCAGCACCAGGTCGAGCTCGTATTCATCGCCCTTCCTGCGCGCGATCGGCGTGATGGTGTGGTGCGGTTCGCCGTTGGATTCGGCGAGCACCTGCGCATCGGGGTCGGAGTATGAACGCCATGCGTCGAGGATCTTGGAGGCCAGCTCGACCATCTCGTCGCGGTTCTTGCCTGCCAGTCGGATCACGGACATCGGCCACTTGACGATGCCGGCCTTCACGCCTTCGAAGCCTTCGAAGGTGAATTCCGTCTCGACCGGCGCCTTCTCCATGGCGAAGGTGTGGCAGCCACCCTGGTAGTGCTCATGGGCGAGGATGGATCCGCCGACGATCGGCAGGTCGGCATTCGATCCGGCGAAGTAGCCGGGGAACTGTTCGACGATGCCGAGCAGGCGGTGGAAGGTCTCCTTGCTGATCTTCATCGGCTCATGCTTGCCGTAGAAGAAGATGCAGTGCTCGTTGAAGTAGGCGTACGGGGAGTACTGGAAGCCCCAGCCTTCGCCGTCCATGTCGAAACGCACCACGCGGTGGTTCGCACGCGCCGGGTGGTTGATGCGGCCCTGGTAGCCTTCGTTCTCGATGCACAGCTGGCACTTGGGGTAGCTGGAGGTCTTCGCGTTCTTGGCGGCGGCAATGGCCTTTGGGTCCTTTTCCGGCTTGGACAGATTGATGGTGATTTCGATGTCGCCGTATTCGGTGGGCACCGGGAAGTAGATGTTCTTGGCGATGGCCTTGGTCTTGACGTAATCGTTGCGCTTGCTCATCGCGTAGAAGTCGGCGATGGCCTTGGCCGGATCCTGCTCGTAGGTGCTCCAGAAGGTGCGGTTCACCACGCTTGGGGCCGGGGTGATGAAGTCCATCAGCTGGGCGCCGACGGTGTCCTTCTCCGCCGCGGTGTCGCCGACCTTGCCGTTGCGTGCGGCCAGATTGGCAAGCTCTTCCTTCAGATCGACGATGTCGTTGGCATCGGCGGTGGCTGGCGCGTCGGCACCGTCCTCGCCGACGATCGCCATAACGCGATTCGTGAGATATACGCGATCGACTTCCTCGTAATCGCTGTTGGCGATCACCTGGCTGACGAATTCGTCCACCAACCCTTGTGCCATGTCAGGCCTTCCTTACCTCGTATCCAATGGTTCATAGTCATATATCGCCCGTCGCGATGCCGCCCACGCACGGCGGGCGGCTGGAATCGTGCGCGGCGCACGGCGGGCGGGGCCGCGCACGATTATCCTAGGCTCCTTCGGGAGCCGATGGCTGCATCAGTTGTTGCGGGACAGCACGCGGGAGCCACCTGCGATCTCGGCGATGTAGAAGGCCGGGGCGTAGCCGACGACTTCCTCGTACTTGGTGCCGACGGCCTTGGTGAACGCGTTGACCTTGTCTTTGTTCACGATGGCGATGGCGCAGCCGCCGAAGCCGGCGCCGGTCATACGGGCGCCGATCACACCGTCCTGCTCCCAAGCGGTGTGCACCAGGGTGTCCAGCTCAAGACCGGTGACTTCGTAGTCCTGCTCCAGCGAGACATGGGAGGCGTTCATCAAACGGCCGAAACGGTCGAGATCGCCGGCTTCCAGCGCCTTGCGGGCCTTCAGCGTGCGCTGGTTCTCCGAAACGGCGTGACGGGCGCGGCGAATGCGGTTGCCGTCCTTGATGAGGTAGGCGTACTCGTCGAAGCTTGCCTCGTCCAGCTCGCCCAGCGTCTTGATGTCGAGCTTGGCGTTGAGTTCCTCAACGGCCTTCTCGCATTCGGCGCGACGCTCGTTGTACTTGGAGTCGGCCAGTTCGCGGCGCTTGTTGGTGTTCATGATGACGATGACGTTGTCGCCCAGGTCCAGCGGCACCAGGTCGTAGACCAGCGTGTTGGTGTCCAGGTAGATCGCCTTGTTCTCGGCGCCCATACCGATGGCGAACTGATCCATGATGCCGGAGTTGACGCCGATGAACTCGTTCTCGGTGCGCTTGCCGATCTTGACCAGGTCGACGCGTTCCAGCTTCAGGTCGAACAGTTCCTGCGCGATGATGCCGATGAGCAGTTCCAGCGATGCGGAGGAGCTCAGGCCGGAGCCGTTCGGGATGTTGCCGTAGACGAACACGTCCATGCCGCTGGTGATGGCGTGGCCTTCTTCGCCGAGGAACTTCAGCACGCCCTTGGCATAGTTGGTCCAGTTGTCTTCCTTCTTGTAGACCAGCTCGTCGAGACGGGATTCGACGATGCCGACCTCTTCGAAGTTGGCGGAATAGAAGCGCAGCTTGTTGTCATCGCGCTTGCGGGCCGCGCCGTAGGTGCCCAGGGTGATCGCGGCGGGGAACACGTGACCGCCGTTGTAGTCGGTGTGCTCGCCGATCAGATTGATGCGGCCCGGGGAGAAGAATGTGGCATCAGGCTGTGCGCCAAAGACTTCCTGGAATTTAACGTTCAGTTCGGCAGTGTCCATGAGAAACTCCTTCGTTTTTTAGCTGCTGTTGCCAACAATTTTACCTAGTTTTACGCTTTCTCAAAATTTTTTACTTAACAAGGATATTTGGCTATATTTCAGGCTTTTGTCCCGTTTTAATATTCATAGCCAACTTAACTACACAATTTCTTTACAAAATATTTTAGTAAATAATCCCTATGCTGGATACGAACGTCTTGTACCGTTCCGTCAGGAGAGACCGTTGAGAAAGCATACCGCGCACCGATGGGGGAAGAGGAAAATTCGGCACGCGGATCTGTGGTTGTGTGGGACGGCCTCTTTGACGTCCTACTCCTGTAGTGTAGCGGCTATACCTGAGAACCTGTATGTTTACTAAAATTCTGTGCCATAATGGAACAGCCTCCTCGCTCTACGGCCTACGGCACAGAAGGAGATCACGATGACGGATACCAAGCGGAAGGGCAAAGCCCCCACCATCAAAGACATCGCCACCATCGTCGGAGTCTCCATCGCCACCGTATCCCGCGTGCTCAATGAAGACGCGACCATGTCGGTCAACGAGAACACCCGCAAGAAGATCTTCGCCACCGCCGAACAGCTCGGCTACAAAAAGCACCGCAAAGCCGGCGGGAAAGCCAAGAAGCAACGCCGCGTCGTTGTCGTCCAGTGGTACACCGAACGCCAGGAGCTGCAGGATCTCTACTACTATTCCATCCGCATCGGCATCGAACGTCGGCTCGAAGAGCTCGGCTACGCCATCACACGCGTGTTCAACGATTCGTCCCACGCCGATTTCGAGGACGCCGACGGCATCATCGCCGTCGGTAAGTTCAGCTCCGAACAGGTGCGCACACTCGGCAAGCTGAACAAGCACATCGTGTTCGTCGACAGCGACACCCTGAACGCTGGATTCACCTGCATCATGCCTGACTTCATCAATTCCGTCACCAGCGTGGTCGACCACTTCCTACGCCATAAGCAAACCAATATCGGCATGATCGCCGGCGAGGAGTACACGGCCGACAAATCCTCCAAGCTTGCCGACCGACGCTACTACACGTTCCGCAACTATCTGACCGAATGGAAGCTGTACAACCCGGCGAATATGTACGTCGGCAACTTCACCACCAGCGACGGCTACCGGCTGATGAAACAGGCCATCAAGGACCATCCGCGCGACCTGCCGCAGGCGTTCTTCATCGCCAACGATTCACTGGCCATCGGCGCGCTGCGGGCGCTGCAGGAAGCCGGCATCAAGGTGCCCGAGCAGGTAAGCCTCATCTCGTTCAACGACACCGCCATCGCCAAGCAGGTATTCCCGCAGCTCAGCGCCGTCACGGTGTACACCGAGCAGATGGGCAGCGCCGCCGCGGAAATCCTCGACAAGGAACTTAACAACAGGGGCATCTCTCCCGTTCCGTTCATGCTGAAATTCGCCACCAAACTCACCCTGCGCGGCACCAGCATCAACTAACGCTCCGACCCTCCACGCACAAAGCAGCACGCCCGTCCACACGATTACAGAAATTCTCAGGAATCTCCCAGACTTCACCGAGCCTCGTACCAGCATTGGGCGAGATAACCTCCAACAAATCCAGCCTACTGTCTTAAGTTGGAACTAACCGTTGTATAAGCCTTGAGAGAACTGGAGAAACCATCACATGTTCGTTCTCACCAACGCCTGGCATGCCCTCGGCAGGCACCGGGCGTATTCCATCCTGACCGTCATACTGGCGCTGATCATGTCGTTCGGCACCATCACCTCCGCCGCGGTACTGGCCAAGCAGACCGCCGCCCACGGCACCGAATACCAGGCACAGAAGCCTACCGCCGTAATCAGGCCGGGCGCAAAGCTGCAGTCCCAGATGAAAGGCGACGACGCCAAAGCCACAACCGAACACTATCTGACCTTCACCGACTACTCCCCCATCGCCGTAGCGGCACAGAGCAAGTCGCTCTCGTTCACCTACTCCTTCGCCGAAACCGTGCCCGTACGCCAAAGCGACTCGCTGAAGGCCATCGCCGGAACCGCCGACGAATCCGCCGACAACACCGGCGGCGAACTGCTGCTACGCAGCTTCTACGACGCCAAAGCCCTGAAAAACAACGATCTCGGCGAAATCACCCTGGTCAAGGGCAAGAAGCTCAAGTACACCGACACCAAATTCACCGGCGCACTGATTTCGAAAGCCCTGGCCGACAAGAACAAGCTGACGGTCGGCTCCACATTCACCGTGGCGAACCCGACCGATGCCTCGAAGAAATACACCTATACCGTGCAGGGCATCTACAAGTATGCAAACCCCGCCACCGCCAAGTCGTACACGCTGGCCAAGCAGAATCCCGACAACGTGATCTACACGGCATACGCCACCGCATACACCAACGGCCTCGACCCGGAAAAGTCCCCGAAGGGCACCTGGGCCATGCCGGACCTCGACATCACCTTCCTGCTCAGCAGCCCGGCCGACTACCAGACCTTCGCCAAACTGGCCAAGAAGTCCATGCCCAAGGGCTATGAGCTCTCCTCGCCGTCTTTGGACGCCTACAACAAGAAACTCGAACCGCTCGACAGCACCGCATCGTGGATGCGCATCGCCCAGATCGTGCTGCTGGCTGTCGGTGGTGTGCTGCTGGTGATCATCACCATCATGCGCACCTGGATCGTCCGCCGCGACGAAATCGGCATGGCGCTGGTCACCGGTGTCACCAAACCGCGTCTCGCCTGGCAGTTCATTGTGGAAACCCTGATGCTGACCGTGGTGCCCATCGCGCTCGGTCTGCTTATCGGCGGATTCGCCGCGCAGCCGATCGGCAAGGCATTGTGCGGATTCGCCACACCAATGAGTACGGCGATCGTATCATCGGCCATCCGCAACTCGCTGGGCGGCATCGCGATTCTCGCCGTCGTGGCACTGTTCGGCCCGGTGGTCTTCCGCACCGCCAATCTTTTCAAGCCGGCAGGCCCGGCAACGGAGGCGAAGGCATGAGCAACGATATCGATAAGGACGAAACCATGAGCAACGACCTCAACGACCAGCACACCGGCGACCAGCACGCCGACGGCGATATCGAGTCCCTTGAGTTCAGCGTCGAATACGACGACGCCGGCAGCTTCGGCGAGGCACCCGCACAACCCGCCGCAGGCACGGCGCAAGACGATGCGGACAAGGCCGCCAAGCCTGCCGTCGACACCGACGCCAACGCCACGGCGACCTCCGCCAACGCCAGCCACGTCGACCAGACCATGCGGCTGGCCAAAGGCAAGGACGCAAGCAAGACCAATGCCGTAACCGAACGCGCCTACGCCACCACGAACCATCGTCTTGACAGGCAGGTGCGCGACCGCGTGCTGCTCAAGTCGTACCCCACGTTCTCGTTGAACCATGTCACCACAACCGCACGCAAAACAGGCCGTCATGTGCTTGACGACCTGTCGATGGCCTTCTATACGGGCACGCTGTATGCGGTCAAGGTGCTTAGCGATGAGGACGATCCCGAGCAGCGCACCACGCTGATGGCCGTTATGGGCGCGTTCATGGCCCCCACCTCCGGCGAAGTGATGTCGAAAAGCTCGAATTTCACCGAATTGGAACTCGGCGAACTGCGCGGGCACCGTCTCGGACTGGTGCCACAGCGGTATGCGGTGCGCGGCGACCTCGATGCCGAAGGCAACCTGCTGTACGCCATGAACGGCTCGGGCCGCGGCTTCCTCAAGCCCAAGCCGGTGATCGCCCGTGAAATGCTGCAAAGCGTTGGATACACCGAAGCGACCAGCGGCAAGAAGGTGAGCGAACTGTCCCCGCTCGACCAACGCCGCGTGGCCATCGCACGCGCGCTATGCTGCGACGCGGAAACCGTGATTCTCGACGAGCCGACCAAGGGGCTGAGCGAGTCCGATGCCGCCGAACTGCTGGAACTGCTGCGGCGCATCGCCCGCAGCCGCGACCCCAAGCGCGTGGTCATCATCGTCACCAGCGACGATGCCGTGGCCAGTGCGGCCCAGAAGGTCTACGACCTGACCGACTGAGGCCCGATCCAAACCGGCGCAACATCGTAGAACACCACTAACGGCGTGGGCGGAAATCATATCCGCCCACGCCGTTATTGGTTGTTATTGGTTGTACCACCGGGCTGCGGCGGCTGCGGTAATCAACGCTTGAGCACCATGCCGTATTCGGCGGCCATCGGCTCCACATCCACCACACCATACTGATCCAGCAGATCCAGCCAGCGCTGCTTGTTCTCCTCGCCGAACCGTTCGGCACGCGCCGTATACGCGTCGGCGGTGAGGAACTTGGGCGGCAGCGACTTGCTGTTGTACTTGTCGGCCACCATCACCAGCTCCTGCTCGAGATTCACAGGCACATAATCCGCAGGCGGCAGCGGCAGACCCTGACGCACCACGTCATCCTTGGTCAGGCCGACACCGGTGTGGTTGCGCGCGAATTGCGCGATCTCTTCCGCCACACCCTGCTCCAGCAGGTACTCGTAGCCCAGAATGCCATGTTTGATGTATTCGGGCCCATTGAACTGCAATGGTTCGCCGTCCGTACCGTCGTGCTTGAGCACACGATAGGTGCCGATATCATGCAGCAGACCGCCGATGACCACCAGATGCTCGTCGATGAGCCGGGGCGGCACCTTGCCTCCGATCACATTGTCGGAAGGCGGTACCACATGCTGCGCCTCGGTGTTCGCATCCGATGCCGCCGCCCCGCAACGTCCGGCCAGTTCCGCGGCATCCTGCGGCAACGTGCAACGCCGGGTGAACAACGCGTTCTGTCTGCGAGCGAGCGCACGTGCGATCCGAGCCACGATGACGCAGTGGCGGTGGATCAGATCATAGGCTGCGTCGCTCGGGGCGATGCGATGATGCAGTTCGTCGACTTGTTCGAAAGTTGGGATATAGCCAGTCATACGCACCATCTTAGGTCGTTGACGGTAGCCTGCCGTGGATTTGCGCTTTTAGACCGCACGGCTTTCAGATGCCGCGAATCCGCCATTGTCCGGTGCGATTGGAGGCCACGATCATCTGATCGTTGCCGAGTTCCTTCCAACCGTCCGCTTCGAACTGATCGAAGCCGGATGATGCCACCACGATGCCGGCGGCATTGTTCTGATCGTCGGTAAGCGGGCGGTAGCGCATCACACGGTAGTCCAGGGCTTTCTCCCCCACACCGTATTCCTCGTAGATCTCGATGATGCGCGACGATGTGCGTTCACGCCCGGCCGCGTTCAATGCGATGAACGTGTCCTGCGACTGGATCATGCAGTTGTAGCTCGACTTCGGGTAGGTCTGACGCAGCTGGCGCACGGTCTGGGCCACGGCCTCGTCCAGTTCGTAGCCGGAGGCGATGTATTCGAGGATGATCGAGAAGAAGATCGCGGAATCGGAACGCCCGCCGGTGCCGAGGAACGTGCTGCGGTTCACTGGGTACTGCTTGTTGTCTACGATGTTGCGGCCGTGCGAGTCGGAGATGTCGCCATTGTGGATGAAGCTCAGGCCATTGCTGAAGAACGGCTGCTGGTTTTCCAGAATCAGCGGAATGCCCGAGGATGCGAGTCTCAGATGGTAGAGCGCCCCGCGTGCGCCTTCTCGAACGAGCTCATGGAACAAGGGGTCGTGCTTCGCCGCCACAGTGGATTTGTAGAGTTTGGTGCCGGTTTCCGGCGATGGTGCGCCGCCGTCCATCGTGCCCGGCGTCTCGGGTGGATCGTATAGCGAGGCGCAACCCCAGCCGTCGTTATGAATGCGGCTTAATTCGCGGAATTCCTCGACGGTGGGGATGCCCAGGATATCGTTGAGGCTTAGATTGGCACCTGCCGTTGCGTATCCCAGTAATCTGCACATAGTAGGGCACTGTACCGCGCGTGCATTTCGACGCGCGGTCAGCGCTATAACCGTTGCCTATACCTCACCCGCTGAGGGCCTGTTCATTCCGCAGTGCGCTTGAGCTTCGGCGGCCTGTTCGTGGGCACGAACAGCGGCTGCACTTCGATGAGCGGATTGTAGGGCGCCAGGCCGAACCATTTCACCGTGGAACCGGCCATATGCCTGATCGCGTATTTGACGGACAGTGACAATGCTCCCCTTCTCGACACCTTGGATTCGGGCATGAGGGCCTTGTGGACCAGCACATATTTGATGGTGCCGATGCCCGGATCGGCGTCGACCTTCGGGTAGATGGATTTCTGCTGCGGCAGTTCGCCGGTGTGTTCCAGGTCATGCATGATCTGATGCAGGTATGCGGGAATCGACTGCGACACTTTGAATCCCAGCCGCATTTTGATGCGGAACAGGTAGTCGGTGCCGAAGCTTTCCACACTGTATTCACGCGTGAACGGCTGGTCGGTGGTTTCCACGCTCAACGCCCACCAGGCGCGTGCGCGCTTGGGGTGATCGGCGAAGATGGAGAAGAAGATATCGGTATCGAGGCGCTTCATCTCGCTATCGGAGGTGAGGTAGACGATGTTGTCGGCGAAGAACGGGATGTGGTTGTCGCCGTGCAGCTTGTCGAGCGTGGGCAGGAAGTCCTTCGGCCTCATGTGACGGCGTTGCGCGCGTTCGATCTTGGTGCCGTCGTTCCACGTGACCATGACGAACAGGATCGCCAGAGTCAGCAGCATGGTGAACCAGCCGCCGTGCAGGAACTTCGCCATCGACGCCACGAAGAACATGGTCTGTATCGCGAGAAACACCACCAGGAATACCATCGACCAGACCTTGCTCACCTTATGCCAGATGTAAACGGCCAACAGCACGGTCGTGGTGATCATGGTGACCGTCAATGCCAGGCCGTATGCGGCGGAGATGTGTTCGGAGTCGCGGAACAACGCCAGTACCGCCAATGTCGATACGCATAGCACGATGTTGACGACGGGGATATACAGCTGACCGCGCGTACGCGCCGGATAACGGACCTGCAGATGGGGCATCCAGTCAAGTCGAGTCGCTTCGGACACCATGGTGAACGCGCCGGTGATCAGAGCCTGCGAGGCGATCACGCCAGCCGTGACGGAAAGCACGACCGCGATGCAGCGCACGGACGGCGTCATCATCTCGAAAAAGGGGTTCAAGCCGTGCAGATGGTCGTAGGCTTCGTCATCCCAATGGTTGAGCATCCACGCGCCCTGGCCGAAATAGCACAGCACGAGCGCGACCTTGATGAACGGCCAGGTGAAGTAGATGTTGCCACGGCCCACATGCCCCATATCGGAGTACAAGGCTTCGGCACCGGTGGTGGAAAGGAACACAGTGCCCATCACAGCGATGCCGGCGGCATTGTGCGGACTGAAGAGGAATCTCACGCCATACACGGGGTTCAGCGCCGCGAACACGCTCCAATCCTGGCTCAGGTTTACCAAGCCGACCACGGCGAGGAACGTGAACCACACCATCACCACGGAACCGAATACTTTGCCGATGCTTTCGGTGCCGTGCGATTGCACGCAGAACAATCCGACGATGATCACCACGGTGATCATGAGCGTCAGTTCCTTGTTTTGCGTGAACAGGCCCTCCAAGGCGGGCAAGGTTTCCAAACCTTCGACAGCGGAACTGATGGACACGGCCGGTGTGAGCACCGAGTCGGCCAGGAACGCCGCACCGCCCAGCATGGCCGGGAACACGAGCCACCTACCATACTTGCGAATCAGGGAGTACAGGGCGAAAATGCCGCCCTCGCCGTGATTATCGATGCGCATGGCGATGAACACGTATTTGACGGTGGTGATCAAGGTAATGGACCAGAACACCAGTGACAGCACGCCAAGCACCGCTTCGCGGTTGGCGTTGACCAGACCTCCCTGCCCATTCAGGAAGGTCTGCATGGTGTACAGCGGTGATGTGCCGATATCGCCGTAGACCACGCCGAGCGCCACGATGGCCATGCCCAGGCTGATCTTGTTCGGCCCTGATTGCAGTCGAACCCACCAGCGTCCAACCGGACCGCGTTCATGCGCACTGGCAAGTTTTTCGGCCTCGCGGCTTTCCGCCTCGGCCTGTTTGACAAGCTCCGCGCGTTCCTCTTTTGTCAGCGAACTATGCGACACCTTGGGAACGTTGGTAAATCGGTCGGCTCTGAGCAGCGCCTCGCCATCCGCGCCGTCAGTGTGACCGCCCTGTTTTCGTTTCCGCACGTTCCGCTCGTTCGTATTCTTCATCATGATCCTCCCTTGGGTTCTCAAGTCCTGTTCTCTGATATCGCAGAGACATGGTAGTTCACCCTTGGTATACCCACAACTCGGTAATCATTCGATGTCGTAGACTTTCCGCGTGGTTTCGCGGGTTCCACGGGCCACTTCAGCTATCGACATACCGAGCGTGTCGGCCATGGCCTGGAGGGTATAGGGAATCATGTATGGCGCATTCGTGCGGCCACGGTACGGCATGGGCGTCAGGTACGGAGCGTCGGTTTCGACCATGGCGTGGTCAAGGCCTACGATGCGCAACGATTCGCGGATACCGTCGTTGCCCTTGTAGCTGCAGGTGCCGGAGAAGCTGAAATACCAGCCGTGTTCACGGGCGATTTCAGCCATTTCCGCGTCGCCGGAATAGCTGTGGAATACGGTGCGTTCAGGCGCTCCGTCGGCGAGCAGGGTTTCGATGACCTCCTTATGGGAGTCGCGGTCGTGAATCTGCATGGGCAGGTTCAGTTCCTTGGCGAGCGCGATATGCGCGCGGAACGCTTCGCGCTGCAGTTCCTTGGCGTCGTCCCCGGTACGGAACAGGTCCATACCGGTTTCCCCGATGGCCACCACCTGCTTGGGGTAGGTGACGGCGAGCCGATGCACTTCGGCGAGCGCATCCTCGAAACTGACGTCATGCCACGGCTGGTACTTCACCGGCAATCCGTCCGGTCCCGGTACGGCGCGATGGCCATGGTGCACGGCCTCATTGGGGTGGATGGCGAGCGCCGCGTACACGTGTTCGTGCTCGCGTGCCATGTCGACGGCGGTCATGAGGTTCGGCAGTTCGCACCCGCAGTCGATCACTCCGGTAACCCCTACTGCCGAGGCCTGTGCCAATAGCTCGTCCACGCTGTACACGGGGACTTCCGGCTGGCCTTTTTCCACTGCCTCATGACTCATGGCACGGGAGAACGGCACTACCGATGCCACGTGGGTATGATTGTCGATCACCTGGGCGTTGGCCGGCAATGGTTCCGGCGCGGGAGCCCAGCTGCGATCGCGATGCTTCTTTTTGCTCATACGCGCCATAGTGTCGCGTCCCCGTGACGAACCTGCGTATTGCATTGTTCGAGTTTTGCCCGCCGAATACGAACATCCCGCATGCATCGCCATCTTCCTTGTTGCCATAGGAATAGGCTTGCATGCGGGATGTTCGTAGCCGTTGCGGCGCTGGTTACCGTTCGGCCCGCACCTCTGCGGGAGCGTCTTCGGTCTGCTTCTTCTTGCCGAACTTGGCTTTGAGCAGTCCGATGATGGTGGGTACCAGCGACACGACCAGAATCAGTATGATGATGAGTTCGAAATGCTGCTGCACTGCGGGAATGCCGCCGAAGAAGTAGCCCATGAGGGTGAACAGGGACGACCAGCACAGGCCTCCCAGTATGGAGAACGGTGTGAATCGGCTCCAACGCATGCCGGAAATGCCGGAAATGAATGGCATGAATGTGCGGATGAAGGGGAAGAATCGACCGAGGAACACTGCCAGCGGCCCCCACTTCTCGATCATCTTTTCGGTTTTTTCGATACGTTCCGGCGTCATGGCCTTGACTTTGCCGGATTCGAGAATACGCCGTCCGAAGAAGTGGCCGATCCAATAGTTGCATTGGTCGCCGATGATCGGAGCGCACCATACTACGGGCAGCAATGCCATCAACGGCAGTGCCGCTTTGCCGGTCGCGCTGTCGGGGGCGGCGAACACGCCGGCTGCGAACAGCAGCGAGTCTCCCGGCAGGAACGGGAAGAACACCACACCCGTTTCCACGAAGATGATGATGAAGATGAAGCCCAGCGTGGGGGCCACGCCCATGGCGATCCAGCTGGCGATGGCCGCGCGCGGATCCTTCAGCAATTCCACAAAGAAGTTAATAATATTCATGCGTTTCCCAATTATTCCTTCGTCCGATACCCGGATCGGCCGGCAATGACGGTTTCCGGCAAACCGTCAACAACCCTATCAGCAGACCGTACCGCGATTCCTTGCCCGTATCGCTACCTGTCCAAATCTGCACATTCCCGCAAGCACTCCTATAAACCGCCGCGTATACGAATATTCCCCGGCGAATCGTCTTGATTTCCGGGGAATGTGCCGTTTGGCCTCGACTGCCGGCATTGCCGGCGCTACTGTGCGAGCCGTTGACGGACGAAACCATCCAATGCGGCCGCGTCGATTCCGTCGTATCCGTTGATGGAGGCGAACTGCGGGCCGCAGGACGTGTCGGTGCGAATGGTGCAGGTCTGCGCGATGGTCGTGGCGCCGGAGGCCGCGCCCGCTTCCAGACCGACGAAGGTGTCTTCCAACACCACGCATTTGCCCATATCCTCAGGGGCGATGCCGAGCTTCTTCGCGGCGAGCAGGTATGGGGCTGGGTCGGGCTTATGGGCACAGTCGTCGTCTCCGCATACGTAGTCGAGGAACAATCCGCCAGCCTGTTCCATGATGTTTTCGGCCATGGGCCTTGGCGATGTGGTTACCAGCATCACAGGGATTCCCGCGTCGCGCAGGGATTGTAGCGTTTCGCGCACACCGTCGATCCACGGCAGACGTTCCTGTTCGGCGTTGAACACGTAGGCTTTAAGCTGCACGTCGATTTCTTCGATGCTTAGTGTGCACCCGTGCTCGATCATATGTTCGGCGACTTCGGGAACGGGTTTGCCGGAGCATTCCCAACCGAGATCCTCATCCCAATAGCCGCCGTGTTGCGTAGCGAGTTCGATCTCGCCGTCATGCCACAGGGGTTCGGAATCGATGGTAGTGCCGTCAAGATCACAGAATACGGCTTTCAACAGCATGTTTTCTCCTTGCTGAGGAGTGGAAGTACGCCACCAGTACACCAAATCAACTCGACAGCATCATGCGTATCCGTTACGCGCCGCGCCACGGTAGGAATCAGCGGTATCCCCAAAGAATCACCGACTTGGAATCGGTGCGCGCATTAGGATCGTAGCCGCTTGCGCCGGATGGCAGTTCACGTACTGTGGCGTGGATGTCGCGCCGCCAACGACGTGCACTGTTGGATCGTTGCATTTCGACGATGTCGCCGTCGCGCCCGGCTGTGAATACGCTGCCGTCGTTTTCCGCGCGCATGCGTTTGATCTGACGGCGCAGCTGCCGGGTTTCCTCCTGCAATTCGAGGATGCGCGTGATACCCGAAAGATTGATGCCTTCATCCTGGCTGAGTTTTTGCGCCTGAACCAGGCGGTCGACGTCGCGCAGGCTGTAGCGCCTCGCGCCGCCCGCGGTCCGCTGCGGCACCACCAGGCCTACGCGATCGTATTGGCGTAGGGTCTGGGGGTGAATGTTGGCGATTTCGGCAACCTGGCCGACGGTGAAGATCGGCATCGCAATGTCGAATCCGGCGTTATCCGCTCCATCAAGATCGGCTCGCCCCAACACGAGCGCCGTCGCGCACAGCGCGTACAGCTGGCGCATCTGTCGTGCTGTTTTCGCCATCATTCACCTCCCTGGCGTTATAAGGCATCGTTGTGTCGTTTCCTTGGGTGTTCAGGCCGCTGCCTGCGGGCACCGAGCGGGAAACCGATCAGCGCTGCAGGTATGCGCCCGCTGCCTCATCGAATTTCTTAGCCGCGTGCTTGGCGCTCATGCTGGGCTTTGCCGGCACGTGGATCTCCACGCGGCCGATCAAGTCGCCTGTCTGGTTTCCCGAATGCACGCCGTGGCCTGCCACTTTGACTTCGGCGCCGCTGGATGAACCGGCCGGAATCTTGAACGACACCGTGTTGCCGTCGATATCAGTGGTTTCGACCTTGCCGCCGGCAACGGCTTCGCCCACGGTAACGGGCAGGTTCATCACCAGATCATGGCCGCGCATGCTGAAACGCGGATCCTCGGTCACGCTGATCTGCAGATACATGTCGCCGGGAGCGCCGCCGTTGCGGCCGGGCTTGCCTTTGCCGCTCAGCCGGATCTTCTGTCCGTCTTTGACGCCGGCCGGGATATGCGTCTTGAATTTCCTGCCGTCCGCGGACAAGGACACGGTCACGCCCTTCACCGCCTGGCGGAATGTCAAAGTGATCTTCGAATTGCGGTCCTCGCCGCGTTCGGGCTGTGCCGGCTCCTCATAGCCTGCGCCGTAGCCACCGCCGTAGGGCGCACCGGATTGCGCGCCGGAGCCGCCACCGAACATCGAGAAGATGTCGTTGAGGTTCGGCTGCCCGCCGCCCGAAGTCTGGAAGCGCACACGGGAGCCGCCAGGTGCGCCGCCGCCAAACATGGAACCGAAGATATCGGAGAATCCGCTGGCGTCGAATCCACCCGCGCCGGAGCCTCCTGCGAAGCGGGCGCCACCCATGCCGAACTGGCGAATCGCGTCATACTTCTGGCGTTCGTCCTTATTGCTCAGCACGTCGTAGGCTTCGGAGATGTCCTTGAATTTCTCTTCGGCCTCCTTGGTCTTATTGACGTCGGGGTGGTACTTGCGCGCCAGCTTGCGGTAGGCTTTTTTGATTTCGTCGGTGGTGGCGTCTTTGGAGACACCGAGGACCTTGTAGAAATCCTTGTTCAACCATTCATTCTCAGCCATCACTGCCTCCTTTCAAGAGGTTTTCATGAGTTGTTTCATGAAGCCTTTCGTAAAGTCTTCATACTGGTACAGCAAGGCCTCCCGAACCGCAGACGCTGATCGGCAGTCAGCGCCGGCGAGTCGGGAAGCCTTGAGGGGAAAACGGTCAGGCCTGCGGGGAGGCGACCACTACACGGGCCGCGCGAATCACACGGTCGCCGATGCGGTACCCGGCTTCCACCACGGTGTCGACGGTCTCTTTCTCGGCATTCGGATCCGGCTTATGCAGGATCGCGTCATGCTTGGTCGGGTCGAAGTCCTCGCCTTTTTCGCCGAACTTCTCGACGCCGAACTTCTCGAATGCCTTGTCGATCTTCGCGGCCACGGCTTCGAAGGAGTCGTCCATCTCGCTGTGTTCGCGAATGCGGTCGATGTCGTCGAGCGCGGGGAGCAGGGCCGTCAGCACATCGATGATGCCGTGTTGACGGAAGCGATCCTGTTCCTTCTTGGCGCGATTGCGGTAGTTGATGAACTCCGCGCGTTCGCGCTGCAACGCTTCGAGGTAATCAGCCGCTTCCTTCTTCGCCTTGCCCAGCGGTGTCAGCGTGTCCTCGTCGGTATCCTGCTGGTCGCCGTTGCCGGCATCGGCGGGACTCTCCTCGGGTTTCGGGGCGGCAGACTGATCTGCAGGCTGGCTGTCGGCCGGCTTGGCGGCGTCGGCGGCAGGAGCGCCCTGCCCGGCCAGTTCGTCGGCATCGGGCAGGTCGTTCAGGTAGTCGTCCTTGTTGAACTCAGACATGATTACTTGTTGTCCTTGTCATCGTCGTCCACGACTTCGGCATCAACCACATCGTCGTCGGCGGCACCAGCAGCGCCCGCACCCGCGGTACCGGCACCGGCAGCTGCGCCTTCGGCGCCCTGCTGGGCGTACAGCGCCTGTCCGATCTTCTGGGCGGAGGTCATCAGCTCGCTCTGCGCGGTCTTCACGGCCTCGGTATCCTCACCCTTCAGGGCTTCCTTCAGGGCGTTGACCTTCTCGGTGACTTCCTTGGCCACGTCGTCGGAGAGCTTGTCCTTGTTATCGTTGACGAGCTTCTCGGTCTGGTAGGCGAAGGCCTCGGCCTGGTTGCGGGTCTCGGCGTCCTCCTTGCGCTTCTTGTCCTCGGCCTCGTGGGCTTCGGCTTCCTTGACCATGCGATCGATTTCGTCCTTCGGCAGGCCGGAACCACCGGTGATGGTCATGGACTGCTCCTTGCCGGTGCCCTTGTCCTTGGCGGACACGTGCACGATGCCGTTGGCGTCGATGTCGAAGGTGACCTCGATCTGCGGGACGCCACGCGGAGCCGGGGCGATGCCGGTCAGCTCGAAGGTGCCCAGCGGCTTGTTGTCGCGGGCGAACTCACGCTCGCCCTGGTAGACCTGAATCAGCACGGACGGCTGGTTGTCTTCGGCGGTGGAGAACACTTCGGAACGCTTGGTCGGGATGGCGGTGTTGCGCTCGATGAGCTTGGTCATGATGCCACCCTTGGTTTCGATGCCGAGGGACAGCGGGGTCACGTCGATGAGCAGCACGTCCTTGCGGTCGCCCTTGATGACGCCGGACTGCACGGCTGCGCCGACTGCCACGACTTCATCCGGGTTCACGGACTGGTTGGCTTCCTTACCGCCGGTGAGCTCCTTGACGAGCTCCTTGACGGCGGGCATACGGGTGGAGCCGCCGACGAGCACGACGTGGTCGATGTCGGAGACGCTGATGCCGGCGTCGGCCAGCACGTTGTTGAACGGGGTGCGGCAGCGGCCCAGCAGATCGGAGGTCATCTCCTCGAAGTGGGCACGGGTCAGGGTCTCGTCCAGATGCACCGGGGTGCCGTCAGGGGTCATGGCCAGGTACTGCATGGAGATGGAGGTGCTGGTGGAGCTGGACAGTTCCTTCTTGGCCTGCTCGGCGGCTTCCTTCAGGCGCTGCAGGGCGATCTTGTCCTTGCTCAGATCAACGCCATACTTGTTCTTGACTTCGCTGACCAGCCAGTCGATGATCTTTTGATCCCAGTCGTCGCCGCCCAGACGGTTGTCGCCGTTGGTGGCCTGCACCTGAATGGTGGAGAAGCCGTCGTCGTCCTTGCCGATCTCCAGCAGGGACACATCGAAGGTGCCGCCACCCAGATCGAAGACCAGGATGCGCTCGTCTTCCTTGCCCTTTTCAAGGCCGTACGCCAGTGCGGCGGCGGTCGGCTCGTTGATGATGCGCAGCACGTTCAGGCCGGCGATCTTGCCGGCGTCCTTGGTGGCCTGGCGCTGAGCGTCGTTGAAGTATGCCGGGCAGGTGATCACCGCATCGGTGACCGGCTCGCCCAGATAGGCCTCGGCGTCGCGCTTGAGCTTCATCAGGACCTGGGCGGAGATCTCCTGCGGGGTCCACTTCTTGCCGTCGATTTCGACGGTCCAGTCGGTGCCCATGTGGCGCTTGACGGAGCTGATGGTGCGGTCGACGTTGGTGACGGCCTGGCGCTTGGCGACTTCGCCGACCAGGATTTCGCCGGACTTGGAGAATGCCACCACGGACGGCGTGGTGCGCATGCCTTCGGCGTTGACGATTACGGTCGGCTCGCCACCTTCCAGCGTTGCGATGCAGGAATTCGTGGTGCCAAGATCAATACCAACTGCACGTCCCATAACTGTGACTCCTTACTTATAGGTTCCGTCGGCTGCGGCGGAACAACGTTCTCGTTCTACGGTTTCCCGCTCACGTTTCCTTCCGGGTCATTCGACCCGTTCCAAAACTTGAGCCTACATCACTCAACTTCCGTATGTCAACTTTTATTCCCAAAATCTTCAGAAAGTTGAGTCAGTATCTATCAAGGTTTCATCAAGTCGTATGCAATATATATTCATTGCGAAAAATTCATTGCGAAAATGCGGCGACATGCACCAAAATCGACGTTGTGCAAGACATGCGTAAGCACCTTTTTGCAATCGTTGTCAAAATAGGCTATCTTGTATGCTAAATAGAGAAATCAGCAAACGAAGCCAAGTCGACGCTGAATCAATAGGGGACGTTTGCAGAAACACTCGAAGAGGAGCACACCTATTATGACCAACGCCACACAGCGCGAAGAAAGCGCTGAACGTCTCGCCCGACCACTGATCCAGCTCGCCAAGGCAAGCGGACTATCGACCTCCTTCTTCGACCAGCTCGGCACATACACCGAAATCAGCGACGAGGCGCTTGTCGCCGTTCTCGCCGCACTGGGCATCGACGCATCCTCCGATGAGGCGATCGCACATTCCCTCGAACTCCACGACCGGCACCAGCGCGCCCAGCTCATCCCACCCACCATCGTCGCAACGGTCGGCAAAACCACCACCGTGGAGATCAACTGCAACGCCGACTGCGACATCACCGCATCCATCACCCTGGAAGACGGCGGCACCTTCGAGGAAGACCTCGACGCCCTGCCGGATCTCGACTCCGCACATCCCACCATCGCGCTTCCCGGCTCTCTGCCGATGGGCTACCACACCCTGCATGTCACCGCCGATGAACGCACCGCCGAAGCCACCATCATCAACGCCCCCGCGCATATCGAAGTGCCGGCAGCCGTCGCCGAGCACCATCGTTGGGGCTGGATGACCCAGATGTACTCCGTGCGCTCCCACGAGTCCTGGGGCGTGGGCGATTACGGCGACCTGAAGCGCCTGCTGGCCGACGCCGCCACCAAGTCCGGCGCGGACTTCATGCTCATCAACCCGATTCACGCCTGCGCGCCGCTCTCCCCGCTGGAACCGTCGCCATACCTGCCGGAGTCCCGACGCTTCCTCAACGTCACCTACATTCGTCCGCAAGACATCCCCGAATACGCCGATCTCAACGCGGAGGCACGAGCGAAGGTCGATGCGCTGCATGATTGCGTGGCCGCCAACAACGAGGACGCCGGCCCGATGGACATCAATGCCGCATGGGATGCCAAGCGACCGGCATTGCGTATCATCTTCGACGCCGGTCGCTCCCCGGAACGCGAAGCGCAGTTCGAGGACTTCAAGAAGAACGCCGGCCCCGATCTGGATTCCTTCGCCGCTTGGAGCCTGTGCTTCGAAGTGTGGGGCGCGCCGTGGGGAGACAACCCCTGGTTCAAGGAGACCACCGTTTCCAGCGAAGCCGTGCAACAGCTCATCGCCGAACATCGCGATCTGTTCGAATTCAACCGCTGGCTGCAGTGGATCGCCACCGAACAGGTCAATGATGCGCAGCAGACCGCTCTTGATTCCGGCATGGCCTTGGGCATGATCCAGGATATGGCCGTGGGCGTGCATGGTCTCGGTGCCGATGCATGGGCGAATCCGGAACGTTTCGCGGCAGGTGGCGTCACCGTAGGCTGTCCTCCTGATTTCTACAACCAGCAGGGCCAGGATTGGGGTCAGCCGCCGTTCAACCCGAACTACCTGGAGGCCACCGGCTATCAGGTATACCGCGAAATGGTTCATTTCATGTACGAGCATGCGGGTGCCGTGCGCATCGACCACGTACTCGGATTGTTCCGCCTGTGGTGGATTCCACAGGGATTGGGTGCCCGTAACGGCGCTTATGTGAATTACAACTACGAGGCCATGCTCGGCGTGCTTGCCATCGAGGCGACCCGCGTCGGCGGCATGGTAATCGGCGAGGATCTGGGAACCGTGCCCGATTACGTGCGCCAGGTGCTTGGCGAGCATGGCGTGCTCGGCACCGAGGTCGAGTGGTTCGCCCGAGTCGATTATTCCCCGAACGCCGGCGACCCGTACATGCCTCCGTCCGATTACCGCCGCCAGGCATTCGCCTCCGTCACCACGCACGATCTGCCGCCAACCGCCGGCTATCTCAACTACGAGCATGTCGAGTTGCGCAAGAAACTGCATTTGCTGGACGACCCCGAGTCGTTCCGTAAGTCCGCCGAAGCCGAACAGCACGCCATGCTGGACCGCTTGGTCGAAAGCGGCTACATCACCCCGGATGTCGCAGCTGATGTTCCGGCGCACGAGCAGCAGATCGTCGAGGCGATGCATGCCATGCTGTGCGATACGCCGTCCCTGCTGCTGCAGGCCGCACTGGTGGATGGCGTCGGCGAGCATCGTAGCCAGAATCAGCCGGGCACGTCCAGCGAATATTCGAACTGGCGCGTCCCTCTGGCGGATGCGAACCAGCATGTCATATTGACGCCGGACGTCTTCGACTCCCCTCGTGTGCAATCGTTGTCCAAGATCATGCGAGACGGCACTACCACCAACAAGTAATCGTTAACCGTTTTCACGACCATTGGCGCATTTCTTCCGGAAGGTCGGAATGCGCCAATGGTCGTAATATCGTTATCACAGCTTTTTCATTGTCACTTTCAGGAGGGATCCGTGACACAAGCAAGCATTCAAGCAGTTGCCCGTGAGGCCGGGGTTTCCGTATCCACAGTGTCACGCGCCTTCGCCAAGCCCGACCTCGTTCTGCCGGAAACACGCGAGCGCGTCATGGCCGCCGCGGAAAAACTCAACTACCGCATTTCCCGATCCGCTGCAGCACTGAAGTCGGGGCAGTCGTTCCGCATCGCACTGCTGCTGAGCGAATCCATCGTCACCTGGTTCAATTCGCGTATCTACGCCGGTCTTGATTCCGTCTTCCACCCGGCAGGGTACGACATCTCCGTATTCTCCATGACGAACGCCGACGAACGCCGGAACTTCTTCACCGACCTGCCGGTCCGCCGCAACGCCGATGCCGTTGTGGTGAGCTCCTTCAACATCGAACCGGATGAATCCCGCAAGCTCAAGTCCATGAATGTGCCGATCGTCGGCATCAACATTCCTTCGAACAACGGCTTCGACGCCGGCGTCAGCATCGACGATCACGCCGCCGAACATATCGCAGTGGATCATCTTGTCGCCTTGGGGCATCATCGCATCGCCTATATCGGCTATGACGAGACGGACGACCGCTCCGCGCTGCGTTATTCGGCGAGCGCCAGATTGCAGGGCTTTATGGACGCCTGCAACTCGTATCCGGGGGTCACGCCTATGCCGTTGTCCCTCGACCATGCCGGCGACCCGGCCAACGCGGTGCTTAACTGCATCATCTCCGCCTCCCCCGCCCCGTCTGCGGTCTGCCTGTGCGACGACGAGTTGGCGATTCCGGCATTGTTCCGTTTGCGTCAGTACGGTCGCCGCATTCCGCAGGATCTGTCGCTGATCGGTTTCGATGACAACCTATACGCTTCCAGCCTTGGTCTGACCACATTGCATCAGGATCCCTATGCCATGGGCGCCAAGGCCGCACAGAAGACGCTCGCCTTGATTTCCTCCGACAGCAAGCATCCCAGCGCCGCAGCCGAGCCTCGCTTCGAAACGCCGCAGGTACAACTCATGCTTCGCGAGACCACGGCACCGTATGTCGACCCCGACGCATGATCGCGCAGCCGCCGCACGCACTGCGATAAACGCGTAAGGCATACATTCGATATGCTTGGGCCCCAATCCCCTTGCTGGAGGGGATTGGGGCCCAAGCATATGCGCAATGCGAACGCCGTCATGCCATCGCCGGCATCCCTATCAACCTATTCTTCGCCGGACTTCAGGTATTGTGCGAAACCACGCTCCAACAACGGGATATGGCACAGGATCATCGTGCCGTACCCCATAACCATCAGCAGGAACAGCCCTTGCGGGAACAAGAACCAGCAGGCCGCCAGCAGGCCGACCCATATTGCGTCAAGGACGATCATGCCCACAGTAAGCAGAATATGGCTTATGCCGAATACGAACGCGTTTGCCAACGTGCGCCCGACCGTGTTCTCGAACCGGGCTTGCAGTGCGAACACCCATTCAAACCCGATTATCCAGACCAGAGTCAAGCCGATTTTCGGTACCAGCAATGGCGTGATCTGCAATACCACCCACGCATACGCCAGTGCCGCACCGGTAATGCCGAACACCGCCCACAGCGCCGTCGATTCGGCGAAGTTCGCACGGAACGCCTTGAAGTAGTTGCGGGTCACGCCCCCGGCTTCACCTTGCAGTGCGCGCCTGTTGGCATCATGGGCCGCGGTAATCGCGGCACCGACCGTCACTATGGGGATGGATGTGACGACCATCAGAATGTTGATCCAGATGGCATCCGTGAGATTGCGAAGCTCCTGCATGAACTTCGAATCAGGAGACAGAAAATTCACTGAGCGATGCTCCCTTCGTTGCGGCAAAGCCACCCCACTATGGCAAGATGACGCCCGGCAGATTCATTGGCAATACCAGCCTACACTGACGCGAACACCTGCCTTCGCGACCATTCCGTTGCGCTTGCGGAAAGGCCACGATGATGGCGGAAACGTCGCTTCGACCATTGTTTCGGCAACTCGCGGAGGCGAGATATGTTGCGGCGTGATCACGGCACCCATCACATGGCTCTCAGCATGGCATAACCGCCCTCCTGCGCTGCAACACAGCAAGCCCGGGCTTTCCTCCCTCCCATACGTCGTTTCAAGCCCGTACGGCGGTTCTGCCGAGCCGTATTATGCACAACGGGATTGGGGCGGATGATCCGTACGGATCATCCGCCCCAATCCCGTTGTCAGGTGTTTGTCGGTCAGGAAGTTTTGTCAATCACCGCCTTGTTTGGCTTTATGGTGAGGCAAGTGCGATGCCTGATTGCATCAGCCCTTCACCGCACCGGCCATTACGCCCTTGACGATGTACTTCTGGCAGATCAGGTAGAACACGATGATCGGGATGATGGCAAGAACCAGGCAGGCCATCATAGCGCCCATATCCACGGAGCCGTAGCCGCCCTTGAGGTACTGCACTGCGACGGAGATGGTCTTGTACTTGCCCAGATCAAGCGTCAGGTACGGCAGCAGGTAGTCGTTCCAGATCCACATGGCTTCAAGAATCGCCACGGACACGATGCTCGGCTTCATAATCGGCACCACGATCTGGAAGAAGATGCGCGGTACGCTCGCGCCATCGATCATGGCGGATTCCTCAAGCTCCTGCGGAATGCCCTTGATCACGCCGGTGAAGATGAACACGGCCAGGCCGGCGCCGAAACCGAGGTATACGATGCACAGGCCCCACGGGGTGTTGAGCTTGAGCATGTCGGCCAGCTTGGACAGGGTGAACATCACCATCTGGAACGGCACGATCATGTTGAACAGGAACAGCGTGTACAGCAGCTTGGCTGCCCAGTTGTTCACACGGACGATCCACCATGCGCACATCGAGGTGCACAGCAGGATCAGAGCCACCGAACCGACCGTGACCAGCAGGGTCCAGCCGAAGCTGGCGAAGAAGTTCGTGGTTTCGATGCCGCGCGTATAGTTCTCCAGACCGATGAACGCCTTACCGGCCGGGATGGAGAACGCGTTGTTGGAGATATACGCCTTCTGCTTGAACGAGTTGATGATGACCAGCACGATCGGGAAGATCCATGCCAGCGATACGACGGAGAAAAGAACGGTCCACAGCGCCGGGTGCTTGACCTTGTTGTTGTCGGTCATCAGGCCGCCACCTCCTTGCTTGTCGTGAGCTTGTTCTGGAGCAGTGCGATCACTGCCACCAGGATGAAGAACAACACGGCCTTCGCCTGGCCGACGCCTTCCCAGCCCATGCGTCCGTAGAACGTACGCGTAATGTTCATTGCCAGACCTTCAGACATGTTGCTCGGAGCACCGTTGGTCAACGCAAGGTTCTGGTCGTACAGCTTGAAGCCATTGGTCACGCACAGGAACGAGCACACGGTGATGGACGGCATCATCAGCGGAATGATGATCTTGAACATGGTCTGGGTGCCGTTCGCGCCATCCACTGCAGCGGCTTCAAGCACGTCGGTGGGCAGGGACTGCATGCCGGCGATGTAGATGATCATCATGTAGCCGATTTGCTGCCAGCAGACCAGAATAACCAGGCCCCAGAAGCCATATGTCGCGGAATAGGTCAACGCCTTGCCCCAGTGGGCCAGAATGCCGTTGAGCAGCAGCAGCCAGATATAGCCCAGGATGATGCCGCCGATAAGATTCGGCATGAAGAACACGGAACGGAACAGGTTCGATCCCTTGATCGCCTTGGTGAGCATGTAGGCGATGGCGAATGCGGCCACGTTGATCACGATGGTCGTCACGATGGTGAATGCGGTCGAGAAGCCAAGTGCATGCAGGAATTCCTTATCCTGCAGAGCCTTGCCGTAGTTCTTGAGACCGACCCACTCGCCGTCGGTCACCGTTGTGAACTCGCAGAAGCTCAGGTACACGCCCATAAGGAATGGCACCACGAATCCGATAATGAATGCTGCGAACGTAGGCAGTGCGAATAGCGCCCACCACCTCCGTATCGCCTTTCCAGCCATGCTAATCATGAAACACCACTTCCTCCTCCTTGAGTCCATAACACTGCATCGTGTATGGATTCCAATTTTATTGTGCTGGTGCACTTCCTGCATGCTCTGATGTGACGTGCACACCCTCATGCAAGACGTATTAGTATGGTACGTGTCGCGGAAACGTATGTCAAACGTTGTCATTTTCGGCGTTTCCCCCTTTGCCCCCGTCAACATTCCCAGCGTGCGCATTTGTTGAAAGGATTGTATTTTCTGCCATACGGCATTGGACTCCATCAAATTGCAAACGTTTGTAAACGAAACGTTATCCCCCTTACATGCAACCCCATCGAAGTGTAAGCTGGGCACAGAAGCCGCTGTTTACTTAGCAAAGGGGGTTCCATGACCAGCAGCATTCAAGATGTGGCCAAGGCGGCAGGCGTTTCCATCTCCACTGTTTCCCGCTCGTTCACACGACCAGACCTTGTTTCCGCAAAGACGCGCAAACGCGTGCTGGAGATCGCCAATGAGCTTAATTTCTCACTGTCCCGTTCCGCCGCCGCGCTGAAGTCGGGCCGGTCGCTGCGCATCGCCGTCCTGATGAGCGGCCATATCAGTCTGTGGTTCACCGCTTCGGTTATCGAGGGGCTTAACGAAGTGCTCCATGCCGAAGGCTACGACATCTCCATCTTCCAAATCTCCAGCATCGAGGAACGCAAGGAGTTCTTCGACACCCTTCCGGTACGCCGCAACGCCGACGCCGTCATCGTCGTCTCCTTTGACATCGATGCGCAGGAGAGCGCGCAGCTTGCATCCGTCGGCGTGCCTATTATCGGCATCAACGCCGTCAAGCCCGAGGAACGCGGATTCTCCGCAGCTGTCAATATCAATGATGAACAGGGCTCCACACTTGCCGCCCGGCATCTTATCGCGCTTGGGCACCGCAACATCGCCTATATCAGCACAGACCGAGGCGTTTCCCTGTCCTTCTCCGTAAAGAGCCGTTTCAACGTCTTCTGCGATTGTTGCCGCAAGGAAGGCATCGAACCGCAGATCGTGGTCTGCAAGGTCGATCATGACGGACACTATCAGATCGGCGACGTGGTCACGCAGCTGATGAGTTTGCCTCAGATGCCGACGGCTATCGCATGCCAGGAGGATGGCATCGCCTTGCCGCTGCTTTTCCAATTGGAGCGCAACGGGTTCGCCGTCCCCGGCGACATCTCGCTCATCGGCTACGACGATAGCTTCTATACGAACGACATTGGCCTGACCACCATTCGTCAGGATCCTGCCGAAATGGCGCGAACGGCCGCACGTATGACACTGGATCTCATTCAGGGGCATGAGCTGTCCCCCGCATTCGTGGACGTTCCGGCACAGCTTGTGGTACGTTCCAGCACAGCCAGCGTGCGCCACTGATTTCCGCAGACCCTCTGTGCCCCGTTTCGCCCTAGCGTGAGGCGGGGCACAAGCATATACAGGCGCTCTCGTCTCCTCAGCACCATGCTTCGGCATATGGCGGTGCTGCGGATTCTCATTCAAAAAAGGGTAATGGCCGCAGACTTGTCAAGGTCTGCGGCCATCACCCTTTGGAGAAGTTACATGAAGAAGAAGTTGTTGCAGAGAGGAAAAGCGACGACCGGGGAGAAGGAAACCGGTCGTCGCCGGTATTCAATTATTCAGCGGATCGGACTCAGTGAGAAGCCTTGTACTCAGTGGCCCAGTTGTCCACGAATGCGGTCTTCACAGCGTTCCAGTCGCCGGTGCCCTGAGCGTACTCAAGCAGAGCGTTGCCCAGCTTGTTCTTCCACTCTTCGGACGGCATCATGGTGAAGTTCCAGGAGACCTGGGTCTTGCCGGACTTCTGATCGTCCTGAGCAGCCTGGACCAGCGGGTTGTCGGACTTGACGTCGGAGAAGGACTTGAACGGGGTGGTGAAGCCCATGTCCTGGCTCAGCGACTTCTTGCCGGCGTTGGAGGTGATGACCCACTTCAGGAAGTCCTTGGTGGCCTTCTTGTCGGCATCGGAAGCCTTGTCATTGATGCACCAGTAGTTCTCGGAGCCAGTGGCCAGGCCCTGGTTCTCTTCGCCCTTGGCGCCAGTGTAAATCGGCATCATGCTGACGGAATCGGCCTTCATGCCGGCCTTCTGCAGATCGGTCCATGCCCAGGTGCCGTTCTGGTAGAAGGCTGCCTGGCCGAGGGCGAACTCGGAGTTGGCGTCGTCACCGGTCTTGGAGCTCAGCTGCGTGCGATCGGTGGTGGAGTCGGTGATGTACAGGTCGAAGATGTTCTTGTACTCCGGCAGGTAGGTGCCCTTGATGGTCTCCGGCTGCTCGGTGACGTTGTCCTTGGTGAACTCGTAGTACAGCGGCAGGTTGGCCAGATGGGTCTTGAAACGCCAGTCGGAGCTGGAATCGAAGCCAGCGGAGGTGAAGGCGCCCTTGATGCCGAGCTGGTCCTTCTTGGCCTGCATGTCGTCGGCGACGGCCTTCAGGGTGTCGAAGTTGTCGATGTCGTCGACGCTCTTGATCTTGGCACCATCGGTGGCGATGTACTTGTTGAGGATGTCCTTGTTGTAGATCAGGCCATAGGTTTCCATAACGTACGGCACGCCGACGACCTTGTCGCCGTCCTTCAGCGCCACATCCTTGTTGATGAGCTGGTTGTAAGGCTCGGAATCCTTCATATCGGCGGTGTAGCGCTTCCAGTTCTGGTAGCCAACAGGGCCGTTGACCTGGAACAGGGTCGGGGCTTCGGTCTTTGCGATCTCGGACTTCAGCGTCTGCTCGTAGGTGCCGGAGGCTGCGGTCTGAACCTTGACCTCGACGCCGGTCTCCTTGGTGTATTCCTTGGCCAGAGCGGCCCACTCATCGGCTGATTCCGGCTTGAAGTTCAGATAATAGACCTTGCCCTTGCCGTTGCTGGAGCTGGAATTGGAGCCACATGCAGCGAGCGTGCCCAGAGACATTGCGGTGATAGCAACCAGACTAACCGCTGCCTTCACATTACGATTCATCATCGAACCTTTCTCTTCCTTTTTGTGTTCCCTCCCTCGAACATTTTTTAATATTCAAGGGCGAGGCGTCAGCTTCGGCGCCGACGACGTTTATCTCGACAGCACCCATTATGGCGCATCTTTCGATTTCTTGCAAACGATGGCAAAATTGGCGTGCCGAAACGCCCGTGACGCACAGACATGCACTGAGAAATCTGCGACACCGCGGCACTGCCAGGCATATTACAAATACCGGCCAAACGAGCGGATTAAGGGACAATCACCGGCGCAAGCGCACCGTATGCTCAGCAATTCCAGCGTTCGATGACACGATCGCCCTTGTACAGGCTCAACACCGAGTAGTGCGCCGTATCCAGTCTGAGCAAACGCCCGAACCTCGGCTCAAGCCCAAGCCACTGCGATGTAAGAATGCGAAGAATGTGCGCGTGCGCGACCAATAGCACATCATGGCCGGCTTCAATAAGCGGAACGACCTGCTCGATGGCATTACACGCACGGGCCGCAGCCTCGTCAAGGCTTTCGCCGGCACCCGCGTGCACGTGCACACACGTGCCGTCGGGAAGACGTTCCTCCCAATCGGCATTCATGGATTCAGGAAGCGAGGTCGGGCCATCGCTCCACACATTCCAATCAAAACCGCCCATATCACTGACTGTCTGACGAGTACGCCCCTCCGCACGCCCGTAATCCCACTCGGCGATGGCATCAAGCGTACGAATATGAGAAAACCCGGCCAGCCGAGCCGTCTGCTGAGCTCGCTTCAACGGGCTGGCGAATACGCAATCATCATCGAAACCCTGCGGGAAGGCCATCCGAAGCCGTTCTCCGGCCGCTACTGCCTGCTGCTCACCTACTGCGGTCAGGGGAATATTCGTACGCCCCGTATGCTGGCCGGATTCGCTCCACACGGTTTGCCCATGACGGAGCACGACCAGACGTCCAGTTGTTGTCATGGCAGCATTGCCATTCTGTCCGTTTTCGCTCATAGTCACACTTTACCCCGCATGCCGCCGCCGACCTATCAGCGTAGGGTTTTCAGCGAGTCGAGCGGCTTTTCGCCACATCGCAGTGCGCTCACGGCAGTAGACTGGTGTATATGAGTGACGAAACCTACAATGCAACCGGTTCGACCGCGGATCGTGCTGTCGAGACGCTCCATCGTATTGACGATAAGGTCGCGATGCTGCGCAAACAGCGCCTGGAAGATCCGGATTCCGCCACCGACAAGCTCATTAAATCCGTTCTGCCCGCCATTACCGGCATGGTTGCCGGCAAATTATTCCAAGTGACTTGGGACAGGGCGCAGGCGCGACGAAAGGCATCTTCCAGCAACGCCAAAGGACTGATGATGAACATCGCTTTCGCCGCGGCATCCGCTGCATTGGGAGCCGTGATTTCCACGCTGTCCGATCGCGGATCGCAAGCATTGGTTGATTTCCGGCATCGTAAGCATCATCGGTGAGCATTATTCGATAATCGAATATCGATTGCATCATCCATGAAATCGCGTGACAATGGCGGTATGACTGAACTTATCCATAACACCACGATCGATACGCTCCTTGAACGCCGATCCATCCGCAAATTCAGCAACGAAGCACTGAGCAGCGAAGTTATCGCCACATTGGAAACCGTGGCCCAGCATGCGCCTTCGAGCCAGTTCCTTAACGACTGGTCCGCCATACGCGTCACCGATCCCGATATCAAAAACCAACTCGCGCACATCGGAGGGCAGCCTTACATTGCGCAGGCTCCTCTGCTGTACGTCTTCGTACTCGATGAACATCGCAATGCCGCAATCGCACGTTCCAAAGGCGTTGAGACGGGCGATGACGCGTTCACACTGACCTCCAGCTATCGGTACACGCAGGCTCAGAACGACGCGGTGCTGGCGCTGCATGCCATGGAAACAGCCGCATACTCCCTTGGCCTGGGTTGTGTGGTTCTTGGGTCGATTCTCAACGATGCCGCCGCATTGGTTGACCTGCTGGGACTCCCCGAGTACACGTATCCGGTATTGGGACTGGCCATCGGAAAACCGGGCCAGGAGCCGGCCTTGAAACCGCGTATGCCGCGTTCGATGCAATTCTTCGAGAATGAATATCCTTCAAGCGATGAACGTCTTCTCTCCGGCTTGGATGCTTTCGATGACGAAGTGCATCAGTATTACGATCTGCGCAATACGGAACGACCGGTCGATGCGTTCAGCGATCAGATCGCCGTGAACGCCGTGGATGCGGCTGTGCTGAACAAGTCCGTTCTGCCGCTTGCGCAGCGGCAGGGATTCCGTCTGGATCGATAAGGATATACGACAAGGAGGGGCTCGTCTGCGGTCTTTGCATGCAGACAAGCCCCTCCTCGTATTTTTTTTCGTATCACTGGTGCACTACCGTCTACGTGGCTTATAGCCCTTCTTACGAGAGTGTGGCTTCATTTGCTGATTAAGTGGCGCGTACCTATAGCTTGATTGCGGATCGCGGTGCGTCAGATGCCATGTACCGCAAAACTCGCATCGATATACCCACAGTTCGGTTCCACGCTCGCACCAACTCTGGTCAGCTGCCTGTTGGGCTGTGGCTTTGTCGTGGTACATGATCTTGTTTGATTCAACGCATCGTTTAGGTACGAAATAGTGCATAGTGTCACATTAGTGTAGTCAGGCAAAGCGACGATAGGATTCTGGTCAAACGGTTTTGAATGTTGATGGAATCATACTGCTTTGGCATGTTCGGCCAGTACTTTTGGGTTCTACCCCTGCAATACGCAGACCGCATGTCAGTTGTTTAGATCCTGTGCCCGTTGGTTTGTATGGGTTCCGGCCCGGCGTCCGCGGGGGATGCGGGGCTGCGTCGCCCTGCCCGCCCGCGCGTGCGTGGGGAAAAAAGAGGAACCCCCCGGGAGCCCGTGGGGGCTCGACCGGG
>ERZ1032473.9-NODE-9-length-85027-cov-40.626159_pt1 | contig 85027 bp, 134 predicted proteins | sample MGYA00518734_ERZ1032473 | MGnify/ENA primary metagenome ERZ1032473 (study PRJEB33719, sample SAMN04261339) | wastewater metagenome | biome: periurban shantytown; feature: human; material: feces | host: Homo sapiens | place: Peru: Lima | collected 2013-01-23 ...
ATTTGGTAGTCTGAGAAAAAGTTATTAATTTTGCGGTATCAAAGTTAATAAAATAGCTTTTGATACATATAATTAATGTAGAAATTATTAATAAATTAAAAATAGGAGATACGACAATGAAAACAGAGATTTTAAGCAATCAAGTCTTAGATTACATCATCAATGATGTTGAGACAACCATTCATCGCTTGGGCATCAACACTCAGCTTTCTATAAAGGTTGAAAAAGATTATAGCGGCAACGAGTATGAGAAGTTGGTAAGTACATCGTTTCAGACAATGCCAATGCTCTTCAAAGAGATTCACTTGGAAGGCAATATTGCAATAAGAGATAAGGTTGATGCACCTGATGATTTCTTGGAGGTTCATGTTAATCTCGATTACTATTATCATACATTTGACAATGGTAGCAACGGGCATACCTTGGGCAGAATTGTCTTCGAGGTTGATAAGCGAACCAATGAGAAGATGAGAGAGAACGGAAAGGAGAGCAATTATATTTCAATGATTGTCCGCAAGGTTCAGTCACTCGAAATCTAGCAAAGGTAACGGCAGGGCTAACCACCCTGCTACTAATATAGGAGATACGAAAAAATGAAAAAAGAAAAAGACATGATGAATCCAAGTAATTGGAGAATTGATGATGTAAAGAATGCGGTACAGGCAGCAGTTCTTGCCGCTAGTGGAATTATCTTAGCGTATGCCACTATCTGGCTCGCTTACTAAAAGAAGGAGGTAATATGGAGATAGTAACAACGTTGGTTAAATTCCGTTGTCGCAAAGATGTGATGATGGAACAGTCAAAGAATGCTCAGATTTTCCTTTTCAACGGAAAAGAAGGTAAGACTAAGGTATTCGTACCTAAGTCTAAACTGATTATCAAGAATGATGCCTTAGATAGCAACTATAATCTTTGCATCATACCTAAATGGGTATTCCTTAACACAAAGAACCTTTCGCAGAATGTTGAGTTGGTAGGAGAAACGCAACACATGGAGGTTCTCAATGATATTGAAGATTAATAGTATATATAGTAATAATTATTTTGTTTAACGTATTAAAAAATAGGAGATACAACAATGAACACAATGGCAATGAATTTGATGGCACAGCCAAGAGTAGCAGAGGTAGCGGTTGCAAAGCAGCCAGAGTTGAAGAGCGATAACATGAATCAGTTCTTGGATTTTGAGACATCCAAGGTACAGATTCTGACAATCGAACAGCTTGAACGCACCGAGAAAGAGAATGATGTGTACGGAAAGCCTTTGAAGGGCATCTATCATTTTGACCTCATTCATCAGGTGGAAGACTTGTGCGAGAAGCACGGCTATAAGGCTGAGATTTACGACCTCTTTGCGGCGAATAACAAAGACCGCAATACTCCAGGTGTTACCCGTTTGCCTGAGAAGGAAGCTTTGATGGGTGATAGAGCTGTAGAGGCTCATATCCTTCGCCGAGTATTCTGTAATATTCGCTTGCGTGACTTCGATAAGGGTGATGGTAATGATGAGATTACAACCAATATGGCGGTATCATTTCATCAGAAGGGTATCCAGTTAGGTATCGGTAGAAACGTAGTTATCTGTCACAATCAATGTATGCTTAGTGCTGAACATTACGCTGCTACCTACTCAGACACCAATAGCGGAAGAGGAGCTTTCAAGCTCGATGAGCTTCTTCAACGTGCTGATGCTTGGCTCGCTAATCTAAGAGGTATCATTGATGCAAATGATGAAATGATTGAGCGTATGAAGAATCGTGAGATTAAGGCACAGGAAATGTTTACCATCATCGGTATGCTGACCTCGCTCCGTGTTGCTTCTGAAACGAAATACAAAGGCATTCGCAACCCTCAGGTCATCCCTCTCAATCAGGCACAGATTGGTCGCTTGACCGAGAAAATGATGATTGCCTACTACGAGCGCAATATGGTTACCGCTTGGGATTTGTACAATGCGGCTACCGATATGTATAAGTCAACTCAGCTCGACCAGCCAATGATTCTTTCACAGAACTTGGCAATGAGTGGCTTCATTCAGAAAACATTGATTCCAAACGCATAACTACATATAAGATTGAATATAGAAAATGTCGATAACAAGAGCCTTTAAGCCGCCGTGAGGTGTCGGCTCTTTCTTTTAGAAAAGTTAAATTTAGGTTCTGATATATATTGACGTGAGGTAATCAGTTATGTCAATTATCAGTTAGATATATATTAATTATGGTTTTTGTTTTTGCCCTACGGCGGTAGGGCTTTTTATCCCAAGGAAAACCAATCGCACGGGTGTGCGTGGGCTGTATGGTAGTGATACCGATATTCTTATCGTATCCTAAAGGAAGGGGGGGGATATATAAGTGTATTTATTCTACTGTGTTGAAGAATGTATGCGAAGATACTCCGTACTAAGCAGCTCTTAATAAGCGGAGGTTGGCGAGGGTTCGAATCCCTCTCTTGGGGCTATGTTTTTTAAATATATATAATATGACAGATTTTAACGGAAAATTAAACTTGCTGAAGCTCAAAAGAGCTGGCGTTATGCAAATCCAAGGTCGAACCGAGGTGCTTCGTTGCTTGGTTATCCCTATCGAAGATAATAATATCTTCATCAGTACGGATGAGAATAATCGCCCGAAGGCTGCTTATCTCGACCTTACTGCTTGGGCATTGAAGAACCCTAAGTATGACGAAACTCACATGATAAAGCAGTCGTTGCCTAAGGAGGTTCGTGAGAAAATGACAGATGAAGAGAAGAAGGCGATGCCGATTCTCGGAGGTTTGAAACCTGCAAACTTTGAAGCTCAGAATGGTGCATCTTCTTGCGATGCTCCTTTTGCACAAGCACAGGATTTGAGCGATTTGCCCTTTTAGTATAAGGGCTTTCTTAGATATAGGATTTAAGTTAGTTTTAGATTATTAGAAATAAAGAAGATACAGAAGAATGGAAGGATATACCTGGATATAATGGAGATTATCAGGCTTCAAATTTTGGAAGAATACGAAATGTTAATTTTGGAAACCAATGGGGAAAATTCAAAAGAAAGTCTCCTTTAATAATGAAGCCGAATAAATCGCATACCTACGATATGGTAACTATAAGGGGTAAGGCAAAAACTGTTCATCGTCTTGTTGCGTCTGCATTTTTGGGCGAGAATAAAACGCTTGTAGTAAATCATATTGATGGTAATAAAAGAAATAATGCGATTTATAATTTAGAGTTTTGTACAAGTAAACAAAATTCTATTCATGCTTTCAGAGTGTTAAGTATAACTCCTAAAACAAAAGGCATGCACGGAAAAGATTTTTCTTCTTCAAAACCTGTTATTGCCTTCTCTAAAGATGGCAAAGATATAAAAAGATATGAAGGAGTACGTGATGCCGAGCGGTTTGGTGGATTTTGCCACGCCAGTATAATTAGAGTAATTAATAGCGGAAAAGAATATAAAGGTTATTATTTTAAATATGAGAAGTAGAGAAAGTTGTTGGTTTGAGGTAGGAATCCGCTACCAGAAGACCCAAGAAGATGGTTCAGAGAAATCTGTAACCGAAAAGTATGCGATTGATGCTTTATCCTTCACGGAAGGTGAGAGCGCAATCACAGAGGAAATGGCTGCTTATATCAGCGGCGAGTTCAAGGTTAAGTCGATGCAAGAGGCTTCGTACAGAGAGGTATTCTTCTCTGATAAGGATGATGATGATTGCTGGTACAAGATTTCCTTTGATGATAAATCAAATAAGGAGAAGCGTAGCAATGTGACCTATCTCGTACAGGCGAAGTCAATGCACCGAGCTATCAGTAACATTGATGAGGTAATGGGAAAAACGATGATAGACTACGAAATCATCGGTCTCAGCAAAACCAATGTGTACGATGTCTTCGAGCATAAGACAAAGGAGGAGAAGGAACAGAAGTCTAACGAAGAAAAGAAGGAGGAGTAAACTATGGCAAGACCTAAGAAAAATGGCGCAGAACAGCCTTTGAATTTGAATGGCAATAATATGCCTATGGAGAATGAGAACGCTCAGCAGAGCCAAGAAAATGCGGCTCAGCAGCAAAGTGAAGAGCAAGTTGAGGAAAATGAGGAAGAGTATGAACTTCCTTTTGAAATAGAGGATGGAGTTCCTTTTCCTATTGACGATAATGGTTCGTTCATTATCTACGCTCCTACTGATATTGAAACCCGTAAAGGTCGAATCCCTGTAAAGATGGGTATTACTCTCAGAGAGGGCTATCGTGGCTTGATTGTTCCAATCAAAGCAAATGCTCTTTATGGCATTCCTACGGAATCAGATTACCGCTTACAGCACTCTGATGTGATTTCAACGCAAGTAGGGGAGGAAGAAGAGGTAATGCTCGTACTCTCTATCAATGACGAGACAATGATACAGGAGCAGACAAACTTCGGTTCACGCTCCCGTAATCTTATTATCCCGAAGGGTGCTCCGCTTGCTATTCTTATGATTTTTAAGCTGTGAAATATATAATTGCGGATGGAGGTCTATTCTATAGTATCTCCTTCCGCTCTATTAAGTAACTATGACAGAAATAGAACGTAAAATGCGCAGAAGCAAATACGGCAAGACTTACTATCAGAAGCATCGTGAGGCTTGTATTGAAAGAGCTAAGGCTTGGTACAATGCTCATAAAGAGCATCGTAGGCTGTATATGCTTGCGTATAATAGTAAATAGTGTTTGTATGGATAAGTTGGATAAAATTAAAGAGTTGAATACTCAATATAAACTGCTGCGAAATAACGGAATGGTCGTTGAGGTGAAACTCCTTACTAATATCGGTGATTACAGCATAAAGAATCCGAATGTTATCAGTAAGGTACTTGACTTGCTTATCCGTGAATCACAGAAACAGATAGAAAGTGAGGTGAATGAATGATAGAATTAAGTAATAGACCAACAAGGGCAAAGAGGGTCGTTGTGGTTCAACTGAAAGATAAAAAGCCTGAACCTTTCCGTACCTGCCCAGAGATTTATTTGAAGTACGATAAAGAGAAGATTGGCATCTGTCTTAATGCTTTGTGGAATGCCCTTGCTAAAGATGGTTGCTACGAGAATAAAAAGTGTAAAATCTCTTATCAGAGTATTGAACAATTAAAAACATTGGCATGGGAGTAGGTAATAAAGGGTGTTGTGTGCTGAAATATCCTCATTCTATAGATGATGAATTGTTGGCTCTGTACGCACAGGGTCTTACGATTACAGAAATCAGCGAAAAGGTTGAAATACCTTATGAAACCATTCGACGGCGATTGAAGGAAAAGGGCGCAAAGCCTGCATCACCTAGATTTGTCGCTAAGTTTGGAGATATTCGTTATCTCGGTCATCGTAAATACTGGAGCGAAGAAGAGGAGCAGAGATTCAAGGAATACTTTCCTTTTCATACAAATGAGGAGGTCGCCGAAGAGTTTTGCTGCAAACTTAGGCATGTAAAGAATAAGGCACGTCAACTTGGTGTATCTAAGGATAAAGAATGGCTTCATTCTAAAAAAATACACTCTTTAAAGATTGCTTACATTATGTCTAAATCAAGTAATAAAAGGATGTTATTTAAGGAAGGTAACAACTATGGCTGTAGATTCAAAAAAGGCAATACTATCGGATATAGGTTTAAGAAAGGGTTTAAGTACGATAAATAGTTTTGGGAGAAATACAGAAGGGGTGAAGTAGCTTTGCCTTGATTGCGTTTTTCTCTTCATATATAAAAATGAATATATTATGAAATTTGATAAGGAATTACCAGCAGATTTGCAAGTAAAGACAATTCTGCAAAACTTCGATAAGAAGCAAGCTGAGTGCGATGCGCTCAAAAAGAAAAACGAAGAGTTGAAAAAGAAGCTAGAGCAGAAGGATATTCTGTATCGTAATATGCTCAATCGCTTTAGTAACATGAGTACTCAGACAAATATTGACTATAAGGATAGGTATGAACAGCTCAAAGCCAAAAATGCTGAGAGCGGTATGCGATATAGCAGAATCCTTATGGATTTAACCAAAGCTAACGGAATGCTAGAATCCATTAAAGCTATTATGAATAGCGCAAATGAAAAGATAGAAGCATTTTGCTCTGATACCGAACAGGAAGATAACAAATCTGCTATTGTTGTGAAAGGTGATAATGATTCATCTTTCCCTAATACGCAATCCAAGAAGTTCGTTAGCTATGTAAGGGAAATTATCGCTAACTTCAAAGAAACTGGCTCTCTTCGAGGAATTGGCATGATTGCAAGAGAATATGGTGTTAGCTCATTGACTAAGGAGCAGTTCTTCCGCTATGGATTGAACAACGAGGTTGTAACTGATGAGTATATCATCAGTGTATATGAAAAGGCTAAAAAACATTTATAACTATGACAGATATAACTATTAAACAGTATAACAATGGCTACTTCGAGGTCTTTCAAGGCGATAAAAGTAGCGGTGAACTTAGTTTTGACGAAATGTTAGGACTGATAACGTCTCTTACTATACCTGAACGCTGTCCTTGCTTGCTATGGATGAAAACCAAGGAGCAGCGTGATGCCCAAGAAGTCGTTATCACTCAGATAGCGAAATATCCTATATTTAAAAATGCTAAAAAGAAGAAAGGAAAGTAAGAATGAAAGAAACCAAGTATAATAATGATGTACCTTACGAGAGAGTAGTATTGCGAGTATTACAAAACTACTCTCAGATGCAAATCAAGCTTTATCGCCTACAGTGTAAGGTAAGAGAGCAGAGTGATAAACTTGTATTTTGTAACAACGTTATCAATCAATTCAAAAAGGCTATCAATGAATTGAATAATGATGATTATAAGAAGGTTGTTGCCGAGCGTGATGAGCTTCTCAGAAAGAACAAAGAACTTTCTCGTCAGTTGAAGATTTACGAAGGTATGCGTAAGTACTTCAATAGCGAGGTAACAAAATTAGAAACCGATAAATAGTATATCAATATGAAGAAGATTTTGTCTTGGTGCGGCTCTCATACTGAGCTGCTGTGTGCATTCTTTTTGCTAGGATGCTGTATAAATAGTGCGGTCAAAGATGGTTGGTCGGCGGCGATATTGTTCTTGCCTTTTATCGCTATGTGGATATTCGCCTATCGCCTAAAGAAAAAGATTCTCCGCCTTATCAAAAAGAATGAAGAGCTGAAAGGAAACAATAAACAGCTTGAAAAGGCTTATGAGGAAAAGACTTTGGTATGTAACAGACTTGATGATATAAGAACTCTTTTTGATTACAGATACCGCTTAGCAAAGAACGATGTTAATTTATGCAAGAAGAAGATTAGCTGCGGTGATTATCTTTCAAGCAGAAGGCATTATGAAGAAATGATAGAGCTCTATGTTAAGAAGATTTGGGGAAATTATATGTAATAATGAAGTACGATGAGTTTTTAAAGAAGGAGAGCCAGAAGAAAGGCAGAAGTAAACCACGGCATATTGAATCGCAGATTCAGATTCAGATGGTGAAGTGGTTTCGCTTGCAATATCCTCATTACATCATTGCCGCCATCCCTAACGGAGGACAACGAAGTGCGCTTGAAGCGAAGATTATGAAGGGTGAAGGCGTTTTGGCTGGCTTCTCCGACCTTATCATCATAGCAAAGGGAAATGTCCTATTTGTGGAAGTTAAGACGAAGGACGGATATCAATCTGATTTGCAAGCCAAATTTCAGTCTGACGTTGAGCGGTTAGGCTTTCAGTACAGCATTTGCCGCTCCTTGGATGAGTTTATCTTAACCATCGAAAAATGGATAAAAGATAAGTTTTCTGTGTAAAAATATCGGATTTCTTTGGTTTTGTATTAATTACTATTAAAATATTAATAAAAACACCAAGAAAATTTGGTGGTTTCAAAAGAAATTATTAATTTTGCGGTGTAAATAATTAATAAATGGTTTAACAATTAAAAGATACGACAATGGGAACAAAGAAAATTGCTCGATTCAGATTTACGGTATTTGCCCATATTTTCAATAGTTGGGATGAGGTTGTAAGTTATTACGAAAGACTTGTAGAGCGTGGTGAATGTGTTGTACTTCCTACTGTTTCATTTTGGGATGGTAAGGTAAGAACCAATAAGTGGCACGCACAGGTTAAAGAGAATGGTAAAATTGAGTTTACAGAAATTAAATTATAGGAGATACGACAATGATTACAATTATCAATAAATACACAGGCGAGATTATTACCAAGTACTCAGGTGCTTTGGTTAGTGAATCAGATGTTGATTCTTTTATCGCCAACGCAAAAGGTTCGGGTACGTTTAGAGGACGTTGGAATGCTATCGTAGAGGTATTCATTCCTTTGAAAGGCTTGAATGCCACACAATGCCTTCTTAAAAGCCAATACGCTGTGAAGGAATGTATGAAGAAGAAATAATTAACGTTTAAATATAGGAGATACAATTATGGAAATCAAGGTAAATATACCACAAAACGATTATGTTCAACCAACCGAAGTTAGAGAGGAGGTCGTTCAGGCAATCTGTAATGCATTCTTATCTAAGAGTTGTTGGAGTACTTTTCATCCTTTCTCAGGTTCAAATAATGGTAGCCGACCTGCTACAAGACGTATTAGTTTGAGCAATCCACGCTTCAGTGGACACGCCAACGATAAGGATTTGGTTAGAATACACGGCTGCGAAATGAAAGCAGCTTTTAATGCTTTGATTAAAGCAGGTTATCATATGTATAAGGTATATGATTATGGCTCTTGGATGGGTTACGCTTGCGATAAGAAACCTTTTCGTGAGGGCGCATCTGAGGTTTTTACGTTTAACGATTTTATTGATTAAGCTAATGTTCATAGAATTAATACGTAATGATTATGGAAGAGATTGAAGAAAAGAAGTTTATCATAGAAGCAAAGGGTGAAGTGCCCTTTGCTCAACGCACGGGTGATGGCTATGAGTTATTCAATAACGAACGAACAATGAAGTTCTGTGCAAGAAGACAACAGATACGGGATAATGAAACGGGTGAACAGAAATCCTGTTTTGCCGTTTTCTGCTTCGTTAAAGAGGATGATGGATGGGTACAAGGTGATAACTATCATCAGACGGAAACCATCACCTCTTTCGTTAAGGATTTGATTATCTCTCCTTACTTTACAAATGCGGTAAAGGAATATCGTGAACAGATGGATATTACAGAAGAATGGAAGGTTGAAAAATGGGAACAGGAGAAATATTAATCGTTATAGGCGCAATAGTTATCGCATTCTGTAGCGTTACCGCTGTTGGGGCGATAAGCGGAAAGATAGAAGGTGTTATCACTCTTAGTGAAAGATTAGGCATCACGGCATTCTTGATGATTCTATTCGTTATGGGATGCGTATTGCTTGATAATGGAATATTAATAATTAATCTGTAATAATATGACAAAGAGATTAAGTTTAGAAGATAAAGCTAAAATAGCTAACGGCAATGAACGTCATTGTAGGCAATGCAATCATCATGTTTGCCCAGATGGTTTGCTTAAAGTATGTTCGGAGGCTTTTATTCGAGGGTACAAGAAAGGCTATAAACAAAATCAGAAAGAACAGAAAGAACGTATTGATAAGATACTCCACCCTGTTACTGAGCCTTGTGGTAGTAATGCTATCTTTGTCTTTTTCAGAGACGTAAGAAGTGGTGAGTTACAACCTTATATTGAGGATATGAGAATACCTGGTGCAAAACTTTACCAAGATATAGGTTCAATAAGGTTTTCGCCAGAAAAAGACGAGCCGCAGAAACTACAGATTGCATGGTGTTATCCGAAGGATTTGGTTGAGCTTCTTGGATATGACAAGAAGTATGCCGATTTTGAGCGTATAGCTCTTTCTGAAGGCGCATTCTCTTATCCTCGTGAGGAATATGAGAAAAATCTTCAAAAGTACTCTGCTGTGCGCCATAAATACAAAAAATATTATCATTATCGTAAATTAAAAAAATAGCTTTATTATGAGTAAGAAAGATATTAGTCTAACAGTCACACTTGAACTCGGTGGCGACCTTTGCGGTATGACTATAAAGGATAAGGATGATAAAGTGGTACAGTTCGAGGATTTGACACGTAGTGAGCAAATTAAGATTCTCAACTGCCTTAGTCAGAATTATAACTGCCTTGTGCGGTTCTTAAAAGAGAAGGAGGGATAAGGTATGGGATTTGTTATTTTTATGGTGGTTATTGTGAGCGTAGGCGTATTTGCTTGCCTCATTCAAGGTAATAGAGATAAGGAGGAGTAGAGTATGGAAACACCTATTTTATTAGGCAATCACAATGATTGCAAGATAGATAAAGGTAGATATGTAGAAACCGATGTTTCGGGCTATAAAGCCGTTATCTATGTGCCGAGCGGTATTGATAATGAGCAGATTCAGAAAGCACTTGATTACGCTTATTCTACCCTCTGCCAAAGCTGCTATATGGAGTTTATCTTGGCAGATAACTTCCTTCTTATCTCTAAGGAGGTCTTTGATAAGAAAAAGGTGTTTAAGTTCAATCTTAAGAAGCACTTTACCGATTGTCAGAAATCCGTCCGTGACACGATGAAGTTGTATGAGCGACACATGGATGAGGATTACTATAATGAGTATTCTAATTATCTGTGGGATTTGATTGAGGATAAGGTTGAGAAGTTACGAAAGATGATTGAAAATAAGCTTCGCAATCTTAGATGCAAGTATAACCCTTATCTCTGCTCGTATGTCATTATGATTCAGAACCTCGTACAGCAGATTAATGATACCCATAAGCACGTTATGGAGATTACGGAAAGAGAGCATGGGGTTGATATTGCTCCAAGCTACGAGAATCATCGGGCTAAGATGGCATTCACGCAAGCGGATAACTGCTTATACGACATCATGCACGATGAAGCCGAAAAGTTCCGTGATAATATCGTCAAAGATAAGAAGGTTATCGCCGTATGGTCTGATATAACAAGAACCCTCTATAGCCCTATCAACGCAAAGAAAGCTCGTCTTTCGGCTTTCTATAGTATGCCCGAAGAAACGCAAGCTCTCTATAATTTGCGTGAGGAGGATGGCTTCTGCGAACTTAAGGATGGTGCAAAAAGATTCAAGAAAGGAGCGTAGGGTATGGATAGAGAAGATATGCGTAGGCTGATTTCGTATGGGAATGTTTACTCTAAAGATACAAAGAGGGAACTATCTGCGATAACTGTTGAAGAATGCCTTAATTTTATGGAATTTGAAATATGGAATCGTAGAATATATGCTCTACCAGTACTTAATTGTAATCGATTTCTCATTTTACCAAAGTAATATATAGTTGTATCTCTTGGGAGTAGCGGTCTCGGCTGCTGCTCCCTTCTAAAAGTTTACACAGCATATATTAATTCTATTATAGGTAATAGGAGAATTAATTATCTTTGCACAAAATAATAATTTAAAATTTCAAGAATATGAGCAAGTCAAGCGGTGGTACTCGCACCATAAGCAGCAATAATGCTGCGCAGAGTAGAACACAGAGTTCTCTTAGCGGAAAGGTCAGTACAATGGACGAAGCCAATAAGGTTATGGACACATACAAGAACCTCTATGATATGCCAGCGAAGGAACAGAAAGCATTTACTGATTCTTTCGCTCAGGCAGTTATGGACACATTCAATGAGAAGAAAAAGGGCTACGATGATTTGATGTTACAGAGAACCAACAAAGCTTTCAAGGAAAACAATAAAGCAGATTATGATTGGGCTGTTCATCAGCATACTATACAGGTTGATAATCTGGTAGAGGAAAGACAGCTCATTACAGATAAGTATAATAAATTTATTAAGGTAAAGAAATAAATTGCTGATTCTTAGCACGAAAGTTATTAAACGCTATTAATATCGATTTATTTCTATTAGAATCAAAAATAGTTGGAGAAAAATTTGGTAGTTCGCAGATTTCTTTTTAATTTTGCGGCGTTCACAGATGATAGTAGGCTATCCCGATAAGAGCACGGTTATTGCTCATTCGTCTGAATGGGCATATTTTATGCTCACGAAGACTGTATAATACACGGTCGCCTATACGTAAGATAAAACGAAGCTCTTTCGGAGTGGACTACCATCTGTGAACAGCGTATATGGCGACCGCTTTTTGTTTGCCATTATCTTCTAAAAAGTTCACAGATGGAAGAAATCAAGATTATTAGTAAATCAACCTTCCTTGATAAGGAGATTGATGTATGGGGGTCAGTTGAAAACCCATTATTTCGGGCTAATGATGTACAGAATTGGCTCGGTTTAAAGAATGTGTCACGTGCTGTTGCTAACGTTGATGAAGAGGAACGACTTAATTTAAAGTTAAGTCGTGGTGGAAGTATGTGGTTCTTGACAGAGGAAGGTGTTTATGAATTGCTTATGCAATCACGCAAGCCTATCGCCAAGCAGTTTAAGAAGGGAGTAAAAGCTATCCTTCACGAAATCCGCACCAAGGGCGGCTACATAGCTTCTTCGGTCAATGATACTCCCGAAGCTATCATGGCACGAGCCTTGAAGATTGCGGATGAGACATTGAAGCGGAATGAGCAAAGAGTTCGTGAGCTTGAAGCTCAGACCGAGCAGCAGGCACAGACCATCGGTATTCAGCAGAAGGAATTGACTGTTGCCGCACCAAAGGTAAAGTACTACGATGATACACTTGCATCAACGGACTGCCTTACCACAACACAAGTTGCTGATGACCTCGGTATCAGCGCAAGAGCACTCAATCAACAACTTTCCAATGCAGGTATTCAATACTATCAATCTGGTTCTTGGCATTTGAAGGGCAAGTTCCGTGAATGGCAGCTCGCAAGCACCCGAACCTATAATTATATCAAGGGTGATGGTTCTACGGGCACAAAAGTAAACCTTGTATGGAATCAACGTGGCAAGCGTTTTATTCTTGCTCTCTATAACAACGACTTTAATGTAAAGGACGCTATCGCTGAAATCAACGGCGAGAAGAGAGCTGCGCTTGAATCTAAAAACAATCAGTCTAACTTTTAATCGGATAGGAGAAATCAAAAATGGATAATCAGAATATGATGATAGAGGTAACAGTTGATAATGATGCTACTCAGCGGTGTGTCGGTCTGCTCAAAGAGCTTATGGCAGTACAGGAGAAGGCGATGAAGTTCTTGGTATCTGAGGGTATTGATGATAGCAATGAGGGTACGATGATTGCCGAGGGCATCGGTAACGCTGTGAAAGCCTTTGGTGGCGTACTCCCAGATGGTATCTACAGCGAAGTAATCGGGGTAGGGGTTTAACGTTATGCGTGAGTAGGAGATACGCAATACAACAAGGTGTAAATAATTATAGGAGATACAACTACTATAAGAAAGGCAGAGCACTATTTGCGCTCTGCCTTTTCTTTTTCTCTTTGCTTTCGTTCAGCCCTTGCGAGCCGAATCTCTTCATTAATCTCGTCCATCGTCATATTGACGTTATTCTTCCTTGCTTCTTCTATGAGAGCATTGAAGTTCTCTAAAGCCTTCTTCCTTTCTTCTTCTGTCATTACGTTTTCTTTATTTTTTCTATATATGGTTTGAATATGCCTTGAAGTTTATGATATGTTTCTAATATCCAAGCGAATATGGGTTCCCATTCGTCTTGCTCATATCCACCATATTCATAATTCGTAGCCATTATCACACTTGTTTTGTTGTCTTCTGCCAAATTCCATTGAAGTGCAGGTTTCCCGAATGCCTCATTGATAGCTTCCTTATCTTTTTCTATCAGCTTATAATGCTTTTTATTCTCAGCCTTATCTGAGCTATCAAGCAGCAGGCGAACAGAGGCAGAACCTTTGCGTACAAACAGGTCGTAATGAACCTTTGATGTTCCCGTTGAGATATTCATCCAATGGTAGCTCTGTGGCATCTTTTGAAAGTCTGCTCCGTTTTTGCTTGCGTATTCATTGAATGCAGTCCAAAACTTCATCAATCGCTGTTCTGTGTCTGATTTCGGCGAAGCTTCGCCCTTCTCGTATGGTGGTGCGCAAACAATATCAAATAGTATGCCTACCTTTGAGTTGCCAACACTCACGGCAGTTGCTTCTATCAGATAGAAGTTACATTGAATGGTTGAATCATTCAGCATCTGAATAGCACTGATATGCTCTGCTCTTGCTTTCTCAACTATCCATACAGCGTAATCAGCGTTATAATGTGCAGCGTAAGTTATTACCTTACCCAAATGGTCGGAATCGCTATCGCCAAACTGATTCTCTATGATGATGCTTTTCTCTCCATCATCTCCAGCTTTGGCTACAATATCAACTTTCATTGTCTCCAACTTATGCTCACGCTCCGCTTCTGAGATGTTAATTTGTAGCTTCTCTGATAGCACACCAATATTCTTTGTAAGCCAAGGTGTGAACCCAGATGCTTCACCCTCAAAGATTTCCTTTAAAGGATGGGTGTTTATCTGCTCTATATCTTTCATCGCTTATTCAAGTATTTGCGTCTATTGCTAATGATTATACCTTTATAGCTTTTTTGTACAGTACCTCCATATAAATTATAATATTTAGTTTCTCCTCTTTTTGAGAATTGAGGATTTTCTATACCTGTAGTACCTTTATATTCTTCAAGGAAAATGCGTTTTAAATCGCTATTCAAAGGTGTAATCAGATTCTTTACATATTCTTTTCCATCTTCTGTATTTACATACTTTATTGTGATTATCCATTGATTAGTATTGCTTCTATAGATGCTTTCCTTATCATCAACACAAGTATAGCTGGTAATGAGTTCGCAATCTTCTTGTAACCCAAAGGTATATTTCTCCAAGTAGTACAGTTCGGAATGGTCTTTCGCTCTAAATACACCAAAGGCTGTCATTCTAATCGGTGCTTTCCCTGTAAGTGAGGTGATAAAGACAAAGCTATCGTGATAACCATCATCTCTAAACATGGTTGATTTCTCAATTTTTACTTGAATCTTATCGTTTAAGCTCTGTGCAAGCAAAGAACTTAATGATATAAATGCCATAAATAATAGTAGTATTCTTTTCTTCATATTTCGTATCTCCTATATTAATATTTATAAATTGCACGATACCTATTTAAAACACGCTCTGCGGCGTTATCTTTTCCTTGCTTGGTATATACTAAGGCAAGGCGAAGATACCCCGTTCTACGCAAGCAACCGAGGTACATCAGCCGCTCGTAGCAATATGTGGCTCTGCTTGGTATTCCATCACGGAGGTAGTGTCGAGCCATTACCGCCAACTCCTTTGGTGATGCGTCATAAATCTGTGTCATAACTCGTCTGATTTGGTTCTGAATGCAAAGATAGCAAAAATTCGGTTACTATATATTTATATTGCATTTTTTATATTAAAATAACCTTAATTTACATATCGGTATATTAAAAGCTATTAAAATACTAATAAAAATACAGAGAAAATTTGGTGGTTTCAAAAGGAATTATTAATTTTGCGGTGTAGATAATTAATAAATAGGTTTAATAATTAAATTATAGGAGATACAACAATGGAAGTTACAATGATTAACGGAAAGGTAGTAGAGGCTAACGTTTTTGATTACGTTGCTCAGATTTACGAGGGTGGCAAATGGCAGACAGTTGCCGTTAGCCCAGATTATAATGAGGCTGAGAAAAAGCGTATAGAATATGCTATAAAGGGCTGCTATACAAGAACCGAGCAGCTTAACTAGTTAATAATATATAGGAGATACGACAATGAGAACTATCAATACATTTATTCCATCAGACTTAGTTGATTCTTTGAAGAAGTTTGCTGATAAGACACAAAAGAACGTTGAAGGCTTTACCTACTCAGTAGGTAAGCCTTACGAAAAGTTGTTCTACCATTTCGTCATTGAGGAAAACGGAATGGCAGGTAAGAAGAGAATGGTATTTCATGAGGTTTGCGACCTTATTATCAATATGCCTGATGAAAGCGATTGGCGATTGATTGCAACGTATATGGATGACGCATTTACCCCTGCTGACCCAACCAAGGAGCTTGTCTTTAAGAACCCTGCGCACGGAGCAAACTATGGTAAATGTGACTTCTGCGGTCATTGGTGCAAGAATGCTTATGTCGTTGAGAACGTGAAGACGGGCGAGGAACTACAGGTAGGTTGCGAATGTATTAAGAAGTTCGGTCTGAAAGGATTTGGCTTCTTGTCAGATTTCACAAGAAAGCTCTATGAACTCTACGACTACAGAATCAGTTATGCTACTGATGATGAATTTGGTGATATTGAGAAATGGGGCGGTAGAAAGGATTCAAGCTATAAGAATGCCATTCTTAAATCCGACCTTATTATGGCGGCGAAAGCTCAGTATGATATTTGTCCTGTATATAAGAAAGGAACAAAAGTTGAACACGTCCGTTACCGCTCAGCTACTTTGGATGGCATTGACACCATTTTGAATAGCAAAAAGTTCAAGGTTGATGAAGCTTACGTGAAGGCAGTTTGCGAGTTCGGTGCAAAGATTCAGCCTAAGACCGAATTTGAAGAGGATATGCTTGCGGTAGCAAAGAACTTCTATTGCTTCCAAGCGCAAGATGTATATGCTTTCTTCCTTGTGAAAGCCTATGAGGATAGCTTGAAGCCAGAGCTTAGTGTTCAGAAGGGCAATCAGGTGAAGGTATGCGGCAAAATCATTCAGAAGCGTTTCGAGGAATCCTACTACGGAGTAATGGAAATCAATACCATTCTCACCGATAAGGGGATTGAATGCGAACGATACGGCAAAGTTCCTACAATCGAGGAAAATGGTATTAAACGCACCACATTCTATGCTCTCGTTAAGGGAGTATTCAATGGCAAGATTAGCTTGGATAGAGCAACTAAGAATCCAAAGAAAGGTATTGAAGTCGTTGAAATCTAAAGGATATGAGTAAGCAAGAATTTCTAAGCAAGTGTTATAGCTGTGAGAAGTATAACACTTGCTACAACTCGAAGTTTGGTAGATTAGGTTGTAATGCCTATCTATCATATTTGAATACGAACAATTTTTAAAAGGAGATACAATCATGAATAAATACGCAGAATTAAAGAAGAAGCATCAGAAAGAGCTTAATAAATTGCCCATGAAAGCTGCCTTTGGTAAAGAGCAGTTTAAGAAAATGATGGAAGAGTGGGGGCTTACCACCAACGCCGAAGATATTAGTAAGATAGATATGCTCGTTGGTGGTTGCTATTGCTTAAAGAAAGATACCCACCTTTTCGAGGAGCACTTTCAGAGAACACAAAAAGAGCTTGAAGAGTTCTTAAAGGATGATGATAATCTTAAATCAGCATTCAAATATGAGTTCTCTAACCATGAATGCGGATATACATATACACCGCAAGATGCGCTTCCTCCGCTTAATCTTACCTATGAAGAGGTTGAGAAGAATAAGCGTCTAAATAAGGTCTTTAACGAGGCTTGGTGTGAATATTTAGATGAATGTGAATAAGATATGTATAAAGAAGGCGATATTTTAACATTGGAGAATGATTGGAGAGGAGAACATTGTGTCTTTATTCTACACAGAATATACAATGATGATTGGATAGAAGCTCACGCAAAGTATTCTTTCGCATTCAATAAGCTTGGAGTAGGAGCAAATAATGCTTCTACAAACGTAAAATACTCTACGGGGTGTTTAAGAAAAGCGAATGATGGCGAAAGAGGCTTTTTGTTAGAAACGATGAAGAAAAAAGGTTATTCATACGATTTTAAGAAGAATAAGCTACTCCGTGCATTCAATTATGAAAAAGGAAGAAATTAAGATAAATGAGCATTGTAAGCACTATTTCTTAGGCTTCTGTCACTTCTATTTAGGTGGCTGCTGCTCTGGTATTAAATGTGGATATAAATAATTAAGATTATGACAAAGTTTATTGAGGTAAAGTATAAAGGGCATTGTACCCTTATTAATATAGATAATATCGCTTACGTTGAACCTTCACGAAATGGCGGTATAGAAACATCTATAAAGCTTAATTGCAAGACCACGCCAACGGGCGGTCAGGTGATTCTTTGTGAGGATGATTATCATACATTTTTGGCTAGATTGGAAAGCCTTGTTGTCGTTGATAAAGCTGAGTAAGATATGAGAGCATTTGACGTACTTTTAGCCTTACATCGCTTGGATATGCGACAGGGCAAGGATTATCTTGAAGCTCCTAAAAAGAATGATTTGGAGTTGAATGTGATAGAAGGTAAGCTGAAACGGAATCATTGGTATTGGTGCGATTTCCATAAGCAGCCAATGCTCGGCGAGCCTTCGGTTATCCTCACTCTTGGTGGTGGGGATATTCAATATCTTTATGAAGTAGAAAAGTAAATAAATATAGATTATGTATCAGATAAATCTTGTAACATATAGCACAGCGATAAACGTAAAGAACGCTCCTCGCAAAGTGGTGAATAGAGAAAAAGGAATACTTGGTGGTAGTTTTGAAAGCGTAAAGTTAGCAAGAACTACTTTACTGAAGAAAGTCTTTAGAATGGAAGAATGTCTAATAGATAAGGTTAAACCAAATAAAAATGAAACTTATGTTATAGCTACACTTTTCGGTAACGATATGATAGAGAACGTATTCACAATTATCGAAAGTAATTAATCTATGGCTCGTTTCGCTCTTAGAAATCAGGAGAAGATAAAGCAAGCATTCGGGGAAGAAAGGTTGAATGAGCTTCTGAAAGCATTGAAGCTGTATTCAGCCAAGTACCCGAAATGGTCATTGGACGCAATCATCGAAGAGGGTAAACCTTATCCTTCTTTCGTAGTTGATAAGGTGGCAGTATTATACGTAACTCGCTTGGTGTATGACGTTTATCACGTTGCTCTAAAAGAGTTCTTATAAAGAAAAAGCACCGCCCTCGGAGATACGAATGAGGACGATGCTAGATGTAAATAATAATTTTGTTTAATGTTGTGAGCACATAGGAGATACGCACTCGATACAACAATTAATGCAAAAGTAATAAAAAATATTTGGATAGCTCAATATTTCTTCGTATTTTTGCGAATTATTAACAATAAAAAGGAGATATGGCTATGAGTAAGGAAGATTTAATCAAGTTCTGCCGATACTTCAAAGGTGAAGCAGAAAACCCTTGGAAAGATTGCATTGAAGCACTTCTTTGGGAATGGGAAAAGAAATGGGTAGAATTTACTTTGAAGGTTTATAAAGGACAACAAAAAATGTTCCTTAATGAAATGTTGAATGAGTATATTGCGGTAGGGTTAAGAACCTTCAATGATACAGATGATACCCCTGCTACATTGAAAGCCCTTTTATTCAATCGCTATCTGCATCTTAACAAACTTCCGATGAAGGAAGGCGTTGAGAGTTTCAAGGATTTTTATGATAAGACGTATTACAAGAAAAGCCCTCGTGAATAATAACGGGGGCTTTTCTTTATTTGTATGGATAACCACCGATATACGGAAATGGAAGTACATTTTGATTTATCACTTCAACATCTATATACCAGGTATTACCGCTTTTTTCTACCTTAGTAACTCTAAATGTAGTTCCACGCTGTAGGATGATTTCACTCTCACTTCCGAAAGTAGATTGTTTTGCGATTCCATCCCAAGAGCGACCCGAACCATTTCCGAAGCTCGAATACGGCTCAGCATACATCATCTTCGTTCCTCTAGGTGCATAGATATTGGTAATAACATTTCCACCCAAACCTTTTCCTTTTGCCACACCAGCAGAGGTAAAAGCTCCTTCCGTACCTTCTTTACCAACAAGAGCCATGATTTCAGCATCAGTAGCGGAAGCATAATTGGATAAGCCGTATTTTTTAAGCTCAACCATACCTCCACCTCGTTGTAGCCAAATATCCTTGTCGTAGTATGATTTATTGATGATGCTTTCCATTAATGGGATTCTATCTAAGCCAAGCTGTGTATCTGCTGCTGAACCATAGTAGGTGAGACCACGCAATGGTTCGTTGATATTGTGATACGAGCTCGTATAACCAAAGATAGCGTTTTTTTCCTCATCGGTTGCATTGCGCCATACCTCGCCACATTTTGCTCTAAGAACATCATCAGCATCTTTTGTGTTTTTTGCCCAAACAGCCGCATCTTTTCTCGCTTGTGAATAAGCGTCGGCATCGAATGGGATTGAACCATTTCCGCTTTTATTTGCTGCTCTCTTAGCTTTTAACTGAATGAGTGAGTTCTTCTTATCTTGCGCCTCTTGGATAAGCTGTTTCGCCAAGTCTTTATCTTGTGCGACCATAGCATTTTTGAGGTCAAAGAGTATCTTGTGATAGACTTTACTTTGGGTACTATAGCCTTTTACGTCAGCATAAGCTTTATTGATATTTATCCAATCAATCGCCGTATTTACCTCATCGAGCTTTTGGAGATATGCTGCTTGCGATACCTTCCAAGTGGCATACTTCTGCTGAACCCCGTGCATATTTCCGCCAAGGAAATCAATAGCTTCAAATTGTAGTTTCTTCGCTTGCTGTTCAAGCGTCAAGCTTTGCCATTGAGCCAACTTCGCTTCTACGGCATCATATACTCCGTGCAATTCCTGTGACGTGAACTGCTTATGCCACTTATTGACATCAGGGATGAGAGTGGAAAGTGATAGCTCGTCTTTTTTGATAGCAGAAATGGTGTTTGCGAGCGTTTTTGCTTCTTTCCTTGCCAATGTATAGTTAGCAGACTTTAATGCGCTTAGAACGGAAGAAACATCGGTCTCTCCGTAATTAGCAGCCACCTTGATAACGTTCATAGCAACCTTGCGGTCAGTCCATGCAAGTTTAGTCTGATAACCTCGCTTGAATCTATCAAACAAGGAAGCTATCTCAGAAGCACTCTTTTTGTCCTTGATTGCGTAGCGGATAGCATAGTAACGTTCAAAGAGGTCTTGGCTCTTTATATCCGTAACAGATTTACTTCCGAGCAGATTATGAACCAAGCCATTGTAATAGTCACGTCTATGCTTATCCCATCGGCTCTGTATCTTATCTATCTGCTCTTTAGTTCTAAGGGCGTGGCGTTCCTTTGCCTTCGCAAGTATAAGCTCCCTAGAAGAAACCACCTTTAACCCCAATTTCTTGCGGTCTGACGGGCTTAAAAGATGTGCCCAATACTTTGTGTTATCTTGCAAATGCCAAGCCAATTTACCCCTCATTCCTGCCTTCACTATAGCTTCGGAGTTATCCTTGATGTACTGATTGTACTTTTCGGGCATGGTGAGCACGGCAAAAGGGGATACGTAGTTGCTCATATCCTCGCCAGCCATCAAGCGTTTATAAAACTCCTTCTTCTCCTCGCCTTGTATGGTGATAGGGTCTGAGGTGCAGATACATTGAGGATGCCAAGAAATCCATACGTAATCTTTTGGATAGCGACCTTCGAGGTCATTGCATATATCATCAATATTGTGCTGTGGTGATACGTGTATATACTGACCGATAACGAATGGTTCGTTCTGCCATCGTTCATTTCTTGCCTTGTGATATGCGGAATTTATCTCCGTCCTTGCTACTCTGAGAGCGTTCTTTCTCGCTGAGCGGTAAACACCCATGCCTACCTTCTCCAATGGCTCTTCAACGAAGCGCACCTTGCCGTCAATGATTCTACGTCTGCGCCAAGTCACCACATCTTTCTTCTTTCCGTTCTTCTGAATCTTGATGGTATGATAACGGCGATACATCATATCTGGGTCGTTGAGATACTTTCGTATGCTCTTGCCTACTTCCTCTGCTGATGAGCCTTTTTTGATTCCGTCCGCAATGGTATTACTCATAGCCATTTCAAACTCACTCTTTGTCTGTTGGCAGTAGTTCCAAATAATCTGAGTGAGATTCAATCCGTTCTTTGTTTTCAAGCGATTTGAAATAAACGTGGCTGCGGCGGTATCTCGTGCGACCCTTATAGCTTTATCAGTAAGCACGGAATAACCGCCTATAACCATTTCATCGTGGTTATACGCCAACGCTACGCCATCGGTGATGCCGCTTTTATAACAAAGGAGGCTATTCTGATAGTAATCATTAAAGATGTCGTTCAAACGAGCCTTTAACTGCGGAAAGTTATCAAAGTTAAAAAGCGCATCATCTTCGAGCACATCTTCTCCATAGCCAAGAGAGGTAAGCTTCTTGACATAATCGCTGTATAATCTGCCCAACCGCTTGTTATAAACGGCGAACAGATTATTCAGTTGTTCTTTCTGCTGTTTTGATGTGAGCTTCTTTGACATAGTTATTCTTCTTCCTCTTCTTCATTGGAAACTGACTGACTTCCACTTGCGGCACTACCAAGTCCCGAAAGGGCTGCTTGCTGCGCCAACGCTTCTTCTTGTTCACTCTTCATTTCTTCCTCAACCTTATCAGGGTCATCATTGAGAGGATTCAATTCGATTGCACGGCGATTAGAGGTAGATTTCGCACCACCATTGGATGAAGTGATAAGTTGCAACATTTCAACATCATTCTTTGGCAGATATGGCTTGAAGACTGGCTCAAAGTCAATCTGCTCAGCAACACTCTGGTCGATACCCTTTACGTAAACTCCCGTATTGCAGATGCCGTTAGCTACGATATTCGAGCGGCGAGTGAACATTTCACCAAACATTTCTGTCTTTAAATCCGCTTTCATATAAGGAGCGGTAAACATCAAACGGATAGCCGCACCCGAGGTGTTGCTGCCCAAAGTCTTCATATTCTCAAAGCTAATATCAGCTGTTGAGGTAAATGAATAGATGATATTGAAGAGATAAGCAATTTCACCCTTCACACTCTCAGGTGATTTATCCCAAGAAAGGACGTTCATGCTTGCATCACTGCCACCTTGGAAGACTGCGCCTTGCTCGCCCTTCTCAGCGAAGCCCTCCAAACGACCTTTGATAAAGTACTTAGGCGTGCCGAAATAATCATTCGTATCACCCCAATTAGAGATACAGGTCTCAACTCTATCAATAGCCCATTGAACATCTTCCCACTCAGCTTGGTCTTGTCTATAGTAAACGACAGGAACTTTTGTGAAGCCATGAGGTAGGGCAGAGATAAGCTTCCATCCTGCGCCATCAATATTAGTGTACTGGTAGCACAATCTATCTGTATATACATCAAAATGTAGCTCAGATTTTCCAAGCTCATCATATACATAGTACTCACGGGCGAAGCCGTCCATGATATGGAAATCGTTGAAATGAGGGTAGAGCTTATCACCATTTGAAGGTGAAAGCAACTGAACTCGGATTTCACCTCGGAGCTTTCCTTCTGCGTCTGTTGGCATATACCACAACTCAGCGCACTCACATTCCTTGAAGAGGGTACGGGCAAGTCGCTTATCGAAGTACTTCATCTTGTTGTCGTGATAGCAATGCATGATGCCGTCATATAGCTTCTGCTGCTTATCGTTCATCTTCTTTATATCAACACCATGTGCCGTAGCTTTATAGGTAACGGCATTCATAAGCAAGAAACCCACAGTAAGATTTACGATTGATTTCTGAGCAGGGATAGCGATTCTTACTGGCTCAACTTTCTTATCCTTATAAATCGGTTTCTGTGTGATAGGGTCATACTGACCCGTAGGTACTTTGATTCGCTTCTTAGGACGGAAATCCTCATCAAAGATTTTATGCTTTGACGGATTCCATTGTTCTTCAAGCGCACTCAGTGGTGTCTTAAAGCCTTTTTTCCTTGCTGTCAATACCAAGCGGACTGTGTTCGCATCTTGTATTGCTACTATCTGTTCTATTGCTCTCATATATGAATATTTTTTGTTATAACAAGGCAAAGTTAGCAATAATATAACTTATATAGGTATAAAGAAGAAACCCTGTGTAAACAAAAGAAAAACGCCTATTTCGACAGTCTTCCAATGTGCCAATGATTGCACTCACTACAAAGATATACGGAGTAACCAAGCAGCCGCTTCTTCTTTATGTATCTTGCGGCTACCTTCTCATTATCAAAGGATAATTTGGCTACTCCTCTGCTATTATAGTGGGAGCGTTTACGATGATGCTCCCTTGGTTGTTTATCATATATTCGTTTCATAAGCATTTCGATTTTAACCCATCAGACCGAGAATGTCGGCGGCTTGCATTCCGCTACCATAATCACCCAATACCTTTTCAAGGATAACATAACGGGTTGCATCAATACAATTATGTACGAGGATTCCATTAGCAAAGAACTCGTGCATATCCTCTACTTCAATATCGTAAGTAGGCTGTTCATACTCCTTTAGAGTGCTTATACTTTTCGCTACAAACTCTACCACAAAATCGTTTTTTGCTATATTTGTTTGCAATGAAGGTCTTACCGCAGTACTCGCATATTCTTTCTTCATTATCAAATCCTTTGTCTCTTCGCCATTTGCTTTTGCATCTATTTGAACAGAATTTTGGAATACTGAATGTTGTTGTGCGGAATTTACTTCCACAACAGATGCAAGTGTATTCTTTTTCTGTTCGATTTCCGAAGACTTTAAGCCCTTGTAATCTGTGCCATTCTCTTCCTTCTGCTGAATGATGCCATTCTTTGGCTGCTTCTGCTGCTTTGTGCATATTTTTGCGAGCCTTTGCAAGATATGTTTCATCTTGTATATGCTCTTGTGCATGAAGCCGTAGATGCTTTCTTCCCTCAACCAATTCAAGGTTCTCAATGCTATTATTTTGAGGGTTTTCATCTTTATGATGGACATGAAATCCCTCTGGGATAGCTCCATTGTAGAACTCCCATACGTCTCGGTGCAATCTATGTGTACCGCGTGAGAAATATCTTTCTCCATTATAAAGGTGATATTCCTTTCCATTAAAGACTTGGACAGGTAAATCGTGTCGCTTGTCGTAAGTTTCTGTAACTCTTTCCATCCTTTTTTCGTTTTAAATTTGTGTTCAGGCGTTGCCTGTATTTCGATGGCAAAATTACCGAAATCAAATCTAACGACACGTACCAAACGGCATCCTTGTGTAAACAAATGAGTAACCTTGCGATAACCTTTAGAGGTCATCACTTTATCACCAATCTGAATGCTATCTATGCGCTTCAAACCTTCCTCTGTAAGTATCAATGTATCACCCGTAAAGCAATGGTTCCACATATCAATCGGTTCGTTGAGCCATTTTCCTTCTTTATCTTGTCGCCAGGTATAGTTATTGAACTCCTTGCGAAGATTGAGAGAATTAGATGTAACGTGTATCTTATATTGTTGCATCTTCATTATACCTGCATTGATACTGCCAGCAAACTTCTTTACTGGTTTTATATCAAGCCCTGCGTTGTATATTTCATCCACAAGGCGAGGGTCAGCACTCTCTGAAATAATCTCTGGTCTGCCTTCAATATCTTTAAGGGTAGTAATTATCTCATCTGTAAGCATGTGTGTCTTATAACATACCTCATTCAGATATATGTTATTACCATAAAGCATTACCTCTACAATCGCTGTGCTATCATTGGCGTAACCGAAGTCCATACCGATATATCTGTATCTTTTTGCTTGTATTGGTACATAATCATCAATTACTACATTTTCAAAGACGAGACCTTCAACGATAGCACGCAACCCCAGTCCGTAGATACGCCAAAGGCTCGGATTCTTCCATTTAAGGCTCTCAATCTCAGCAATAACCTTTGGTTCGAGAAAAGGGTTATCCTTGTATGTGGATATAAACCAATAAGTGCTTTTTTCTTCGTTTACCTGATTTATCCAATGGTCTTCTGAGAAGGAAGGGTTATAATCAAGGATAGAGAACTCCGTGGTACGCATCTGTAGCTGCTGCCATTCGATGAAAGAAAGCTCATTCGCCTCATTTACGAAAAGTATCTTACGTTTAGAACCACGCACCTTCTGCTCATTATCGGTAGAGAAGAACTCAATCCAGGAGCCGTTAGGAAAGGTGTAAACGAACTCTGATTTATTCATGCACTTATCGTTCCACCAACCAAAGTTGAGCATAATATCCTTGAAGTCACGATAGACCGTTCGCTTGATGGAAGGCATACCAGCACGAATGATGGAAACAGTCGTTCCAGCATAGTTGAAGCAAAGCATACAAAGGAACTGCACAACAGAGTAGGTTTTGGCAGAACGTGAGCTTCCTTGAAGAGAGCAAGTTGTGAACCCTGCTTCCTTCGCTGCTTTCACCCTCATGTAGTTCTTCGCTAAATATACGTGCGGCATATCTCTATTATCCTTTCTTTGCTTCTTTTGTTATTCTGCTGTCCTATCTGGCTCAGCATCCTTCTTTTCCTTCTCCTTCTGAATCTCAGCGAGAATCTTCTGATATTCTTCATTATTGGTAACAACGTGTACTTGCAATGGGTCTTGCTTAATCTGCTGACCTTTGCTTGTAAGGTCGATGTGCTGAATCTTTCCGTAGGCTCTATCAATAACCCTTTCGAGTACATCAAGTCCTTTCTTGTCAAGTATTCCCTTGGCAATGATACGTTGCATCATTGGGCGTGACTTATCAGCCAACACCGCCTTCAGTTCGTCTTCGGGCAGCGTAGCAATATACAGAAAAGACTCTGCGATAATCTGAGAGGAAGGCACTTCATAGCCCTTCTCCTTCATTTCCTCGATGAACAATGACATCGTCTTTGGCTTTGGTGGTCTGCCCTTCGGGTTGCCAACTCCACCTTTTTTAAACTTACCTTTTTCAAGGTTTGCAAGCTGCTTCTTTCGCTTGCTTTCGTCTCTTGATAATGGCATATTAATAGCTTTTATTCCTAATTTATTCCCAACAATAGCTTTTATTTAAGAAAAGCACCTTTATTTTCTTCCTCTTCTGTTGCCATGTCTCGGCACATTTTCAGTACATCGAAATACTCTCCGAGATTATTATTATAGAGCAACTTTGCTATCTGCTGTACAAAAGTAGGCTTACGACCATCTTGCTGTAGCTTCACTACTTCGCAAGCTGGCATCATTAAGAACTGCTCCATGATTTCAACCTTTTCCCTAGAGGAAAGAAGTTTCTTGGTAGGAAGCAGAAAACCTACTTCCTCCAAGATTTTAGTTTTTACTGACTTAACCTTCATACTTATCACCATTTACGAGGTTCATAAACTCAGCCCTCACTTGTGGGTCTTCCTTGAAAGCACCTTCGAGGTAAGAAGAGGTCATAATGCCCTTCTTCTTTGCGCCTCTGAACTCTTTGCAAGAATGGTGACCCTTCATTACGAGAGCAATACCAAGTGGTGGATATTCATCGCCGAGTGCTTCTTTCAGCATATCTACGATGTCATGTACCAATCGCTCCTGTATCTGTAAGCGAGCGGAGCAGTAATCAACCACACGACCAATCTTAGAGATACCGATAATCTTGCCCTTTGGGTTCGGAATATATGCGAACCAATACTTGCCCCAAAACCAAACACAATGATGTTCGCAGTTGGAATGGAAATCACCTTGGTCGATAACCATGTTATCACAGGCAGTACCATCCTTGCCGTTATCAAAGGTGGTAATCTTCGGCTTCTGTGAAGGGTCATAACCTCTGAATATTTCTTTCCACATTCTGATAATGCGGTCAGGTGTGCCCTCTAAGCCCTTGCGGTTAGGGTCTTCACCGATATACTCCAAGAGTTCTTTGATATGCTTTTCTGCTGTTTCTTTTGTAATCTTAGCCATATTATTAACCTTTCCAAAATTCTTTATAATCTTGTTTCTCCTCCTCATTTGGCTGACATGCCTCATAAGAAGTACCGCATCGCATACAATGATAGAAATCCACCACGGAATCATCATCCTCGCTGCGGTCACCTGATGAATCCCAACAAATCACCCCACCACAATAAAAGTAGATAGGGCGATACTTTGTTGGGCTTTCTTTTTTCTTCTTATTCATAGGCAAAATGATTTACTTCACATTGAGAATCTTTTGCTGCTGTAAGGAAAGCCGCCATTTAGGGTTAGCCTCTACGAAAGCAACTGTCTGTTTCAGAATCTCAGCATTCTTCTTTGTATCACCCGTATCACAAGGCTGAACATAGTAGTAATCAGCATCAATGTTGCAATCGGTAATTTTGTGCTCACCATCAAAGACAACCTTCACCTCGGTAGCTACCTTAATGATAGGCTCTGCGTCCTTGACGAATAAGCACTTAGGAGAGCAAGTAACCCAATTAACGCCACCTGGAATCTTGTGCGTTCCGTTGGTCTCCATAGCGATATAGTAGCCCCAATTTTGGAGAAGGGTAGTAAGCTCCTCATCCACTTGCAATGTAGGCTCACCGCCCGTAAATACCACAAACTTGCAATCAGGTGAGAGCGATTGAATCTTATTCAGAATATCAATAGCCCCCATTTCCTCAAACTTCTTAAAGTCAGTATCACAGAAAGGGCACTTCAAGTTGCAACCTGAGAAACGGACAAAGATAGCCGCTCTGCCTGCGTGTCTTCCCTCACCTTGGATAGAGTAGAAGATTTCATTTACCTTATACTTAGCCATTAGAGAGCCTCCTTTCCGTCAATCTTATCATCGTCATAATAAACGGCGATATTGCCTTCACTCTCCTGTACCTTTGCCTTGTAGCACTCTGGGAACTGAGCAACAATCCATTTAGCGATATTCTCAGCAGTAGGGTTGAAAGGCAAAAGCTCGTTGAGGTTGCCGTGGTCGAGGTAGCCGTGAATCTTCTGCTTGATATGTTTGAAGTCCATTACCATACCATCCTTGTTAAGCTTTTCAGCCTTGCAATAGACAGTAATAATCCAATTGTGCCCATGAAGGTTAGCACATTTGCTTTCATAAGAGAGATTCAGCTTATGACAAGCAGCAATCTCCATTCTTTTTGAAACGTAATACATAATTTTCCTTTCTTTTATTTTGTTATTTCAATTTTTATTCTTAATTTTGCGACCGAGAAGAATAAATCGGGTGGGTCAGTACACTGGCTGCTCGATTTCACGCTTATTCTTCAAAGGCAAAGAGGTGTACCTGCTTTGCTATTCTTCATCAAAGCTTATGACGATGTACATTGCCTGATAAGCCAACAACAATAACTTCTTTTAAGTTACCTCTTTCATTTCCTTTTGCATGAGTGAGATACATAGAAATTTGGTCTTTGACATACTCTTTTGTCATAGCCTTGTTATTCTGTATAAGGATTGCAACCTCTGCTCCTTGCTTTGCAGCACTTTTCAACGCATTCTCTACCTTATAAGCACTAGCCGAGTTGATTGTTTTCATATCCATCACGGAATGCTCTTTGAAGCCATCAGTCTTCTTCGCTCCCGTGATATATGAGTTTTCACTCATCAAATATACACGATAACCCTTTTTGGCAAGAACTTCTGCGGCATACATTTCCTTATTGGTATTCGGGTCAGCAATCTTATTGTGGTTGTTGTGTACCACATAATAACCGCCGCTTTTATCGAAATAGCTATCTTTATAGTTGCCCGTAGAGACGATGGCTTGAAATTCAGATTCTCTCTTAGCCATCGTCTTAGGGCTACCCGAATAGTTTCGTGTACCTCCGCTTGCCTTACTCATCCTCGTATTCGGTTGGGTCTGAAATACCTGCATCACGGAGAGCTTCCTTGCGCTCCATACAAGTGCCGCACTTACCACAATGCTTTTCACCGCCCTTATAGCAGCTCCAAGTCTCAGCGTAGTTAATGCCAAGCTCCTTGCCGTGGCGAGCAACATCAGTCTTCGTAATGTTGGTATAAGGCGCATCAATGGTGATACCCTCGTAAGTACCATTCTTCATTGCCTCTGACATAGCATCAATGAAGCCCTTGCGGCAGTCTGGGTAGATAGCGTGGTCGCCGAAATGGTTAGCAATGAGAACCTTCTTCAATCCGTTGCTCTCTGCGATTCCGCAAGCGATAGAGAGCATGATGCCGTTACGGAAAGGAACTACGGTAGATTTCATATTCTCATCATCGTAGTTACCTTCGGGAATAGCTTCTGCACCTTCAAGGAGAGAAGATTTGAAGTAGTCGTGAATAAAGCCGAGTGAAATAACAATGTGCTTAATACCAAGTCGCTCACAATGCAGCTTAGCAAAAGGAATCTCCTTCTGATTGTGGTTCGAGCCATAATCAAAAGAAATAGCGAGAGCAATGTTCTCTTTCTTCTCATGCAGGAGAGTTACCGAGTCCATACCTCCTGATACAATAATCAATGAATCTTTCATAACTAATTAAAATTTAAATATTTATCTTTATAATCTTGCACGAGCGTACTTCATAAAGCGTACCCACTCGCCAAAATTATGTGCAGCAACCAACTTTGAGCGAAGTTTCTTGCCCTCAGGTGCTTTGGTTTTATCCATAGTTCCGTTCTTGGCATTGAACTTATATATAGAACCGCTCATATTACCATATAGCCAAGCTGTTGAATCCACAGAATCAAAGTGATACGTATGCAATCCTCTGATATTTGTATATCCAAGGGCGTGTATCTTACAGCCATATTTATGCGCTGTCTTAACAAACCAAGGAAATAACTTTTCATATTTATTGATAGGTATTTCTTTGGTTACGATGCCACCGATAGCGACATAAGGGTAATTCTTGCACATTTCAATAAAATACTCTTTTCCTCGTGACTTATGCCAAACGGGGATAGGTTTGCGTCCACTTAACCTTTCGAGCTTTTCACGAAGCCTTTCAACCTCTCTGATACCAACAACGGAATCAATATCAAGCTCAAAGAAGTTCTTTACGTTCCACTTCTTAATGAATGCAGCATATCCTTCTACGTATTTATCGAAATCAACTACACCTGCTCCCGACATAAATGTGAAAGCACCACTATCTAATAGGAAATTCTGAAAATTGCCTATCAATCGAGGAAACTCTTTATTATTCTGTAGATAATAGTAAGTTTCCAATATATTTAATCCTTCCCAATCGGCATCCTTGCCGTTCTTTACTGGGTGTTCGCCTGCTAAAAAAACTTCCATAGCCTTTTCATAAACATAGGGTCTGCTTAAAGTCCCTGCTAAATATAATTCCATACTAACACTTTTCCAAAACTTACTAAGATTTCCAGTAAGCCCCCCCGCAAGATAGACTTCCATATCTCTATTATTTTATTTCCACACCATCGTATTCGGAAACGGCAGATTTGATAATCTCCTTAATCTCATCTACCTTATCTTCCAATTCTTGCGGAATATGGACGGAGAGCTTAATATCTTTGGTTTTGCTTTCGGTATTTTGAGCATCTTCAAATAGCTCATCAATATTGGTATCGTTCTCATCGGTATTGAGAAAAGAACAATCAACGCCCCAATCCTGCAAAGCATCGGTTTCCCACTCACCATTGGCAAGCTCATCCCAATCCCAGTTACCAGCTTGCACGTTATCCTTGATAGCATACTCCTTGATTTTCTCAATAGGCGTATCTGCTTTAAGGATAACACAAGGGATGGTATCGAACTCGGAATGACCGTCAAGGCGAAGCTCGTTGGCGACACGAAGGCGCATGTTACCGCAGATAGTGACATAGTTACCATTATCCATAGCATAAACCATCAATGGCTTATACTCCAAGAACTCGGGGCTATCAGTAAGCGACTTTTTGAGTTTATCGTGTTCGCTCTCTTTGAGGTAGCGAGGGTTCTTGCTGATTCCCTCCAACTGTCCGTCATTGTATTCAAGCCTTGTAATATCAATATCGGCGTATTCACCAATCTTCAAAAAAAGCTTTTTATCATCAACGCTCGGACTCTGAGATATTTTCTTTTCTTTTGCCATAATTTTACTGTTTAATAATTATTATTTGCAAAGTTACGGAGATTATTCGGGTTTTAATAGAAAATAATAGATTGTGTGTAAACAAATAAAAAAGCTACCCATATAATGAGTAGCCTTTGGAGTTATTATTTAATTCAATAAAGTGTCAATCCCATTGCTTGCGATTAATTATTGCCTTTTCCATATTTTTGTTCCAATTCATCGAATGCTTCATTCAATGAATCAGCGTAGAAAAACGTAGGGTTCTTGGCAGTATATAAATCCCCTATCTTGATATTCTTTATTGCCTTGTGATTCATTACAACGCAAGCTTCAAATCTAACAATATCAGAATTGAAATCAAGATTCAGGGCAACCCATGTGCCGTTTTTAAGTTCTATCATCAAGTTCTGAACAAATACATAAGTATAGTTCTTCTTATCTAACTTTGCCAAAAACTCCTTATACTGCTTATTAACAGCCTCGTTAGCAAACTCATTCATATTAAACTTTTTCATTGTCGTATCTCCTATTTTTAAATTGTTAAACTTCTTGTTTCTTATTTACATTCGCAAAATTAATAAAAATATCTCAAACCACCAACAATTTTCGGGAATAATATTAATATTTTAATAGAGATTAATATAAAACAATGGATTCTCATGATTATATTAAGACATTTTCATACTTCTCGTAGATTCTTATACCTATTATATATTATATATAAGAAAAGCAGCTACCTATCACAGGCGGCTGCTTATAGACTAAAAACTAACTATTATTTTCATTTAACCAAATCTTAACCAACACATATAGTTATGACACCTCAGAACCTATATTCCACAATTTCTGTTTTGCTGATGCAAAGATACAAAAGAAAGCGAGATACAGCAAATAAATGCCATATCTCGCATAAACAATCTTACTTTTCCTCAATCTGTTTAGAGACGTTATCTTCTCGGAAGTCCTCAATCTGCTTGGAGAAAGGGGTGAGCTTATCAAGCTGCGCATTAACAGAGAACTCTTCACCGATAAAGGCAACACCTTCGTGAATCTTCTGCAAGGCGGCAAGCTGCTTCTTGGTAGTGACAACGGGGTTGATGTAGATGCAACCTCTATGGGTCTGGGCGAACCGCCGACACTCAGCACCGCCGCCGTAGATAACAAATAGCGGCTCTTTGCCCTCTGCCCAATCGCTTGCGATGGAATACTCAAAGGCGAGGTTATTCAGTCTATCCGAATATCCACGGGTAGCGAAGGCACGCCATCCACGAGGTACGCCAATCATATTAAGGCGATAGAACTTCTGCGCCACGTTGAGGTCAACGAAGATGCCGATACCCTTACCTTGCATACAGCGTGCAATCCAACGTTTCTTGTAGATAGCCTGCAAGCCGAAAGATACGGGCATCTCATTATATAAGGAGAAGTTCGGCTCAACGATAACGGCAGGGTGATGCTGCAATATCTTCTCAGGATGCTCGTAGATAGCCGAGAAGCGGTAATCATCGGTATAGAAGTGCAAAGAGCCTTCGCCATTGAGGTTGAAGGTTATCTTCTGTTCGCCGAAGCAAAGGAAGGGTGACTGACACTCCTTGGCTTGCATATCCATATCGAGTGTCGGAATCTCTAAGTCATTGTCCGTTGGGAAGAGCTGGTCGGGCAGAGTAAGCTCATAATCTGTTCTTTTCATTCTTTGTTGCTTTTTAAGAGTTCAACGATTTGGTTATATATGGATAAGGTGTACTTATCCTTTGACTGAACGTATTGCATATACTTTCGTGCTTGGTTGATGACGTTTGCTCTGGTGCGGCAGAGTAGGCGAGCCGAGCGGTCGGGGTGAATGCAATAATCACGGCTTATGAGGCAGTATAGTCCTCTAAGGGTGTTGAGTTTGACGGTCTTCACCGTAGAGCAGAGTTCCATGAAGGTAACCTTGCCTACCTCACATACCGCTTGCATGATGCGGTCGGAGATTTCGTACTGCTGATACTGATTGTATATCATACGCTATTACTTATTATTTGGTTACTAATAGAAAATATGGTGCAAAGTTATAAAAATCTATTAAAAAGCGAATAGAAACTATTAATTATTTTAAATTTATTAATAGAAAAGTTGGTTATTTGACAGATTTTTATTAATTTTGCGGTGTGTTTCAGAAAGAACACTATCACCTAGCGAGCTTATGGGGAGCTTTCTAACGTGTAAGAGTTTGGATTTACGTGAGCCGCAAGGCTACTAAATACAGAGCAGCAGAGAATCCCCATTTCTTTGCTGCTCTTGACTTTTTAAAGCATCTGTAAAATGGAGATACGCAGAAAGATATTGAACGATATGTATTGCAATCCCGAACTGAGGAAGGCAATCGCATTTTCCCTTTTCATCAAGACAAGGGTCAAGTCTTCTGCCGTGCAAAGATGGAGCATCAATAAGCTTCACGAAATCACGGGAGTAAGTGCCTGTGCTGTGCGTAAGCGTATTGATACATTGAAGGCTCTGGGCTTGGTTGAGTTCACGGGCAAGAATAATCGTTGCCTTGTCTTCAAGTCTCTAAAAAGTCATACCTCTCACAGGAACGTCCTCGTTCCTAATATCGAGTTTATTTCAAGGAATGATTCTAAAAAGAATGCCTATGCACAGAATGTAAAGTTCATAGAAGATACCTTATCTGCTATGCTTATCATTGATGTACAGAATCGAAAGAACTACGCCAAGCAAATGATTCAGCAGACTAAGTACCCTAAAGGCTTGAAAGAGTTGAAGGCGGCTAAGAAGGCTTGTAATCGTTTTGGCTACGGCGATAAGTTCAGAGAGAATGGTATATCATATAAGTATATAGCTGAGAAATTAAGCGTGAGCGTACAGAAAGCCTTTGATTTAGTAAAGTTTGCGGTCAAAAACGAGATTTTATGCAAATATAGAAACATAGAAAAGCGTTTTTTATCCTCTATTGACTACATAAAGGATATGATACTCAATAACTATACTTATATCAAGGGAGGGGTTATCTGTAGGGTGTATGCTAATATTTATGAGGTTAAGGCTGGCTCGCCTTCGGCTCGCTTCGCTGGTATGGTATATAATTAGATTATAAAAAACTAAGATTTTGTTTAACGTTTAAAATAATAGGAGATACAGAAAATGATGTCAGAAAAACAATACGAGGTAGCTCGTAAGGGTGTTATTGTTCAACTTAGAACTGCTCAGAAGCTTCATTGCAAGCACATGGAGCAGAAGTATAAAGAGGCTTTAGAGAAGCTTCAAAAGAGATTCTTGAAGCCTGATGCCGTGGGCTGCTTCGATTGGGGTGCAAAGGTATCAAGCAGTTATTATCATCTTTAAAAGGTTAAGGTTATGGTAAAGAAAGAATATTCTGTTGTCGACTTTATTCAATATCTAAAAGATAAGCCATATATTAAGCTTTATAAAGCTGCTCGTTTAGCTGATATTAAGTTAAGAAGAGAAATGAGAATATTGCGAGGTTCCCTGTTTTATTTAGATAGAGAATAAATGTATAACATATCAAAAATAGTTATGGAAGATTTACCTATAGGCTCAGAAATCACCTTAAAGGTGGTTGAAAGTAATAGTTGTGATGGTTGCTTTTTCGTTGAGTTAGCTACAGATATTTTTGAAAATGTTTGCAAGCGTATCAAGTGTACGGCTAACGAGCGAAAAGACGGAAAGAATGTTCAATTCAAAAGAGTAAAGTGATATGGAAGAAAAGATTAATATAGCGAAAATATTAAAGAATAAGCCGCAAGGAACTAAGTTGTATGACTTGTTATTTAATATAGATGTAGAGTTAGAAACAATCAGCACTACAGAATCAGAAGTTTGGTGTATAAATGAGACTGATGATAATATGGCTAACCATCGTGGTTATTCCAAATTTGGTACATTAAGAGGATGTCCTAATGGTTTACAGATTCTCCTTCCCTCAAAGAAATGCGTGACTGGCGCAAGTTCGCATGGAAGAAGGGCGATGTACTGGTTAGCAATGATAGCGACAGCCATATAATCTTTAAGGGTTTCTCAAAAAATGATTATACAACATTTGAAGGTAAATACTGGATTAGTGTAAGTAAAAAGAGATATGTATCTTGTTTGAATATGCAGAATGTACAGGACTATCATATTGAAGATAACAAAGATGCTGCTCAGGTTTACATCAACACCATTGAGGAACGTTTGGGTGGCAAACTCAATCGCAAGACTCTTAAAATTAAGAAGGTTCAGCAAAAGTTCAAGAATGGAGATATAGTTACCATTATGCCTCGCATTGGAGATAAGCTTATCTATCTCTTCAAAGCAGAAGATGACGAGAAATATTATGGTCATGCTTTCCTTGATGGAGACATAGCTATTGTTAATGATGATAGTTATTGCCAAAAAGACTTCTGTACAGCTCGCCCATCTACAGAGAAAGAGAAGCAACAGTTCCTTGAAGCTCTTGCCAAGAAACATATATATTGGGATTGCGAGCATAAAAAGATTCTAGACATGAGCATAAAGGTCGAGCTGAAACCATTTGATAAGGTATTGGTTAGAGATAGTGAATCAGATAAGTGGCGTGCAAATTTGTTTGGTTATATAGACAAAGATGGATATTATCATTGCGTTTATGCTAATTGGGCATATTGCATTCCTTACATCGGCAATGAATCATTGTTAGGTACAACTAAAGACGTGGAGGGCTGATTATGGGTAATGAAGATTTAGCATACCTTGGTATAATAAGCCGCACTTCAAGTGTGGTGATATACAAGATGGTAAGACGCAAAGAAGAATGCGCAGAAAGAATCAACTTAGAAAAAGAAAGGGTAGATTATGATAGACGATAAGAAAATAGAAGCTGTAAAGGAAGAAATCTATGAAGATAAATTTCTGTTAAATGGCGAAGATGTAGTCTTCGATAATGATGCTAAAGAGGAAATGTTCTGCAAAGAGGACATCAAAGAAGCCATTGGACTAGGTGCTAAGTGGGCTATCAATGAGCTTCTAAAGGATTTATGGCATCCAAATACAGAAGAACCAGATAAGAGTAAGAGCGATATTATTACCCTTGGTTTTGATAACGATGCTTATCTACAGTTTAAAGAATCCATTCTTTGGAATGAGGAATCTTGGAGACATTCGATTAGCAGATGCCAAATCATCAAGTGGGCTTATTTATCTGATATACTACCAAAGCAGGAAGGAGGTGAAGAATGATAGACATAAAGAAGAAAGTTCAAGCTGCAAGAGATTATGCAAGCAAAAGCTATCGTGTAATCAGAAAGATTAGCAAAAACGGCTTTATGGTTCAAAGAGATAAAAATGCCGATAAGCATTTCTTGGATGGCATTAATTGGGCAGAGAAAGAGATATTCAAAGATTTGCTTCACCCTGCTAGCGAAGTTCCTAGAAATGATAATGGTAAGATTCTTGCATTGTCAAAAGAAATCGGTCATAGAAAGCTCTATGATATGAACGCTATGCTCGATGAAACCGATTGCTACACATATCAAGATATGTGGGAGAACGAAGTAAATAAATATTGTTTGTCTGATTGGATATACGTAGATGGATTGTTTGACTTAATTATCAAAGGAGGTGAGTAATGAAAGAGCTTAAAGATTTGGTTGTTGGTGATGATGTACTAATTATAGGTAGGTCTTACAGACGTATCGCCAAAATTGATAAAGTGACAAAGACTCAAATTGTTGTTGATAACGCTAGATTTAGAAGAGATTCGGGCTGGCAATGCGGTAGAGATAGATGGAATGTTAGAAGTATATCTGTTCCTACAGAAAAGGAAATATCAGATGTTAAAGAAGAGAATCTTCGTAAGACTCTCATCTACGCTATCAGTTCTTTTGATTTCAAACGCTTATCAACAGATGAGTTAAAACAAGTGTACAATATTGTAAAAGGCAAAGAAAATGAAAAAGAATAAACACTCATTAAAGATAAGTCGTAGCTGCTTTGGCGATACTACTCTTGATGGATATCCAATAGCTACATATTCTAATGATGAATTGAAGATTCTAAAGAACCTGTTAACAAAGGTTCTGTGTGAAGTAAATGAATATATAAAAGAATAGATATATGAAAGAGCTTAAAATTGGCGAAATAGTAACAATAGAATGTGTAAGAACAACCCTAAGCAAACCATTCATTTGTCGTAAGTGTTTCTTCTATCACATGTTGCCACATTGCTGTAAATATTGTAGAGCGACTATCCGTAAAGACAAAAGAAATGTATTCTTTAAAGAAGTTAATAAGTACTAATGAGTAGAAATTTAATGAGAATGGCATTGATAATGGCTGCTACGGCAGCTTATGCACAAGATGATATTTTCGGGTACTCAAGCCCTAGACTTGACGCACCAAGCGGCAATATTCCTTCTGACAAGCAGAAGTGTCAGCCAAAGACGCAGCATGAGTTCACCGTCAGAGGAGTTAAGATTATGGCAACTTCCAAGAAGGATGCTATCAAGAAGTATAATCATCGTAAAAAGTAAAGCGTATGAAAAAAATATTTTTAGTTATACTACCAGCATTGCTATTTGTAGCTTGCAAAAGTGAGTCGGTTAAAACCGAGACAAGAATGTATGAACTTACTTTCGTTGATGGTAAAACGGAAATTTATACCATTAAGAATGTGGATGTTAATGCTCATGCATGTATTGGGCATTCTGGCGGTACTTATCATTTTTACCTGCCATCAGCAGGATATATTGACGCAGTTATCAGATTTAAAAGAGTGAAGTAAAGCGTATGACACAGGAATATATAGTTAATGATATTGTTATGTATGACAACAAAGTAATGGTTGTCAAAGAGCCAAGAGACGGAAATCACTTTGACTTGTATTGTCCTAAAGAAAGACTGGTGTACTGTCTTGTTGATATTGATGAGATAAAGCCAGTAAGTCTTACTCCAGAGATTCTAGAGAAGAACGAGTGGAAACGAAATGGTGGACAATATTCTTTTACCTTTAAACCTTATGTTGGAGATAAGGTAGAATACATAGGCTTCTTTATTGAAATGTTTAAGGATGTGCATGATATGCTAAAATACAGATATTTTCAGATAACTCACGAGAATAAAGTTATCTATGGTTGCTTTTATGTGCATGAAATCCAGCACCTTCTCTTCGGTCTTGGAATTAATCTCGAAATGGAGGTGTAGGTATGTTGGTAGTATTATCAATAATATTCATAGTTATAGGAATAGTATTTATGTATGTAGGCATAAGAATTTGCAGAAATTTATGGTATGCTCATATCGGACTGCTTATTTTCGTGATAGGCTTATGCTTTACTTGTATGGCTATAAAACAATTAATGGAGTTATAAGTATGTATATATCATCAAGAAAAATAGGTTGGTTCTTCCCCTTGCCAACAATAGTAAGAAATCCAAATCCAGATTGGGGAATAGCTTTCCTTTGGAGAGTTTACTGGTTTTGTAACGATTAAAGCCTTCGGGCATAAATTTTAATGATATGACAAAAGAAGAATTAAAAGCAAAGGTTGCCAAGCAACAAAGTATTATCAATGATGCTAACAATCAGATTTGTTCTGATGTGAAGGAGTACATAGAAAGCCTTCCATACAAGGTCGGAGACAAAGTAAGCTGCTTCATATGTGATGTTTGTTGGATTGCAAGCATTGTTCCAAAACGAGGTTGTAAAGGCTATACTGGCGAGATTGATGTAAGAATCAACCCTGCTAATAAAGATGGTACTCGCTCCAATAGAGAGTCCATACTATGGGGTATGGAAATTGATAGTATCAAGAAGATTGATTAACCATCCTGCAAAGGATATAAATAGATAGTAATATGGCAAAAAGAAAGTTTTTAGTAACAATCAGCACAGAGGCTGATAAGTTTAATGAATCAGAGTTCTCGGTAGAAGAAGCTATTGAGAATGCTATTGAGAATAAGGTTCAAGATAATTATGAATCACCTCTTTATGATTGTGGCTTTTCCGTAAAGGAAGTAACAGAGTAATTAACCACCCTCTCCTTGGTGAAGTTAAGATAATAATGAAAAAAGCCGTGCTCGAATTAGATTGGTTGGCATTAGGTGTAGCCGTAAAATATCAATTACCGCTTGACAATTCACCTCAGAGCACTCTTATGTGGAAAAGGCATCAAGCATTTAGTACACATTGAAGAACGTTAATGAGTGAAAGGCTCATAAAGACTCCAATCCATTATTATTTTGACAACAACCTGGAGAGGGTAAAAAGAAGAGAATATGAGATTAAGTGAATTTAAAGCAGGTGCTATCTTAGTTGATGGTGATGGCAAAGTGTTTATCCATGATGGTTTTGTTAACGCTGATGGATATGGTGTGATTATCGGTGAAGATTCTGACGGAATGATTCAGAAGTCAAATGGTATTGGTAACTGGATGAAGGAAGGTTGCTGAAGAGAAGCAACTTCACAAGAAGTCAGTGAGTTTTTCGCTAAGGTTCGCAAAACACAGAAGATTATCAATTACTAAGGATTGTAAAAAGAAGAGAATATGAAGAAAAGAAAGATAAGCAAGTGGCGCATTAAGCGTGGAGTAAACTTCCATGATGAAATGCGTAAAGGTAAGTATGGGTGGAATGAAGCTGCCCATCTAGGTTGGTTTTAATTAATGAGAATATGGCAGAGATTATTTACTTTGGAACAAATGGTTGCTCAGGGCATTACCCTATTGGCATTGATAAAACGCTGAGTAATGAAGAATATAAGATGTGGAAAGAATGTGATAATGGCGTTTGGATAGAAAATATTAAAAAGAATCCTGGACGACACCTTATCCTACACCACGGCGAGGTTTATACAAACTACGGTATTCCATTCTCTGTAGATGATGAAAGAAATTATAGTCATACCGAACTATTTTGGAAAGGCATTCATACAGAAGAAGAAATTGTCAACTTGATAAAGAATGATTCATTTTTATCAAAGCAGTTTAATATAAAATAATATAGTTATGGCAAAAATGAATGTAACAGAAAAGGATTTTGAAGCTTTCTTTCAAGCAACTGAATCCCTTATGGCTATGTCTGGTACTTTAGATGAAGGCTTTGATGAAGAGGCTTATGCTATAAACAGACAGTTCAAAAATTTCGAGCGAAGATACTTAAAGGCAAAGGAAAATAAGCAATGAGTAAAATTAAGAAATTATTAAGTCAAGCATTCAGTCAGCTTGATGAATACAATAAAGGTGGTGCTACTCAGCATATCCTTCTTTGGAAGGCAATGGGTAATATTGAGGATGCACTTAAATAGTTGGAGGATTGAGTATGACAGAACCTTACGAAGGCTATACGTGTTGGAGACTTAGAAATGGACAGTCTTGTGACTATTGCCCTGAGTACTCTGATTGCCAAGCAAATAATGATGATAATTAATAAGTAAAGTAATATGGACAGAAATCAAGCTAAAGAATTTTATCCTATTCTGCAAGCTTATGCTGAAGGAAAGGTAATTGAGTGTAGAACAAAACCAAGTGCCATAGAAGGTACAGATGTTCCGAATGATTGGACGGAAATGAAAGAGATTACATATTGGAGCAATATTGAATATCGTATCAAGCCAGATAGTAAGACGGAAGCAAAGTACCGCCCTTTTAAGGACGCAGAAGAGTGTTGGACTGAAATGCTCAAACATCAGCCATTTGGGTGGGTGAAAAACAAGGGGTCGCAAGCCCTTTTTGTGTGCAAGGCTATCGGAAAACTTATTGCGATAGGATTTGAAGATACTCCTTACACATATAAACACCCATTCGATACATATACCTTTGCCGACGGACTTCCGTTTGGCGTAAAAATTGAGGAGAAATAGCTATGGCAGCATGGTTAGCAGTTGATAAAGATGGTACAGAATGTATCTATGCAGACAAGAAGCCTCTTCGAGGTAAAGACAAGTGGGGTCCAGATTCATGGGACTATCTCTCTGATGAAGCTTTCTATGATTTCGTTGAACTCCCCAAAGGCAGCATTAAGAAACTCATCGGAAGAGATTTATCTTTTTCCGATGAGCCAGTCGAACTTAAAGAAGAATAGTTATGGCAACATATAGAATAGTAGATATGTATCGTAAAAGCAAGGCTATTAAAGGCATACATTACGATTCTCAGGATAATCCAATACTTGCTTATCGTGTAGATAAGAGACATTCATTGTTATTTGGACTTATCCATTATTGGGATTATGGTGCATATAACCTTTGCCCAGAGTATTTGTTTTCTTCGATTGATAAAGCTGAAGAAGCTATATTGAAGGTAGATAAAAGTAAAATAATAACAATTTTATATAAATAGCTTATGAAAGTAGAAAATATAAAGTTCAAGGCTAAACGTCTTGATGGTAAAGGATGGGCAATCGGAGATTTGCTGCATTCCTACGAGAATGGTGCTATCATAGTTCCAATAGAAGGTGGCGGTGCTTTTTCTGTTGATTCAGATACAATCTGCCAGTTCACAGGACTGACTGACTGCAAAGGCAATGAAATTTGGGAGCACGACCTAATACATTTCGTAGGGTATAAGCCTACAGCCGAAGTGTTTTGGTCAGAAGAGGACTATGCTTTTATGGCAGCCAGCGAGAATGAATCTCTTTATTTGCTTCCAGATGTTCTGCAAATTGGTAAGATAGAAAGAGTTGGCAACAAATTCGATAAAAAGAAATAGCGTATGAAGGTTAGATTAGCAAAGAAGATAATGAAGTACAAGTCTATAGTTGATGAATACAATAATGGCGATGGCTCAGTGTGCGATGGTATGAAAGAATCATATTGGTTAAAGCGAATGTTCGACCATATCAATGGAGTGTATGATGAAACATTTGACCCACCAGCTCATATCCCTTTCAAAGACCACCGCATCACCAAGGCGATAAGTTTAATAAAAAAATAAGTAGCGTATAAGCATTAAAAAGAAAGAAGAAATGAAGAAGGAAACGTTTGATTTCTCAGAGGCTTTAAAGCGTATGAGAAAAGGAAAGCTCGTAAAGCGAGAAAATGGGCTTTATCCGTTTGGTATTGACGAGGAAGGAATATTCTATCATTATGGGCATCATATATTCAAGGAAGAAAGAATGCTCTCTGAGGATATACTTGCAATAGACTGGGAGGAGGTGTAAGGATGTACGGTATGTTTAGAAATAACAAGGAAGTAGCGCATGGAGGAATATATAAAATGAAGATTGATGCTTACAATAGCTACTATCAACAAATGAGATTATTAGGCAATGTAAATGAAATTCTTTCTTTTGATGAATGGGAAAAGAAACATTGTAAATGGTTAAAGTAATAGTGTATGGACAGACAGATAAAGATAATGGATAAGTATTTATCGGTGCGAAGAAAAAGGGTTTTGACCCTCACCGTTAGCAAGCAATGGTTCGATATGATTGCGGCTGGCGAGAAAACAGAAGAATATCGTGAGATTAAGGGCTATTGGGTAAGACGCATCTTCGATATTTCTAATATGAATGTGGATGCAGATACCTACGCATGGGCTTTGCAAGAAAACATAATTATCAGCCGAGAATCTTTTTTTGAATACCATAGCAAAGGGTTCACACACGTCCTCTTTATCAACGGCTACCGCGAGGATAGCCTACGTATCGAAAAGAAGATTGAGAGTATCACCATCGGCAAGCCTAAGAAAGGCTTATGCCCCGACAAGTGGCTTGATACCGAGTTTTTTATTATTAAATTTAAGTAGCGCATGAAACAGAAAAAAGTTGAATTATGTGTACCAGGGTCTCTTATTTGGAGTCAAATAGATGACTATTTAGATACAGATTTGATTGGCGGTGGAAAACGTGTACGACACAGCGGTAGAGCTATAAGAGAAATTCTCGAAAGTGGAATGATTATTTAAGTTTAAGTGATATGAAAATAAAGAATTTACCAAAGAAGATTTACCTCAACATCTGTAGCAACGAAGATGAGGTAGATTATAATGAGCTTAACGGAGTAACATTCAGTACAGAAAAGGTTGGTGTTACCGATTGCGATACAGAAAACGTTCCTTATGTGAATGCTGCATCATTATGGCACGACCTAAAAGAAGATAAGCCACCATTAAGAAAGTGGGTAATGTTCAGATATAGTGGAGGTGGCGTAAATCCTACGGCTCTTCACTATGGAGCAATGAGTGATGATGTATGGGTCGTCACAAGAGGAGACGGAACACAGCGTATAGAAGTTCTGTACGAGTGCTACGATAAGATTGAGTGGTTTGACTTTGATGGACTAAAATAGCGATAGCGTATGGTTAGTATTAGAAAAACTAAGAAACTGCATAAGTGTGGCGACAGAAAGGTGTTCAATAAAAGATTCAAAACTGTAGAAAAGTCTTCTGAATATCGAATGTATGAGTGGCATCATCGTACTTTTAAATATACGTCTTTTATTTTCACCATGTCAATAAAGTCAAAAAGAAAGCGACACAATAAATAGATAAGATAAGGAAGGGTAGGGCGAAAGCTCTACCCCTTCTTGTCATATAGAACATAATCAATAACTCTTCGGTTTGCTTCATCAATCAGTTGTTGGTCTTTGCGCACATATATAGAGGTTATTCTATGGCTACTCTTGTGCCCAAGGCAGTCAGCGATAACGTCCATACTGATACCAATTTCATAAGCAATAGTGGCAAAAGTATGTCTTGCCCAATACGTACTGACTTCGGGAATACCGATGCTATTGCAAATCTTAGATAGCATTTTATTGATTGATACATCGTAATAGCGATAAGAGCTCTTTCTATCGAAAACGCTTAGAAGGTGCTCTTTACCCCTATATTTTTCGATAATTTCGAGAGCTTCGGGTTCTACCTTAATATTATATAATGTGCCCGTCTTTGCTCGTCTATAAGTTATTCTGCCATTTTCAATCTTCACTATCCTAGAGAGGTCAATTAGATTAATGCCCATGAGGTAGAAGATAAGGAAGAAAATATCCCTATGCCTAGCACGAAGCGGAGTAAGCTTCGCATCATGCAGCTTTCTTAGTTCCTCAACCGTCAATGAGCGTTTCTTGGTCTCTTCCATTTTGATTGAATACATATTGAATACGTATTCCTTCAATAGACCTTTCTTTCTTGCGAAGTTTAGAACCGCCCGAATACCCCTTAACCTTACAGCAATGGTATTCTTTGTATTCTTATCCTTTTTCAAGGATTCAACAAATCCATCAAGCCATTCAATATCTATATCCTCCAACCTTAAAGATTCATAGTCGCAATAGTTGCTGATTTTGCTTGCAGTCGTTGTATAGACCAACTTTGTGCCTTCATTATCCTTAGTCGCAAGGAAAGCATCCATCTGAGTTTTGAAAAGATGATTCTTATATTCTTGCTCATCCTCATCATTGGATAGATAGAGCGAAAGCTTCTTGTTTGAGAAGTAGCGCAGTTTGCCTTCTTCTTGCAACTGCACTATCTTATCATTGAGAAGGGAAAGCCTTTTCATCAGCTTCATATTGATTACTCGCTGCTCGGGCAATCCCTTCACCTTTTCATTTTTCGCATCCCATTCATCTTCTTTCAGCTCATAGCCTGTCGGAATATAAATGGCACTATCTTTTCTTGCGACCTTGAATTTGAGTGGAAACTTACCGCTATTCAATCGCCGTCTTTTATCTAGCTTGATTGATACCTTAATCATAAGTTCGTATCTCCTTTTTTATTTGCACGGAATTTGCACGTTTTGGTGTAAAATCCGATACTTATTGTTACTTTCTGAGAATCCTTTATATTCTCTTTTAGTGCAAAATTACTTATTTTTTGCCGTTTTATGTACTATTTTTCGAGTTTTTTAATCAATTAACATGAATTATGCACATATTCTAACAATATGCAGTGTGCTCTTTATTTCATATTGATATTCAAGCGTTTACGATTCTCGTGTTGATTGGTTTGCACGGAATTTGCACGTTTTACGTTTTTTAACGCTACTTTATGGTAATACAACAGCGCACTCTGTACCATCCTCTGATGTCTGAAACATCAACGGAAAAGTCTGCAAAATTAGGGTTCACCGAGCGGCAGATAATCTTTGTATCATCACCCTTTGCTTGGAATACATTCTTAACGATAGCACCATTAACGGTGTCGAGAACATAAGTGTTGCCCCATTCAATGAAAGCCTTCTCGTTAATCTTCTGCACAAGAACCTTACTTCCGCTTGGGTACTCTGGCGACATGCTATCGCCCGTGACGGTGATTGCCATCGAAATATTCTCTATAGGAGAAATCATCATTTCACAATCATGCTTCTGTATCTGATACTCGAAATTGTTTGGTGTACCACCTTGCGCAGCAACGGGAAGAAGCGGTACTTTATAGAATTTGCCTTCCTCCTGTAGCTTATCGGTGTTAGTCATAAAACCCTCACCCGTTTCGAGCCAATCGGCATTAATGTCAGGGAATACCTCCGAAACTGCTCTCTTTGTCTTCAATGATAATCTGTCGGTATTATAGAAATGACTGATGCTTACACCAATCTTCTCCTGAAACTGAGCCATTGACATTCCCTTGTGTTCAGCTACCTTTTTTGCTCTTTCCAATAGTGTACTCATACGTTTTATATTAATTATTATTAAAATATTAATAGAAAATAATAATTTCTCGAATTTTTTTATTAATTTTGCGGTGTGATTACAAAGCACCGATATATTTCGGTTGCAAAGATAATGATTTTATATTAATTTCTATATAAATTTATAGTTAAATATGGTTATTAAATCGCAAAAAGAGAAAGAAAGCTTGGTAGTTCAATCTGTAGAGAACTACATGAAGCAAGGTCTCAAGAAGTCTGAGGCTGTGCGGCGTACAATGAGTGACTTCAAATATGCGTGTGAGGCTAGTATTTATGGTATTCTCAAACGCAATAAAGAGAAAGGAGGCAACGATGATAAACGAACCGCCTGATGTGAAGCCGAAAGGCAGATATTCTATCAAGGAGACTGCTGAAAAGCTTGGTGTTAGTGTAACGACTATCTACCGCTATATTAAAGGCGGATTCCTTAACAGAACTGTAAGACCGAATGGACAGGTAGCTATCGCAGGGTCAGAGATTACTCGATTTTGGGGTGGCGAGTATATATAATATATAATAAGGTGTAAATATGGAAAAGGAGATACAAGAAGCAATCACATTATTAGAATCCCAAGGTTACGAGGTAACCCCACCGCAATCTGTCTCTATCATTAATAATGAGTTCGAGAGTTGGTGGAAGATGTATGGTAAGTGTGTCGGTAAACAGAAATGCTTGAAGAAGTGGATGCACATGACTAAGAAGGATAGATCCGCTTGTATGGCAGCTACACCACGATATGTTGCATCAATCACTCAGAAGGTGTATCAGAAACACCCACTAACTTATCTTAATTCCCGTGCTTGGGAAGATGAAATATATTCTGAGTATGACGAAGTACAGCAACAGCAGCAGCGAACAGAGCTTAATTTCGCAAGGACAGCAGCAGTGGTCTTTAACGCCGATTAGCATTAAGGAATGGGCTGATACCTATTATCCTTTGATAAGTAAGCGCAAAAAGCCTATTCCTTCTTTGGTTTCCGCTCTTAAAGATACCAATTCTTTGGTCGATATTGATAAGAAATTCGAGGAGGGTCTTGCCTTACAATGGGTAAAGGCAGAATTGTTAGATACATTCTGGCTTCTTGGTGCTGGTAATTCGGTGAATAGTAATCAAGCTGTCTTTATGGCAAGGCGTATTAGGAATATCTATTATTATCTATCTCCAAGCGAACTTACCTACTTTTTTGAATCACTTGTAGGTGGGGGGTATGGAAAGATATATGTAGGTAACACTATCAATCCTCAGAACCTTATGGAGGCTTTACAGAAGTTCGATTCCGAAAGAGCACAGATGCTATCACAGATGGAAACCGATGCCAATAAGGAGCGAAAGAAGGATGTAAGAACTGACCTTAGTGTCGTTAATGCTATATGTAATAAATTAGGCAAGGAAATTACGAAATCACTCATAGGCTCTAAGGCTGGTCACGAATATAAACCGTTTAACGCTAATAAAAAAATACAACAATGAAAATTGAAATCAAGTCAATGACTTTACAGAACTTTAAGAAGGTTCGGGGTCAAGAAATTAACTTTAGCCACAATATGGTTATTAGTGGCGCAAATAAGGTAGGTAAGACAACTATCTATGATGCCTATCTTTGGGCAATCTTCGGCGTTATCAGCAAGAAGAATGCCACCGTGCAACCTCTTGATATTAATAATGATGTTATTCATCATCTTGAAACCTCTGTCACTGTAGTACTTAACTACAATGATGAGCGAGAGATTAAGGTTCAGCGTATCCTTACTGAGAATTGGGAGAATAAGGGTACAACAGATGAGAAGTTGCAAAGTACTACACAAGAGCGACTTATTAATGACGTTCCTCTTTCACAGAAAGATTTTAACGCCAAGCTCGAAGAACTTTGTCCGCTCAAAAGATGGCTCGTTCTGTCTAATATCAATATCTTTATGTCTTATAAGGTTGATGACAGAAGAAAAATGCTTATGTCGTTGGCTGGCAAAATCAATGAAGAAGAATTGATGAAGCCTTATCCTATGGTGTATAAGGGCGTAATTGAAGAGAAGAAAGAACTCTCCGATATGCTTACACAGCAGAAGGCAACAAAGAAGAAAGCGGAAGAGGAGTTAGATTTGATACCTGCAAAGGTTCAGGCACAAGAGGCTCTTAGAGTTGATGCCGATTTTACTACTCTCAAAGCACAGAAGGCAAAGATTGATGCTGATATTGCTGCTATAGATGCGGCATTGGAGGGAACGACTGAGAAAGACCCTGCTATGGAAGAGTACCTCAATAAGTTGCAAGCGCATAACGTAAAGGTTGCAAATGCACAGAAGGTATGGCAAGATGCTAAGATTAAGGCGATTGATGAGCTTACGAAGAAGATTTCTACGGCTTCAACGAAACTCAATGACGCTAAATCTGCATATACTACAAATATGGAGACCAATACAAAATACAAGGTTTCCTTGGCAGAGGTCACTATTAATTTCAATAACAAGATTAAAGAGTGGAATGATGCTAACGAAAAGAAATTTAACCATAAGCAAACAGATGTTTGTCCAGTTTGTGGTCGTCCTTATACGGACGAAATGAAGGCAAAGGAGTATGATAACGCCGTTGCCGAGTTCAATAAGAATAAGTCTGATGAACTCACGAAAATACAGAATGAGGCTGCTCAGATTAAGCAACAGATGACTGTCCTCAAAGGTAATATCAATACCTATGAGCAGATTACCAAGGCACAAGATGAGGATAAGGTAAAGAATGCTCAATCTGAGTATCAGAAGTTAATTAACGAGCGCACAGAGAAGCAGAACAAAACTTGGGAAGCTGCTGCGGAAAAGGTAGTTTTTGATAAAGACCTCGCCGATATTGAAGCAAATAAGCCTGTTGTGAAGGTTGATGCTACAATCGAAGAGAATAAGGAGAAAAAGAAGACCCTTGTTTCTCAACGTGACGAGTTAGTTAACAAAATCGCAGGTGAGGAGACCAACAAGCGTATTGATACAGAGAAAGAAAAGCTCAATCATCGCTCTGTTGAGTTATCTCAGATTATTGCTGATTGTATTGAAGTTATCAGCCAAATCAAAGCTTACAAGAAGGCAAAGATTAATCTTGTTGAGCAAAAGGTGAATTCATATTTCTCACTCATTCGTTGGAAGTTCTATCAGCAGAATAAGACCAATGACGATGAGAAGGAAATCTGCACCGCTATTGATAAGGATGGTATTGACTACGATAATACGAATGATGGAACTGTTATTGATATGGGCGTTGATATTATCAGCGGTATATCTAAGGCTTCAAATATCTTCGTACCTTTGTTCGTTGACCGCAAGGAATCAGCTGAACACATCGTACCCGTTGAACAGCAGATTATTTGCTTGCAATGCGTTTACGGGCAGCCTTTGAAAATTGAATCAGTTTAAAATATAAATATAGAAATCATGGAAGAAACAAAAGAATTGGCTGTAGTACAGCCACAGAAAGGTATTAATATCTTTGGCTCTATTGAAGGTTTTGAAGCAGGGCAGAGAATAGCAAAGGTATTTGCTCAATCTTCATTTGTACCTGATGCCTATAAGGGAAACATTGGTAACTGTTTGATTGGTCTTAATATGGCTATTCGAATGAATGCTGACCCTTTGATGGTTTTACAGAACCTCGTAGCTGTTCATGGTACTCCTACCTTTGAAGCAAAGTTTGCTATTGCTTGCTTTAACGCAACGGGCAAATACTCAACGCTTAGTTATGCGGAAGTTGGCGAAAGAGGCAAGGATAATTGGGGTATGTATGCTTACGCCATAGAGTTAAAAACAGGAGAGGTAAAGAAAGGTCCTGTCGTAACAATTCAGATGGCAAAGGATGAAGGTTGGTATTCCCGTAATCCTAAATGGAAGAATATCCCAGAATTGATGCTTCGTTATCGTTCTGCTTCTTGGTTTATCAGAACGACCGACCCAGGTATAATGATGGGCTTTCAGACGAAAGATGAAGCAGAAGATGCCGATTATGAAGAGATTCCTGTTACTAACACTTCTGTTGAGCAGCTTTCTGCCGAAGAGAAGCTCGCACAAGCTCAGCAGCAAGAGGAACAGCAAGCCAATTCTCAGTCGCTCGATATGAATAATGGCGAGAATAAGGAGGAAAATAAGGCTGCTGATAATACCCCAAGTGATGAGCAGAAAACCGCTCAGACCGCAGAAAATGCGGCTCAAACCAAGCCTAAGGCTCAGCCGATGGGTAAACAGGAAATGCCTGATATATTTAAGCAGCAGTAAAATAACGGATAGGAGAGAGAGGAATCTCTCTCCTATATATAATAAGGTATAGAATATGCAATTAGTTACATTAGGTAGTGGAAGCTCTGGTAATGGGTATATCCTACAGAATGATGATGAAGCACTTATCATAGAATGCGGAATGCCCTTAAAAGATGCCGTAGAAGCACTTGGAGGAAATCTCAAAAAGGTTGTCGGTTGCTTGATTACTCATAGCCACGGCGACCACGCAGGGTTTATTCGTCAGTATGCACGACCTTTCAATATCTTTACAACCAAAGGTACTTTGGAAGAAAAGAAGATTAAGGAAGGTGATTTTCATTACAATGCCATACCGATGCTTAAAGAGTTTCGTATTGGTAACTTTGTTATAAAAGCTTTCGATACAGTTCACGACACCAAAGAGCCTTGCGGCTTTATTATCTACCATCCCGATATGGGAGATATGCTTTTCCTGACGGATAGCCATCATATAAAGTATAAGCTATCTTTTCCACTTGATTATATTCTCATAGAATGCAATCACATGGATTCGTTGGTTGATAAGAGTGTAAGAGAGGGCATTATTCCTAAGAAGATAGGTATCAGAGCAAAAGCTACTCACATGAGCTTGGAAAGATGTCTGAACTGCTTGAAAGAGAATAAACTAGAAAGAACGAAAGCGATTGTGCTTATTCACATGAGTGCAAACAATGGCGATGCTGAATTATTCTCTTCTGAGGTAGCGAAAGCCACGGGTAAGGCGGTTCACGTTGCGAAGAAAGGATTCTCATTGGAGTTGATAAAATGAAAACTCTTGAAGAAATGTCGTATATACACATGATAGAGCAGCTACGAGAGGAGGTTAGAAAGCTCACAGATGAAAATAAGTTGTTGTGTGAATCAATAAAACGTTATTTGCATGAAAAAAGAAAATGAAGAGCCATGTTGCGGTAATTGTATTTCATTTACCAACGAAGGTATTTATGGTGATGGCTTTTGCTGCGATAAAGAAGAATGTACAGATTGTTGGAAATGGTGTGATAAACATAAATACAGATAATTATGATTATAGAAGGAAAACAAATTAAGGAATGGGTGGAACGTGCCTACAATAATGCCGTTAAACACGGATGGCACGAAGAGAAGAAGCCTACGGCACACTGGGTTATGATGATTAGCACAGAGGTTACGGAAGCCGTTCAAGCTGACCGCAAGGGGCGTTGGATGGATGACCTTGATAAAAGTGGGCTTGATTGCGTTATCGCTAACGACCATCACGGAGGTTTGGTTGAAAAATTCTACGGCGAACATATTGAGGGAACTGTTGAGAGTGAATTGGCAGACATCTGCATTCGTTTATTTGACCTTATGGGGTTGAAAAACGTAAAATGTAGAACAGAATATGTAACCGATGAAGAAAATGTAGAACTCTGTGAAACAAGAGATTTTACAGTTAATGCATTCTTCATTTCAAGAGGTATATTAAATTTTGCTACACCGAATAACTCTTTGCTCTGTGAAGCTTATTTTAATGATATAATCGTTGCTACCTTTGAATGGGCAGAATCACTAGGTATCGACCTTGTACAGCACATTAATCTAAAGATGCGCTATAATGAGACCCGTGAGTATCATCACGGAGGAAAGAAATACTAAAAAAATAAGGCGGCTGCTCTTCACGAGTAACCGCCTTTGTTATCCAAACAATCTTATAACCAAAAACTAAAACCTATAAAATATCAGTAACTATTGAAAAAAGTTTTATCCTTTTCTATTTTTGTATATTGCCAAGAATATCATACCTACCATGAAGAGAAGCACGAATACCGCCGTAACCTTACCTAATCGCACGAATGCAGCATCTGTTTTATTCATCGGCTTCTCTATATACACGGGATATGGAACAGAATCTTGTTTAGCTTTATCTAAGGAATCGATTTTGAGTCGATACTTATTTATACTATCCCTATATGATTTATAGTAAGAAATGCTATCTCTAAGCTTCTGTACGAATACCTCTGTATAGTTATGGCTCTCGTAGTGATATTTGGCTTGTCTGAGAATATTACCATCTTTATCAACCATAGTAGAAGTGCTATCTCTAATATGGTTTGTTTCAGACTTGCTATTTTCTTTTAGCTCACTTTGAGTTCTCTGATAGAGTTCAAAGGTCGCAGAAAGTCTAGCATTAAATATCGAATCCCAATGTGACTGCTTATCGCTGATATAAGTCTGTCGGGTAACCACCTTCGGGGTAGCCGTACACCCGATAACTATCTGCGTCATAAGAAACAGAAGCATTGAAATTGATAAACAATAAAACAAATCTTTAACCCATTTCATAAGCTTATATATTAAAGGCTTTCAAAGCTCTCTTCCAATATTTGGTTCTGCTCGCCAAGCCGTTTGTTCCACCATTGATTTTTTTTGTAACCGCTTCAATATCATTCTTGTCAGCTACGGCATTCAATCCTCTTGTCAGCCAATACCACATACCGCTTTTTACTGCTCCTCTCGGTTGTTCCAAGAGCTTTGGCTCTGCCACAACATCGCCTTTGCAGTACTTTGAGTTCGTGTAAGCTTGGTAGTTCGCTCTTCCTGTTAAATGCAAGAAGCCACGACCTTTATATCTGTAGCCGTCACCCTTCTGAGTATTGCCCAGCATCTTTGCTAGCTTACCAACCTCATATTTATGGCAGTAGTCAGCATTACCGATTTCTCGTATATGTACCAACTCTGCGGTTTCGTGAGCCACTTGCGCAAGGAAATGTGTCATGCGAAGTGGAGTATTGATATTGAAAGCATCTGCGTAGTCATTGATATAAGGAAGATATGTATCAATCCTATCTCCAGCATTCGGCATAATGATTTCCATCTGTTTTCTTGTTACTCTCATTTTTTATCCTCCGTTGCTTTAAATCCTTCTTCTAAGGCATCACCAACGCCTTCACTCTTAGATTTTGCAAGAGCTACGACAAAGGCTTTAATGAAGCCCATTATTGTCTTCTTCTCTACCGATACACCACGAACAAATAAGAAATGTCCTACTATGCTTGGGATTTCTATTCTTGCCGCAATAAATGCAGTAACAACCCATCCTCCCCATATATAATCAATATCGAGCTGCGGCAATAAAGCTCTACCAACGGCTACACCTACCATTATATAGATAAGGTAGTCCACAAATTTATTTGCAGTTCTACGTCTTGCTCGTGATGCTCTGAACTCATATCTATCAGCAAGCAGAGGACTTTTGCTTTCTAAGGCATTTTTGTGCCGAAGGCTACTTTCTTCACAACCAAAGCGATAGTCTGCGATTATAAGTAGAACGATAGCAATAAGCATCCATCGGGTATCGAGTAACATACAACTTAACTCATCCCCGAATAGCATCATCCCTGCCGCTCTTGTACCCGTATTTCCTACTTGTCCTACCATATTTTGTTTTTGATGCAAAGATAGCTTTTTAAATCGAAAGACAGAAGAAAATAGATAATCGGGTGTAAACAAATAAAGAGGAACTTATCAAAAGCCCCTCTTTATGAATGATTCAAACTGTATATCTACTTCAAAAAGTATTCTCTTATATTATATACGCCATCCTTATCTTTCAGTAGGTCAAGGGCTAATTTGTAGGCGTATTTTACAAGTTCATCCTCATTTATATCAGAAAGAGATTTCTCGCCCTTTATTGCAACTATGGTTTCCCCGTGGTCGCTTATTACCTGATTCATTGCTATATACAGCGCATAATCATTGTAATATGGCTTATCCTCCATACATAAGCCCAACTTCTCCATTTCATCCAACCATCCTTGCATATTCCACGTTGCTTCGGGATTCATCTTACCGATAATATCCAACGCCTCATTCTTTGTGAGATAGTTGTTCCACTTGATAGCGCAAAGTTTCTCAACGTACTCTTGCGCCAACTCTGGGTGTTTGGATGCCATATCCTTCATCATGCAGCGCATCGTGTTACCGAATACGTGCATGTATTTTACGTTTGTTGATGAAGCCATCATTACATACAGCTCATCAAACTTACTCATGATGTCTTTTGCTTCCATATCTTATATATTCTAAGCTGTTATTAAATCTTTTAATTCCACAAAATCCTCCTCCGTGAAGTTAATGCTTCGCTTGCTCCCGAAGAGAATAGCGATAAACGGATTGTCTGGCAGGTCGATGGATATTGTACCATTGTCAATATGCCCGTGAATAACACCAAAGTCAAAGTGGTAGTTTTCGACCACTTTAAGCATCTGCATCGCATCGGTAAAGATGGTATCTGCGTCAATATTGCCGTTCTCATCAGCAAGGAATAGGGTAGCGTTGTCTATCGATTTATCCCACTTATCCTTATTCTTGGATATGATGTTGTGCGCCGCACGTTTCATATACACTGATGGTATGGCGAGCATCGGATTTCCCTTAACCATATCATCAATCCTTGCGTCTGCCCAAACGTCAACCGATTCAAGCAGTTTTTCTTTAAGCTCTGTTATATTCATTTCTTAGTTCCTCCTTTCTTAGCTCCTTTTACCATAGCGAGATACTCTTGCCAGGTCTTATCGCTGTGGTTAGTCATATAATCGTTGAGCATAGCAGATTTCTGTTCTTCTGCTTGCGCTACTTCTTTTCTCAATCTTTGCATCAAAGATAGATGTTTCTTCAATGCTTCCTGTCCTTGCTGAGTGCTTTCAATACGAGGACGTATGATGCGCAATTCCTCGTCTTGTACGAGCTTGGAGACATATTGCAAGCTATTAACGTATTCCTGATTTTGCATCAAGTACTGACGTTGTGCGCCTGTAAGATTGTCTTCTATCTTGTCTATCTCATCCCAAAGTGGGGTGGAAGACTGCTGCGCTTGCATATTGATAGATGCTCGCTTCTGTTGTATTGCCTCATACATTTTCTGTAATTCGGCATCCATCATCTGCGGTTGCTGCTGACTTGTACCCATATCCAATAATGGGCTGTTACCAAAATTCATCATAACAATCAATATCTTTAAAGTTGGTGATATATTATAGATAGGTGAGAGGGCATCCACCAACGAGGGCAAACACCCCTCACCAACTCATTTTTTCTTAGTCCTTTTTACGGACTTTCTTGCTCTGTTACGCTCCTGTAGTGGGAGTGGAAGGAGCAGTGCCGTTACAGCAATAGCTGCCGTATCCCGAAATTACTGGCGTAGATGGGAGTACCAACTGACCACGCAAGCAATTGCAGGTCTTCTCGTTAACGTAAGCCATCATAAGCTTCTCCTTGTAAGGAGTGAGGGCTTCCATAACGGCTACCTTCTTGTCAAGGTCGCAATACTTTGCTTGCAACGTGTCATACTGGTCTCTCTGATTCTTGTACAGACCGAAGTCCGCATCAATCTGAGACTTGTAAAGACCGAACTCTGCCTCCATTGCACGGCGGTTCTCGGCGTTGATAGCATCGTTAGCACCCTTGTACATAGAAAACTTCTCTGCGATGTCAGTCTCACGCATAGCGTAGAACTTGTTAGCGGTGTCAAGCTTCAAGCCGAACATGTCGGTAAGCAACTTCACCTCATCAGCGCATTCCTTCTCCATTACCTGTAAGGCGGTTGGCTGATTTGAGCTTGAGTTAGCTCCGTAAGTGTTGATGTTCACGTTCTCAGGCATATTGCTGCCACCGAGAGAGCCGAATACACCACGACCATTGCCGTTGAGCAAAGCTAAAGCCAAGCCACCGATGCCAATTCCGAGGGCTGTTCCTGCCAAACCCTTGCTGGCATACTCTTTTTTACCATCTTCGTAGATTTTCTTCTCCACGACCTTTGCATCTGTCATTTCCATAATACAATCTTTTGAAATCCTTAATATTAACTAACACTATGTAATCGATTACGGATGCAAAGGTACAAAGAATAGGGGAGAGCAAATATAACTCTATCACACTTTCTTTTAGCGGCTGATTATCAGTGATTTAAGGTGATAGGAGGTAGCATCATATATTGTTACGTATAATTTAAGGCAAAAAGTGCGTATATTTTTCGGGGAAATATGTGTGTTTTTATCTATTATATTGTACCAAATAAAAAAGAGAGGCAATCAGAGTGACAGTTGCAAAAATTACAACAGTCACTCACGCAAACTGAAACAAAAAAAAGAGAGGCAATCACTTACCTCTCTTTAACTTATAAGAAATGTTCAAAGTACAGATACAATCCAACCCCGAACCATCCTATTAGAATCATAGTTGATACCGTTACCCAAGATAGAAAGAACTTATTAACCTTCTTATATTCGTAGGAAAGGTACAGATAAGCAACGAACGTGCAGTTGATGATTACTAGTATAGCTACTATAATCAAGGCAAAAAACATAAAGTCCTTAATACTCATATACACTCGCTTATCCGTGCTGCGATAGGGCTGAATTGATTATGATTTTCTCTTGCTCTTTATGAAGTGAAGAATATCCCACTTCTTCCAATACCTAGTATGTCCTCGCTTCTTGCACTCGCCATTGGGCAAATCGCCCCTAGCCACCATTCTGTTAAGGGTAGCATCAGAAACGTGCAGTTTCTCCTTAACTTCCTCGGTGCTCATCATCGGATTGAGCATATCGGGGATGATGTCACAGAGCCTATCCAAATCATCATCGCTCATTCCGCAAGCGGTGACCTTCTCTCCGTTCTTCTGCTGTTCATCAGCCTTGAAGCAAGCGTCACTCAGCGACTTTAAAGCCGTGCCGAGTATCTTATAATTCAATATCTTTCCCATAATCACGCACAGATTTTACGTCCTAACTTGGTTCTGCTAATAAACATATCTGCAAATCCATATAGATAAAACATTGCCGTTACAATCATAACTGTAAAGCAAGAATCAACCATATCTTTAGTAGTGTACCAACTCCATTCTACGATATGAGCCGCATTCACACCAAAGAAATAAAAGAAGGGTATCCTGTATCTCCAGCACAGAAAGAAAAATCGGCTCGCCAGTATAAGAACCATTGGCAGAACGTACACCATGAAATATATGTAGAGATAGCAAGGTGCATTTTCTGCGTATGGGATAAACATTTCACGAGGATGCTGAGAGAAATCCCACATTCCGTATGCGTGTAAGCACATAATAATTATTGGAACGTACTTGCTGAACCAGCGGAAGAACTTCAATATCCTTCTGCTATACCGATTTCCGTGCTTCATCAGCAAGTCCATAACTTCGCTGATGTCCTTGTCTTGCAACCACTTTAATAGGTCGCTCTCGTCTTCTTTGTTCATAAGCGTTATAATTTATAATTGTCTTAGATGATGCAAAGTTACGATTTTATTCATAAAGATAATGGATTTTCGGAAGTTTTTGTGTTAAACTTTATAAAAAGTAACAATTTAAAAGCATTTATAGTTAATATTTTCGTATCTTTGCACCATCAACCAAAACATTGAGATTATGAAGAAGTTGGAAGCATACGAAAATAGAATGGGATACATGGTAGGTGGCAGTTTATTGCCGTTTACTCGTGAAGAGATGGAGTTAGAACATAAGTGTAATCCGAATCCTAACGACAGGATAGTAATGATTGGCGATATTCAGAATCCGCAAAGTGTACGATTCGTACCTTATGCACTCGCCCGTTTGGTTACGCAAAAGAAACAAGGCGGCTACCCAGTTTAGAGTAGCCGCCATATTCGTTAACTTCGACTCATCTCGACATTCCAACAATCACCATCCCATAAGCAATTTATCCATTCCCTTGCAGTTTTAGATGATACGCTGGACATCAAATCTATGTTATTAACTACGCCGATATTCTTATTCACACTTTGCAGAGTGACTGTTTTGCCCTTCTTGATGATTCGATAAAATGTGCCTACCACGGCATCGGAAGGTAGATAGATGGATATATCTTTAGTCGTGTTGTTGCAGATGATGGTGCTATCTGTCTTTTTTAACGTGTAATCACTATTGTAAATCTTCGTCACATTGCCACGATGCACACCGATGAACGCACCATTCTCAGCTCTAAAGTCACCATTCTCAGCATAAATCGCATAGTTATTTTTACCGCCTGTAGCAGATACCTTCATGCCGATTGCACTATGACTAGGATTGCCGACTACATTCACACCGATACCGCTAATATCAGCGTTGCTAGCTCCAGAATTGTCTGCTTCTACATTGACTACACCTTCATCCCAGCTAAAATCGCCATCAGTTATTCCACCTCTATTGCCTATATGGACTGAACCTCCATTATTTCGCAAGCCAGAGCCTACATATAGACCTTGATAATCAAGTCTGTAGGTTGACGCAGCTATTATGGATGTGCCATCTGTATGTGCAGACATGCCATAAAATTCAAATCCTGTAGCGTCAGTAAATGAAGTCATTTGCAAAGAACCGAAATTTCCGCCTGTTGCATTGATAGTTCCTTTTAAAGAACAATTTCCAAATGCGTCAACGCCTAATGTTGGCACACCATTATTATTGACGAGTGTGAAATTTGCAGCGGTCATCTTAATAGTGCCATCTGTGATATTGATTCCTGTATTTTTCAGACCATCACTTGTAGCTGATACTTGGATATTGATTTTATCAACTCTTTGTTCTATTATGGAAAATCTCTCACCGACTTTCTTATTATTCTCATCGTAGTATGTCTGAGATACCTTTAATGCAATATTTTTCGCATTCTGAGAGATATTGGATTCCATCTGTGCAAGCGTACCATTATATCCAGCAGTAAGCTTTCCGTATGTAGAAGATAATTGTTCTGTATTCCATGCCGTATCTCCATACATCTGAACGAACGATACTTCAATGGCAATTATCTTTGTGTAGGTAATACCATTATAGGTAATTAACATCTTCACCGAGCAACTGCTTGCAGGGTATCTCACCGTCTGTTCTTTACCGTTAACAGATGCATTGAAAGTGTATTCTTTCAAGGCAATACCAGCAGAATAGAAGGAAATATTATAGGTATATCCATCAGATGCTCCATCTGTTCTGATATTTTTATTGTTACTGCCTAGCTCAAAGTTCTCTACAGCTTGAAAGTTGATTGTGTAGTCACCAATATTAATGATGTTGTTGCCTTGCTTGACAACAAGAGTAATGTCCTTAGTTGCAACATCATAGCTTTTGTTTTTGCTATCCCAACTAAACAGAATCTTATCCGTAGATAACTCGATATTCAGAGCATCCTCGCCATCATCACCCTTTGGACCTTGAATGCTACCAAAGTCCTTCCATACTGTTCCGTTATGTACCCACAGAGTGCCACCAACATTATAAGCATCACCTTCTTCGGCTACATCATAAGATAATATATAGGAGCCAGCGGAAAGACTTCTCCACCACACCACGCAAGGCTTATTAATAGGAGTAAGCAGCGTATCTACTTTATCGACAAGATAGAGCAATCCTAAGACATCATCTGATGGTTTGGGCATCTTGCTAGATGCGGTATAATGACCGTAAGCAGTACCTTTTGGAGTAAACTTCGTTCCATTAACGCCATCATTTGGGAAGTAGCTCACGCATTTCTTGTTGAGATAACTGATGTTAGCATCATTATAAGTCACCTTAACGCAACTCCAAAGATACTTGCCCTTGACTACTTTATATGATGAGCTAAAAACTGCATTTTTTGGTGGATTTATAGAGCTGTCACTCAGTGCGTATAATTCCTCTATCTGCGCAAAATCATAGCACTCGCCAAGGCAGTATGCGCCTGTGTAGTATGATGTTCCATTCGTCAGTGTAGTCTTTGTGCAAGTCCACACGTATTTACCATCGGCAAGCGTCAGCCCACCGAAGTTGGTAATCCAAGCTGTAGGTTGTTGCGTCTTAGTTCCAATGCCAAACACCACGTCAGATGATTGTATGCTATCTGCCTCTCTTCTAACCGTGAACATCTTAGTCGCAAGAATCTTAATGCCGAGTTCTGTAGGTGGAACGCCGTCCAACTTGCTCCATATCTTCTCAAACATAGCTTCATCGGTATCTGGCAGATTCTTGTCATACCAAATATATTTCATACCATAGCACTCAGCATCATCACCTACATTCATCTGCATAGTGTTCCATATATCAGTAATACCCTCATTAGACGAATACGTGATAGCCTTATATTCCATGACTGGCTTGCCATCACTACCTAATACTGGTTTCCCATTTTCATCCTTTTTAGCTTCGTAGCCATAATAAAGTATGATATAAGAGAATGTATCAATGATTCTCATTGTCATATCCTCTATATAGCTACCTTGATGATACATAAAGTGAACATCACCTAATTTATGCGTCTCAAACTGCTTCGTGTCACTTTTAAGCACAACGGAATCCGTATCAAGCAGAATCTCATAATTAACGGCATCTTTTCCGTCCTTTGCTCTTCTCGTAACTTTTATACTTGCTGACAGATAAACATTAATAGCACCCATACCCATTTCCTCCCCTTCTATTAAACGTTAGACAAATAAATATTCATGACCTCGCTAGCTACGGTCTTAGCCTTCTTGCGCCACTCTTGCATGGCGTTGTACTCCTCCTCATGAGCAAGCTCATCATTATCAAGCTTACCGCCATCTGCCAAGGTAGCGAGATTAACAAGATGATTGTTGATGATAGCCTGCATCTTGTCGCTAGGGTAGCCAGCAGACACAATAGCATCAATAACCTTGTCACGCTCCAAAGGGTGAGCCACACGGACGACATAGGCAGAGAATGCTGAACGTGTTGCCACGGTCTTCTTCTTACCCTTGCTATCACCTTCACTATCATTCTCGGTATTACCAAGAGATACCTCTGTTACATCAATATCGAAGTTGATGCGTACATACTTACCTTCATACTCCACTGTCTTAGGAGCATTGTCAAAAATAGACTTTACTAATTCCATAATTCTTATATTATTAATGAGTTATACAATATTAAAAACCAACCTCTGGTGTCCAATCGGGGCGGACGATTCTGTAATCGGGATTGCCTACGCCTGTCATGTTCCAATTGATGAACTTCCAACCTTTCAAAGGAATATGCTTATTCTCAACGAACCATCGCAACTGCTTTTCAAGATAAGAGTTATTAGAGCGCACCTTATAAGTAATGCCTGCACATTGTACTTGGATAAGGTTAGCCAATCCTTTCTTTCCGTATTGTGACTTTACACCGAACTCTACATCTAATACCGTCATTGACTGATTCAGTATCATGCCGATATTGCCCTTGCGTCCTTGGAAGATACGCTTACCATCGGCATCACGTTCCTCAAAGGTAGGCATCTTGAAATCGTCAAAACTTTCCATTCCTGTTGTCTTTCTCCAAAGATTAAAACCATCACAATGCATCAACCAACCTTTATAGCTCATCGCTACTCGGTATTTTCTCATAGGGTCTCTTAGGTTGTGCATCTTCTTCTTGAATTTCTCCTTCATGCGTTTTCGCAACTCTGTATGGTTGAAATAAAAGCGGTAGCCTACATAATCAAGGAAATGCGTCTCATCAATTATCTGCATTCCGATATTGCTATGCAACTCCTGATGCATCACATCATGTGCGTATTGCTTGATGAAGTTCACGGCTTTCCATACTTCCTTCTTATTCTTGCCGAGGATAACCATATCATCACAATATATCTCAACCTTGACATCGAACTTGGCACTTACGATTCTACATAAGATGCTCATGAAGAAATTGGTGAGTGTCTGAATAGGGTAGAGACCGATTCCCAAACCTTGCGGAAGGGCGAAGATAACTTCATGCAGCAGTCTTCTTATTCCCTTATCAGTAAAGAACGCACACAACGCATCATAGATAACGAACTGGTCAACATTATGATAGAACTTGATGAAGTCAAGCTTAACAAAGAATATTCTGCCACACCACTTGTTTTCGTCTATCCAACGTTCCGTCCTTCGCTTTGCGTATATCATTCCACGACCCTTGACACTTGCTCCGCTCTCTATGTAGAGATACTTTACAAGAGGTGGCATGAGAACTTGCATCAATCCATGCTGCTCTACATGGTCTGGGTAATATGGAAGTATGAGTAATCGTCTCACCTTACCGCAAGGACATAGCTTTGAAACTTCACGACCTTTACTTATATGAAAAGTACCATCATTGAGACTTTTCTGTAATTTCAGCAGATTGCCGTTGTAATCTTTATCAAATTCAACAACTCCCTTCTTACCTTCCTTACCTTTTCGTGACCTTCTAACAGCAATATTGAGATTGGTTGTGTTGCTGACAAGATTCACCTTGACCTTCCTGTTCTTCTTTCTTAACTTCGCCTTGCGTTTATACGCTAGCTCATGTGTGTCCGTCATCCCTTTATGTTTCAACCAATGTTTCAAAAAACGCTTATTATAGGCTTTCTACACTCTCGGCTCACTGGTTTTCGGCACATACGTACAACTGTATCACTTACTTACGAGAGGGGACTCTGTTGCAGTCGGACATACCCGACCACTCATACCCAACGCCTTTAATCTTTGCTCTGTCGGGGCTTACATCATCATGAATGCCCTCCATCGAGACAGGTTCAATCGTGTGCTCTTCGTCCTTTGACTATCTCGTAGTCTTACGACTTGGGAACAGCAAAATATATCGTCATTCTAAAATTAGAAGTCTTGTGTAGATATTCAAACGAGCACCGATGTTCGTGTTCGAGTTCGAGAACCCGTTATTCGAGTTCGAGTACGCAACGCCACACTGAGAACCGTTATTAGCGGGACCACCAACCTGCAGCAGCTCCACGATTTATTACCTTTTCTTTGCCCACTCCGTGGTTGCAGAAAACTTACGCACGGAATGGGCTGACTTTTTATTTAGTGTAATCCACGAAATCCTATAAAAGGAGATTTCAACCTTGCGGTTTCAATCTATCGTTTATTTTTCTATTAATACTTATTTATCAAATTATTTTCGGGGGCTTGTCGGCTTATGTAAACGTCAGCCGAGCTGCCTTTTTACATTGCCACAAGCTTCGAGCCGTCCACGAGAATTGGCGTGCCATAGAAAGCCAAACGAGCACCGATGTTCGTGCGCGAGTACGAGAACCCGTAATACGAGAGCGAGTACGCAACGCCACACCGAGAACCGAGATTAGCGTTACCACCAACCTGAAGCAGCTCGCCAGTAGTAGCAGCCCATGCGCCATCAGCATAATATGTCGAACTACTGCCACCAACTGCTTGTGGAATCATATCCCAAAACTCGCCGAGTGTCATTTTAGTCACATATTCGCCATTTGCCGTAGCAAGACAGACAAACTCACGACCACTAGCAGTATTGCTTACTTGGTTGCCGCTATAAACGACCGCCTTTCTTGTATCACCATCCATGTAGAAGCGGATGCCTGGGCGGAACTCCCAAAGCTTACCCCACAAATCCTCAAAACCGAAGAGCTTAACGGAATACTGCTTACCGAGCGTAACATCTTCATAGAGCACCTTGCCGCTACCATTACCGAGAGAGATACACTTGCCCATTGGTACATCACGGCATGCTTCCCAACTCTGATGCTGGAATCCCGAACCGATTACATCCTGCGAGTTAAGGTTGCCGTAATATGCCTGATATACCGCATTGATAAGGCTTTGGAACTGATAGTTGGCAAGACCGAAGTTAGAACCAAGCTGCTGCGCTGCTGCCCAAAACTCCGTCATCTTCTTGGAATGCGTTGGAGCAACGTTAGGTCTAGAGTGACCTACATTATTCGCAACGTACATCTGATATGCACCTACCCACTCTGGAGAATCAAAGGTATGACCGCCTGCTACAGGGTTAAGACCGCCAAAGGTCATTTTAGTTCCCTCACCCTTAAAGTGGCACTTAGGCACACGCACCATTGTTTCGTACTTAGTGATATTGTCGATTGCCGTACCATCGGCGAAAGCATCCCACGAATCATTGAGCTGTGCAGCATATACCTTACCAGCTACTACTCTAAATAAGTATCCCTTCATGTAAGATGTGTACATGTAAGCAGCCCAATTACTTGACACGTCAAATGCCACGTTACTATTCTGTTCGAGCGTATAAGTGGATGGTGGAGTAGTAACTGCTGATGCTAAAACTCCTTTGAGCGTTTCGAGATTTACTCGTCTCTCGCTACCCCCTGCTTCGATGAGGAAGCTATCAGCCGAAGACATTGCATCGACCTGTGATACTTCTGATAATTTCATATTAATTATTTTAAGTTATACATTATAAAACCTACTAACCTAACCAATCAGATAAGGATTCCCATCCTTGTCGGTCAAGTATTTGTTATCTGAGCCTACAGCATAAGAGAGCGGTTCTTTTTGTTCGTATGACACGCAATCTTCCAATACGCAATCTTCCGAATATCCAAGTCCTGTTTCCTCAACGAGGTACGAGCATGATTCTCCCTCTTGCCATTTCTTTTCAACCGTTGTATCGCCTTCATTGTGAGCAATCGTCTTCCAATTAAGCTTCAAGATTCTCTGCGGATAAGGGATAAGAGCATTGTTGTGATGTACCAACACCTTATTGACTCTTTTCTTCTGCCCGTAGTTAATTCCGCCGACATTCATGAAATCGAACTCAAATGATGGTGTAGCCCTGCTGACATTGAACTGAAACTGCGATACGGCAACCTTATCAACGATAACCTTGATGATGTAGTCATACTTACCTATCTGTCGCAAGTCAAGAACCATATCCGTAGATGATACGCTTACAAGCTCGTTAGGTGCGGTCTTCGTTGATACGGCAATCTTAGTCTGTTTGCCGTTTTCGTCCACACGATAAATCTCCAACTCATATCCTGCCACAACCTTAGTCTTAGCCTTGTACACATCAATTGGGATGGTGCGAAGATATTCATTGCCATCAAAGCACTTTTTGCGTTCCGCATCGGATGCCGTTATCAATCTGTTAGCAACCTTGTAATCGTAGAGGCTCAACTTATCCAAAACTGGATTGTATCTGATGTTCGATTCAATACCGATGCCGATACCCCATGTATCACCCGTATTGGTTGATGTTGTCATGGTAATCGGCTTCGTCTTGATATGCAGCAAAGAGTTCTTGCGGTAGTCGATGAGGTCAGCTTCAAAGTAGAGCTGACATCTATCATTTGCACCGACATTCTTCTTCACTTTAAGCGTACCACGTGTTGTAGTTCCGCTGGTATCAAGCTCATACAAGTCATTCCATGCATCTACTTCCGTAATCTTCTTCCAAGTGTTATCAACGCTTACCCACCACACCATGTTGGTGAGAAAAGCGTTGCTTCGGCTCGAATCCCAAGATTTATCGGTTGTAGTTACATTAATCTGCGGCTGAATAAGACTCTGAACAATCTTTCTGTCAGGATAAAAATTGACACCATCCGTTGTCTGTTGCAATGGAGCACCACTGCTAAGACAGACTAGCGAATAACTCAGATTGAGCGGAGCATATTTTCTTCTGAATTTCTGTTTAACTTCAACCATATTTCATAAATTTAAGACAAGACCTGTGCGGTCAGTTCACAATTAACAGTCAAATCCCACTCGTTGCCTTTTCCGTCTTTAGTGTCGTCATCGGTAATAGTGAGAGTAGCAGCAGCGAACTCAGCATTGTTAGTGAAATCTATAGACGTGCTTCTGACAACGGTCAAATCAGTACTTTTGAGGATATAGTACTTAATTGTTCCATTACCAACAGTAGCAGCAGTCCTTGTTGAATTTCTCAACACTTTAGGTGTGATGATTGAATCTGTAGATGCATTCACATCGCTACTTGATGAAAGTACAAGCTGAAATACATCAGCATTATCATCAATGCTTACACCTGCTCGATAGACCACTGTACCATCTACAATGAACTCTGCGATAAACAACTGATGGCTATCAACATAGAGCTTATCATCTTCTCCTGTCTTGTCACGATGAATAGTTATGCTACCACCACTAGCCGCATTCTCGATTGTTGTAATTGGAGTAGTCTCATTGCCACGATACAACTTAACCGAATATTTCGATACATCACCGCCTGCGTTTTTGAGCCAGAATTTGAGGATAGATGTAGTGATTTCATTACCATTATCGTCTGTAACACCGAGCATTGTAGAGCTTGCTTCAATACCGCCGAAGAACGCACTAGAGCCGAGCATGGTAACGAGAACGTCAATACTATTCGACATTTCGTAAGATGCACTACCGACACTAGCCATACCTGTGTATTCGAGTACGTCCGCATCTTGATTATCCTTTGTTGCAAGGTTACCGATGATAGCGAGTGTTCCGTTTTTGGTATTCATCTTGAACTTTCCATCGAAGTTTGAAGATTTTACCCATCCTGTACCACTTGCGAAAGTGATTTCAACGGAATTGTATTTCCACTTGTGTGTAAGGAGTGAAACGGCATTCTTACGTGCAGAGCTTACATGAGGTGTAATCTCTGGGTGGTCTCCGCTCTCTGTCCACTTAGGTGTAGCCGAGAAGTCATTAGGGTTCAGACCCTGATGCAGAGGAACGCCATTAGTAGTAAACCAAATAGAGAGGGTATCTCCATCAATGATACGTCTTACCGCAATGGAAGCCGAGAGAGAAATATTATCCATTCAGTACCTCCTTTCCGTCATTACCCAATTTGCAGGCTTTATCCCACGCAAACACCTTCTCAGTCGTAGCTAAGATGGCATTGACGTTTTTCGCCTTCTCTTCAAGGGTCTTGCCAATAGCAGTAGAGAACATAAGTTCCTTGTCCGTAATGACTATACTATCTCCGTGCGCCATTCTTGGTGTGGAGTCAATGCCAATCCTCTGACATTCCTCCTTGCTGACAATAGCATACATCATAATTAATTTAAATTAAAAGTTTTACATTTCTTACAATTCAAGTGTGGCTTTATGCACATCACCTGTATTTGTTGTTACGGTGAACGTGAACGAAGCCACGTCGCCACGCCCCAAATCATCTTCGGAGTTATCATTAGCCCATGTTATATCTAGCGAGCCTTTGAAGTTCCTTACCTTATCTTTGAGAGACCAAGCAATATCATCTGCGGCATCATCTGTCTTTCGGGCGACAGCCCATGACTTAACTGCTGTAGTAACGTCCTTATCGCCTAGCATCAACTTACATACAACTGTATGAGTTTCGCCCTTGCATATACCTGCGTATAGGTCATGATATAGGGCTAGATTCATCTTGAATATTGCGGTTGTTGCCTTCCAATAAGGAGAATCCTCAGATGGCTCTTCGGTTGTAGTCTGTCCTTCTGAGACGATGCAGAGCCAACGTGTGCCAAGCCATGTAACCTCATCGTAGTAGTCGTATTCCGTACCTTCCTTCCAATCGCCCCGATAGATAGGTGTCCAAATCTTCTCTCCATCAACTGTTGTCAAGTGGTAGTACTTCGACACGATGTTGATGCCGTTGAATCCTACGTCAAAGATGGATTTCCCTTTGAGTGAGTACGAGTTGATACCTCGGTACATCGTGAACTTCGGTGCAGCATCTCCTTCTGTCTCCATCATCAGCAGATGCTGTCGGCTCGTATTAGTCTTGTTACCTATGAGAACGATGGTATCACCTGCGGCAGGGTTGTCCGAGCCTTCCATGCAGTTGTCTTTTGCTATCTGAATCCAAGCGAACTTCTTGCCGTCATAGAGTTCGTGACCTTCTGAATCAGTGATTGCCTCGTTCTCGGTTGACACCTTAGTAACAAGTCTCCAATAGTCCTTGTTGCTGACGTTCTCATAGACACCAGCCTTGATGTTGAACGTCTTGCAGCGCACTTGGTCGTCCACCTTCCATGAGTTGATAGTTGCGGTCGTTCCATCATCAGCTAGGAGATAGCACTTCCATCCAATCAGCTCATTCGTTGTCTCGCTATATACCTCCTTGATGTAGCTTATCTTGCCAGCAGCAGGGGAGAGAACGATATTACCTCCAACGTAGCTGAGTTCTCGTATAACAAGGGTATTGAAGATTGCCTTACCCCACACTATCAAATCCGTGAGCAACATCTGATACTTTCCATCGCTTCTCTGCTTGATTGCGAAACCACTCTGCTCAGATTCATTGAAATCGAGTGACTTTAAGAGATTCACCAACACACTAGACAAGATAGCGTTGCCGTTGCCGTCTATGCTATAGTTGTTTCCGTTGCCAAGGAACAACCCTTGCACGAACTTCTGTACCTTTTGAAAGGTAATAGTGCCGTTAGCTATATCGTCAAACTGCTTAGAAAGAAAGTTATCACTTCCGTACTTTGCAATGAGGTTTCTTAGCTGAGAAACGGAATAACCACCTCCACTACCGCTACTTCCGCCGCTCGCAATGATTGTCTGTACGTCTTCTTTGAGCTGTGTGATAGTACCCTTAATCACTTGATTACCTAATGTAATCGTTTGAATGAAATCGAAATCAATATTAGTCGATAGCTTCAATACTGTAGTTGCAAGCTCGTACCCATGTCCATCTTTATATGTAACATTCTGTCCGATTTGCAGTTGAGGGTTATCCTCCAAGAATACATCTGAATATGATTTTACTTCATAGTTATTCAAATCAGAGAGTAATCGCACAATCTCCTCCTTCGCTTTCTCTAACAATCTATTCTGAGCATCTTCATAATAAATTGTATCAGCCATTGCGATATTATAGAGAACAGTGATATTACACTTCAAAGAAGGCATACTTTCTCCACGAGGAATGAGCATTTCTGTAGCGTTTGTAGGTATGATAACCTCATTATCCTCTTGATAGATGATTTCGTAATCACCAGCCAACACAGAGAAGTTATCCTTGCTAACATCGTCTGACGAGTGAGAGGATGATGCCTCTTTGTGATAGGTAAGTTCAAAGCCTACATAATCGCCGTTAGTTCCTCGACCTGCAAGTGGAGTAGATAAGGCATCCGTATTTGTATTGACTTCAAATGAGCAGCCGATATTCTTTCCATTGATAAGCAAATCATCGGTAGCTTCAAAATCATACCAATAATGGGTAACGCCATCATCTACAGTAGTATTGATAATCGTTTTTCCCGTTATTTCCTCTGTTGTTGGATAAGCCAATCTCATATACCATACTGTAAAGGTCTTGTATTCCTTAACAGAGCCGTCAGTATTATACGAGATAGGTATTTTCTCATTATTCTCATCAAGCACATACTTAACTCGCCCACGTACATTATATACATAAGTATTGAGCGAAGGGAAAATCTGAGAAAAATTGAGCACCTTCGTAAAAAGTGGCTCTTTAATCTTATCCGCTCTGAGGTCAAGGGTCGAATACTCATCAATAGAGTAGGAGCGTTCCTTGCCGTCTATTAACATTGTACCATTACCCTTATCTAATTGCAGACGAATATCACCCGATGATATATTTTCACCCTTGTTATTGACTTGCGTAATATTTCTTGTGCCACCGAAGATTGAGAAGGCGTTGTAATAGCCTTCTTTACTTTCATTGATGCTTGATACACTTACATTTTTTCCAACCTCCAAAACGACAGGAGTTGCGCCGATTGAAACCTTACCTATATAGATGATTTCATTATCATAATCAATGTGATATTCGCAATTATCTCCAATGGCATTGGTGATGGCTGTAAGTGCAGAAATAAAGTCATTATCGCTGAATGAAACATTGATAGTATTTACTGTTACCTTCTGAAAAATAACATTCCATCCACGATTACCGAATTTTATATCTTCGTTCAGAAATTCCTTGATTTTCTCGGCGATTACAGATGTCGTTCCAATAAAAGTCCATACACTTTGCTTCACCTTTACATTCTGTGAATTTCGGGTATAGATAAAGAATGGCTTTTTAGAAAGTTCCATCTTCGGATGCTGAAACTGAGGAGTGTACTTCCATGAGCATTCATCCGTCTGAGTAGGCTCGTATGATTCCAAGAGAGAGAATCTTCTTGTAACTTCTCTTACCTTATCTATTTTATATGTATAATTGATATATGCACCAACGGGCAGAATAACTTTCTCAGCAGCGGAGAAAGACAGAGAAATGTAATCTGACTTAGACATTTCCTGTTCTCTCTTCGCTGCTGATGTTACCTCTGCTTGCATCAGCAATTTATCGTTTATATCATATATCTTAATCATAACTTAATTCTATCATTCGGGTTGTACTCCGTTAATTTGAGTACAAATTTACCTCTTTTTAAGCCATAATCACCAAATTGTGAGCATTGCGTGTAAACAAGTTTAAAAACCCTCTTTAAGCGTGGCACTTTCAGGCAAAACTCACCAGAATAAGCTATCTTGTCAAGGAAAGCTTCATATTTCTGCAAGTAGTCTTCTTCTGAACCGCCTTCAAGGAAGAAAGAGATACTTACATCACGCTTATCTTTCTTAGCATACTTCGATGTGGCGATAACCGATTGTCCGTGTTCCAATCGACTATCGTTGGTTACATAGCTTTTTACTGGTGCTGGGGTCAGCAAGGCTTCTCGCCAACCCCTTACCAATGTAATACCGAAAGTATCAAGGTCAATGTAAGCTGAATCCGCTTCATCGACCAATTTAATAAAAGCATCATTCTTCATAACTTAATACTTATCCTTCATTAATTTATACATACTTGCGATGTCCTCACGTATCAATATAATAGGTGCAGTATTCTTATTAATTGCTTCCAACTGCTCCAACCCCTGATACTGAATATCTCGCATTTCTGAGATATTGTTATATGTCTGCTCAGCATAGATGCGCAAAAAAGAAATATCAACGGCGATAGCTTTACGAACCTCATTACCTTGCTCTTGGGCAATCTGCACAGCATAACCGATACCGATAAGGCTGCTTCCTTGGTCTGCGGTGATAGCCTCAATAGCCTTACCCGTTGCTGTCTGCTGAGATTGCGCTTCCTTATATCCCGTCATTGTAGCAATATTATCCCTTATCTTCAAACCTTCATCAACGATGTTATCATACTCTTTTTTAAGTATATTCAAATCATCATTGGAGAGCTGTCCTTGCTTCATCTTATCTGCCCATTTTTCATAAAGGGCTTTAAGTCTCTTATTAGCAAGGTCATCAACGGCAAAGTTAAGCATAGACTTATTGAGCATCGTTGTGAAATCATTTGCGAAATCTTGCGCCGATTTACTCATATCCATAAGATTGCTAATAAAGTTGTCCTTTAACGAATCGAAGGTTGTCTGCGTAAGATTCTGATTGATTTTATCAGTCAGCTCTTCAAGCTTCTCGGCAAGGTAGGTATAATTCTCCCAATATTCGGTTTTATCATATTTACCTTGGTCGGTCATATTCTTCCATACATCTTGGTTGTATGTGCGAATATCCTTCATCTGCTCTGGAGTGAGCTTATAAATATCCTCCAAAGAACTTACCTTGTTTATCGTAGAATTAATATAGCCTCCTCTGACCGCTGACTGCTGTGCTAACGTGCGATTGATAGCCGCATAGTCCTGTGCTGACAGATTCCAATAATAAGCATTAGAGTGATGCGAGCCGTGGTAACCCATCTGCGATTGAAGGATTTCCATACTCTGCTTATTGATTTGCTTCTGTGCATCATAGGCTTTTTGATAATTGCTGACGGCACTCATTCCCGAAGTCTTATCAATCGAACTCTTCAACTGCTCAATAGAGTATTGCAATCGCTCGTTTGATTCTGTAAGGCGATTGGTAGTCTCCGCAACCTCCTTCGCATTACTTCCATTGCCGATACCAAGAGCACTACCAAGCGATTTGATAGCCCCTACGCCGTTAATAGCTGCCCCGATATAGTTGCCCGTAGCAAAGTCTGCTGCCGCTTGCGAACCCTTATTGAAGGCATCTGCACCACTTTTAAGCTTCTTTCCAAGGTCTGAATCACCGAAGCCGAGAGCATCAATCAATTCACTTGCTTCTTGTAGCTTCTTAGCAACGTTACCGATGCTTTCTGCCCATTCATTAGCAATCTCCTTAATTGACTTTCTTGCCTTATCTTGTGATACATTTGCATCCTCCTGTACCTTCTTTACGTCCTTTGTTGCCTTTCCGACTTTTATCTCAGAAACAGCGAGCTCATCAAAGAGCTTCTTTAATTCTTCAAGCTGTTCATTACTGAGGTTCATCTTATTCTCATTGAAGAGTGTGCTTTTATTCTGAGAGGTTATCTTATCGGTACTTACAGATACCCCCGTCTCCGCAAAGACTTTCTGTATAGCAATTTTCGTAGAAGACTGCTGTTCTTGTGCATTATATTGCTCTACTGTGGCTTTTCTTAATCGCTCTTGTGCATCAGCAGCCTCTTGTAAGAGTCGATTATATTCTCGCACCTCCTCATTAGACCATCCCCATTTATCAGTCTGTTCAGAAATAGCATCATCAATCTTACCAATCTGTTCAGATACAACCTTCATATCATCAATATCAAGAGTACCCGAACCGAGAAGGTCTTTGAGCTTTTTTCTTAGGTCTTCGAGATAAGATTTGCTCAATCTTCCCATATCAGAGAAAACAGAATCCCAGTTGATAGAATTCTTAAAATCATTGAAATTAAGCTTCTTTAGCTGCTCTTCAAGGTCAGTTTTCAACTTTGCTTCCTCGAAAAGATTACCTTTTGCCCTTGCTTCTTTGATTTTCTCGTTATATTCCTCAACGATGGCGAGCTTTTGCTGTTCGAGGTTGCCATACTCTTTCAGATACTCACGATATGACTTTATCTCATCGGCATAAATCTCATTATTATATGATTCTACAGTCTTCTGCTCAATGATAGTGTACTGCTCGGTAATCTTCTGAATATTCTTTGAATCAAGATGTTTTTTATCATCCCAAGTCTCAGCCTTGCCACCCTTTGCCTTGATAACAGACTGCTGTGCGTCAAACTCAGCTTTCTGTCTGTCACGCTCTGCTTTGATAGCTGCATTCTTTTGCTCTTCAATCTGCTCAATTTCTTTAGATAGTTCTCGTTTGCGCTCGGCAATGACCTTCTCTTCACCTTCCTTCATTGCCTTAATCTTTGCATCGGCTACCTGCTGTTCCAAAGATTGCCAAGCTTTTGCTCTCTCATAGGCATTCTTATAGATAACCTCATCAAGCTTACCCTCTGCTGAGCCAATCTGCTTCTGCTGAGTAGCATCCTTCTTTGCATCGGTCTTACTTTTATTCGCAATAGAGCGTTTCGCAGCTTCCTCTTGTCTGATAAGCATTCTTTGCTCGCTATTCTGCTGAACCTGCGTTCTAAGAACCTGCATTCTAAGCTCACGCTCTGCGGCAATATCTTGTAGCGATTGAGTATGCAATTTAGCTTGCTTCTCATGCAATTCAACGAGCTGTTGCTGCTGCTTTATCTGAAAATCGTATTTCTGCTTTACAAGAGCCTTTGCCTCCTCGATGGCTGCAATTTTCTCCTTTCCTTGCAAAGTATATATCTTATTTCTTACCTCGGCTATTTTTCCATCAAGTTTGAGCTGAGTTTCCTTATTCTTATTGATAGCTATCTGTGCTTCTTGAATCTTACCTGCAAGGGAAGCTGCTTGCTCTGCCTTTGTAAGTATTCCATTGAATGCCGCTCCTAACTTCTTTGATAAATCTTCATTAGTAAAAGCATCATAGATAGTCTTTGTTGCACCAATAACGCCTGATACTTGTGTCTTGAATACATCAATAACAGTTTCACCAGCACCCTTAATTCCATCCCAAGTTTTTTTGAGACCAGCGGTAAAGGTGTCCCAATCCATATTTAATACACCTTTAATGGTCGTTCCGAGACCTCCAATAAGATTTACCGCTGCTTTCACGGCAGTTTTGAACGTCTTAACGAAGTTATTGCCGAAGTCACGAAGAGGAGCGTTTGGCTTAGTGAAGCACTTATACAAGTACTCTCCAAAGATAACCACAATATCAGTGACAGACTTTGCAAGTGAGCCAAAGTAAGCCATCAGCTTTGTATAGACTTTCTGCCCCTCTGCGGATTTTGTCATCCATGTATGCACAGCCTTGAATGCAAGGGCGATTGCAGCAATTACCGCACCCACAGGTGTTGCGCACATACCCCATAGAGCCTTTGTTACAGACTTAATGGCAGTAAGAGAACCCGTTACGGGAATACCAAGAGCCTTGAAAGCTTCTCCGACCTTACCAATCTCTCCTTGTAACTTGCCGTTGGCAGTCATTACATTGATGATTCCGTCCTTAAAGTCACTTAGCCCAGACTTTGCTTGTGCGAACTCCTCACTAAAACGCTGACCGATGGAAGAACCGCTTACTTTCGCTTTCAGCTCATCAATAGGTTGTGTGATTTTGTCTTTTATACTCTGCCCGAAATCAGAAATCTTCTGCCCGAAATCAGAAATCTGATTGCGCAATCTACCGATAAAAGTCTCTTCGTTCTTCTCACGGATAGCCTCTTGCAATACGGATATGTTATTCTTTGTCTTTTCAATCTCAGACTGTAGTTTCTGCAAGTCTTCTTTTTGCTTCTCTCCAAGTGGCTTTCCATCCATCTTAGACACTTCTGCCTCCAAATCTTGCAATTTCTGCTTGCTCTCATCAAGCTTAGAAGTCAGTTCTGATAATGATGTGTCCTCAACATTGATTTTTACTGTTGAGGTTGCATCAGACTGAACGATGGTTGAACCGCCTTGAATCTTATTCGCAGCTTCGAGAAGAGCATTGTATTGCTGAAGGTCTGCATTAAGTCGCTGCTGTTCTGTTTGCCAATCATTGATTTTTAATTGAAGGGCATCAATATTTGCCTGTGCTTTCTCTATAAGCTGATTGTAGTAGTTAGCACCATTTCCTGTTTCGTTATCAGCAGCAGAAAGATTTGCAATGGCATTCTTGTAATCCTCAATCTTTGATTTCTGTACCTCAATCTTCTTTGTTGCCTCCTCAATATTTTTAGCAAAGTCAGTTGTACCAAGTTTATTCTGAATTTCTTCAATAGCCTTCTCGTACAACTTCATATCCTCTTTCAGTTCCTTTGCATTCTCGGATTGCATTCGTTCAATCTCAGCACGACCCGAAGCAACGGAAATGTACTGCTGCAAGGCTTCTGTAAGATGTTTGGTCGCTTCTACGTTCTGATTCTCTGCTTCGGCATTCTGTGTTGCCGCCTCGGCATTTGCCACATGTGCTGCTGCTTCTGCTGATGTGGCAGTTGCTGCGGTTGTAGCCGTAGCTCCTACAGCGATATTTGTTGCAGACTGAACGCTATTAGCACTTGTGCTTGCAACAGAGAAAGCACTTAATGCCTGATATGCACCATTTACCTGAGATATAGAGTTTCTAACTCCATCATAAGATTCAACGAGGTCTTTTACATCACCTTTCGCCAATTCCAAAGAATGCTTTTGAGCATCAATCTGCTTTGTAAGTGAACCGAATGCCTCTGAGCCTTTTTCCGTCTTAGCTAACTGCTCGTTAAGTTTACCGATAGTACCTTCAATGGTTTCTACTCGTTTATTAGCAGTATCAATCATTTCGGGTACTAACTGAATCCCCTTCGTAGCTTCATCCATAGCAGATTTGAGAACCTGCATAGCCTTGGTGGTCTTTGTCGCAAGGTCTTCATCGGATTGTGCCACATCGTTAAGTGCCTTATTCATTCTCTGAGATAAGGCTTCTGTATCAACGCCGACACGGTTCAAACCATCACAAAGCTTATCAAGTGATGCTTGAATATCGGAAATATCCATCTGTCCGCTGATTCCAAGTATTTCATCTGCTGCTGCCATATTGTTTGCTTATTTATGTGATTATTACATAAAGCCCATAAAGAAATCATTAGCAGAGATTGGCTTATCTATCTTATGATACTCTTTTTGTGGCTTTTTTTGCTGTCTGCTGCCTTTTCTCGGTTCATCCTTGGTATTTGTATTGAAGGACGGAATCGAGCGGTTAAGCAGAATGATATTAAGGTATGAGCGATTAAATACGACCTCCTCGTAACTCATACGAAAGTACTTCATTACTGCTCCGATTGTTGCCCACGGGGAGTCGTTTTCGGCTCCGTCATTATCTTCGTCTGGGTCAGGAAAGTTATAGAGGTTAAGAAAAAATTTGCATTGAAAGAACCACTTATAAACTTCACAAGCTTATTGAATGCCATAATATCAAGATGCTTGCGTATATATCGCCCCCATACTTTGCGTGCCCACTTTTTGCGGAAGGCGCACACGATAAAAATCTCGCTCATTAAACGAGCTGTCTCAGAGTGCTCAAACAAAAGAGGGATGATATTCATCATATCGCCTTCCTTCCATGTTGGTTCTTTGATAGAGTTACCGAATACACCCATTTCATAAATCTGCATAAAGGTAAGTGGCTTCACTTTAAAGCGAAACATACCAACCTTAATCTTTACAGATGCCTCGGAAAGTGTCTTTGCTACTTTTTCCTTATCTGATGTTTTCATATCAAAATATGTTTTATAACATAAAAAGCGGTGCGGCTTGGGAAAGTTCCCTTACCTCACCGCCTTTTGAAGTTTAATTTTAAATCATATAAAAAATAAAAGCTTTACTTACTTTTTAATAGCCGCAGCACTAATATCTTTTGTAAGGATATTGCGATGACCGCTCTTCTTGTCACCCTTTGCATCGAATACCGCCATCTGACGGAACTCAATGTTAAGATTAGGAAGTCCACTCTTACCGATAGAACCACTGCGTGTGATTGTAAGTTTCATCTTAGACCACTGGAAGGTACGAGAAGGAATATCATCCAAATCCTTAGTCACAATCTGTACAGCCTTGTAAATCTCGGTTTCTTGCGGAAGCTCATTTAACCAAGCATCCTTACCGCCGCTACCAGCATCCTTGGTATAACCAAGAAGCTTCGTGAAGTTATCTTCTGAGAAATCGTATGTCTGCAAGGTGAAGCCCTTTGTTGCGGCTGATGTAGTCAGCACTGCGTAAGGGTCTTCTGAATCCTCAACCTCTACATCCGATGTCTGTGCTGCCTGGTCGTTAAAACTCAAACCACCAGAAACGATAGCCTTAATTTTGTCGCTCCATGCTGTAGGATAGCCGCCATTTTCGACACAATCGGCAAAACTAAAGCTTTCCAAGCCATATACACCATTCTTTGCCATAGTTTTATTCTTTTAAATTATTGTACGTTACATTAAATTTCATATTGACGTAATAAGTGTTATCACTATCACGAGTTGGGCGAGAGATAGAGTAGAAATCGAAGTAGCAGCCACCAAGATAAGTACCATCACCAAACAGAGAAAGAATCTTTTCTGAGTAATCAGAGAGTTTCTTTGTGTTAGGTAAGTTAGATAAGGTCTTATGGCAATGAATATTCAGATTCACTACACCTTCATTAATGGCATCACTATACACAAAGGGAAGATGATTGATGGCGATATAATCACCAATAGCCAACTTCTCGGGTATCTCATATTTAAAGATACGCCCTTTCTTTATGCCTATGCTCTCAATATTTTCATTGAGATACTTAAATAATGCCGTTACCGCTTTATCTCCGAGTATCATATCTAACTATCGCTTTTAATCATTTCAGCTACTTCTTCAAAAATCTTCTTCATTTCGTCACGAAGGAAATACTTTGTAAGGTGTAAGACGTTGTAGCCTTTATCCTCTACATATTTGCCGTAGTTCATGCCAGCCACAATAACGAGAGAGTACCCTTTGGGTGCTACTACCCCTTCTTTCTGTGCATACTCACTGAGTGCAGCACTTACGCCTTCCTGTCCTCCTTCTGCTTCTTCTGCCTTTGGAATCTTACCAACTGCCGAGGTGATGAGTTGCCCATCAAGGTAGAGAGCGAATGAAATTGAGTTCTTTAAATTTGCAGTTCGGTCTTGATAACCTTTATTATCTTTAGAATAGGTGACCGCTTCTTCGGCAAGTTGCATCAAACGCATATTAAGATAGCTGATAATCTGCTGCCTCTTTTCGTTCAACCTTTTCTGTAATGCTTCACGACCTTTGATTTGTAATTCAACCTTTGCCATATTGCTGCCTATTAGAGCCAAATTCTAAGATAGCGTTTCTTTAAGGTAACGAAGCCTTTAACCTCCATTTCCTTATCAATCGTGCCATCTTTCTTGGTTATCCAAACCTTTTCGCCTTCCTTCGGTATGAGAGGGTATTTTGCTTTTGAGAGAGGAGCATAGATTTCGTGTGAATACACGTACTGCTGCCCGTCTGTCAGAGTGATAATCTTCGCCTGCGAATTAGGCAAAATAACGCACTTTCCAAAGGTTTGCCATTCTCCTTCGGGCTGTTCAATAGGATTTCCGTCCTCATCAAAGCCATCTTGTGGAGCACCTTTTACTTTAAGTATATCTTCAAAGTTCATACGCTATCTATTTGATTACCATACCTTCACACTCTGAACCCAATAATCATCAGAAGTGCTGTCAATAACAAGGTCAGCATCCAATCCAGCATCCTTCGCAATAGATTTAATCATCTTATCAATGAGCTTCTTGTCGTTCTTGTAACTCTGAGAGATACCGCCAATATTCTCACTTGATAATGGATTCATCTTGTAGAGGATACGCATAGCCGCATAGGCTACGGGTTTCTTTACCGCTACAGAGTATTCATCAGCCACGGATGCTGTGATGCTGAATCTGTCAGCAGCATCAATAAACATCTTCTCCAAGGTCTCATCTGAGGTAGAGAAAGGCTGAATCTCGCTTGCTATCGCTTCTGAAATTGTCATGCTAATCTTGTTATCTTATGAAGTTTCACTTATTAAATCAATATATTCATAACTGAGGGTCAGTGTTTTAAGCACCAACCTTCAAGATAAAGAAGTCCTCAATACCATCGAATACAGGTTGCATCCACATTTCGTTGGTAAGGTGATAACCCTTCTTGTCTCTCCAATAACCGATAAGGTTGTTATCGTATGTAGAGTAAGAAACATTTGGTACTGGGTCGATTTTCTCCAAGCTCTCTGCGCACTTAGGCACAGCTACCTTGTCGGCGCACATCGCAACAACTCGGTTGTCTGGGATAAGGTTGTAAACAGTCTTATCAGGCAGCTCAACGAACTTATCCTCATCAATTTGAATTGTTGGAAAGAGAATAGAGCGCAAGTAGATATTCATCTGCTCAACGCTAATCATCGGTGCAGCAGGATTGATAGTAATCTCACCAAGGTTCAAGCGGAAGGTGTCCTTAATCTCCTTTGCCTTACACATTGCGAAGAATGTGTTCTCAGACATACGAAGACGCAGAATCTTACGACCCTTCTTGCGAGCCTCGTCCTTCAACTTCTTAATATCCTCAATAGGAGTTGCGTTTTCCTCACCCCAATTTGTGGTAGTAGAGAGCTGTTTAACACCCAAATCAAAGGTGTAAGATACGTTAGCCTTAGAGTTGTTGGTACGTGATACTGTCTGAGTACCCTTGAACAATCCCTCGAAGTACAACATATCAATACGCTTGTGAGGAGCGATAACCGCCAACTCGAAAGGCTTGAATGAGTACTTGATAAGCTCATCGTACTTAGCATCGAGTTGTGACTGTGTATAACTGCCACGTCCATTCATATCATTGTACTTACCCTCCAAGAGGTGCATCTGGTCGAGGTAGTCGTTATCAAGCTCCCACTCATCGGCGATACGACCGATAGAGCCCGTAAGCTGACCCCAATCAGGCATGGTATGCAATGGACGCTCTGCGTTCTTAGCGACTACAGAACCGACCATAGCAGCAGCATAGGTTGCCATATTTGCTTGATATACCTTTGCAGCACAATATTCGACAGGCTTCAACTCGTTTTTCCACTCAGCCTTGTAGGTGGAAGTCTTCATGTATTCGTCAATGTAGGCTTGAAAAGACTTTGGGTCTTGCAAATCTTTCAAAATACTATTCATAATCTATAATCTCCACTTTTAAAGGTTACTGAATCTTAAACAAAGCGACACCATTTGCATTGATGCCTGCCTTAATCTCGTCATTAATAGGGTAAGGGAGCGAATCTTCCTCTACCTCCATTACCTGTAAGGTAGGAGTTGCTGCGATAGAAGCATCTGCGTCTCTAATATCGAGAGTATCGTAAGAGAAGCCAAGAAGTACATCCTTGGTCTTATCATAATCTGATACAATGGCATTTGCAGCAACCGCATTATCAAGTGCTGATACAGTCAGTGTATCTACACCATCATTGGAAGCAATCGCCGAGATAGTTGCTCCAGCAATCTTATCACCAACCTGGAACAAAGAACCGCTAGCAACCTTTAAGGTTGTAGCAGCCTTATCAGCCTTCTCTACAGCCTTTGCAGTCTTCACAACCTGTGCTTTACCACCAGTTACAAATCTGAGAATTGTACCCTTTGCAATAAACTTCAATGTAGCTGGAAGGTTTTTGCGGTCAAGGTCGTAACCACCCTGTCGGCGAAGGCACTGCTCTTCAAGCCAAAGTGCTTCCTTAATATCCTCTGGCTTGGTTCTATGCATAAAATAGCCTCTGTTTGACATAATTTTCTTCTTTTTAAGAGTTTAACATAATTCCTTAGAATGTTCTACTCCTTTGGAGCGTTACGCTCTGAGAAGCCTTGCATTCTCTTAATGAAATCATTTCTCTCGTCTTCAGGAGAAGTCGCCTTAGGAGCTTCAACGAAACTGCCGCTTGCAACAAGCGACTGCTTCAATGCAGTCCAATCATCAGCACATTGCTGTGCGAGAGTTTCAAGGTTCTCCTCCTTGTCGAGCTGATAACGTGAACGGAACTGCTCTGGGATATCCTTCAACTTATCGCTCTTGCCGAAAAGGTCATTGAGACGTGCTCTTTCTTCCTTTTCCTTGTATGGAGCAATGGCGGCAGCAACGGCTTCGCTAACAGCTTGCTGAGTTGTCTTTGTAGCTTCGGCAATCATCTGCTGAACCTGCTCTTGCGTAAGCCCTGTTGGAGGTACTGGAGGAGTAGGAGGAGCTGGTGGAGTAGGCTTATGGTTAGGGTCGTTAGGGTCAATCCATCCATCGAATTTCTTCGTTGTCTCGCTGACCGCACGATTGAATGATGATTGCATCATACCAACATAAGGTTCAACTGCCGTGATAGCACTCGTTACATCCTCGTCCTTTGACTCATCTGTTAGACCACGACTTGCAACAATCAGGTCAACCAGCTTTGAAAGTTCATCCTTCTTCAAACCATACTTTGCAAATGATGTTTTGGCAGAAGTAAGCACTTTTTCCTTTATTGTCATAGTAATTCTATTTTAAACGTTAATAAATAAATAATTTCCGATTGCAAAATTACTATTTCTATTAATAAAATAATGATAAATAATAAAGACTGTGTAAACAAATGCTATTTTCGGTAATTTTCTTGCGGTCTAAGCGGTTTTCTTTTAGTTTATGTATAGTTATTAAGAAACAAAAATAAAAGGCAAGATAACCAATGTTTTTGGTTACTTTGCCTTGCGTAGTATCAAATCTATCTTTGCTTTGACCTTCTTTGGATTCCTAGCATCGTGATTGCTCAATCTCACTACATGATACCCGAGCCGCCATATACCCGAAGAGCGGTTACCATCCTTGCGCTTTTGGTCTTTAGTAAAATGATAACCACCATCGAGTTCAATAATCGTTTTTATCTCGGGCAGATATATATCTGCGAAGTATAGCTTTCTGCCCGTGACTATCGGTTGTTGTGGTATCACTTTATATCCTAACAGAGTGCAGATTTTCGCCGCAGCCTTCTCCGCATCGGTTGTATGCGAAAGAAGGTCGCAGCGAATTTGTCTGATTAAAGCCTTCGAGTATTTCATTTGCTTTTCTTTATCATATCAATCTCATCTTGTAGATAGAAGATTGCCTTGCTCAAATCTTGCACTCTCTGTTCACGCTCGGAAAGATTCATTTCCTTCTTTCCCTTGCGCAAGAGATACTTAACAGCCGAGCCGCAGTTGAAATCAAGGTGGCGGCAAATATCAATCGGCTCTATGCCGCAGAGTTCCTTTAACCAAGCGTAATGGTTAGGATGATTAACCATTTCTTCCTTTTCCTCTTTGGTTGCAGTTCCGTTTTTTGCAATCTCTTCAAACGGAATCGGAATATCTATCCCAAAAGCATTTTTATCCTCTACCGCATTGCATAAAACAGTTACGTTTAATACTTTCACTACTTTTAATTGCAAAGGGTAGATACCACGAAAACTATAGGCTTTACCTCTAATCTTATAGATATACTCTGTTACATCACAGACCTCATCCTTTATGACCTGCTCTGGTTCTATAGGCAAGGTAAACACCAACCCCTTACGTATCTTCATTGATTCTATCATAACTCCTACTTTCTTAAAGGTTCATTAACTGTGGATTCATTCAAGTGGTGCATACATCTTACAACCCTTGCTTCTGTATTGTTTTTCTTCTGATACTTGCAAAGATTGCATTCGATAGCACCGACCTTATGCAGCGTGTGCGTATATCGCCCACGCTCACCGAAAGGGCAGTCTGTCACATATTCAATGCCGCCGTGGATAAATTCACGGACTTCATATTTGACTGCCGTATTGGGCTTCTTTTCTTTCTTTGGGTATAACATATTATCTTATCTCAATTTTGATTTTATAAATCGACTTCTGCTTCAATTTTTCCGTGCCATCAAGCAAAAGATGAGCAATGGTGTCAGCTACGGATTCGCTGATAGCTCTCTTCGTATATTCGTGATAACTGCCGTCTTCTTTTTCTTGATAGACGTTTACACAGCCAGAGCTATCATCTGTGACAATAACCCCATTATCGGCAAACTCTAGCTTAAAATTAAGTCTTTCCATATAATTACTTTTTTTGTTCCATGAAATGTTTTTGCTGTATTAACATCATTCTTGTAATCAGATTCTGCATCTTTTCGATAACGAACTTCGGGGTTTCCGAAGTTCTGATAAAGAAAGGATGCCTTCCTCTCTTATGCTTATTGAAGAATAATGTATCATCTTCACCCTCTATCTTTACAGCAATCATGTACTGACCGATGAAGAGATGGGAACTTCCCTCTTTTCTCTTTCGAGGTGTAGTGTACTTGATGCCGTTCTCATCTAAGAAGGACATCAGTTTCTTTAATTTCGTTTCATTTTTCATCTTGCATATCTCCTATAGTTTAGTTATCACTTAACATTTTCTCAACCTCATCATCATATTCGTTTCTCTTATACCAAGTAGTGAGGTCGTAGATAACTTCCGCATCCTTTCTAAAGCTTTTGTATAAGCTCAGATATTTTTTCTTTGTTTGTGCGTTAGCCTTTCTCGCCTCGTTGAAAAAGGCGAAGTAATTTTTAAAATATTCCGAGTGTATTGTGATAATATCGGCATTCTCGCATTTTTGCATCATAAACAGTATCGCTTCTACGATAACGACTGCCTTTGAAGCGCAATAGATGTGATTTTTCTCTTTTGCTACAACTTCTCCGTTCTTAATGATGATAACCGAAAATTTACCTTTTGCGGAATTTTTTTCATAATCACAACTTACATAGCACTCATATCCAACAATTTCTTTTGCTGGTGTGAGGTAAGTATCGAGCCAATTTTTATTTTTCTCCATTTCGTATCTCCTTTGTTATTATATAATCGGGTGGGGGCATACGTGCGCCCGTTAGTTAATTATCTTTGGGGCTGTCGCCCCAATAAGGGAATAAATTAAATTAAAGCCATCAACCCTTATTTTATTATTTTTGATTTTACATAAACTACATTTTTGCCTCCTTTCTTCTCATGCCGTGATGAGATATTGATATAGCATCGTCCATCTGCATACGATAGATATTCGATTCAATGGAAAATGCACTTCTATTTTTTGCGCTTATCACAATTACCGAACCTTCAATATCCGTGATAGCCATATTATTGGTACATACCTTTTCATCGCACCTTACTTCCTTGATTCTTGTGCGCTTATTGATGATACCTCTGTTTACAAGCTGATTTGTGACTTTGAATGCTTGATACATCGTACCAAAGATAACATCTTTGATTCTGTCATAAGATAAACCTTTGTTATCGCTAAACTTCTTCCTCAACATACGACTTTCACGTTTGAGAGCCTTGCGAATAGTCTTCACATTCTTCCCATTCGTCCCCTTATTGTGCGTATTGATTACGTCCTCTTGCATTCTAACTTGGTTCTCTATGACAATCCTTCTCAAAAGGTTTTTGAGGGCAGGGAATGTCATCTTCGTCAAATCATCCTTGCGAAGCTTATAACTATATCCATCATTTGAATGTATGCTGCGTGCAATGAATCTCTTCTTTCCGTTTTTCTCTTCAAAACGAAAATACCCTATCTTGCAACCATATTCAAGCAGTCTCTTCAATTTATTATTGTCGATATGCAATAATTTGGCGCAATGATTGTATGATACAAGGTTAAGGTCTGATGAGCGGAATAAGAGCTTTATTTTAAGAAGCAAACAGAAGGCATCCAAGCGATTCTTATCGCTCAGAGCAAACTTAGCTTCCTGTATTCCTATTCTTATTCTTTTCATCATTATATATATTAATGTAAAAACCAAACAGATGAAAGGTGCTATCTATCATTCTGCTTGGTTTGTATATCGAACCCTTTCACTTGTGTTGATTGGGCATATATGATTACGTTCTTTGCTTGGAAAATAGCACTTGCCTTTTCAT
>ERZ1032473.10-NODE-10-length-83280-cov-105.602295_pt1 | contig 83280 bp, 64 predicted proteins | sample MGYA00518734_ERZ1032473 | MGnify/ENA primary metagenome ERZ1032473 (study PRJEB33719, sample SAMN04261339) | wastewater metagenome | biome: periurban shantytown; feature: human; material: feces | host: Homo sapiens | place: Peru: Lima | collected 2013-01-23 ...
ATCGACACGGCGTTGACCGCGTACGAGGAGCGGGTCGCCCCAATGCTCAAGAAGTGAGCCGACACCCGGGAAACAAGAGGTAGCAAACACCAGCCCTCGGGCAGAAGGGATTTGTGAGGATTCGACGGAAACCTCTGTTTTTCCGCTCCCATCGGACGAAAAAACAGAGGTTTTCTCATGCCTTATGGTTACGGTAGAACATATGTCACAAACTCGTAGCGCAAGCAGTGACCGCAGCACCCGCTCGTCGGGTCGATCCGCCGGTTCCGCGAAAACGACCGGGACTCGTCGCACGAACAGCGGTTCCAAGGCCAGGAAGAGGACGACGAACACGCCCGCCGCACGCCACTACCGCGGCGGCAACCATCGCACCAACGGCAAAGGCCCGAAACTCAAAGGCCGCCGCAAGCATCTCATTCTCAAATGGATTCTCGGCCTGATCGGGGCAGGACTCGTCGCAGGCATCGGGCTCTTCGCCTATCTGTACATCACCACGGAGATTCCACAGCCCGAAAAGGTCGCCATGGCGGAAAACACCACCGTGTACTACAACGACGGAGTCACGGAACTCGGCACATTCTCCAAGCAAAACCGCACCATCATCCAGTGCAACGCTCTGCCGAAATACGTCGGCAACGCCATCGTCGCCTCCGAAAACCGCACATTCTACGAAGACAACGGCATCGACATCAGGGGCATCGCCCGTGCACTCGTCAACAATCTGACCAAAGGCACGCGCCAAGGCGGTTCCACCATCACCCAGCAGTACGCCGAACGGTATTATCTGGGCGAAACCACCAGTTACAAGGGCAAGATCCGAGAAGCCATCCTTGCGCTGAAGATCGCGCAGACGCAGGACAAGGATGAGGTGTTATGCAATTACATGAACACCATCTACCTGGGCCGCGGCGCATACGGCATCCAGGCGGCAGCCAAAGCCTACTTCAATAAGAACGCCCAGGATCTGACCCTCAATGAGGCCGCCATGCTGGCCGGCATCATCCCCTCCCCCTCCAACTGGGATCCGGCGGTGAACCAGAAGAAGGCCGAATCACGCTTCAAGCGCGTCATCAACATCATGCGCGAAGACGGCTACATCACCGGCAAGGAAGCGAAGGAAGCCCAAATGCCGGCCACTTCGCAGAACACCCAGCTGCAGGACGTGTACAAGGGGCCGAACGGCTACCTGCTGCAAATGGTGCGCAGCGAACTGGTGCAAGCCAAGGCATTCACCACCGATGATCTGGATACCGGCGGATACAAGATCGTCACCACCATCGACAAGGGCAAGCAGGATCTGATGCAGCAGGTCGTCAGCCCCTCCAACAACGGCATGAGCGGAGTCGTACCGGACGGCATGCAGTTCGGAGCGATGAGCGCCAACCCGCAGGATGGGTCGATCCTCTCCGTGTACGCCGGCGACGACTACCTGGCCAAGCAGTACAACAACGCCACGCAGGCACAGTATGAAGTCGGATCCACCATGAAGCCGTTCGCACTGCTCGCCGCGGTGCAGGAAGGCGTGAGTCTGAACACCGTGTTCAACGGCAACTCCTACCGCACCTTCCCCGGCATCACCAGCACGGTAAGCAACTTCGGCAACGAGAACTACGGCTACATCAATCTGTACCGGGCCACGGCACTGTCGTCGAACACCGTGTTCATGGACCTGCAGACCAAACTCGGCACGAAGAAAATCGCCGAAACCGCTCGCACGGCTGGTGTGGAAAGCACTTCGCTCGACGGTTCCGAACCATTCACCGTGCTCGGCAACAACGCGCTCACCGTCAAGGACATGACCGCGGCATACGCCACACTCGCCAATCAGGGCAACAAGCCGACCCTGCACATCGTGGCCAGCGTGAAAAGCTCCGCAGGCAAGGACCTGTACCTGGCGCCGTCCTCCACCGAACGTGTGTTCCAAGCCAACGATACGAACCTGGTGACCAAGGCGCTGACCGGCGTCGTGCAATCCGGCACCGCCACCGAAGCGTTGAACGTCGGGCACACCGTTGCCGGCAAGTCCGGTACCTCGAACAACTCGTATGCGGCAAGCTTCTGCGGCTACACGCCCTCCGTGGTATCCGTGTTCTCGATGTGGTACCCGGATGCGAACGGCAATCCGCAGCAGATCCCGGCCTTCGGACAATGGACCGGCGGCTCCGACTACCCCGTACACCTGTTCACGCAGTACATGAAGCAGGCGTTGGCGGGCACCACGAACGAGGTATTCCCGACCGCCAAGGACAACGGCAAGGTGGGCGGCTCCGACGGTACCTGGGGCACCGGCTATTCAAGCTCGTACTCCTACTCCTACCGATCCTATGGCTGGAACTCCACCGGAGGCACCAACAGCAACAGCGGTACCACCGGCAACAGTGGCACGAACACCAATAGCGGCACCACAAGCGGCGGCACCGATACCGGAGGCAATGCCACCGACAACAGCGGCGGCGCCAACACCGGCACTGGCGGCACGAACACCGGCGGAACCACCGACAACAGCGGCGGCACCGGCGGCGAATCCAATTCCGGAGGAACCACCGGAGGCACCGAGTAAGTCCGCATCAACGGGCCTAGCGGCCAGCACAATACGCTGCGAACACAAGAACCCCGTTCCATATGCTTTCATACGGAACGGGGTTTTCCATAGTTATGGCCGCACTTTCGCCATCGCACATACGGCAACAAGGCACAACGCTCTAGCCCACGAAACGCAACGGCAACAAGCAAGGGCTGCACCCGTTCAACGGAAAAGAGGTGCAGCCCTTATCCTTCACGCTTGCGCAAGCGTTGCCGGCAATCAGCGCTCGGAACGGTTGATGGCCGAGATGATGGCCTTCAGCGCACTGGTGGTGATGGACGAATCAATGCCGACACCCCAGATGATCTGGGCTTCGGCATCCTCGCCAACCTGGCATTCCACGTAAGAGGCGGCCATGGCGTCGGTGCCGACGGACATGGTGTGCTCGGCATAATCCATGACGGAAGCCTCGATGCCGAAGTTCGACAGCGCGTTAAGGAACGCAGCGATCGGCCCGTTGCCAATGCCGGAGACCTCACGCTCACGAGGCTCATCACCCGGTTCGATGCCACGATCAAGCACCTTGGCCTTCAGCACGGTATCGGAACCGTCCTCACCGGAAGACACAGCCACCTTGAGCAGCTTCAAGCGACCCCACTGCTTCAGGGTCTCATCGCTGCTGTCACCGACCACCACGCCAGCGGCAGTGGCACCAGACTCCTCGACCGGCAGATACTCGTCCTTGAACAGACGCCAGATATCCTCGTCCTTGACTTCCTTCTTGGTTTCATCGGCAAAGTTCTGCACGACCTTGTCGAATTCGACCTGCAGGCGCTTCGGCAGATCAAGATTATGGTTCGTCTTGAGCAGATACGCCATGCCACCCTTGCCGGATTGGGAGTTCACACGGATGATCGCCTCGTAGGAGCGTCCAATATCCTTCGGATCGATCGGCAGATACGGCACCAGCCATACGAACTTGTCCAAATCGGCACCAGCACGATCGGCGGCCACCTGACGAGCCTCAAGGCCCTTCTTGATGGCGTCCTGATGGGAACCGGAGAACGCGGTGAACACGAAGTTGCCCGCATAGGGGTGACGCTCGGAGATCTTGATCTGATTGCAGTATTCGACAGTCTTGCGAATCTCCGGAACATTCGAGTAGTCGATCTGCGGATCGATGCCCTGGGTCAGGAAATTCAGGCCAAGCGTGACCAGATCGACGTTGCCGGTGCGCTCGCCATTGCCCAGCAGACAGCCCTCCACACGGTCGGCGCCGGCCAACACCGCAAGCTCGGTGGCGGCGACGCCCATACCCTCGTCGTTATGCGGGTGCAGGGACAGCACGATGGCGTCGCGGTCGTTCAAATTGTTGGACACGTATTCCACTTCGTCCGCGAACACGTTCGGAGTGGTCATCTCCACCGTTGCCGGCAGGTTGATGATCATCGGATGCTCGGGGGTCGGCTTGATCACGCCGGTCACGGCATTGCAGACCTCGACGGCGTATTCCGGTTCGGTGCCGGTGAAGGATTCCGGGGAATACTCGTAGTACAGGTCGATGCCTTCGGCTTCGCTTTCCAGGCTCTTGCACAGTTCGGCGGCGTCGATGGCCAGCTTCTTGATCTCTTCCTTGTTCTTACGGAAGACGACCTCACGCTGCAGCACGGATACGGAATTATAGAAATGCACAATGGCACGCTTGGCGCCCTTCAGCGCCTCATACGTGCGACGAATCAGATGCTCACGGCACTGGGTGAGCACGACGATGGTGACATCGTCGGGGATGAGTTCGCGCTCGATCAGCATGCGGATGAAGTCGAAATCGGTTTCGGAAGCCGACGGGAAGCCGACCTCGATCTCCTTGAAGCCCATCGACACCAGCAGATTCCAGAAGCGCAGCTTGCGCTCGGAATCCATCGGGTTGACGAGGGCCTGATTGCCGTCACGAAGATCGACGGAGCACCAACGCGGTGCACGCTGCAGTCGCTTGCCCGGCCACGTACGCTCCGGGTAATCAAACGGCACCTGCTTATCGTATGCAACGTACTTGGCGTACGGCATCTTGCTGGGCTTTTGCGGAGCTCCAATGAAACGCGCCGGAGGCAGCAGCGGGTCGTTGTTACCTCCGTTGGACGCCGCAGCCACAGCCGCGAGATCAAACACAGACGATTGATCCTGACCCATCACTCCTCCTTATCTTGGTTTTGCCGGTTCCTCCGGCCATCAATTGTTACGCGCATGTTACCTATGCGCTTGGGCTAATCCTAGCGGCTCCCCGCGCCAATGATTAACCGCGTTTCGTGATATGACAACAGTTCGACCAATATGACGGCGGTCCGCCACCATTCGCACTTGAACCCGGCACCTTCGCCCCACCCATCGAAGCCTCGACCCTCATACAAGGTCACGGTCTGCCCGTCGCTAAGCTTGCTGCCGGTGCCGGGAATGGAACCGGATACCTTGCCCACGTATTTTTTGGAAGACAACCGCTTCTCCGTCTTGACGGTGTAGCCTCTGGACTCCAGATCCGCCTTCACCCCGGCAACGCCCCGGCCCACGATATCCGCCGGCAGGCCATCATCGCCTTGCGCAGGTTCCTGCACCGAAATCGCCGGGTCACCCAGATTTTCCCCAGGCTGATCCCGCAGCGCATCTTCCTGAGACACAGCTTCCAAGGCGGCACCACAACTGGTGCAGAACCTATCGTATTCGCCGTTCCTGCTCCCGCATTGCGTGCAGAATACCCCTATCCCCTCTCTGACGGTGCGGCAAACCCTTCACTGTATGCCAGTATATTTGCCGGTCGGCCCCGATGTGATGCGAGACGGCGTCTTTCGCAAACACGGATGGTTCCGTAGGGGGTTTACGCCTTCCGTAGGTAGTTGGCCGTTGAAAACCACAACAGAAACGGCCTTATGTAAGCCGTTTCTCAAGTCCGGTACTACATCTGACCACCTACGGAACCGCAAAACCACCTACGGAACCTATACGGCAGCCCAACCAGACAACACCTTTACTTTATGTATATGCGGGAAAACACCAATGCACCGCCTTCCGCCGGGGAAAACGCACATAACGGCCCTCACAAGGCCTGATGAACGCCCTTTGCTTCGCGGAACATCGAACCGCTCGGCGCATGCGTGCAGGGCGGTAGAGTCAACGGAACAGGCTGATACCACGGCGGGCGACACAGTAGGCGTTGCCCAGCCACGCGTGGCGGGAGTTCGGCCAGACCGCGCCAAGACGCGGGGCATTCTGACTCATCCAAATACTCGGCACACGCCCATCCGTCGACCGCGAGCCAAGCAGATTGAACCCGTTCTTGACCTCCAGCCAGTCAGGATGCTGGGTGGCGATGGCAAGCCCCTCCTCAAGGGTAAGCGGGAGGCGATCGTCGGCATCGATGAGCTTACGCGCCACATCGGGCTCACGATTGAGATAGCAGGTTCCGGTATGCGGCTCGATCGCCAGATAGAACGGCCCCTCAGGCGGCTCGAATCCGTCCTGCGGAAGAAAACTGGCGATATCACGCGGCGGCATGGTGGTGAACCCGGCCATGCGATTGATGGAGGTTCGGGCGATCAACGATTCGGGCGACACCAGCTCACGTGTGGGAATCAGCAGAATCTCAGCCCCCAAGTCGGAGTCCTCCAACGCACGGATAAGCGGACGCGCCAGCGCACGGAACGCGTCGGCCGACATATCGGCCACATCCGGGTATCCCAACGCCACGATTCGATCCAGCTGCTTTTGCGCCTCTTCTGATGCCTTCGACATGTCTACTAGTGTACGCACCATGCACGAGCGTTTCCGCCAGCGCAGCACCACGCCAGACCCACGGCATGCGAATCATACCGCCGAACAACCATACAACCAGCCGAAACCCCGGCAGGCACCGACGCGCAGACCACCATACGGCCACCATACGGATAGCGGAAACGGCTTGACTGCACGTTTTCGTAGAATTAAACAACGCGTGTGGCCGCCCACGACGTCGTTTGGGGCCGGCTGGTCGACCTCAAGCGTGAATCATACGAAATTTGCAACAATTCCATCATGTAAGCGAGAGGTTGTTATGTCCGAAAAAATCAAAGTCGGCATTCTCGGAGCTACGGGTATGGTCGGTCAGCGTTTCGTCACGCTGCTCGAAAACCATCCGTGGTTTGAACTGGTCACCCTTGCCGCATCCGCGCATAGCGCCGGCAAGACCTACGAGGAAGCCATCGGCGGCCGCTGGAAGATGGAAACCCCGATGCCCGAGTTCGTCAAGAACATGGTGGTCAAGAACGTGGCCGACGTTGAAGACGTGGTCAAGGACGTCGACTTCGTATTCTCCGCAGTGAACATGCCGAAGGACGAGATTCGCGCCATCGAAGAGGAATACGCGAAAACCGAAACCCCGGTGGTATCCAACAACAGCGCCCACCGCTGGACGCCGGACGTGCCGATGGTCGTGCCGGAGATCAATCCGCAGCATTATGCGATCATCGAACACCAGAGGAAGCGTCTCGGCACCACGCATGGCTTCATCGCCGTCAAGCCGAACTGCTCCATTCAGGCCTACACCCCGGCACTGGCCGCATGGCAGGAGTTCGAGCCGCATGAGGTTATCGTAAGCACCTACCAGGCCATTTCCGGCGCTGGCAAGACCTTCAAGGATTGGCCGGAAATGGTGGGCAACATCATTCCGTTCATCTCCGGCGAAGAGGCGAAGTCCGAGAAGGAACCGCTGAAGGTCTTCGGCCACGTGGACGAAGCCAAGGGCGAGATCGTGCCGTTCGACGGCCCGCTGAAGATCACGTCGCAGTGCATCCGCGTGCCCGTGCTCAACGGCCACACCGCCACCGTGTTCATCAACTTCGGCAAGAACCCGACCAAGGATGAGCTCATCGACCGTCTGGTCAACTACACCAGCAAGGCCGCTGAACTCGGCCTGCCGCACGCCCCGAAGCAGTTCATCCAGTACCTGACCGAGGACGATCGCCCGCAGGTGCTCAAGGATGTGGACTACGAGGGCGGCATGGGCGTCTCCATCGGACGCCTGCGCGAGGATTCCATCTTCGATTGGAAGTTCGTGGGACTGGCACACAACACCCTGCGTGGTGCCGCCGGCGGCGCTCTGGAAAGCGCCGAAATGCTCAAGGCATTGGGCTACATCACCAAGAAGTGATTCGCGGCGATGCGGTAATGCGGTAATGCGCCGCATATAACGCACGCGTTCGCATCAATACATCGCAGAAACGGAGGCCGGGTCGGTAAAACCGATCCGGCCTCCGTTTCTGCGCTTATATGGCTGATGCCGCGCAGCATGGCTTGCAGGGAGGCTCGATGCGAAAAACGGTACGCAGCATGATGCGCGAATACGCAAATATGCAAACGCACAAACATGCTTACATAACACTTGAGGCGGGCCCACACGCTTGCGTGGAACCCGCCTCATGCGGAAAACGTCGAGTCGGAACCCGAATCAGCGACCGGTGCCGCCGTACACCACGGCCTCCACCTGGTCGGAGTCAAGACCGTAGGCGGTGTGCAGCGCCTTGACGGCGTCGTTGAGCTGATCCAGCGGCACCAGGGCGGCGATACGGATCTCGGAAGTGGAGATGATCAGCACGTTGATGCCCTTGTCGCTCAATGCGTTGAAGAACTTGGCGGCCAGGCCGGAATGGGTTTTCATACCGACGCCCACCACGGCGACCTTACCCACGTTGGAATCCACGTCAAAGGACTTGTAACCGAGTACATCGTGCTTTTCGATGAGGATCTCCTGCACCTGCTTGACCGCGGATTCGGGCACGGTGAAGGAAATGTCGGCGGTGCCGACGGAAGCGCCCGCCTGCACGATCATGTCGACGTTCACGCCGGCCATGGCCAGCTCGGTAAACACCTTGGCCGCCATGCCGGGCTCGTTCGGCACGCCACGCACGGTGGCCAAAGCCTCGCTGCGGTCGTGCGCAACACCGGAGATGACCGGGGCCTCCGGGCCAAGATCGGGGAACAGGTCGCCCATGGATTCGTTCTTATCGCTCATGTTCTCTTGCCTTCGCTTCTGTTGGGATGGGGATTTCGTTGACTAGTCGAGATTCGGCAGCGTGCGCGGGTCCACACCATTCGGCACGACCAGCGTGCCCGGCCTGTGGGAGAAGGACGAACGCACATGCAACGGCATGTTGAAACGCTGGGCGTATTCGACACAGCGCAGCGCAAGCACCTTCGAACCGCATGCGGCCATTTCAAGAATCGAATCGTAGTCGATGCTGGGAATGCGCTTGGCGGTCGGGACGATGCGCGGATCGGCGGTGAAAATGCCATCCACATCGGTGTAGATCTCGCACATGTCGGCATCGAGGGCAACCGCCAAAGCGACTGCGGAGGTATCGGACCCGCCACGACCGAGCGTGGTGGCGTCGCCGTTGGCGTTGATGCCCTGGAAACCGGCGACAATCGCCACATCGCCTTCCTCAAGCGCATGCTTCACGCGATCCGGCTTCACGGACTTGATATGCGCCGCACCATACCGAGTGTCGGTGAAGAAGCCGGCCTGTTGACCAGTGAAGGAACGTGCGCTGGCGCCTTCGGCGTGGATGGCCATGGCGAGCAGGCTCATGGAGATGCGTTCGCCTGCGGTCATCAGCATATCCATCTCGCGCTCGGGCGGGTTGGAATCGATACTCAGCGCCTGATCGATGAGATCGTCGGTGGTATCGCCCATGGCCGAAACGACCACTGCAACGGAATTGCCCTTTTTCTTCGTCTCCACAACACGGCGGGCGACGCGCTTGATGGATTCGGCGTCGGCCACGGAGGAGCCGCCGTATTTCTGCACGATGAGAGCCACTGCTGTCCTATCCTCTGTCTTGAAAGTTTTCAAACCCGCGTCTCATAGTACGCAAGTGTGACGATTATATGGAGAAGCGTATTACCGTTCTTGACCCCGTTCACGATTTGGGACGATGCCGATGCCAGTAATACAGCTGACCATCAGGCTTCCCTACGACCGGAAAGCGCACGGCCGAGCGTTATCTCGTCGGCATATTCAAGATCGCTTCCCACGGGCAACCCGCTTGCCAGACGCGTCACCTTGATGCCGACCTGGCTGAGCAACCGGCTCAGATAGGTGGTCGTGGCCTCGCCTTCGATATTCGGGTCGAGCGCAAGGATCACCTCGGTAACGCTGCCGTCGCCCAATCGTTCCAGCAGCTTGGCGATGTTCAGATCGTTGGGCCCCACGTTCGCCATGGGGTTAATGGCGCCACCGAGCACATGGTACAGGCCGTGGTATTCGCGGGTGCGTTCGATGCTCATCACGTCCTTGGGCTCCTCGACCACGCAGATGATGCTGTGATCGCGGCGCGGGTCCAGACATACCGGGCATGGCGACGCCTCGCATACGTTTCCGCACACCTCGCAGAACTTCACCTTCGCTTTCACCTCGGTGATGGCATCGGCCAGATCGGCCGCCTCACGTTCGTCACTGCCCAAGATGTAGAAAGCGATGCGCTGAGCGCCTTTGGGACCGATTCCCGGCAGTTTGGAAAAAGCATCGATCAGCCGTTGGATCGCACCGTCATAAGCCAATGCCATACGTCACTCCTCCGTATGCTTCGTTGTCTGGTGCATGTTACGCGGATTGTGCGGATCGTCGGCCGTGAACTCCTCGACCTTCTTGACCTCGAACAGGCGCTTGATGTCGTCCATGCTCATGGCCGTAGCCTCCCCTAGGGATTCGTCACTCATCGAGTACTCGTCCTCGTCCGCGGCAACCTGCGGCTGAGGCGGCGCGGCTGCGGCTGCGGACATAGCCCACGGGTCGGGTTCCACCGCCGGGTCGATAGCCAGTTCAGGCCCCGGAGGGATAGGTTCGCCTGATGCCTGCCATGGGTCAGTCGCCGCGAGCTGGCTGGTGCCGGCATTCTCCTGCTGCTGGACTTGCTCGCCTGCGGAGGCACCCCAATGCGGTTCCTGGGCAGCGTAATCACGCCCCTGCGCATTATGACGACTCGCATCGCCCGTCACGGATTCACCGGTTGCAGACGGTGCCGTCACCGTTGCGGACTGTTCCGAAGCGGACGATGCAGATTGTGCAGATGCCGACTGTGCGGATGCCGCTGGTACGGCCCACGGATCGATGCCATCGCTGACATCCGGCACCGCAACATGTTTGCTTTCATGCTCGCTCTGATGTTCGCCGGACTGCCCCTCGCCCTGACGACCGGGGTTCGCCGGCACCGCCGGCACTGCGGGCGTCGCCCACGGGTCATCGTCGTCCCCCACTACGGATTGCGCTTCGGCAGCTTGGGACGAGCCATTCCCGTTCTGCTCCGATGCTTGCGAAACCGGTCTTTCCGGGGCGAACCCGTTCAGCGATCGATGGGAGTCACCATCGTCGGACGCTCCCGGCTGTTCGTTCGACGCGTCGGATTGTTCACGGTCGGCATCATTGGAATTCTCCGCCCACTGCGAAGCGCCAGCCGCCGTGGAACGCATGTTCTCCTGAAGCACCTGGGCTTTGATGCGCTGCTGTTCGCTCGCCGGAAGCTGCTTGAACGCCGGCGCACGCACGCCATCGTCCGTCAGCCTGGTAGGAGCGATTTCAACGCGCTCGCCGAATGCCTTACGCACTTCGGCACGCACAATGTCCACGACCTTGGTGGTGCCGTCGATTTCTTCCTTGGCCACGGCCAGGGCGAACGCATATTTGCTCAATGCCTTATCGAATTTCAGCCATAGGCGAGGATTGCCGGATTTCGACTGGGCTTCATACTTGATGCGCAGTACTTTGCTGCGGGACACGTACCGACGCACGTCCTCGGGAAGATCGCGCACCAACGCATCCCATGTTTCGTCCGGGGTGCGGTTATTCGGCACAGTGGCATCCGGCTGCGTTCCCATCGCCCAGCCATCGGCCTGGAGATTCGCGGGAGCCGATACTACGGCAGGTGCGGATTCCGAGGCATCGGCCGCCTGTACGGGCACCGTCGCCGAGGGTGCCGGCGAAACCGTCGCCCCAGCGTTTCCCCGGTCATGCTCCTGATTACGGGCCGCGCCGGCGAAACCGCCCTGCGCCGGCGCGCCGGCATGACGTGAAGCTCCGGCGAAACCGGTATGCGCGCCCGGTGTGACGGCCTGCTTCGTATCGTGAGCAGCGGCATTGCCGCCGGGCGCGACTGGAACGGCAGCGGTCTGTTGCATGATGGACCATCCGCTCTCATGCTCGGCCAGCAGGCGTGCTGCGAGCAATTCCAATCGCATACGCGGCGAAATGGCACCGGTCATAGTGCTCAACGTGGAGTTCATGGTGTCGGCCATTACCGTAAGTGCGGAAAGACCGAGCGCCTTGGCCTGACGATGCAGCTCGTCCAGATCCTCGCCCTCGGCGGAGTCGGATAGCACGCTTTCCGCTCGATCGCCAGCCAGCGTAAGCACCATAAGATCACGTACACGAGCCAGAAGATCCTCGACAAAACGACGGGGGTCGAAACCACCGACCACGACTTTCTGCACCACGCCGTACAACGCTTCGCCATTGCCGTCGATAACCGCATCGACGGCCTGCCCGATAAGCGTTTCCGGCGTGAAACCCAGCAATGCCACGGAAGCGTCATGCGTGATGACCCCATCGACCGAACCGATCATCAGCTGGTCAAGCACCGACAAGGTGTCTCGCATGGATCCGCCGCCAGCGCGCATGGCCAGTTTCAGCACACCAGGCTCAGGCTTGATGCCTTCCTTGTCGCAGATCTGCTCAAGATAAGGGCCCATGATCTCCTGCGGCACCAGGCGGAACGGATAATGGTGGGTACGTGAGCGGATAGTGCCGATCACCTTGTCCGGTTCGGTGGTGGCAAAGATGAACATCACATGTTCCGGCGGCTCCTCAACGATTTTCAGCAAGGCGTTGAAGCCTTGCGGCGTAACCATATGCGCCTCGTCGAGAATAAAGATCTTGTAGCGGTCGCGAGCCGGCGCGAAACCGGCACGCTCGCGCAGTTCGCGGGCGTCATCGACGCCATTGTGCGAAGCCGCGTCGATTTCGACCACGTCGATGGAACCGGGGCCTCCGGTAGCGAGATCCTTGCACGACTCGCATTCGCCGCAGGGATGCGAGGTGGGGCCTTGAGCGCAATTGACGCAACGCGCGAGAATACGCGCGGAACTGGTTTTGCCGCATCCCCGCGGCCCGGAAAACAGGTAGGCGTGCGTCAGCTTGCCTTCGTCAAGGGCCCTCATCAGTGGCACAGTGACTTGTTCCTGCCCGATAACGCCTTCGAACGTATCAGGGCGATAACGACGATAAAGGGCCAACGCCATAATTCTCAACACCTTCCGGTACTAGCCAGCACGCATCGCATACGCACCGTCACCTTACCGCATTCCCGTCTCAACATCGTCTTGCCCGCTAAGGGGGAAGACGCACGACACATCTACTGTACTGATTTCCGCCTGCCAACACCACAGCCCATCGTACGGTTGTATCCTGCATCATCCCGTACACTGGTGCTATGAGCTCCGGTAATACCCCAATGCCCAGTGGAAAGGGCGATGCCCGGCGCGCAGCCATCGTGCGCGCGACACGCGACATATGTGCCGAACAGGGCTTCTCCAAAGTCACTGTCAGCGACATCGCGAACCGGGCACATATGACACGCTCCCTGTTCTACCACTATTTTTCCGATAAAGACGAGGTGGCGGATGCGGTTCTCGACGATGTGGTCGGCGACATTCTCGCGCAGCTGGAGCAGTGGGATGCCTCCCGCAAACCTGGAGACATCGACGGGTCGTTGAACGACTTCGTCAAGCTCATTCGCAAACTCATCGTGGAGGAAAGCCCCTTCTCGAACCGAATAGTCAAGGATGGCAACGCCGCGCTGTACATCCGTTTTCTCGACCGTATCACCGACCGCATAGCCGATATGTTGCAGCGGACCACCGCTCAGGATTTCGAAACCCACTATGGCATGCCGATTATTTGCGTGCATGAAACGTTCATACTGCTGGTCTCCGGAATGATCTCGCTTATCCGCTCGCACCCTGACGTGCCGAATCTGACGGTGAAGAAGCTCATCGCGCAAACATTGCATCTCAACGATTACGTTCACCTCGATTAAACAGTCTCGGCTTCGTGCCGGCGTAATCCCGGGATGTTTTTCCGATGCGTTCCCGGCTCATATGGCACGGCCATCGCGTGCGATGAACTGATCGATCTGTTCCTTGCCGCGCCGACCTCGATGCCAGTCGACAACCGCAGGAGGAAGGAGTACGCGCAACATCTGTTTGCGGGATTCGACATGCAACGGCAGCGGCCCCACGCACTCACCATCGGCCATCGCCGTAGGCGGCTCGTCACCATCAGCCGACCGCGTGATGCTCACGGATCGCACGCGCTGCCAGGACAGGAATCGCGAGGCCAGCAACCTGCCATCATATGCGTGGCGCAAAGCTCGCATAAGCTCAACGCAGCCAGGCATACGATTCATCCACACCATGTCAAGCAATCCGTCATCGAGGGACGAATACGGCGAAACCTCGATGCCGCCGCCGATATGCCTTGAATTGGCCACTGTGAGCAGCGGTGTGGCCATATCCCATTCCTCGACGGTTCCGTCGGCCGTGGTGGCCTCGACGTGGTACCCGTATCGCTTCATATGCAGCAGTTCCGCAAGCACCGCGGCAAAGTAGCGCAACGATCCGCCCGGCAGTCGTGAACGGTTGGCTCGATCATTGATGCTCGCATCAATGCCGCAGGACAGCATTCCCGCGAAGAAACGCCCGTTTCCAAGCCCGGCGTCACCTGCACCCGGCATGGCATCGGCCAGGTTCTGCCCGCTCACATACCCCATGTCGATATCCATGCATGAGCCGCATACGATGGCCCCGACGATGCCCTCCACCGCAGTCTCGATACGGTTCACCGGCAACTTGAGTCCCCTGGCGAAATCATTGCCGGAGCCAACCCCGACAATGCCCATTGGCGTGCCGCTATTCGCAACGGCATTGACACCCAGACTGACCATGCCGTCGCCACCGACCACAATCAGATAATCGTAGGTTCCTTGCGCGGCTTGCATGTTGGCAATGGATTCGGCAACAGTTTCGCCGGTCAGGTCCTTCGCCGCAAAACCGTGTGCTCTGCCTCGCTCATTCAGCAAATCCAGCACACGGCTGCCGGCTTTGGCTCCTTTGCCGTTGTTTGACGCCGGATTGCCGACTACCGCTACGATCGCATGCCGTTTCTGCTTGTTCATAACCACACGATACGCATCGCATGATGCGACAGTCAATCGCATGCCGAGGGACCGGCACGCGCCGAAGCGACGACCTTGGAAACCAGGGGTACGCCCACATGCATGGTTACGCTCACCTCCACATCGCCCATATGCTCTCCTTCCATATGGCATGACACTATGCTGGCGTTATTCCCCTCAGCCACGGCTCCCGCCAGCGAACACGGATCACGCTGACCGTTTCGCCAGGCAAGGGCCGCTGAGAATGCGGCCAGGTCAGCCGCAGATCTGGCCTGGGCATGGCGCACCGCAACATGCCCCGCTCCGCTCATCACGCTGACGAGTGTTGCAGCCACCATGACCAGCGCGACGCCCACCACGGTTCCAGACCCTTTATCCGACCGGTGCAGACGGATGCAGAACCGCCGGATCGGCAGAAGCAATCGCTGCAATTGGCTACGTGCAATCATGTCAGTATTCCCACTGCCCGGCCTTCGACCACGGTAGGCAGCACGCCTCTTGGGTCGGGCAGTACCGGGCAGCGAGCGACAACGTTCACCCGCTGCCCTGCAGTACTGACGTTCAAGGCGATGCCATCACCGACCGCATTGCGCGCCGCCGCAGACGCATCCGCACCGCCGCCAGCGGCGACGGCGGCACGTGCCGCGGCCGATGCCGCATCCTGGCAGCCAATGGACACCCCCACCAGGCGAGTCAACGAAAGCAACAGCAATGCCACCACCATTACGGCAGGCAGCACTGTGGCGAACTCCGCGGTAACCGAGCCTCGTTCGAGCGGAGCATGCGGCAATGGCACCGCCCGCGGCGCGCGGCCAATCAATTCGTTGGGCGGGCGGCGAGCGCGATGAGCCGTACGCGTCATGGTTAGCTCACCCTCCCATGCTGAGTGCCTGTTTGACAATGTCCAGCAGCATTTTCCGCACTGTTTCCGATTTCATGATTGTGACCAGCAGTGCCGCAAAACCCGTGGCCGCAACGAGTACGACCGCATATTCGGCGGTTGCCGCACCTTCTTCCGGTTCGATGCGCCCGAGCCGTGCTTTGGCGTCCATCAGGCACAGCTTTCCGTAGATTCCCTCTCGCACCGTCGATATGTGTCGTTCCGCCCGGTTTGCGAATCCCGGGCTTTTCCCGGTATTGAATGCAGATGTCTGGCGCATGTTGCCCCTCCTTGACTGTAGTCCGTTGCCGATCTGTTTCGACCGGCCCCATCACTGTGCCCCATGAGTTCGGGCGCCGGCAACGCGTTGGAGGATTGTGGTCGACACTCCCCCTGGTTATCCACACCCCGGCGTGTTATCCACCGCAATCAGGCTAGGGCGAATGTTGTGTTCCGTTCGTTTCCCCTGAACCGACACGCCGTCAATATCGCACAAATGCACACAAGGAAACATATGGATGGAGTGAAGTGCACATTCCATTTCAAATCACTGTGTTTTCCTGTCGATTTGCACCATTTGAGCACGAAAGCGAACATGGTTTCCGACCAGGTTGCGCAGGCTCTCGAACGCGCCTAAATTGTGAGGTACAAGGACAACAGAACAGAGCAGAGCCCACAAAGAAGTAATGGTCATAAGGACTGGTACGTTGGACGGGCATTGGATAGACTTACCGTTGCAACGATGATGTTGTGCAGAGATTCTGCTCAGGTTGGACTTGGAAGGGAACCCGCTTCGGCGGGTTCCCTTTTTTCATGCGTCTGGTCCACCCTTGTCCAATATCGTTTGCGCACATCCTGTTTCCATACGCCCAGCGATTGAAACAGGCATTCATCCCCCGTGCTTCCGTTGGCCCCTCCGCTCCGCTGCCCTTGTCTGCCCTCATCGTCTTTTTCGCTCACATAGATCGCGCAAACACACAGAAAAAGACAGATCCACACGTAATATCACATGACATCCGCGGATCAGGCCGGTGGATAACACGCCGGGGTGTGGATAACCAATGGGAGTGTCGACCACAATACCCGAACGCCGTTGTGCTCTACCGAAATCACAGGATTCAATCGAGGCATGACTATGACATCATCCTCGAACAACACATACAGGCGGCCGGCACCGGCAAGCTCCGCCCTGCAGGCGCATACGTCGGCGGGCAGGCAATCGTCGATCGCCAACGTGCATACGCCCATGCCACATACCGGCTATGGGAGCATCATCGCCACGCCACGGTACTCGAATCTCATATCGTTTACCTCTCCAAGTGGCGGCATCGGGCTCAGCACCATCACTGCACTCGTTGCGCTCACGCTCAGCATGCAAGACATCGACTGCGCACTGCTGGACGCCGACATCCCGCATGGAGGTCTGGGGATTCTGCTTGGCATAGAGCACGAGCCGGGACTCAGCCTGCAGGACATCGACGCCCCGCTGGGCCGGATCGACGGCAAGGCCTTCAATCTTGAACTGCCTCATTGGGAAGGCATCAACGTGCTCGCCTGCGCATCATGGCGCGGGCAACTGCCTGAATGGTGGCAGATGCAGGCGGCCATACAGGCCTTATGCGAAGCCAACCGTATGGTACTGGCCGATGTTGGCGACGGAACGGTTTGGGAATACGTGCCGGAACTGCTCATGGCACAGCATGTTGTCGCCGTGGAGTTGTCGGTGCTTGGCCTGGCCCGTGCCAAGGCACACCTTGCACGGCTCCAACGACTGCGCCAGGAGCTTCAGGGAGACGACATCGACCACCCCGCACCGATTGTGGTGTTTACCGAACCACGTGGGGCACCAAAACGATCGGCATCATCAGCCATCGCCACCACGGAGGCCATAGCCTACCTTGGCGGTGACGCGCTCGGCCCTATACAGCATGTTCCCCGATTGTGCGCAGACATCCTGGAAGGTCTTGGCATTGAATCGACCCCTCGATGCAACCGCCCCACCATCGAGGCCCTAAGCGATCGGATTGTGCAATCCGCAAACATTCAGACCTGACCAGGCCGGGGCGAGACCAACCACGAAGCAATGCCGATCACGAAGTGATGGAGAATCCCCCCGGCGCAGGCAGCGCGAATGCAGGAAAGCATGCACAGTCAAAGCATGTACACAGTCAGTCGACACAGGAGACGATCATGACGGTATTACGGCTCGGACCGCTGGAGGAGCTTGGCGCCGACCCCGGCATCACCGATGTGGCGATCACTTGCGAAGGAAGAGTCTGGGTGGATCGCGGCAACGGAATGAGCGAATATCATCCGCGCATCCCACTGCGCTCCCCCGCAACGGTACGCGAATACGCCGTTCAGCTATGCTCGCAGCTCGGCCGCAGGCTCGACGACGCCCGCCCGATCGCCGACGCCTCCGACGATTACGGAGTGCGCGTGCACGCGGCCATCGCACCGCTGGTACCGCAAGGCGCCTCAATATCCATCCGGTTCCCCGCACGATCCAACCCCACGCTCGACGCGCTGCTTCGCCAAGGCATGTTTCCCACCCCATGGCTGCCGGTACTGCGCAATCTGGTGCGGCAGAAGGCAACCATACTCATCACCGGCGGCACCGGTACCGGCAAAACCACGCTGATGAAGGCACTGCTGAATGAAACCGAACCCAACGAACGCATCGTCACCGTGGAGGAGACACGCGAGCTGAACGACATTACCTCGCACAATCATGTGGCATTGGCCACTCGCGAGGCCAATGTGGAGGGTTCCGGCGCCGTGGGCTTGCCGGAACTGGTTAAGGCCACGCTGCGCATGCGCCCGGATCGAGTCGTGCTGGGCGAATGCCGTGGCGAGGAAATCGCCGACCTGCTTCGCGCATACAATTCCGGCCACCGCGGAGGCATGACCACGTTGCATGCGGACGGCGTGGCACGCGTCCCCTCACGACTCACCTCTTTGGGCATGCTCGCGGGATTGCGCCCCGAAGCGCTCTGTTTGCTCATCGAAGGGGCGTTCGACATAGTAATTCATCTTGAACGCACTGCAGGCCACCGACGCATCGCACAACTCGGCGTATTAGGCAGTGCCGGAACACAGCTCGCCGGCATCCCCCTATCGACCTGGAGCGGCACTGGACCACCCTCGTATTCAGCGGAATGGAACCGCTTCGCCGGCAGATGGCAATCGTATGAAAGGCCCTATGCCGAGAAAAAGCCGCCCGCAAGACAGCAGAAGAACAACGCGAAGCCCGTCCGAAAACCGTCGAGACTGGTTTGTCAGCTTGAAAACCAACCGGCTGGGACTTGCCATTGACGTGGAGACTTTAGGGAAATCGATTCCGAGCCAGCGCCGAGCCCCTGAAAAACAATTCGAAACTGGTTTGAGACCGCTTCACCACCGATTGGCAGTCAGACCGACAGCACGACCAGATCAATTGCACGACCAGATTGGTTGCACGGCCAGACCGGCCACATGGCCAAGCCGACCACAATATTCCGACCATGGCATTGGAGAAACACCATGCGTACCATGCACACCCTGCCCATCATCATCACCGTGACGATGGTTGCCACAGCCTTCACAATCCCCTGGATCCGATTACGCTGCGAACAACACCGCATGGCAGGTCTCACCATGGCACGCGCAACACCGCCCGCGAACGCTTCGGGCATCGGTTCCGTCATCGCCGCGATCATCGCACGGACAGCCAGCGGAGGCAGCGCTCTCGAAGCCTTCCAGGAACAGTTCGGCGCACGATTCGCCACCCCGCGCATCACCACCGAACGCATCGCGATGATACTGCGCCGCCATGCCTCCGATGACGACACCGAGCATGACATCAACCGTATTGCCGGGCATCTTGCCTCGGCATGCGCATTAAGCGAGCGACTCGGCTGCGAAGTGCACCGCTGCCTACAATCGGTATCCGACTCATACCGGCGTGAGTGCAAGGCGCGCGATCTACGCAAGGAGGCATTCGCCGCACCTCAGGCAACCATCCGCCTGATGAGCGTGCTCCCCCTCGCCACAGTGGCGCTCGGCGAATTCATGGGAGCGCACCCGATAACATTCCTGTTCAGCTCGCCCACCGGATTGGCCTGCCTTGTTGCAGGATCGGTTTGGTACGTTCTCGGACTGCTGTGGATACGCCGCTTGTTTACGCGATTCAATGCAGGTTGGCACGACGGGCCGCCAGTGCCGTTGGCATTGGAGATGATCGGAGCCGCCATCTCGCAGGGATCGCCCATACCAATGGCATTGGCCGCCGTAGGGCAAGCCCTTGAAGGGAACCGAACTGGAGGACTTGCCACGGTATTACGCAACGCGGGAGAGGCATTGCTGAACCAGACAACATGGCGCGAAGCGTGGACCGGGGCATGTGCGAGTGCATACCGGAGACAGCCCCACAGCCCACACCATGTACGGGGAAAGCCCGTCTGTTCCGCCACACCGGAAGGAATCCCCGTAAGAAGCATCGACGGCATATGCGCCGGCAAAAACGCTAATAGACATGCACGCAAAGGCGCCGGCAAAAACGATGGCGCTGGCAACGCCGGCACCGGCAGCAGCACCAGCAATGGCACTGGCGCTGGCAACGGAACCGGCAACGGCAACGGCAACGATTTCCATAGCGATATCAGCCGTCAGGCAATGCTGATCGCCAACTGTCTGGAGGCGGCATGGCATCATGGCGCGTCGCCCATGGCGCAGCTTCGTCTTGCCGTTGCGGAACATGAACGCGCCGAGCGCAGCGCCATCGAACAATCCGCCGCACGACTTTCCATCCAACTGCTCAGCCCCACCGGACTCTGTTTCCTCCCGGCCTTCATCCTCATCGGCATTATCCCAGCCATCGCCTCATTCGCCGCCTGAACGGCGTGCACACAGCTGAACGGCGTGCGTTACAACCATGCACACGCAACTGCTCGGCGAGCCCACCGGCCACACGGGAAACGCCTTATAAACCCCAATGGACAGAAGATGCACGAAAGCACAGACAGAGATGCCTTCAGCAGTTAGACACCAAGCGACATACCGTTGGTTATCGAAAATGTAAACCCCTTTTGAATTTTGTGGAACCAAACTGGACGTATAGACCTTGGAAAGCCTACGATAAGACCTATGGCACAGATTTTTGACGCACCCTCAAAGGCGATTCTGCGTAGTCAGATTGCAGAGCACATCGCTGAGACGAACAAGAACGACAGACGAGAGACGCTGGAAGGCGAGGCACCGTTGCCTCCCGATCGTTTCTTCGACCGTGAATTGAGCTGGCTGAAGTTCAACAAGCGAGTTCTGGAGCTTGCCGAGGACGAGGATCAGCCGCTGCTGGAGCGCACCAACTTCGCAGCGATCTTCGCCAATAACCTCGATGAGTTCTTCATGGTTCGCGTGGCCGGTCTCAAACGCCGTATCGACTCCGGCATCGCGGTTCCTTCCGCTTCCGGATTGAGCCCACGCCAGCAGTTGCGCGCCATCAGCGACCAGGCGCACGCCCTGCAGGACGAGCACGCCCACTACGTGATCAGTCACATCCTGCCTGCGCTGGCCAAGGAACATGTGGTGCTGCTGAGCTGGGATAAACTCACCACCGAGGAGCAGGAGCGTCTCTCCCGCTACTACCGCCAGCAGGTGTTCCCCGTGCTCACCCCGCTCGCGGTGGATCCGGCCCACCCGTTCCCCTACATTTCCGGTGGTTCGTTGAACCTCGCCGTATTGGTGGAGAACCCGACCAGCGGCAAGTCCCACTTCGCCCGCGTGAAGATCCCGGACAACCTCAACCGCCTGGTTCCGGTGGACGACATGACCGATGAGGAATCCAAGGAGGAGCGTTATGGCTTCATCACCATGGAGAACCTCATCATCGCGCACCTTGAATCGCTGTTCCCGGGCATGATCATCAAGGAGGCACGTTCCTTCCGTGTCACCCGTAACGAAGACATCGACGTTGAGGAAGACGACGCCGAAAACCTGCTCAACGCCATGGAAAAGGAGCTGCTGCGCCGTCGTTTCGGGCCGCCGATCCGCTTGGAAATCTCCGACGAGACCAGCCCGTTCCTGTCCCAGCTGCTCGCGGACCAGCTGCGCGTCAGCGTCGACGAAGTCTACCGTCTGCCGACCCCGCTGGATATGACCGTGCTGTTCGAGCTTGGTGGCATCGACCGTCCGGATCTGAAGAACCGCCCGTTCATCCCAACCACGAACCGTCAAATCGCCGAAGTCGAATCCAGCCGTGCACAGGACATTTTCGCAGCCATCCGCGAACGTGACATTCTGCTGCACCACCCGTACGATTCCTTCTCTACCTCGGTGCAGGCGTTCCTCTCACAGGCCGCCGCCGACCCGAAGGTGCTGGCCATCAAGCAGACGCTGTACCGTACCAGCTCTAAATCGCCGATCATCGACGCGCTGATCGACGCAGCCCATGCCGGCAAGCAGGTGCTGGCTCTGGTCGAGATCAAGGCCCGATTCGACGAGGATGCCAACATCAACTGGGCCCGCAAGCTTGAACGTGCCGGCGTGCACGTGGTGTACGGCATCGTCGGCCTGAAGACGCACTGCAAGCTCATCGAAGTGGTACGCCAGGAGCAGGATGGCCTGCGCCGCTACTGCCATGTGGGAACCGGCAACTACAATCCGAAGACCGCACGACTGTACACCGATCTTGGCCTGCTGACCTGCGATCCGGTCGTCGGCCAGGATATGACCCGTCTGTTCAACCAGCTGAGCGGCTATGCGCCCAAGTCAAGCTTCCATCGTCTGCTGGTCGCACCGCGCACCATCCGCACCGGCCTGATCCAGCGCATTCGCCGCGAGGAGGAGGCCGCACGCGCCGGCAAGGAGGCGTGGATCAAGATCAAGGTCAATTCGGTGGTGGACGAGAAGACCATCGACGCTCTGTACCGCGCAAGCCAGGCCGGCGTGAAGATCGATATCGTCGAACGTGGCATCTGCTCGCTCAAGCCCGAGGTTCCCGGGTTGAGCGACAACATCCGCGTCCGTTCGATTCTCGGCCGTTTCCTGGAGCACAGCCGCATCTACGCGTTCTGCAACGCCGACGGCCCGCAGATCGGCGAAGGTCCGCTGTCCGGCCCCGAAGTGTGGATCGGTTCCGCCGATCTGATGCACCGCAACCTCGACCGTCGTGTCGAGGCGCTGGTCCGCATCACCGCGCCGGAACAGATCAACGAACTCATCAAGTACATCGACATGCAGATGGCCGATTCGACGATCAGCTGGCACATGCAGGCCGATGGCACGTACGTGCATCATTCCAAGGATGAGGAAGGCAGGCCGCTGATCGACAGCCAGGAATACCTCATCAAGCAGCATCTGCGCCGTCCGGTGACGCATAGCTGACCGGCATCGCACACTGACTGCATAATGGCAAGGGAAGAGCCCGGTATCCCCGGGCTCTTCCCTTGCCATTGGCGCTGCGTCGTGCCGCGTCACACCCGCGCACAGTTTTCCCAACCCATGACACAGAAGGCATATTGTGAGACGAATTGTTGAGGCCGCCGGCGGCATCGTATACCGCAGACGCGCAAGCCAAGACGGCAAACCAGGCGAACTCGAAGTATGCCTGGTGCACCGCCCCAAATACGACGATTGGAGCTGGCCGAAAGGCAAACTCGACGCCAACGAATCGCATCGGCATGCCGCAGTACGCGAAATCGGCGAAGAGACGGGCCTGCCGGTTGTGCTCGGCCCCTACCTGGATGACGTAGAATACCCGTTAAGCGACGAGGGGAAGAAGAACCGCAAGGCGAAAGGCACCGCTTCCGTACTCAAACATGTGAAGTTCTGGATGGCCACGCCGATCAGCGCCGAGGACGATCGCAAACGGTCGGCGGCGTTCGGTCCCGTGCACCGTGCGGACGTGGGCGAAATCAACTCGGTGCTCTGGCTCACCCCTGCCGAGGCACGCAAGAAACTCACCCATTCCACCGATAAGGACCTGCTCGCCGTCTTTATGGATCGCATCAGCGAAGGAGCCGAACAGGCCGTCGCGTTCCTTGTGGTCCGTCACGGCAAGGCCGAGGCGCGCAAAGCTTGGAAGGGCGAGGAGGCCCATCGCCCGATCACCCCACGCGGCGCCGCATACGCGTTCGCGCTCAGCTATGAACTTGCCTGCTTCAATCCGACGAGACTCGTCTCATCACCTTGGATTCGCTGCCTGGAAACATTGGACATGTTCTCGTGGCAGACCCATCAGAGCATTGTTCACCTGCCGCAGCTCACCGAGGACGCGTTCGCGCAGAACCCGCATACATCATGGGAATGCTTCTATACGGAAATGCTGAACGCGGTACGTTCCGGCACACCGACCGCGATCTGCATGCACAGGCCGGTCATCGGCGGCATGTTCGAGCATATGCGCGGCATCTGCGCCACGAAATCACTGGCCAAACAACTTATCGCCAAAACACCCTACATGGCCACCGGAACGGCCTTCGCCGTATTCGCCATCCCGAAAAGCGATGGCACATTGACCATCATCGATCTGCAAAAGGTGGTACCGCTTGTCTACTAGACCACAGGACCCCGGTTCCTCGAACTCCTCAGCCGCCGCAGCCGCGTCACGCGCCGCCCGCTACACCGTTAACGGCCCGGGATTCGCGTCGCTACGCACTTCGGGCACCGGCTTCGCCCCCGCACGTCTTGGGGCGTCACGCCCCTCACGCCCCGGCCAGTTAAGCCCGGCCGTTGCCGAGAATATCGCCGGAGGCATGGATCCGCAAGACATCAGCGAAATCAGCCACCTGTCCGCCGCGGCGCTGCTCGACCGCGTGCGGCACAGCGAGGACCCCGAGGTGGTCCACCGCGTGCTGACACTGGTAGAGACGGTCGGCGTGGACGAAATCGCCGAACTGTGGAGCAAATCGGAGCCCGATTCGCTGCCTGGCATCCTGTGGCGCCTGTATCTGCTACGCACCTGGATGCGTACACACCGCGACAGCATCGCGCGCCTGTGGCGCGTCGGCGAACCCGTGGCGACCAGTGCCTCCGCCATTGCCGGCGTGGATCAGGCGCCAACCGAAGAGGATATCGCACGAACCGCGGATTCGATTCTCTCCGGTGCGTTCACCGGCGATTTCGCCGTGGCGCTCGACCGTGCGGCCGCCTTCGTAGACGTGGTGACGCTTGGCTTGCGTATCGAAGCGAAAATCATGACAACCAAAGCAGTGCAGATGCACCACGAATCGGAAAAGCAGATACGCACGAAGGCGGCACGGCTGCTGCACACGGCCGGCAATCTGAGCGTGACTGCAAAGGATTTCCATCACGGCGCCGCGCTGTGGCGGTGTGGCAAACTCGAATAGTGCGTATACTGTTGTCTGCGCCGGGCCGTGCTTAAGCCCCGGGCTCCATTTTTTGCCGCTGCGAGCGGCCTTTGCGCCGACAGGCGCTTTCATGGTTCGGCGCATTTACACTTCCACTCCCCCGCACCTGTGCAGGGGAGTTTTGGTATGCCTGTTCATTGCCGCCGCGTCTCAGCAGAGGCAACGCATGCCGGCCGCGCTCACACCAGTCGAGTGCCGCGCCTGCGCGAGGAATCGCCGTATTTGCGGTATGCCGCGTACGAGACCACGGCCAGACCGGCGATCAGCACGCCGCGCATCGTCTCGCCGCCGGTGAAGGGCAGATCGTTCACCTTCGCCGTGCACTGTCTGAGTTCGCCGCTCACATTGCCGGCACCATCAGCTTTGATGTTCTCCAGCTGCGCCATGGTGCCGACCGGATCTTTGGAGAGCTGCCAGCCGCTCAGCGCTTGCGCTTGCGCCCCTTGATCAGAATGTCGAGCACAATCCAACAACCCAGAACGAACGCCACGATATAGCCCATGAACCCGACGATCGGAATGCCGAACACCACCGGCTTGATACCCGCGTAGTACACGATGGACGAGCCGATGAACAACCCCACCACAATCAGCGCCATGGTCAGCCTGTTCACCATATCCGACAGCTGCTGAAACGGTTCCTCGGAGCCGACCAGCTCCATATTGACGCGCAGCTTGCCACGAGTGAGCATCCGCGTGGCATGCTTCAGCTCGGTCAGGGCCGACAGCGTGCTGTGCAACGCCTGCCGACCTTCGATGGCCAGCGACTTCGCCTCCTTCTTGACCATGGTCTCCCGGCTTTCCGAAGAGGCGATGTGATCGGAGATGATCTGAATCATATTGACGTTGGGAATGAACTCATCCAGCAGCCCCTCCAACGTGATCAGCGCACGCCCCACCGTGGTGATGCTGCTTGGGATCTCGATGCCATGACGGGCGGCAAGCTGGGTGAGCGAGGCAAGGAACGCGGCGATATCCAGCTCAGCCAGATCGACCTTGCCGTATTCCTGCACGACCATGTCAAGATCGTCAAGCAACGCCGGGTAATCCTCGGCATCCGGACTCGTGTTGGCGAAGCGCAGCAGGCTGTCCGCCAAAGCCGGCGAATCCTGCTGGGCGACCGCGAAGAGCATATCCTTGAGCACGGTGCGGGTGCGCTGATCCAAACGCCCCGTCATGCCAAGGTCGATAAGCACAATCTGCCCGCCGCGCACGATGATGTTGCCCGGGTGTGGGTCGGCATGGAAGAAGCCCTCGTCCAGAATCTGCGTGGCGTAATTGTCGACCAGCTTGGTGCCAATCTCCTTCAGATCGTAGCCGGCCGCGAGCAGCTGCTTGGGGTGCGAGACGGAAATGCCGTCGATGTAATCCATCACCACCACATGCTCGGTGCACAACTCCGGGTAGGGCGCCGGGCAATCCATGTACTTGTATGGCTTTGAAAACCGCTTGAACGCGGCCAGATTACGCGCCTCGACCAGCGAATCGGTCTCCGCTTCGAAGGTGTCCCACAGTTCCTCGACCACCCCCTTGAAATCGACGATCTGCGCATCCGGGAACAGTTTCGCGGCCACCTTGGCCAGCGAGCGCATGATCGACACGTCCTGCGCCATGGTTTCGCTCACGCCTGGGCGCTGCACCTTCACGGCCACGTCCTCGCCGGTCACCAGGGTGGCGCGATGCACCTGGGCCAGGGAGGCCGAGCCCAACGGCTTGGAGTCGATGTGGGAGAAGATCTCCTCGATGGGTCTGCCGTATTCCTCGGCGAGCGTGTCGATCACCACCTGGTAGGGCATGGGGTCGGCGTCGGCGCGCAGTTTGGACAGTTCGTCGCAGAAGGATTGCGGCAGCATTTCGGAACGCATCGACAGGATCTGCCCGACTTTGACGAAGGTGGGTCCGAGCGCTTCGAACATGAGGCGCATCTTGACGGGTGTCAGGCCGTGGAAGATGTCGAACTGCCTGGCGATATGGATGATCTGGTTCAGCCGCTTCACCTTGCCGCGCCTGGTCAGATGGTAGCGCTCGGAGAAGCTGTCTCGACGCAAGCCGAACAGCGAGAAGGTCTCCCCTTCCCGCTGCACGGTTCGTTCAAGATCCACCGTATCCGTTGCGGATTCGGTGGGCTGTGGCGTGGAATCGCTCACTCGGCCTGCTCGCCTTGTTCGTCATCGGCTTTGGCAGCGGCCTTGTCGGCGGCTTCGGCGGCGGTGGCCTTCGCGTCGTCCACGACTTCGCTCACCTTGCGTTTGAGCTCGGTGTTCAGCGCTTTGCCCTGTTCGACGGTGATCTCGCCTTTCTTGACGAGTTCGTCCACGATTTCGCTGCTCTTCTCGTATGTGGTGGCCAAGGCGCCGATGCCGGCCAGAACGATCTTGCGCAGGCCGTCGCCCAGATTGAGATCAGCCATGATGCCCTCCTTGTTGCAGTGTGGGTGCGGCCGCATGCCGCATCGCTACGTTCTAGCCTACCGCACCGAATCGGCGCGGGCTTATGAACAAAACGCCGGGATTGTCAGGCCGATGCCATTGAGGCGATCAGCGCGGCCTGGACGCGGCGACCTCGCGGGCTTTGGCACAGTAGTTGTCAAGCCGTGCGAGCTCGTCACGCTGAGCGTCGGTCTGCTCCGACAGGTCGAAGCCGCCGTACCGGCGTTCCGTTGCGGTGCGGATCAGGAAATCGCTGATCGCCGGGTTCTTCGGCAGCAGCGAACCGTGCATGTAGGTGCCGATCATGTTGTGCACGCGTGCGCCTTCGGTGCCGTCCTCGCCGTTGTTGCCCAGGCCTTCGCCCACGGTGCCGAGCGGCTTGACCCCTTCGCGTAGGAAGGTCTGGCCGGAATGGTTCTCGTAGCCGATGATGCTGCCGAAATCCTCGGATTGTTCGACTAGATTGCCGATGCGCCGCACGTCGCTGCCCACGGTGTACGCGCCGATCGCGCCGATGCCGTCCAGCCTGGTGCCGTCCACGGTTTCGAAGTATTCGCCGAACAGCTGGTACAGGCCGCAGATCATGAGCATCGGCACGCCCTGCTCCACCAGTGAGCGCAGCAGATCGGCACGGGCGAACAGGTCCGTGATGATCTTTTTCTGGCCGGTGTCCTGGCCTCCGCCACCAAGCACCATGTCGGCGTGCTGAGGCCACGGGTCGCCCTGGTTGACCAGGTGCACCTGCGGATCGTACCCGTACAGGCGCAGGCGGCGTGTGATGGCGAGCACGTTGCCGGTATCGCCGTAGATGTTCATATCCTTGGGGTATAGGGATACGATGTCGATCTGTTTGCTCATCTGCCCACCCCCGCATCGGAGACTTCGGTGATATGCCCAAGCACGGCACGCGCCTTGAGCATGGCGGTGTACGTGCAATACATGTGTTTCGGTTTGCCTGGATTAGCGGTTACGAATTCGGTGACGGCGTGTTCGAAGTCGGTATCGACCTTGGCCACCGGCACCTCCTCGTAGCCCAGCCGCAATGCCATATCCCACGCGCGTACGCCCGACACCATGGCGACGCCAGCCGTACGCAGCGAGGTGAAGTCCACGTCCCACAGCCAGCTCATGTCACGCCCGTCGGCGTATTCGTCGTTGATGGCGATCATGGTGTCGCAACCTTCCGGCGCGAACGAGGCGAGCGACAGTCTGAATCCCATGGGGTTCTTGACCAGCAGCAGTTCCACCGGCGAACCGTTGACCTCGATCACTTCGCCTCGGCCGAAGGCCGGGGTGACGCCGGATACGGCCTTGATCAGCGCGTCCGCGTCGCTGCGCATCGCCGTTTGCGGCACATCGGCGGCGACGGCGCGCACCAGGGCGAGCGCGGCGGCGGCATTGTACAGGTTGTAGACGCCTTCGAGTTTGACGGCAGTATCGTGGTTGTGCCCGTCCATCAGGAAGGTGGCCGCGTGGTCGCGCACTTCCACCAATGTCACGTCGGCGCAATGCTCGTTTGCGGGCATCTGCCCGGGCTGTGCCTGTTCCGCGTCGCCGGCGTTCCCGGCGGCGGTCGCTGCGGTCTCTGCATGCCCTGCGATCTTGGCCGCGCCGGTGAGTTCGGCGTTCATCTCGTCATCGGTCGGGAAATAGTGCTTCAGCGCCTTCGCCAAACCGAAATACCTGACGGCCGTGTCGTGCGGCACCTTGCCGGCGAGCGCGGCGATGCGCGGATCCTCGCGGTTGAGCACCACGGTTCCAGTGGTCGCTTCGGCCACGTGACCGAGGAGGCGCGCGGTGTTGTCGATTTCGCCGAATCGGTCGAGTTGGTCGCGCATCACGTTGAGCAGCAGACTGTACCGGGGTTTGACCTGCTTGACGAAGTGCACGGCATAGGCTTCGTCAAGTTCCAGCACGGCGATATCGGCGTTCAGTTTGCCGGTCAGGCTCACTTCGGTGAGCAGTGCGGAGACCACGCCACGGGTGAAGTTCGAGCCGGTGGGGTTGGTGAATACCCGCAATCCCAGGTCGCTGAGCATGGAGGCGACCATGCGCGTGGTGGTGGTTTTGCCGTTCGTGCCGGAGACCAGCACCACACCGTAGGGCAGTTGGCTCAGGGTGCGGGCGAGGAATCCGGGGTCGATGCGTTCGACGACTCTGCCTGGCAGGGCGCTGCCGCCGTGATGGGTCAGGCGTGCGAGATGGCGTACGCATCGCCCTATGGCTACTGTTGCGAACAAAAGGAATCACACTCCTTGCGCGTAGTCCTGTGGCATGTCCTTGAACTTCGATGTTGCGCCAAGGAACGCCAGATGGAAGGTTTCGGTCGGACCGTTACGGTGCTTGGCCATGATGATGTCGGCCTCGCCCGGTCTGTCTTCCTTATCGTAGAAGTCGGGTCTGTGCACCAGGAACACCACGTCGGCGTCCTGTTCGATCGAGCCGGATTCACGCAGGTCGGACAGCTGCGGCTTCTTGTCGTTGCGCATTTCCGGGCCACGGTTCAGCTGGCTCAATGCCACCACCGGCACCTCAAGCTCCTTGGCGAGCAGTTTGAGCGCACGGGAGAAGTCGGAGACCTCCTGCTGGCGGCTTTCCACCTGCTTGCCCGAGGTCATGAGCTGCAGGTAGTCGATGACGACGAGCTTCAAATCATTGGTCTGCTTGAGTCGGCGGCATTTCGCACGGATCTCCATCAGACTCATGTTCGGCGAATCGTCGATGAACAGCGGGGCGTTGTCGAGCTTGGACCAGAAGTTGTTCAGGGTGGCCCACCGGTCGGGGGTGATTTCGTCGGCGCGGCGCAATGCGCCGAGCGGAATGTCGGTTTCGGCGGAGATGATGCGCTGTGCAAGCTCCACCTTGCTCATTTCCAGGCTGAACACGATGGTGGTCAGTTGGTGGTGCAGCGCGGCCGCGCGGGCGAAGTCGATGCCGAGCGTGGACTTACCCATGGCCGGTCGGCCTGCCACGACGACCATCTGGCCGGGTTGTAGGCCTTGGGTCAGGTCGTCGATGTCGCGGAAGCCTGTCGGCACGCCTTTGTTGACCAGTCCCTGCTGCAACTGGTCGATCTGGTCGAGCGCGTCATGCACCACCGGCCCGATGGCGGTGTAGTCCTGCCGTACCTTGCCCACGGACATCTCGTAGACCTCGGATTGTGCGAGGTTGACCACGTCTTCAGCCTGCGAGCCTTCGGCCGAGTAGCCGAGCTGCGCGATTTTGGTGCCGGCTGCGATCACGTTGCGCAGGATGGCGCGTTGATGCACGATTTCGGCGTAGAACGTGGCGTTGGCCGCCGTAGGCACGGATGCGACGAGCGAATGCAGGTAGTCGGTGCCGCCCACCTTGTCGAGGTCGCCGTGCTTCATCAGCTCGTTGGCGACAAGCACGGCGTCCACCGGCTGCGATGCGGAGAAGAGGTTGATGATGGCCTCGTAGATGGTCTGATGCTTGGGCTGGTAGAAGTCGGTGATCTCGATCATCTGGCTGACCTCGCCGATGGCGTCCTTGCTCATCAGCATGCCGCCCAGCACCGCCATCTCGGCGTCGTCATCGTGCGGGGGCACACGGTCGAATAGTGGATCGCGCACCGGCGTGCCTGTTCTGCCGGGCACATAGCCGCCGGCTGCGTCGTCTCGCATGTCGTCTTCCCAAGGTTCCTGAGCCATGGTTCCCCAGTATAGGAGAGGTGCGGGAAGGTGGCCGCGAGTTGACGCAAAGCAGCGGGAAGCCCTCACGGAAACGCACATTGACGGTATGCATATATGAATGGAAGTTGAACGGCGCATGACAAACGCAACACGCGCGGACCATGAATGTGGATAGAAATTTTAGTTATCCACATTTCGGGGATAACTGTGTGGATAACGTATGCGGTTTTCCACATAGTGGGGATAAGTCGGTGTATAACATGAGGATAACTTTTCCACAATGATCAGCCGAGTTGCAGAAATGCATATTCCATGGTAAATCGTTCGACGTATTCACCAAAACCCTTATTTTCCAACCATTTTGCCCCGCCAGTCACATGTGGTAGCGCGCGGCGGCGTACATGGTGCGCACCAGGCTCTCACGCCACCTGCTCCACCCGTACTGTTTGCCGATCGTCTCCCCCGCCGTGGCACCCAATGATGAGCCGTCGGCGCGTGTGAGATCGAACAGCATATCCAACAGCACCGGGTCGCGGTCCACACATGCGGCAAGATCGTCGCCCACCACGGGATCATTGGGATTCCTGCCGGTCGCATAGCCGGACAGCGTCAGATGCTCGCGCACCAGCACCGTCACCCACCGGACCGTATCCGCGCTATACCCCATACGTTTCAGAATGGCACCGGCATGGCGGGCGCCCTCGGCCGCATGGTCGCGCGCCCCAGGGCGTTTGCCGATATCATGCAGGATGCCTGCCAGCAGCAACGCATGATAGTGCGCGTCGTCATACGGCGTTCCGCTTGGCGACATACGGCCAAGCCTGGTCACCACCTCGACCATATGACGGTCGATGGTGTAGCGATGCGCGGCGGAAGCGCTCGGGCGATTGCGCACGCCCAGCCATTCGGGAATCCACCGCCCCGGAATATCCACAAAATCAAGCTCCTCCCACACACTCAACAACGATTCGGAACATTCCAGCAGCCGCACGAACAGTTCACGCGATTCCTCATCCCACACGCTGTCTCGAATCGGGCAACGCCTGAGATTATTCAGCGTGGCCGGTGCGATGGGCAGCCCCGATTCGGCGGCGGCCACACCCACGCGCAACGCCAGCGTGGCATCCGCTGCCGGGTCGACGCCGGGGGCAAGCACCACCTCGCCCTCATGCTTGGCGATGCCGGGGGCGAGCAGTTCGAACTTCGGCGCCTCACGCTTGCCATGCGCCCAGGGCTTGGCCAATTGGAAGAACGCGAACCGCGGCTTCTCATGCGTAAGCGAATGCCCGGCACGGGACGCTGTGGCATCAAGCGAAAACGCGATCTGCCGGCCAAGACGGGCCAATAGCGTCTGCAAATCGTCGATGGACTTCGCCTCGCGTTCGCCTTGCGGCAACGTCGGATCGGCAAGCCCCAGCATCGCGGCGACCTTGGCCTGGTAGGGCGACAGCAGCCTGTTCGCATCCTTGCCGGCCACCAGATGAATGCAGTCGCGTACATCAAGCAACCGTTCAACCGCATCGTCATAGCGCCCATGCGGGCGGTCGGCCAGCCAGGACGCGGCCAGCGCCGACACCAGCACTGAATCGCGCAAACCGCCGCGCGCCTCCTTGATGTCGGGCTGATTGAGATATTCCATACGCCCGAATTCGTCGAGTCTGGCCTTGGCGGAATCAAGCAGTTCAGGCAGACGCTTGCGGGCGGCCTTACGCCACCGTTCCAGAATCGACAACGCCGTGGTGCGGATCAGTTCCATATCGCCGGCGATCGGCACCACGTCCAGCCAGCCCATCGCAGCAGGCAGATCATGGTCGGTGACCGCCTCGCATTGGGCCCGCGTGCGCACCGACTGGTCCAGATCAAGCCCGCAATCCCACACCGGGTACCACAATTTGTTCGCCAACGCATTCAACTGCTGATCGTTCAGCGCCTTGGCGTCGTAGATGAGCACCAGGTCGAGATCCGAGCACGGGCCCACCTGCCCGCGAGCCAACGATCCCACCGCCCCCAAGCCCACGCCCGTCTTCGGCACGTCGAATGCCACCGCCTCGCACGCCTCATCCCACAGGTCACGCAGGCACGCCATCGCCAGATCGGTTCTGGCCTTGCGTTTTGCCGCCCCATCGCGGTACACGCCGTCCCCGTCGGCGCGGCTCATCTCCATGAACCGCTGTTTCAGCCCGTCAACCGCCGAAGTCATCGCCCATCATCCCTTTCTTTCCACTTCCATGTGCGCGTCGTGCGCGATCAACGACCCTGCGTAACCCGTAGCCTCGCAATCCGCTCCCGCAACCCGCCCCGAGTACACGAATCCCCGCATGGAGACCGGCTCACATGCGGGGATTCATATCATTTCGAAGCAATCGCGGATCAAATCGCGGCAGAACCGGTTTCGCCGGTACGCACGCGGGTCACGGAATCCAGCGGAGCGACCCAGACCTTGCCGTCACCGATCGTGCCGGTGCCCGCGGCCTTGACGATTACACCGACCAGTGTTTCCGCATCGGCATCGTCGGACAGCACCTCGATGCGGATCTTCGGAATCAGATCGACGGTGTATTCGGCACCACGGTAGATCTCGGTGTGGCCGCGCTGACGGCCATACCCGTTGGCCTCCGAAACGGTCAGGCCATGCACGCCCGCCGCTGCAAGGGCTTCCTTGACTTCATCGAGTTTATGCGGCTGGATGATAGCGGTGATGAGCTTCATCTCACCTCACCTCCTTGAGAACGGAGCTGGCAGTACCAGCGAAATCATACGCGCGTTCGCCCTGATCGGCGAGATCGATACCGCCGACCTCCTGGGCTTCGGTGACGCGCCAACCGATGGTCTTTTCGAGTGCGAAGGCGATGATACCGGTAATCACGGCGGACCAGATGATGGCCACGAGCGCGACGAGCAGCTGCACGACCAGCTGACGCCAATCGCCACCAGCCAGCAGACCAGTGCCCTCACCGAAGAAGCCGATGAGCACGGTGCCGGTGAAGCCGCCCACGCCGTGGACGCCGACCACATCAAGGGAATCATCGTAACCGAGCTTGAACTTCAAACCGCAGGCCAGGCAGGTGAGCACACCGGCGATGGCACCCATCACCATGGCCCACAGCGGGGACACCACATCGGCAGCCGGAGTGATGGCAACCAAGCCGGCGACGATACCGGAAGCGGCACCCATCGCGGTGTAATGACCGGTGCGGATCTTCTCGGTGAAGCCCCAGGACAGCATTGCGGCGGCGGTGGCGGCGGACGTGGAAACCCACGCGTAGCCGGCGGTGCCGTTGGCGGCGAACGCGGAACCGGCGTTGAAGCCGAACCAGCCGAACCACAGCAGGAAGGCGCCGAGCATGACGAACGGAACATTGTGCGGACGGAACGGCTGCATGCCGAAGCCCTTACGCTTGCCGATGATCAGCACGATGATCAGTGCGGCGACTGCGGCGTTGATATGGACGACCGTACCACCTGCGAAATCGTGGGCGGCGGCACCAATGGCCTGGGAGATCGCACCGTCTGAGGACAGCAGACCACCATTCCACACCATGTGTGCGAGTGGAGCGTAATCGAAGGTGATCCACAGCGCCACGAAGATCATCCATGTGCTGTACTTCACACGCTCGGCGATGGCGCCGCAGATCAATGCGACGGTGATCATGGCGAACGCAGCCTGGAACGCCACATCAATGCTCACCGGGTATTTATTGTCGTTCAAACCGGTGGCGGTGAACACACCATCCTTGGCGATCATGGAATCCTTCAGCAGGAAACCGCTGGCAGGGTCACCGAAGATCCCTCCGATGGACTTGCCGGCGTACGCGATCGACCAGCCCCAGAACACCCAGACAACCATGGTGACCGACAGAGCCGCGGCCTCCATGATCATCATGTTCAGAACGGCCTTCGCACGAACCATGCCTCCATAGAAGAACGCCACGCCTGGCGTCATGAGGAAAACCAGGGATGCGGAAGTCAATATCCATGCGGCATTTCCGGTATCCATGTCACCCTCCCTCTCTTAAATCCAACGCCCATACATCGGGCTTTCTCAGTTATTCGGACCCTAACCGGGCTCACAGTTGTGTAGTGAACGCCGCACGCGTTTTCTGCACGTTACAGCACGTTACACATGTGTTAAACATGTAAAAAGCGTGTTATGCGCGAACGCATGCGGCCAATGATCCCAACGTCTTACAACGCCCAGCGCATCGGTCAGGCGAGAATGCCGTCCACGAAGCCCTCCGGGTCGAACGGGGCGAGATCGTCGGGGCCTTCGCCCAAACCGACCAGCTTGACCGGAACGCCCAGCTCCTTCTGCACGGAAACCACGATGCCGCCCTTGGCGGAACCGTCGAGCTTGGACAGCACCACGCCGGTGATGCCGATCGCCTCGGCGAACACCTTGGCCTGCGCCATGCCGTTCTGCCCGGTGGTGGCGTCGAGCACCAGCAGCACCTCGTCGACCGGCAGGTTCTTCTCCGTCACACGGCGGATCTTGCCCAGCTCATCCATCAGATTCGCCTTGTTCTGCAAGCGCCCGGCCGTATCGATGATGAGCACGTCGACGTTCTCCTCCTTGGCCTTGGCACTGGCCTCGAAGGCGACGGACGCCGGATCGGCGCCGTCCTTGTCGGAGCGAACCACCGGAACACCCACCTTGGCGCCCCAGGTTTCCAGCTGGTCGGCGGCAGCGGCACGGAACGTATCAGCCGCACCCAGCATGACCTTCTTGCCATCCGCCACAAACAGGCGTGCAAGCTTGCCCGTGGTCGTGGTCTTGCCCGTACCGTTGACGCCGACCATAATAATGACGCTCGGTCTGTTCGCGCCCTCCTTGTCGGCGTTGAGACGACGATCCATATCACGCCCGACCACATCAAGCAGCTTGTCCCGCAGCGCGGCACGCACCTCGGCCGGATCGGACTGGCCTGCGATGCGGGCGTCGTTGCGCAGCTCCTCCACCAGCTGTTCGCTGGCTTCCGCGCCGACATCGGCAAGCAGCAGGGTATCTTCGACATCCTCCCAATCGGATTCGGAGAGCTGATCCTTGGCAAGAATATTGAACAGTGCCTTGCCGAACGGATTGCCGGACTTGGACAAGCGCGCCTTGAGACGCTGCATGCGCGAGCCTGCGGCCTCCGGGGTTTCCACAGCGGCCTTCGGCTCCTGGGATTCCTCGGCTGCAGACGACGATGCAGGCGCGTGCGTTTCAGTGTCTTCGACGCCCTTGGCTTGTTCGCCATCAGCATCACCGGTGTTTTCGGCATCATCGACATTTTCGGCGACGAGCTGCGCCCCGCCCTTCGCCCCGCCCTTCGCCAGAGCCTCGTCTGTGGCATGTTCCACAGACCGCTTGGAAGCCTTGCCGGACCACCATACGCCGATGACGATGGCCGCAACAACGATCACGGCCGCAACAATCGCAATAATCACATTCGTATCCATGATTCCAGCCTAAAAAGCGCAACGGACACACTTTTGTCTACCATAACCCGCCTCGACCGCTCCCCCACCCCGCCATACCCCCTGTCCATTACGCCCGCCCACGCCATATCCCACGTGTCCGATTCACCAGAAACGGACAACCACGGCTTCTCAAACCACGCGCGCATGACCAATTCGGCAGAATCGGACATCTGAGGCTATCCAGTGGACGTGAAACACTAGGCGACATGGCCAATACATCACGAATGTCGTCCCTGCAGCGCCGCGAACAGCTCATCCACGTGGCCCGTTCGCTGTTCGCGGCCAAAGGATTCGAAGCGGTGAGCGTGGAAGAGATCGCCGCCCACGCCAAGGTCTCCAAGCCGATCGTCTACGAGCATTTCGGCGGCAAGGAAGGCATCTACGCGGTCATCGTGGATAGGGAGATGCGCACCCTGACATCCGTGCTTATCGAATCGCTGTCCGACCCGACCGCCAACCCGCGCCAGATCGTGGAACGCGCGGCCATGGCCCTGCTCACCTACATCGAACAGAACACCGAAGGATTCCAAGTGCTGGTCCGCGATTCGCCGACCACGGACCCATCCGGGTCGTTCAGCTCACTGCTCGGCGACATCTCGCTGCGCGTCGAAGACCTGCTGACCGCGACCTTCAAACGTCAGAAGCTCTCCCCCAAAGGCGTGCCCTACTACGCGCAGATGCTGGTAGGCATGACCGTGTTCACCGGCCAGTATTGGGCCGCACACCCGAAAGTCAGCAAGGAGCAGATGGCCGCCTACCTCGTCGATCTGGCATGGCACGGGCTGGGACGACTTGATTCCAAGCCGAAACTGCTGTTCGAAGACACGAAGTCGGCAAGGAAAGCCAGGACCGCCGACAAGACCAACGGCGCCTCTTCCACCCAGGCGGATACAGTGCTACCGTGTGAAGCTGACAGTGAACAGACCGACTGACCTGATCTGAACCATAGGGTTGAAGAGGACATACGCCAGGGTTGAAGAGGACATACGCTATGACGACAACGGCGAAAACGCTGAGTTTTGTGATTCCTTCATACAATATGGAGGCATATCTCGACCGGTGCGTGAACTCGCTGCTTTCCGCGCACAGAACCGACGATCTTGAGATCCTGATCGTCGACGACGGTTCCAAAGACGGCACCCTCGCCTACGCGCAGAAGCTCGAACGCAACAATCCAGGCATCGTGCGTGCCATTCATCAGGAGAACAAGGGACATGGCGGCGCGGTGAACACCGGTATCGAGGCGGCGACCGGCAAGTATGTGAAGGTCGTGGACGCCGACGACTGGGTAGGACCGGAATCGTTGGAGGACGTGCTCGCCACCCTGCGTGAGGAGATCACGCGCGACGACCCCATCGACATGCTGGTGACCAACTACGTGTACGACAAGGTCGAGAAACGCCACAAGCATGTGGTGAACTTCCGCCACGCCATGAAGCCGGGCAAGCGCCTGACCTGGGACGATCTGGGGCATTTCGGCCTTGCCGAATACATTCTCATGCACGCGCTGATCTTCCGCACCGACGTGGTACGCGCCTCTGGCATGAAACTGCCCGAGCATACCTTCTACGTGGATTTCATCTACGCCTACCAGCCGTTCCCGTGGGTGAAGACGCTGAAATACCTGGATACGCCGTTCTATCACTATTACATTGGCCGCGAGGGGCAAAGCGTGCAGACCGACGTGATGATCCGGCGTGTGGACCAGTTGCGGCTGGTCAACCAGTGCATGGTCAAGGCGACACCCGAACGCGGCACGGTGCCTGATGGCCTGTACCGGTACATGATCCACTTCCTCGCCATCGAAAGCTCCGTGGCAAGCGTGTTCATGATCCTCTCGAAGGACCCGGCGAACTACGCCAAAAAGGAAGCGCTGTGGAACGACATCAAGGCCTATTCGCCATCGATCTACGCGGATGTACGCAAGAAGGCAATGTCGCGTGCGTTGAACCTGCGCGGTTCGGCCGGTCGGTTCATCATCCGCAGCGGCTACGTGGTGGCCGAAAAGGTGGTCGGCTTCAACTGATTGGTGCCGACTCATCCACTCGGGCTGAATCCGAAGTGCAGCGAGCAGGATTTGCAGTCACCCGGATTGCGACTACCTGGCTGCGGCCGCTGGTCTCGCGGCACCAATCGAGCAGCAGTTATCTATAACCAGACACTGGTTGAGACGTTGTGTAATTCAGATGAAGTTAACGAACGATTGCACAGACCGGCAGAGCCATATTTGCCGAGTTGGTGGTGGACATCTTGCGGCAGCCACCACCAACTTGCTTATGTATGGCAGATTTTGCCCTTCCGTTTTATCTGGTTTGCCTATCCGTGGCATCCAAATCGCATTTCCTCAAGTATGGGCGTTGGAATTCCAACGCCCATACTCCACGTAACGCACTATGAGTGCCACCAATAAGCCACTGAGATAGTTTTACGAGCTCGCAAGCTCAGTTCCAGCGGTCGGACATGGCGAAACCGTTATGCATCAGGTTGCTGGACGTGTACAGCACGTCGTTGAGCAGCGTGGTGGCATGCTTACGCAGATATTCCGCCATGTCCTCGTTGGCGGATTCCAAACGCCCCGCGACGACCTCGTCCGCTGGCGTATCCGCCGCCTCGTCCCGCTCCTGCTCCAATGCCGCATCCGTGCGTTCGACCAATCGATGCCCGAACACGCGTGCGTTCTCCGCAAACGCCTCGACAGCGTTGCTGGTCTCGTAGAAATGCGCGTCGGCAAGCGCCGCAATCAGACGATTCGTCCAATACAGGTTGCCGGTGGAGACCTCCGGCGTGGTGTCGCGCAGGTAGGCGGGCGTATCGTTCACGTTCGCATAGAACGGCGTGGCTGCGGTGAACGGGCCGGAACCGTAGGAGATCCACATGATCGAACGGCTGGCGGCGGGCGCATACGGGCGGATCTGCATAGCGACCATGTGACCGGTGCGGTTGATGCCGATCGGGCGGTAGCGGTGGCGGCTTTCCGGGGTGCCGAGCGTACCGTACGGATCGTAGGGGGTGCCTTCGAAGTGGGCGCTCATGAGGAAGTCGATGTCTTCGATGGTGACGGCGTTCTCCGGCACTCGGCACCAGGGGATGTCGTCGGAGGTCGGCGTGTATCGTGCGGCAGGCGAATCCCAATCCTCGCTCGGGTTGAGGTGGCGCTGCATGTACCAGGCGCGAGGCGTGTTATAGATGTGGTCCTTGGTGGTGGCGGTGCCGAAGGCGGTGCGTGGGTTGAACCAGTCGGGGTCGGCGGCTGCGCCGATGGTGCGGTTGAGATGGTGCGCATCCATGAATTCGCGCAGGTCGGCGCTGCACAGGTGCTCGCGTTGTTCGCCGAAAGCGTCGGCAAGATCGAAGGAGTCGATGCCAAGCTGGTTGGGGATGGTGGCATAGCAGTCGTCGGGAACACGGCGGGCGATCCAATGGTGGCCGCCAATGGTTTCCACGTACCAGATCTCGTCCACATCGGAGATGATGACGCCGTTTGCCTCATAGGTGCCGTACTGTTCCAGCAGTGCGCCGAACCGGGCGACGCCTTCGCGCGCGGTGGCCACATACGGCAGCACGAGGGTGATGATGTCCTCCTCGCCGATGCCGCCGGGCGTGCCGTCTTCCTGCAGCTCGACCATGGGGTCGGCGGCAAGCACGCGCTCGTTGACCGCGATGGTTTCGGTGGCGCTCATGGCCACGTTATGCTCGTTGACGCCGGCTTCGGCGAGCACGCCGCGATTGGGCAGCACGTTCGGCACGATGCTGTAGCGGCACGGATCGTCCGGCAGATCTATGTCGACATGGCTCAGCACGCTGCGGTAATGGCGCGGCTGATTGTTGGGCGCGACCGTGATGAAGCGTTTCGGATCGTAACGCCCCGAACCGGAATCGTCGTCGCGGGCGATGATGGTGGAGCCGTCGTAACTGGCTTGCTTACCTACGAGAATCGTTGTGCATGACATGCTGACTTACTGTAGGAGGGTGCGCGGAAGAACCACGGGACACGTGATGGCAGAGGCTGTGGCAGGGGCTGCCGCTAGGCCTGCTGCCAGGGCTTGCCACGTTGTAAGGCAAGCGGCGATGCGGCGAAAAGACACTACCGCGAGGATGCTGTGCGAGAATATGCAAGGACACGCGAGGGGCGCATAGGAACCCATGGAAGCCGCTAAGAGACATACGCGTTTGGCATATCACCCAAGGATGCTGTATAATGGTCGACTGTTGCCCCTCTAGCTCAACGGTTAGAGCAGCGTCCTTTTAAGTCGTGGGTTGTGGGTTCGAATCCCACGGGGGGCACCGAAGATACGGACCAGCCTAGGCTGGTCTTTTTTGTTGCGCACGATCAGCCGAATTCCGCCCCATCACCGCAGCGAATCCAAATCCTCAATCTACCGACGCTCAGCACTGTCCCAGTGTCGGCAGTTTGGGGAACACCCAAACAAACGATGCTCACACCGGCCTCACCGTCGACAGATTGAGGAGTACCCAAACTGCCGACACTTACGGGCACCTCAGCGTCAGCAGTTTGGGAAGGGGACGGGAACGGCAAACCGGCGGGGATATACTGAGACGCGAATACGGCGAAGTGAACGAACACGGGAGGAAGCCGATGATCAACGAGCAATACAAGGCGATGCTGGGCGGCAAGTCCGTCATCCGCGAACTGAGTGAATACGCCACCAAGCGTGGCGCGGAAATCGGCTACGAGAACGTCTTCGACTTCTCCCTGGGTAACCCATCCGTCCCCGCGCCGCGCGACTTCACCGACGCCATGGTGGATCTGTACGAGCATGGCGACCCGGTCACCATCCACGGCTATTCCCCCTCGCTGGGCATCCCCTCCGTATGCGCCACCATCGCGGACTCCCTGAACCGCCGCTTCGGCATGGACTACGAAGGCCGCCACATCTTCCCCACCACGGGCGCCGCGGGAGCGCTCTCCCACGCCATGCGAGCCGTGACCAAGCCGGGCGACGAAATCATCACCTTCGCCCCGTACTTCCCCGAATACCAGCCGTATGTGAACGGCACCGGCGCGCACCTGACCGTCATCCCCGCCGACACCGCCAGCTTCCAGATCAACTTCGAGGCATTCGAGGCAGCGCTGAACCCGAACGTGCAGGCCATCCTCATCAACACCCCGAACAATCCTTCCGGCGCGGTGTATTCCGCCGAAACGCTGACCCGCCTGGCCTCGATCCTGGAAGCCAAGCAGCGCGAATACGGCCACGACATCTTCCTGATCAGCGACGAGCCCTACCGCGAGATCGTGTTCGACGGCAACACGCAGCCCTACCCGGCACGCTTCTATGCCAACACACTCACCTGCTACTCGTTCTCCAAGTCGCTCTCGCTGCCGGGCGAGCGCATCGGCTACGTGGCCGTGAACCCGAAAGCCACCGACGCCGACCTGCTGGTGCCGATGATGGGCCAGATCAGCCGTGGCACCGGCCACAACTGCCCGCCAAGCTCGATCCAGTTGGGCGTGGCGAAGGTCATCGACGAGACCAGCGACCTGAGCGTCTACGAGACGAACATGAACCTGCTCTACGATGCGCTCACCTCGCTCGGCTTCGACGTGGTGCGCCCAGGCGGTACGTTCTACATCTTCCCGAAGGCGCTGGAGGAGGATGCCACCGCGTTCTGCATGAAGGCCAAGGACTACGACCTGATCCTGGTGCCGTCCGAAAGCTTCGGCGTTCCGGGCTACTTCCGCATGGCGTACTGCATCGACACGGAGAAGGTGAAGCGTTCAATCGACGCACTGGAACGCTTCGTGCACGAACAGTACGGCAAGTGATACCACGCCGACCGGCATAATACCGTACGACGCGTAGTGGGCGTGATGGACTGCTCTCCATCACGCCCACTACGCGTATATACACAGTTTTGCATAGCCGCATACCAGTGCCATGCGCGCACCTGCCGACACTCTGCGAAGACCACAGAGACACGAAGGGAAAGCTACGGGCGCCCGGCCACGCTCGGATCGATATGCATGGTGGGCAGACGCTGTTCCATCACCTCGTTGGGGAAGTGCAGGTTGATCCATTGCACGACCGGCGAGTCGGAGTGGATGCCGGCAAGACGCATATACCAGCAGTCGATGGCCATCAGCGTGAACAACGCATCCGCCAGAAGCAGTATGAAGCATACGGAAGTCAGCGTGTAACGGATCTTCCAGGGGATACGGTTGATGCAGTTGAGCAGCGCGGGCAGGATCAGCCGCATCCACACCACGCCAAGCACACCCCAGAAGAACATGAACTGGCCGCAGGTGCGGCCGCCGATCGACAGCCATTTGCCGGTGTAGTCCCACGCCTTCATGCCGACCGTGACCTCCATGAACCAGCTGCTGACCCATTCGAACGCGCCGCCCAGCACGGCCGAAGACAGGAAGATCGTGACGACGCTCGACCGGTACATGCGGTTCAAGCAGACGGACACCAGGATCACGCCGAAACCGTAGATCGCGGAGAACTGGCCGTACAGGAAGCTGGCACGGTTCTGATACCCGCCGAACACGACGGCGTGATACACCGTTTCGACCGCGCATCCGAAAACGCAGCCGACTGCGAACAGCCAGAACATGTTGAAGAAGTTCAGCTCCATGTACCCTTTGCCGGTGCGGTCGCGGCCAAGCATGCCGTCCTTTTCGTCTTCGAGAAAGGCGTCTCGCTCATCCATGCGCCGCAGCGTGCGCTGCAGACGGCGTTCCTCGCGAAGCCCCGGATCGACCGTAACGGACAATGCCGCCAACAACAGGAACCGCACGACGGCGACCAGCAGATCCCAGCCGATGCCATGCAGGCACAGCGAGAACATGATCTCGATGAACGTCAACGGCATGAGCACGTAAGTCCAGGGAGCGGCACGGTGACGGTCCTTGCGTAGGATCAGCAGCACGCCGAAGACGATCATCAGCGCGGAATTCACCGTAAACAGCACCGTGCCGATCACCGACATGATCACCGTAAGGTTCAACGGATTGACCTGCTGGTAGCCAAGTACCACCGCACTGACCGCTCTGACGATTTCACGCAGCAGCAGCGGCAGCGAAATAATGCCGTCCAGCAGCACCACATCGCCGAATAAGGTGACGATAAGCGGCATATTGCGTTCGGCATCACTGGCACGTTTGCGTTTGGCACCCGATTGCGCGCCATGGCGATCGGCATTTCGAACAGAACCCGACATGCTTTCTTCCTTATCTACCCAATATGGACAACGCTAACAAATCAGGCATACTTCGATGCCATGCAACGTAGCGAATCAGCGCTCGGCATGCCGACGAACGGCGCTGCCGACACTGGAATACCGGAATACGCCGTTTTGCCGAACGCATCGGCGGATTGCGCCCGTAGCGAACCGCACCGGCAGGCTGACCGGTCAGCGGCCAGAGTAGGGCAAACGGCTCCGGCGGCTCGACCGATACGCTATGCCGGACGAGCTGGGAACAGGTCGTTGTACGCTACTTGATACGTAGCGCTACGTATCACGTAGCATACAACCGACAAGCGACGCACAAGGAGACCGATGGGCAACGTATTCGCGATACTCGCACGCGACTTCAAACGCTTGCTGAAAGTGCCGTCCGCATGGGTGGTGGCGATAGGACTCGTTCTCATCCCGCCAATGTACGCATGGTTCAACATCCGCGGATTCTGGAACCCTTACCACAACACCAAAGGCATCGAAGTGACCGTGGTGAACAACGACCAGGGCACCACCAACAAGCTCATCGGAAACGCCAACCTCGGTGCCCAGATCGTCGCCCAGCTGAAAAACAACGACCAGCTCGGCTGGAACTTCGCCGACGAACAGGAAGGCATGGCCCGCGTCCGCTCCGGCGAATCCTACGCCACCATCGTCATCCCCAAAACCTTCTCCAAAGACCTGGTCAACACCATCACCGGCACCGGCAACCGGCCGGAACTCAAGTATTACGTCAACGAAAAAGTCAGCGCCATCGCACCGAAAATCACCGACACCGGCGCAGGCACCGTAGACACCCAAGTGAACAGCACCTTTGTCTCGACCGTAAGCGAAGTGCTTTCCGACGCCCTGAACACCCTCAACGGCACCATCTCCACCACAGCCGGCACCATACAAACCAGCACCGTGCAATCGCTCGACGAAGCGCAAAGCACCATCGCCTCGGCACGCGGCAAGCTGGCGACAATCATCAACACCATGGACGAGACGCCCGCCACAACCAAGGCCGCACGACAGTCGCTGTCCAGCCTGCAGCAGGCGACCGTAGACGCCGGCAACAGCCTGACCGCCACATCCACGCTCATCACCACAGCGCAAAACGGCATCAACGATTTCGCCGCCACAACATCCACCGGGCTCGACCAAGGCACCGCGCTGCTCACCCAATCCATGCAGCAGGCAACCACCACCATCAACACCGTCACCACCGGGCTCTCCAGTGCCAACGCCACAGCCGGCAACGCGGTCAGCACCCTGCAAACCGTGAACGACAACACCGCTTCAGTACTGGAAACCCTCAGCAACCTGCCCCTGGCCAGCAGCTCGCCGGAACTCAAAGCCGCCATCGCACAGCTGAAGCACAGCAACACGAACGCCGCCGAAACACTACGCGACATCCAGGCATTGAACACCAGCACCGGCAACGCCATCACCACCGTCTCCGACCTGGGCGCCACCGTCAACAACGCGGCGCAGCAATCATTAGACTCCACCAGCAAAGCGCGTTCAGCCATCACCTCGGGCGCTTTGCCGCAGCTCAACAACGGACTGGGATCGCTGGCCGGAGCAGCGGGAACGCTGGGCGGCGGCCTCAGCAACCAGACCGCACTGGCCAGCCAAGCCAACGTAGTGCTCGACCAGCTCGACAAAGCCAGCGCCGACACCGCGTCCGCATTGCGCACCACCGATAAGGCCCTGGTCAAGCTCGGCGACAGACTCAGCACCGTCGCCACCGACATCACCGCGCTCAACACCTCGGCCATGCTCAGCTCCATGCTCGGCACCGACGGCAACCTCGACACCAAGCGCATCGCCACATTCATGCTCTCCCCCACCGTGCTCGACACCACCGTGCTCTACCCCGTGAACTCCTACGGCTCCGGCATGGCGCCGCTATTCACCAACATGGCATTGTGGGTCGGAGCGTTCGCGCTCGTCGTGATCTTCAAAACCGAAGCCGACGGCGAAGGCATCACCGCCATGACCGCCACACAAGGCTACATGGGCAGATTCCTGTTCCTCTCCGTATTCGCGGCGCTGCAAGGATTCGCCACCACCGTAGGCGACCTGCTGCTCGGCGTGCAAACCGTCAACGCCGCGGCGTTCGTCCTCACCGGAGTGCTCACCTCGCTAGTGGACCTGTCGCTCATCTTCGCGCTATCCACCGCGTTCCTGCACGTGGGCAAAGGCGTCTGCGTCGCGCTCATCATGCTGCAGATCCCCGGCGCTTCAGGCCTCTACCCCATCGAGATGATGCCGAAGTTCTTCCGCACGCTCTACCCGTTCTTCCCGTTCAACTATTCGATCAAAGCGCTTCGCGAAACCATCGGAGGCTTCTACGACGGCCACTGGCTGCAGAACATCGTCTACCTGCTGCTGTTCACCGTCATCGGATTCATCATCGGACTGGTCATCCGCCCGCTCATGGCCAACACCAACCGCATGTTCGCACGGCAGATCCGCGAAGGCGGCATGATCGTCGGCGAAGACGTGCACCTGCCGGGAACCGAATACCGCATCTCCAACGCATTGCAGGCCCTGACGAACCATAGCGGCTACAAGACATCCATCGAACGCCGCGTCGCACGATTCGAAGCGCTATACCCCAAGCTCAAACGCGGCGCGCTTATCGTCGGACTGGTGGTGCCGATCGTGTTGGCCGTCACCTTCTCGCTGACCACCAACACCAAACTCGAAGCACTGCTCGCCTGGATCATCTGGGTGCTGCTCATCATCGGATTCCTGCTGACCATCGAATTCATGCGCGACAGCCTGCGCAGGCAGCGCGAACTCGGCAATCTCGACGACATTCAAATCCGCGACGCCCTCGCGACACACGAAAGGAGGCACGCCCGATGAAAGCCATCATCCGACTGTTCGCAGGCGACGTGCGCCGCCTGACCAGCAACATCGTCTCCATCATCATCGTGATCGGCCTGACGGTGATCCCTGGACTGTTCACCTGGTTCAACATCGCAGCCAGCTGGGACCCGTTCTCCAACATGAAGAACCTGAAATTCGCCGTCGCCAGCACCGACGAAGGCTACCGCTCCGACCTGCTCCCGGTGAAAATCACCGTGGGAGACCAGGTGCTGAACGCCCTGCGCGCCAACTCGGAACTCGACTGGACGTTCACCAACGAACATGACGCGATCGAAGGCACGAAATCCGGCAAATACTATGCCGCCATCGTGATTCCGAAAACCTTCAGCAAAACCATGCTGACGTTCTTCTCGTCCAACGCAAGCAACGTCAAGATCCGCTACTACACCAACGAGAAAACCAACGCGCTGACCCCGAACCTCACCAATCAGGGCGCAAGCCAAGTGAGCACGCAGATCAACCAGATGTTCGTCACCACGCTGACCAGCACCGCGCTGTCGCTCGCCTCGCAGCTCTCCCGCGACCTGTCGTCGCCGAAAGCGACCACCGCGTTGAACAACTTCACCGCAAACGTGGAAACACTGGCCGGCACATTGCAGGATTCCTCCATCACCATCAGCGATTTCAGCGCGCTCACCACATCCGCATCAACACTGCTGACCAGCTCCAGCGCACTACTGCACAACATCTCCCAATCCGGCAAGGACGCAAGCAGCCAATTGCAATCGGCGAAACAAAGCGCCGGCGACCTGGCAGGGGCGCTGAACACCAGCACCACCGCACTGGCGACCGCACTGCGCAGCAGCGCCTCAAGCTACAGCGCCGTCTCGGATTCAGCCGACAAACTGATCGCCGATTCAGGCAAGCAGATGGCCGACACCGCACAACTGCTCACCACACAAGCCGGGCACGTCAGCGAACAAGCGAAGCAATACCAGACCATCCGCAATACCCTGGCCGCACTGGAACCGCAGATTCCCAGCGCCAACAAACCGGCATTCGACGCACTGCTCGGCCAACTGGACTCGGCGATCGCCACGCAGCACAAGCTGACGGCAAGCCTGAACAAAGCCGCCAGCGACATAACCACGAAAAAAGACGCGGCAAGCAGCCACAACACGCAGATCAAATCCCTGGCATCCCAAGCGCAGCAAACCATAAACGGCATCTCCACCGATTTCGACACAACCATCAAACCGCAGCTGAACACCATCGCGCAATCGGTCAGCAACGCCGCCAGCGCGCTGACCAGTGGCAAGACCGCACTGCAATCCGCCGTAGGCAATGTGGACGAAACCACCGCACAGGCGCAGCAAGCCCTCGCCAGCGTGAAGGAATCGCTTGACAAAACGGCGTCCAAACTCGCCGCAACCGGCACCAAGCTCAGCGAGTTCACCACCAAACTCGACGACGCGCTGCACAGTTCCGACCTGGACGAGGTCAAGAAGCTACTGGGATCCGACGCGGACACGCTGGCCGCAACCATCGCCGCACCGGTAACGCTCAAACGCACCGCGGTGTTCCCCGTCGCACAGTTCGGTTCGGCGCTCGCGCCGCTGTACGTGATCATTCCGCTATGGGTAGGCGCCCTGCTGATGGGTGTAACGCTGAAAACCACGGTTTCGCGCCGCACCCGCAATGAACTGGGCGATCCAAGACCACACCAGCTGTTCCTCGGCCACTACGGCGTGTTCGCACTGATCGCACTCTTGCAAAGCACGTTCTCGGCGGGCGGCTCCCTGCTGTTCATGCACGTGCAGGCCGTGCACCCCTGGCTGTTCATGCTTACCGGATGGGTGAGCTCGCTGGTGTTCTCGTTCTTCGTGTACACCATGGTGGTGAGCTTCGGCAATGTGGGCAAGGCCATCGGCGTGCTCATGCTCATCATGCAGATCTCCGGGTCGAACGCGGCATACCCGCTGCAGATGCTGCCTTCGTGGCTCAGCTCGATCAGCCCGTTCCTGCCGGCCACCCATGCGGTGACCGCATTGCGCGCTTCGATCGCCGGCATCTACAACATGGATTACTGGAAGGCGATCGGCGCACTACTGCTGTTCATTCTGCCACTGCTGCTGATCGGACTGGTGCTGCGCAAGCCGTTGATCACGTTCAACCAGTGGTACGTCGCGAACATGGAAAGCACCAAACTAATCGCATAAATCCCAAGTTGCGGTAGCATGATCGCGATAAGAGAGAAGACACAAGCCATGACCATTGCAATGAAAGTAACGCAGGCGGCCGCCTCGCGCGCGGCTCGCATGCGGGAGGCAACCGACCGTAAAATCATGCAGGCGACGCTGCAGATCGCCACATCGCGCGGCATCGGCGCCGTAACCATCGAAGAGGTGGCACGGCGCTCCGGCGTGGCGAAAACCACGATCTACCGCCGCTACCGCAATACCGGTGACCTGCTGCATAAGATCCAGATCGAGACCAGCAGCACCTTCGAAGTGGACGACCTGACCCCCACGCGCAGCGACCTGCACTGCTTGCTGGACCGCGTGGCCGCGGCCTTCAATGGCGAGATCGGTCTCAAAGCCGTGGGATTGGTGCTGAGTTCGGACAACGATTACGTCAAGGGCCTGGCGAATCAGGTGATCGCGCCGGCCGAACAGCGATTCTACGATTACATTCACCGTGGCGTGGAGGCGGGGGTCTTCAAGCACGGACTCGATACGGAGTTTCTGTTCAGCACAGTGCTGGGATCGATGCTGGCCTACAAGGCGCTGCAGGAGCGGCAGGCCGGCGTCAAACCTGCCGAAATCGATGCCGATAAGACCGGTACTGCGAATATGCCCGGTGCCAACAGTGATGCTGGTGCCGACAGCACCAACGACGCCGGAACATGGGCCGACCATATGACGAATCTGCTTTGGCCGGCTTTGGCCGCCTAGGCTTTCCCGCCGTCATCCCCAACTACCCTCCAGCCGTCTTCCCATCATTCTTCTCAAACTATCGACGCTCACATGCCCCTCACCGTCGGTGGTTTGGGAAGAGTCAGGATGCCGAAGGAACCGAGGTTCCTGACGAGCTGAACCGTCAAGCGGACAGTCCGGTGGACTGTCCGTAGGTGAAGGGAGCAGCTTCGCTGCGACGGGTGGCGAAGTCAGGACGCCGAAGGAACTGAGGCTTCCTGACGAGCCACCTCCAGGGCTTTGTTGAATGCTTCGGAGGTCCAGCTGGCTCCGGCTATCTTGTCTATTTTCAGCCCTTTGAGCGGTTTGCCGTCCACTACGCCGTTGATTGCGTTGGCGAATGCGGTCTGGTGCTTTTTGGAGATCGAGGTGAACGGGTGGCCGACGATGTCCACGTTCTCGACGTTTCCCTGTTTTATGGTGAGTTTCACGTCGATGGTGTCTTCGCCGACCGGTCCGTACTGGCCGTTGATCTTGTAGGTGCCGTCGGCGTAGTTGCCGGTGTCCTTGTTATCGGATTTCGTGGAGTTCGGGTCATCGGCATGGTTCTTGACGGTATCGTCCGATGAACCCGACGAACCCGACGAACCGGAATCCTTCTGCGACTCTTCTTCCTGGGATTGCACGCTTTCGCCAGAGTTGCCGGCATATTCGTCGTTCATCGGCGTGGCTTTGGGTTCACCGCACGCGGTCAGCAATGCGAGCCCCGCCGCGGTCAGCGCAACCGCCTTCACCGCATTCTGCTTGTTGGGCATACGTTTCCTTTCCTGTCGGTCATGTGGCCTGATGCTCCGCACCAAGCATTGTTATGCTTCGGAACCGCCTGTTTTGGCGGATTTGGTCGGATCGGCGAAGTCGATGGCCGTCTCGCCATGCTGCGCGCCTTCAGCCACAGAACCGGTGAACGCCGGCTTGCCGCCCGCGGCCTCATAGGCTTTACGCGCTTCCTCATCGTTCCATTTCTCCCCTACCAGTACACCGTGGTTGAGCATGATCTCACGCTGGGCGCAACTGGCGACCAGCGCATCGTGCGTCACCACGATGATCGTCGTGCCTTGCTCATGCAGCTGGCGGAACAGGTCGAGCACGATCTTCTCGTTCTTCTCGTCCAGATTGCCAGTGGGCTCGTCGGCCAGGATGATCTTCGGGCAGTTGATCAGCGCTCGCGCAATGCATACGCGCTGCTGTTCGCCGCCGGACAGCTGGCTGGGCAGGTGGTGCGCTCGATCTTTCAATCCCACGCGTTCCAACGCTTCCAGCGCCTGCTGTTCGTTGACCACGGAATGGTAGTACTGCGCCACCATCACGTTTTCCACGGCCGTCAGGTGCGGCACTAGGTAGAACTTCTGGAACACCAGGCCGATCATGTTCTTGCGCACGTCGGCCAGCTGCCTGGCGTTGAGGTCTTCCAGCTTGCGGCCTTCGAGTTTCACGGAACCTTTGGTGGGGCTGTCCATGCAGCCGATCATGTTCATCAGCGTGGTTTTGCCGGAGCCGGATGAGCCGACGATGGCGAGCCATTGGCCTTGCGGCACGGTGAGATTGAGATCGTCCACGGCGTGCAGTTCGCCGTAGATCTTGCAGATGTGGTCAAGTTCAAGCAGCATTGATTTTCCTTAGTTCAAGCGGTGTCGGATGGTTGCGTGAGCCGGTGGCGTGTGAATGCCCGTCTCATTCTTCACGCAGCACGATGGCCGGGTCGATGCGCGTGGCACGGCGGACCGGCGAAACGGAGGCGAGGACGGCGATCAGCACGCTCAGTACGAGCGATGCCAAGCCGAGTGGCCAGTTGAAACCGATGGCCCGATCGAACACCATCTGGCATAGCACGCGTGCCAGCAGGTAGCCAAGAGCCGTGCCAAGCAGTCCGCCGACCAGACCGTAGATCGCGGATTCCACATAGAACTCGGTGCCGATGGCCTGAGCGGATGCACCAAGCGCCTTGCGTAGGCCGATCTCGTTGCGACGCTGCGAAACGATCGAACCGATCGTGGTGCCCACGCCGACCAACGTCAATACCAGTACCACCAGCGATACGATCCAGAACAATGTTTGCAGCATGGTGATGATGCGCGTATCGGATGCGGTGATCTTGGTGACGGTCTGCGCTTTCACGCCAGTGTTCGGATTGGCGTTCAGGGATTTCACGATGGCGTCCAGATCGGGACCGACCGCGTTGACGGAATATTCAATCACATCCGCGCCACGACGGGAGCCGGCGAGTTTGGCCACATCGGCGTTCACGGCGTACACGATCTTATCCTCGTTGCCGCCGGTATCCACGATGCCTGCCACGCGGAATTCGGTGCCGCCGGTTTCCATAATGCTGGACGATACGCGACCATCCTGTTTGACGTCGCTCTCGCTTGCCCCCGACGTATCCGACGCACCGCCGTTGTCGGAGGCGCGGTAACCGATGGTGATGCGCGAACCGATTTTCACACCGAGCGCATCGGCCACATCACGCCCGAGCATCACGTTGCCGGCGCTCGGCCAGCTGCCGGTGACATTCCAATGCCGGTTCAGCGCCTTCACGCTTGCGGAGTCAATGCCCGCCAATGTGTAGGGCGCGGAGTTGATGCGCACGCTTTCATACCGGTATGCGGCGGATTTCGCATCATGCTCGCCGGAAACCAGCGCGGTGATGTTCTTGACGTCGACGGTACCGATGCCAACGGATTTTTCCGTGGATTCGCGTGGGGTGACGATGAGGTTCGCGCCGTAGGCTCGCATTTCCTCATTCATCTGCTGCGGCACCGCAATGCAGACCGCGGCCAGGCAGAACAGGGTCGCAGCGCCTACAAGCACGGCGATCACAGCCATGATCGCGCGGGAGCGTCGACGGAACACCGCGCCCCACAGCATGGTGGCGAACATTTTCCGATTGGTCATCGTTGCACTGCTATTGCCGAATGTACGATCAGCGACCATGAAGCACCTCCGCCGGTTTTAGCCCGAGAATCGAACGAATGGATGAGAACGATGCCAACAGTATGGTGATGGCGAGCAGCACGAACACCAGCACGAACACCATGGGGCGCATGGTGATGCCCGAACCGAACACCACATGCCCCACGATCTGTGCCATGCCGGATCCCAGCAATGCGCCGACCACGGCACCAATCAGCGAGATTACAGCGGTTTCGGCCAGCATGAGGCGCGATACGGCGCCATCTGTCGCGCCAATGGCTTTGAGCAGCGCAAGCTCCGCACCACGTTCTCCGATCGCCGCGGCCATCAGATTCGCCACGGCGATCGCCGCCGCAACAAGCGAAAGCACGGTCATGAGCACCATCACCGCTTGGGTTTTCTGCAATACGTCGCCTTGCAATGCCGCCACTTGGCGCACCTGCTTGGCAACGGCGCCCGGGATCACTTCTTCGATCTGGTAGGCGATCGAACTTGGGTAGGCGGTGCAATACCAGGTCTCCCACTCGTCCTGGGTGAGCGCGGCAGGGTTCTTGGCGGCTTTACGGGCAAGGTCGTTGTCTGGTGTGGTGAGCGCCTTGACTTCGATCTTGTCGACGGCATCCGGCAGGTCGGCAAGCTGCTGAGCCGCCGAGGAGGGGATGTACATGCCGTTGTCGTCGGAGTCGCCGGATTCGTAGATGCCGGTGACCTGCACTTTCTGCGTGGTGCGCTGACCGGATGCCGTGGTCTTGTTCAAGGTGATCGTGTCGCCAACCCGCACGCCGAGCCTGCCGGCGAGCGTCTTGCCGACCATGCCTTGAGCACTGTCGTCTTTGGGCCAGCCGCCGTTGATCGTCCACCATGAGCGCATGCCGTTCATACCTGCCACGGTGGATTCGCCGGAATCCATGTGCAGAGTTTTGGCGAACCATGTGCCCATAATCGGCACGTTCGCGGCCTTGCAGGTTTTCGATGCCGAGCCGGAGCAGTCGATGTCGGCATGGATGTTGAGTTCCGGGGCGAAATTCGTAATGTTGAACGCCCAGAAGATCGTCTTGATCTTGGGTGCATCCGATTCCTTGAGGAAGGTTGTCGGATCGGCGCTATCGGATTGCGCGGAGTCGCCGGTGTTGTACAGGTCGCTGACCACGGCGTCGGCCTTGGGCTGCACCACGATGTTCGAACCGTAGGTGGACAGTTCGGCGTTGAGTTTGTCGCCCACGTCGAATACCACGCCGAGCATGGCTACGCTCACCGCGGCGGACAGGCAGACGGTGACGGCGATGAGCAGTCGGCGTTTGAATTGCCGGCTGAACGATCGCATGATCATTCGTATGAAGAACATGACGGCTCCTCACTTACTGGAAGTGCGCCGACAGGGCGTCGAGCACTGAGGTCTGGATGATGATTGTGCCGGGTTTGACCTGATAGTCGAACGGTATGGGATTGCACCCGCCTTTGAAGCCGATGGTGGCGAGATTGATGGCCACATCGCATTTCTTGCAGATGATCTTGCCGTCCTTCTCGTAGTAGCCCGCATCGCCGCAGTTTTCGCAGGCGTCGAGGCCGATGCCGTATGCGCCGCCGTTCTTCTTGATGATGATGAAGCGCATGACGGTGCCGTCTTTGGCTTTGTATTGGAAGCGGTGCAGGTGGCCGTCCGACACTTGGGCGAAGGTGATGGTAGCCACTCCGTTCTTCAGGGAATACTGTTCCGGGGGCGAAAGCGTAATGACTTTCTGCGTTTGCGCCACGCCGTAGGTGAGTGCCACGCTCACGCCGATGATGGCGACGAGACTCCATGCGCCGGCTGCCTTCGCCCGGCGCCCGAATGCCACGTGTGCACGCACGACAGCCTCATTGCTGCCGGCTGTGGAGGTGGTGAAGCCCTTGACGATGGATGCGATGGACGGAATGAGGAATACCACCGCCATGGCGATGGCCATGGCCCGCTGATGGTTGATGCACCATACGAGCAGCAGGAACAGTTCGGTCGGGAAGCTGATGATGCGCTTGGATTGCAGGATCTGCGCAAGATCGGTGAAATGCGTGGCGAAGAGCAGCGCGATCTGCAGCAATGCGGCGAGGGTGAACGACCAGTGCGGTGTGGTGGAGCGCATGGTGCGGAAGATGCATGCGGCCACGATTGCGGTGGCTGCGCCGAGGGCAAAGCCGAGGGCGCGCAGCAACATATCGGAGGTGAAGACCGGGTCGCCCGGCTCTACGAAGATGGTGAGCCTGAGGATGACGTCGGGCAGTGCGCGGAAGGTAGTCGCTGCGATGGCGAGCGCCGTGACGGCGTTGGCGATGTTGAGCCGCGCGGGGTGACTATGCCAGTGCGTGGTGATGGCCCGCGCACGTAGCACGATGATGAATGCCGCGATATCGAGGATGACACAGCACCATAATGTCGGATAGTTGATGAAGGTGCGCTGGTTGATCACTGCAGTGGCGCGGAGCGCAGCGAATACGACTGCGCCTACGAACCCGACGGTGAAGCCGGCAAGCCGCCAGTATCGGCTTACCGGCTTGTCACGCCCCTCACCCACGGTGAGCATCACGTTGAGTGCCATGATCAGCAACGCCGGTGCAAGTGTTCCTTGAAGCACCGTCACATACTGCAGTAGCATCGTTCCTCTTATCTATTCGTATGATTCGTATTCAATTCGATACAGCATCGCAGGCACGCCCGCGTCTTACGCTCCCAACGGCCCGTACATCAACGCTCCCCGGAAAACGCCAGAGGCGGTTTCCCTATATGATGCTCGACCGTAAGCTTGGCCGAACGGCCTTGAGTGTGTCGAGCATCATATAGGGAAACCGCAACAGGGTCACCTATATCTCACAAGAGTGGCAGATATATCCTTTTCTCACCATTCCTGCGGCGTGTAGTTCCAATCCGGGAAGGTCACTTCGAGCGGCTCGGTCCAGAAGCGACCGGTCACGCCGGTTTCCGGATCGACGTGCAGCATCCAGCCCTTCTTTTCCGGGGATTCGATCTTCAGCACGAGCTTGTAGGCGCCGGCCTTGTCGAGCTTGACGTTGGCGCCGTAGTGCGGGCCGTCGGAGGCGTTCATCTGCATGAAGGTGCCGGAGCCGACGGACTCGTTGCTGGTCTTGTCGATGATGTCGTAGTTGACGGTGAGGTCGGGGACGAAGTCGCCCTTGCCGTAGCCGAGCTTGGTGCCTTCCTTGTTGGCGTGGATGTCGGCTTCGAGGTGGAAGCTCGCGTCTGCGGCTTTGAGGCCCATGCCGGAGGGTTCCATGTCGATGGGCTGGAAGTATACGGCGTTGACGGTCAGCGGGCCGACTTCCTGGTCGGAGTGCTTTTCATCGACCTGGATCTCTTCGAAGCCCTTGGAGTCGGACGCTGCGGAATCGTCCTTGGTTTCGGTGGTTTTGGAGGACGAGTCGGCGCTCTTGGTGTTGGATGCGGAGTTGTTGGAGCTGCCGCATGCGGACATGGAGACTGCCATGGAGCCTGCCAGCAGGATGCCGAGCAGTGCGGCGATCTTCTTGTTCTTCATTGTTTCTCTTTCTTGTTGGAGGTATTCCGTTGGGAAATATCGGAAAATCTGGTGGTATGCGGTCAGTCGGCGGCTGCCGTGTTCTGACGCATGTTGTGTTTGCGCACGAAGCCGACCGCGAACAGAACGATGACGGCGATGGCGGCTATCGCCTGGGCGGCGAGGCATTCGACGTACGGGTATAGTCCGATCCAATCGTTGGTGGGTACGCTGCTCAGGTAGTGACCGTCGATGAGGTCGCCTTCGATGAGTGCGTGGATGCCTCCGCCTGCGAAGATGACGACGAGTACAGCCATCAGGATCGAGGTGACGAGGAAGAACGGGCCTATAGGAATCTTCACGGAGGTGAAGCGCAGGATGAGGAAGATGACGAGCAGTACGACTGCTGCGGCGATGCCGCCGATCCACATGCCGTGCGCGTCTTGGCTCATCGAGTAGATGGATTCGTAGAAGATCACGGTTTCGGCGCCTTCGCGGAATACGGCGAGGAAGCTCAGCATGGCGAGCGAGACGATCATGCCGAATCCGACGCTTTCACCGGCGTCGGCTTTGCGCTGCGCACTGGTCACGGCTGTTTCGGTTTTGGTGCGGATGTAACGGTTCCATGCTTCCACGGAGCTTTTGTTGAGCATCCAGTTGCTGGTCCACAGCAACATGAGCATGGCGATAAGCGCGCATACGCCTTCGCTGATTTCCTGGATCGGGCCGGATCCGCCGAATAGGAAGGTGAAGAGTACGGCGATCAGGCCGGAACCGGCGAGGCCTGCGAGCACACCGAGGTAGATCCATTTGGCGAAGCGCTTGTTGCCGGATTTGATGAGGTAGGCGATGACTGCGGCTACGACGAGCAGGGCTTCAAGGCCTTCACGGATCAGGATAAGGAATGCTTGGCCTGCGGAGCTGGTGATAAGCGTGGTGAGGCCGTTGGTGTTGCCGGCGGCGCCACCGTCAAGGGTGGCGGCGTCTTCGACGAGCCAGCTTTTGAGGTCGTCGACAAGCTTCTTGATCTGCTTCTGGCTGCCGCCGTCGCGCATGGCCTTACGAGTCATTTTGAACTGGTATTCGACTTGCGAGACGCGATCGCCGGAGATTACGTTCATCACGTTCTTTTCGAATCCGAGCTTTTCGTAATACTGGTAGTACGCGTTGTTGACGAGGCTGGAACCTTCCGCGCCCTTGCCGGAGATAGCAGCCTTGTATGCCTTGTCGAGGATGACGTTCATTTCGCCGGCGACTTCGCCCCACGTACGGTCGCCCTTACCTTTGGAGGAGTTCTTTTTTGCCGCGTCGAGCTTCTTGCGTTCCTTGGCGGTTTGCGCGTCGCGCTGTTTGGCGTAGTCGCGTGGCTTGGCGAGACTGGTATTTGCGTCGAGGGTTTGCGCGGTGGCGGTGATGTCGTTGGAGAGAGCGTCGACTTTGCTGGCGATCGTGTCGGCGTTGTTCGGCTGGTAGGCGAGGTTTTCGAGGTCGGTGAATTCCTGGAGGAGGGCTTTCTGCTTGTCTTCGCCGATGGTGCTGTTGACGACTGTGGAGAAGTTGGAGGCGTCGTAATTCATCCAACGTGCGTTCTGGAAGTCGGTGGCGGCCTGATAAGTGTTGCCGGAACGGTAGTCGCTTTCGCCTTGGGCGAGTTGCTTGTTGATGTCTTCGGCGACGGCGTTCCAAGTAGCGTAATCAGCATAACTGCTGCTGGCAGCGAATGCAGCTGAGGTGGTGGAACCGAATGCGAATACGGTGGCGAGTGTGACGAGCATCGCCATGATGATGGCGTCGATTCGGCCGATCATGCGACCTGTGGTATTGCCGGCATCCATAGCTTGGACGTGCCGCTCGTTCACAACGCGAGATGGCATGAGACCTGTTCCTCTCTCTCGGCTCTGCTCCCGATGCGCCTGCATTGCCGTACGCACGTTGCGCATCGGAGCACAATGTAAAACGAAAATTTTTAGAACAACAGTCTTGATTTTTGGAATGGTTTGTTGTAGACCATCACGAAACGGCGTTATTCCGCCATTCCTGTTTTTACCATCTTCGGCGTGTCATCTCACATCGTGGTACGTTCGCAGCATGCTCGCGGGATTCGACGCGCCACGACACAGAAGCAGCCAGATTCCAACGTCGAACACCACACCACTGGGTGCGAGCGTTGTCAACGCGTTGGCATCAGGAGTATGGATTCTTCCGTTTCGCTCGCACGGCGCATGCCCTGCACCACCGCGTTTCCCAAGGCGCTCGGCACCGGCTTGCTGACCGCCGCGCAAACCACCGTCCGGCCAGCGATGCCTGTCCTCTGGTCAATTGCACCCATCGCGCTGCCCATACGCATTCGCGCACGTTCACCGACACAATACCGTTCACCCAACACAAGCGCCAAACACGCGGATTACCCCCGGTAGAGTCCGGTTAGGTTCTGCGTGTCTGGCATAAGGATGGTTCCAAAGCCTTCACGGTTTTGGAACCAAGACCCATTCAGTCAGCAGCTTCGTCTGCCTACGGAATGAGAACTCACGGAATGAGAACTCACGGAATGAGATTTCCGGCGGCCGCATACAGGTCCCACCAGTCCTGCTTGTCGAGGTCGATGTCCGCGCCGTCGAGCATCTCGCCCAGACGGGTGGGGTTCATAGAACCGAGCACGATCTGAATCTTGGCCGGATGCCTGAGCACCCATGCGGTGGCGATGGCATTGGCGCTCACGCCGTACTTGGCGGCCTTCTCATCCAGCGCCTTGTTGAGTTCCGGGAAGTGTTCGTTGCCCACGAACGGACCGTATTCCGTGCCGGACTGGAACGGGCTCCACGCCTGAATGGTCATGTGGCGCAGTCGCGAATACGACAGCAGTCCGTCGGAATGGTTTTCCACAACCATGCCTTCGGCGCCGGAATTGGTCATCAGCTCGTCGCTGACCATCTGCGCGTGCATCAGGCCGAACTGCAGCTGGTTGGCCTCAAGCCTCATGGCGGGGTCGCTGCCGAGCCAGGACTGCAGCAGCTCCATCTGCCACGGGTTCACGTTGCTCACGCCGAAATGGCGCACTTTGCCGGCTTCATGCAGGGTGGTGAACGCTTCAACGATTTCCTCGGCCTCCATCAGCGTGTCCGGCCTGTGCAGCAACGCGAAGTCCACATAGTCGGTGCCGAGCGCTTCCAACTCCTCGTCCAGCCGCGTGATGAGATGCTTCGCGGAGAAGTCATAACGGGTTGCGTGCACGTTGTTCGGATCGCTGAAATCGATGTTGATGCCGAACTTCGTCTGCAGGAAGATGTCCTCTCGCTTAAGGCCTGCGTCCTGCCATGCGCGGCCAAGCACATGCGAGCTGGCATGGTCGCGATTGACGTTGAATCCGTAGATGTCAGCAGTGTCGAAGAAGTTGACGCCGTGGTCGGCGGCCGTACGCACGACTTTTGCCGCCGCGTCCGGTTCCAGCGCGTCCATGCGCATTACGCCGAGTGCCACTTGCGATGCGGATACCGCGGATTTGCCGATTTCGATTTCTTTCATGATCGCTCCATTTTCCTACGCGATTTTCCAGTGCGTCAAACGGTTGACGTACGTATTACCAGAATACCTTTCGAAACAATTCGAACACGCCTGACCTCGCGCAAATGCACCGCAAAGAACAAACACGCCAAGCATGCGGATCGTCCCGTAAGATTCGGGCGGATGCCGCTTGTTTGGCGTGTTGGATGAGATTTTCCGGCGATTGTGGGCGCCTTCGGCAAATCAACGTCAGCCGATCAGCCCTCCACTCAGTCGATCAGCGTGAACTGGCTGTTGTAGATGTCGGCGTAGAAGCCGTTCCCGGCGAGCAGCTCCTCATGGGTGCCGGGCGCTGGTCTGATGGCACCGCGCGTGGGTGTGGTCGCCTGCCACGAAGCCAATATGATCACTCGCTTGATTCTCGGCGAAGAAGACGCCTGACAGCGAAACGCAAACGCAAGTTGCAATCACAAATCGCAACGAATGACACGACACTAATCGCATAGTAAGGATTAACCATTAATTCAATTCTATCTCGCCTATATATGGCAGACTCCCGAGGTTGACCAATGCTTTCTCGCTTGCGCATGGCATAACGATAGTCTGGGTCAGGTGGTGGCGGCGATTTGGCCGCGCAGTTCGGCGTTCGCGCGCTCCAGTTCGTCGATGCGGCGGGCCTGCTGCTTGATGATGATGCCGGCGGTATCACCGTCGAGCGCGCCAATCGAAACATGCGCGCCGACAGCGCCTTCGGACATAACGGGAACGCTCGAATCCGGAACACCGGACGCCTTATTGCCAAGATTCCGCCTCATCACCAAAGTACGCTTGTACCGTTCAACGAGCCGCGCAATGATCTCGCTGTCATCCAGATAATCGTTGCCGCTTACTGATTTGATGGCGGCGGCCTTCCAACGGGTCACACTGCGTTCGATGCGCTTGTACCCGACCAGATCCGGCGGCAATCCCGCCTCACGGAAGATTTTGGTCGGAGATTCCCCCGCAAGATACCGGATGGTGCACACCTGCTTGAAAGTGTCGGAGTATGTGATACGGTCACGCGTCACATTCGCCACCGCCGGCAACCCTCGCAACAGCTGAATCTCCTCGTCGGTGAACGCCCCGCCGCCACGCATGGCAATGCCTCCCGTCGTGTGTCTTCATTGCCCACTTCTTATGGATATACTTTGCGATTCTATGGCCAGCTTGCCGTACGATACCCTCGTTTTTCCCCTCTCTTCGGAGACCGCCTGCGACTGCCTCGCATCCACGGTTCAGCTTGTTGCAACACGTCGCACCAACCCGCACTACCCCCCTCGAAAAACATCCTCATCTGATGCGGATGACACCCCACAGAAGTTCCCGCGGGGCTGGGTCGGACCGTAGGACAGTCGGGTCGCGGGCGCACGCAAAAGGGCCAACCCGGTTGGATTGGCCCCTGCATAGCTTTTGGCGTTACCGCCTTGTGGGTTTAGTGCATGCGCTGACGGCTCTTAACCACAACGGTCACACCGGCACCGGCCAGGAGCAGCGCCACAACGATGAACAGCGTGGTGCCCGCAGCGCCGGTGAGCGGCAGCTGGGTGATGGACTTCACGTTCTTCACGGTGGCAATCTGGTCGTCGGTCGGCAAAGTGACCTGATGGAGGAGATCCTGCTTGAAGGTAACCGTGCCGTTCTCTGCAATGCTCACATCGAAGGTGACCTTGAAGTTCTGGGCGTAGCCGTTTGGAGCATTGGTTTCCATGACCGTGTAGTCTCCAGCTGCAAGGCCCTTGAACTGCACCAGACCATCAGCGCCGGAGGTGAACACCGTGGCGTTCGTTTGATCGTCAACAGAGGACCAAGCTTTGGATTCAGTATCCTGCTTGAGGAACTTGCCATCCTTCTTCTTGATGACGAACTGCGCGCCGGCCAAAGCGTTGGCATCGTTGTCGACACCAATCTTCTTGAACTGGAAGCCGTAGGTCTTGGATTCGGTCGTGCCTTCGCCGCTGGCGCCACCATTGGTGGTGATCATGGCCTTGTTGTTCACGCTGCCGCCCAAGTCGGTCAGCGCATCCTTGGTGACGGTGCCGGTGTACGACACGACGATGGTCTTGCCAGCCAGGGACTTCGCGCTGGCGAACGTGATGGTCGTAGTGGTGCCGACGGCGGCGCTACCGGTCTGTGTCACCGTGTACAGGCTGCTGTCCACATCCCGGCCGTCGACCTGTACCTTGAAGGTGTTCGCCGCGGCGACCTTGAGACCCTTGGACGCGGTATCGGTGATGGTGAACGGGTAGACATCGTAGTTGGCCGCAGAAGCAGGAACGGTTGCGGACACGGTGAAGTTCACGGTGTCGCCGACATTCACGGTCTTGCCGTCCACGTCCACATCGCCGACCTTGGCGGTCTTGTTCGGCGGAGTGAGCGGGTTCTCGGTCTTCGCATTGAACTGACCCACAGTGGTGATGTTGCCCTGGCCTGTCACCTTGTCGGGAACGATCGTCAGGTCGGTCAGCCCATTGACGGTGGTGGCCACTACGGCGGGAGTTCCCGTTGTTGCAGTGGTTTCGCCACTCTTGGTGAACGTGTCGGTCACCAGGTACCAGCCTTCGCCACTCACCGCGACCGGCTGGGTCGTGCCCGCCTGCCCCGCGGTCACGGTCAGGCCTGCGCCATCGACGGTCGGCAGCGGATTGGTCTTGGCCAGTTCTGTGGCGAACTCGCGAATCTGCTCCGCATTGAACGTCGCCACGTATGCGGCCGGATTGTTTTTATATTCCGCCGGAATCGAATCATTACCATTGGCAGTGTCAGCGGCCGCGGTCACGGCGTTCTTCCACGCCTCGACCGTGCTCACCTCAACAGTACCGTTGCCGGCGTTCTCGAACGTGGCGAACTTGTACGGCATGTACGTGTGGCCTTCCTGCGCATTGTTCACCTGCAGCAACGGGGTCGTCGCGGCGTCATCGGCCTGTGCGCTGGCTGCGCCCAGGGCCATGCCACCGAGCAGTGTCGCAGCGGCGGCGATGCCGGCGAAAAGTTTCCTCATCTTCATGAGAATCCTCTCTTCCTTATTGTTTGATTACTTGTTTCTGCGATCGCGGGAGGCGGGAACCTAACTTGCTCCCGCGATCCGCAAATCTTGGATTATCGGTCGGAACGCCTTCAAGTTGGCAGACGTTCCGACCCCGCACAGCGATTCAGACGAGTCGCTTCTTGCCGTTCCACACACCGGCAGCGCCGATGAGCAGCACCGCAAGCCCGCCGACCACACCGCCGACGAACAGCCACTGACGATCCGTCATCCCGCCCGTCAACGGCAGCGCCGACACTGCGATGTAATGGTTGGTGAAGGCGACCGGCGTACTGACGCTCTGCGATTCGGAAACCTTCTGGCCGTTGTCGTCCAGCATCTTGGTCACGGACGTTACGGAAGCCGTCCACACACCGGCATTCTTGGCGACGGTCACCACGACTTTGTATTTCGCCTGCGAATAGTGCAATGCGCTAATCGAGCCGCTGTTTTCCGTCACGTAGTACGTGTAGGTGGCGCCATCAGCGTTGTAGGTAATGTCGCTAAACGCCGCGGAATGTTCGGTCGAATCATGCTTCACCGTGACCGTGCATGGCTGCTGATCCTTGCAGCTGGCCGGCAACGGGGCGTTGTCTTCCGCCTCCAACGTGAAGTCGAACTGATCGGAATCCTTCCAATCACGACCGGTCAGATTCTTCTTCACCGAGATTGCGTTGCTTAGTGATACCGTCTTCCGCGTGTTGGTGATGGTCGCGTTCAACGTGCCCTTATCGGCGAAAGACCACACCATCTTCTTGGTCAAGTCGGCATCGTTACCCGCATAGGAGACGTCATATCGGTCATCGTCGGAGGTCTCCACCACGGAATACGTGTAGCCGGGCAGTAGATTATCGACCGTTGTGGTCCACTTGTGGGCGGCGTTCAGCGTGATCGGATTACCGACGTTCTCCGCATCAGTAGTCGCACCGATTGCCTTGCGCTGCAATTGCACCGTCACGGAATCGGCATGCTCACCGCTGCCCTTCCATTGCTTGGTGATGTTGATCTTGCCAAGATTCACCCGCACCACCGGATGCGGATATTCGGCTTCGGTCTTTTCGCAGGATGTCGCGCCGTTGACCTCGGTGAGCACGCAATAGTTCAGCTTCGCATCCGCGTTGGAATAGTAGCCTGGCTTCCCAGCGGATACGTCTCCGGTATTCGCGTCTCCCGTATTCGGATATGCATTGCCGCTCGCATGGTTGACATATGCGTCATCACTTGGCTTGACTTTGAAGGAAACGTCGATGACATCAGTCTTTTCTGCGACAATGCCATCAGTACCGTCAGTACCGTTGAATGTCACCGTCACGGTGCGATTGTCGGAACTGTCGACGCTGTATGTGGCCGTATATCCGCTCGTCAGCTTGGTACTGCCGTTCTTCACCGTCACATATTGCGTGATGTCGGCGCCGTTGGTTGCATTAGAGAACTCGACCGGATCCACCCACTGGGACAAGGTGTCGGTGATGGAGAAGACCTTGATTTTCGCAGAAGAGGTAATACTGGAATAAATCTGGTCGAATGCGTTCGTCAGATTCTCAGCATTTGTGCCGTCAAATTCTTCGCCATTCACTGCATTGGCCTCACTGGCGAGATCGGCCATCTTATTCGCCTCAGTGGAAGTCTTCACCACATAGAGTGCGGCATCTCCACGCCTGTTAGCCTCAGCCAGGGCGGCAGCATAGTTGAAGCCGTAGTCATCGCTACTTCCTGCACCGTACGCGCCATCGGAACCACCATCAGGATTTTCACCCAGCCAATAGTATCCGGCCGCCTTGCAAGTCGCTTTGGTCGTATATTCCGGCTGCGGGGTATAATGACCCCCCCACGAATACGAATAGGAATAGCAACTGCCGCCATACGAGGTCGTACGGTATGTCGGATTGCCATCCGAGAGGAAGATGATGTGCTTCTTCACACCACGGCGACCTCCTTGCAGATCGTTTGCCCGCTTGAGCGCGGCCTCCCAGTTGGTGCCGCCATCGGGGTCACCCCTCACGGCGGCGTTGATATCCGAGACGTTTGTGGTGAAATTCTGCTCGATAGCAGCTTCAGTGCTGAATGTCACCACCGCCATTTGGACCTGTTGGTCAAACGGCAACTTCGAATTCTTGTCAGTCAGCAGTTTCTTGGCGAGAGCATTGGCCGCGTTCTGCGCGTTAGTATCGCGGTCGTCTTTATCCATGCTGCCGGACTTGTCCATAACCAGCACAATGTCGGCCGGAGTGGTAGTGGTGACCGTGGAGGAGGTGCTATCACCGGATGCGGTCAGATGCAACGTGTATTCATCGCCGTCGCCGCCATCGGTTTTCACGATGCTCTTGTTGTTCGACGGCTTCACATTGGAATTCACGATGGTCACGTGACCCGTCGTCCCCACGGTGAACGAGCCGGTTTCGGCGTATGCATTATTGCCGCTACCCTGCTGCGTCATTGGGGAACCGTTCGCGGACACGGTGTAGCCACTAGAATTCAACTCACGCACCTTATATACGGTGCTGTCAGTGAAATCATCGGACTGGACGCGGGCGAATTGCCCTTTGGTCAGCGTAATCACACCGTTATTGCTGGTCTGCAGATCGGACTGGACGACCTGATTGGTGTACGCATTGTACACGCTGTATTTGCCCTGGTACGGGGCTGAGGAACCGTCGACGAACAGCCGGAATTGGAACTGTTTGTTCGCGTCGATGGTGCCTAGGGTTTCCTTCTCGATATCGATGGCTTTGGACGGCTTCACCGGCAGATTGAACCTGATCTTACAGTTGGAGCCGCCGTCGCCGCGTTCCAGATAGAAGAAGCTCAGATGATGTGTCTTATACGCCGTGGAATCCCACGTCTCTCCCGCATTGGTAAATGCCTGGGTAATTGTTGTGGCAGGAGGGTTTCCATAACGCTGCGTCTTGTCATAGGTGATCTTGCCGGTGGCGAAATTGATCTTGCCACCCAGCGCCTGATGGATACCACCCAAATCAAGCACCAGCACACCATCGATGAACACCCAGACATCATCGTCGCCGGTAAAGTCGAACACCATGTCCTGATTGTTGACCTTGCCGTCTTTCGGCATGTAGAAATCGGCGCCAAGATTCATGCCGAAGGAATATTTATTATCCTTAGTATCGTTTCCAAATGGAGTGAAGCAAGGAGTATCAGTCTGGTTCGCACAATAATTCTGCGGACTCAGATTGAACTTTTTCGATGTCTTGTCATATGCAGCATACTGGGAATCGGCGTTGAAACCGTAATACCCATCCTTGTCCAATGTCAGCAGTCCGCCAGCCGGCGTGTGGTTAGTGACGGCATTATCGTCCGTCCCGCCAAAGAGATAGGCCAATGATTCTGATCCCTTATCAGTCGCCATGGCCGGATAGCCCTTTGTCAGGGTTGTCTTCACAATACCGGTGTATGCGCCATTGCCATTACCGACATATCTGTTATACGTTCCTGGACCGCCAACGCTCATGAATTGCAACGCATGATTATTATTGATGGCCTTACGATCGTAATCATGCAATCCCAGGCTGATACCGGCCTGCTGCTCCGAGGTCTGTCCGGCACCATCCGCCATCGCGGCGGAAGTGGTGGCGTAGCCCATGCCGCCGAGCATGGCGATCGCAACGATGACGGCGACTATTCGTTCAGCAAAGCTCCTCTCGGGCTTTGCCTGTTGTATTCGCGCATGCCTCATCTGCTACCTCCCCTTACACACCGTGCGCATGTGCACGATTCACATCTTCATCACCAGTCACGCATCCAGCCGACGCGGATACACTTCCGGCGCTCTAGTCATGAACAGTAAAAGGAAAAGGAAATGGATACATACACCCTAAGCGCGGGAGATTCGGGGGTATGAAATAGCCTCAAAACCAAGTGATAGCAACGTTTCCAGCTATCTGCACTACCCGAAATTCACATAAGCCCGACGCCCGACGGGGCAATATTATTCACATGTCCGCAACCGTACGGATGTCGCCGCAGCGTGCCAACGCAACAGCTAGCCACGTTTCGGCCACCAAGCCGCATGTCTGCGAATATGCCACGGCCGGCTACGCAGCCAGGCAAGCAGCATTCCCGACACGAGCACGCCAGCCGACACCGCAATCGCAATCAATCGCGCGTCCTTTGCCGCATTCCGTTCCTCGGGAACCACTCCAGGAATCGCGGAACGCACCGCCGAAACCAGCAACCGGTGGGTGTTCACCCCGTACGGCGTGCAGGTCATCAACGTCACCCGGTCCTCGCCGGGCACAATCTTCAGCTTCGAGGTGTCATTCGGTTCGATCACCGAAATGCGATCCACCTTGTAGCCGAGCGTACGGCCCATCACTTCGATGTAGAAGTAGTCGCCGACGCGCATCTCATCCAAGCGCGTGAACATCATCGCCTCGACCAGCCCACGGTGGCCGGTGATCACCGCATGCGTGCTCCGCCCGCCCACCGGCAGGCTGCTGCCATACAGATGTCCGGCTCCGGATGCGAGCGCCGACTGCGACGTGCCATGGTAGATCGGCAGGCGTACGGAGATCTTCGGAATGCGGATGGTTCCCATCACGCCGCTGCCGGAATCGAGCAGGCTTTGATATTCCTTATCTTTGGCGCTGGCGCTATTTGATTCCGCGGCACCGGATTCACTGGACTGCGAGCCGCCCTGCACTTGGGAGAACGGGTCTTGTGCCTCTCCGAGAACCGGCTGTCCTGAAGCCGCAAGCCGCCTGTTATACGCTTTGGCCGCGGCGAACGTCTCATCGGCTTGGGGATAAGGCCAGCCGGCAACCGTCTGCACGGACCGGTTCGACGTATTCCGTAGCTCCCGCGCCGACTGATACTGCAGAAACGTAGGAAACCCGCCGATGCCTATCGCAAGAATGATCAACAGCGCCGCAACCACCCGCATGGCAATGACTTTCCTGCGATCCCTGCGCCACTGCCGCACCTCATCGGCAATGTCGACCGCCTCTTCGAAAGACGGTTCCCGATAGCGCTCCGCCTGCTGTTGCCGCATGTCCGTCACTGGATGAACTTCCGCAGCACGCGTTCCAGCTCGTCGATACGCAACGCCTGTTTGGCGATGAGCAGATCGCATTTGTTGATGGTCAGTTGCGCCTGCGCAAGCTTTGCCGCCATATCCTGCGATTCGTCAGCCGAGGTCAGGCCATCCGTCTCTTCTTCGTGCGCAGCACCTTGCAGTTCGGCGATTGACAAATCGTCTTCAACATCCTGCAGATAGTGGTTCGCGGATCCTTTCCCTTTTCGACGCCCGTCACGTTCCTCCTGCTGCTTCCACCGTGCGATGCACCGCTCCACCCGTTTGTAGCCAATGAATTTCGGGTCGAGTCCCGCTTCACGAAAGATGGCGGATGGCGATTCGCCAGCATTGTATCGGCACATGACTTCGACTTTGAAACGGTCGGTATATCGGATATGGGATGGGCTCACGCTCTTGACCGCCGGAAGACTTGCCAAATACGCGCGCTCTTTAGCGGTGAACTTGTCGATCATCGTGCACCCCCTTGAACTACTTAATCCGCATGATATTGCCATTTCCCCTTCCCTTCCCCTCATGGATTCCCCCAAAAGGCGTCATCGCCCCTCCATGTATGGCAAGACCATCATTCCAAAAATCCAATCGTTCCAATACTGTAAACGTTTGTATTTTTTTGCATTGAGTACCCCCCCCCCACCCCCGGAAAATTCTTCTTTTCGTTACGTCCCTTCTCGCGTGTCATGATTTCACGCAGCATTCGTTCCGTCACATATGCTCACTACGCTCGGTGGTATGACGCAAGAGCTTGTTTCCTTGACCATCATCATGGCGGTGGCGGCCGTCAGCCCCATTGTGGCGCAGCTGATTCCCGGCAAGTTCATTCCGCAGACCGTGCTGCTGCTCGCCGCCGGAGCCGTACTCGGTCCCTACGGATTCGGCGTGATTGAAGTGAACGACGCCGTGAAACTCCTCAGCGAGCTTGGTATGGCGTTCCTGTTCCTGCTCGCCGGCTACGAAATAGACCCCAAGCGGCTTGCCGGACATCAGGGCAAAGTCGGCCTGCTTACATGGGTGGTCACGCTGGGGCTTGCCTGGCTGGTCGTGACATTCCTACCGTTCTTCGCCAAGCAAGGCATCAACGGCGTGGCCACGGTCATCGCGCTCACCACCACCGCGCTCGGCACGCTTATGCCTATTCTCAAGGAACGTGGACTCGAGGGTACCCCCATCGGCGACGCGATCATCTCATACGGCACGTGGGGCGAACTCGGCCCGATCATCGCCATGGCCATCCTGTTATCCACCCGCACCGGCTGGCAGACCATGCTGGTGCTCGGCGCGTTCCTCGCCATTTGCCTTATCTGCGCGACCTTGCCGGCAAAAGCGCGCAAAACCGGCTACCGGATGTACCGTTTCCTTACGGAAAACGCGAACACGTCATCGCAGACGCTGATGCGGCTGACCACGCTCCTGCTCATTTTCCTCGTCACCATTTCCGCACTGTTCGATCTCGACGCGGTGCTCGGCGCGTTCGCAGCGGGCTTCATTCTGCGCTACATCATCCCCGACGGCAGCAAGTCGCTGGAAATGAAACTGGAAGGCGTCGGCTACGGATTCCTCATCCCCGTGTTCTTCGTGGTATCAGGCGCCGCAATCAACGCGAATGCCGTAGCCGGCCGACCCACCCTGCTCGTAGCATTCATCGTCATGCTCATGCTGATTCGTGCGGTGCCGGTATACATCGCCATGTCGATCGACAAACGCAACAATCCGATGTCGTCGCATCACCGCGTCACGGTAGCCCTGTATTGCACGACGGCGCTGCCGATCATCGTCGCCGTCACATCGCTGGCGGTGAAGGTCGGCACCATGCAAAGCGACACCGCGTCGACGTTGGTCGCGGCCGGCGCGATTACGGTGTTCCTGATGCCGCTGCTCGGTTCCGTCACCTACCAGGTAGCCGACGTGCATCCGGTAACCGCGGCACGCGAGATCGCGCACACGCCCTCCGATTGGCGAACGATCATACGCGAGCATGCGCAGGTGCGCATGCTGCTGCATCATCAGGACCGGCTCAAGCGGATGGCGGAAACACCGGGAATGCTGAAGAAGCGGGATGCCCTTGGCAAGTCTCGGTCCGAGCTCGTCGAACGCGCGCAGCACGAAATCGACCGGCAGCTGGAGGAGCTCGGACTGGATCCGCAACGCACCACGCAACTGCCGCACGACTACCGGTATCCGAAGAACTGAGGACACTAAGTCTATGGACGCCCGGCGTCCAAATCGCCAGAAACGGACATTCGCCATCCCCAAGCCACCGGGTTCCAGACCACGCCAGATTATTCCACGGACTTGAGCGAGCTGATCGGATCGATGCGGTCACCAGCTGCACGCTTTCGCTACGGTCGCCGTTCGTCAGGTCGCCCGCTCAGTCGTTCTGCGGCCAACGTAAGACGTTTCCAGCCACTTCCGGCTACAATCGGGAGCGGCGGCCCGCAACAAGGCCAATCGCAGGTGCCGAGAGTGAGGCAAACACAAGCCAGCGCAACCAGTCGCGGAAACGCCACACAAACCACCGAACAAACGCACCGAGCAACATACCAGTCAACAGCAGAGAAGAGGAAGACTCATGAGCGACGTCACCGCCGCAAAGAAGCCGCGCGAAACCGACGACGTGCCAGTGCCCGCAACACTACGTAAATCCTTGAAGAACCGCCACATCCAGTTGATCGCATTGGGCGGAGCCATCGGAACCGGCCTGTTCTACGGTTCCAGCGAATCGATCGCACTGGCCGGACCGTCCATTCTGCTGGCCTACCTGATCGGCGGCCTGATCATTTTCCTAATCGTGCGCGCATTGAGCGAAATGGCCGTAGAAGACCCGAAGGCGGGCGCATTCAGCTACTACGCCACACGCTACTGGTCGAAACGCGCCGGCTTCATCTCCGGATGGAACTACTGGTTCAACTACGTGCTGGTGGCCATGGTGGAACTCGCCGTGGTCGGCTCCTTTGTGAACTACTGGTTCCCGAACATCCCCAAATGGGTTTCGGCGGCCGTGTTCCTGGTGGTGATCGCCGCATTGAACCTGATGGGCGTCAGCAAGTTCGGTGAATTCGAATTCTGGTTCGCCATCATCAAGATCGTGGCGGTGATCGCCATGATTCTGGGCGGCCTGTACGTGATCGTCGCCAACGTGCCCACCGCTTCGGGCATTCGCGCAAGCTTCGCGAACTGGTTCACCGTGGACGGCGGATTCCTGCCGCACGGCCTGATGACCCGCAATGCGGACGGCACGTGGACGGGCCTCATGATGGCGTTGGTCGTGGTGATGTTCAGCTTCGGCGGCACCGAACTCATCGGCATCACCGCAGGCGAGACGGAGAACCCGCGCGTCACGATCCCCAAGGCCACCAATGGCATCATCTGGCGTATTCTCGTGTTCTACATCTTCGCGCTCGGCGTGATCATGGCCGTGGTGCCGTGGAGCAAGATCGACGGCAATTCCAGCCCGTTCGTGCAGATCTTCGATTCCGTGGGCGTGCATGCGGCCGCCGGCATCCTCAACTTCGTGTGCCTGACCGCCGTGATGAGCGTCTACAATTCCGGCCTGTACGCCAACTCCCGCATGTTGTATTCGCTGGCCAAGCAGGGCAACGCCCCGGCATACCTGGGCAAGCTGACCAAGCGCGGCGTGCCGGCCGCCGGCGTGATCACCTCCGCCATCATCATCGCCATCGCCGTGGTGGTGGTGTTCGTCTGGCCCGACTTCGCCTTCAACTATCTGATGTCGATCGCCACCATCGCCGCCGCAATCAACTGGACGATGATCATGATCACCGAAATCCACTTCCGCCGCGTGGTGGCCGCGGGCGACGGCCCCGCCGAGCTCAAGGGGCTCAAGGGCAAGGAGGCGCTCGACAAGATCGCGTTCAAGCTGCCGTTCGCACGTGTGATGCCATATATCGTGATCGCGTTCATGGCGCTGGTCGTGGCGCTGATGTGCTTCTCCGCCAGCTACCGTATCGCCGTGGTCGCCGGTGTGATCTGGCTGATCGTGCTGTTCGCGGCCTACGAGCTGCAGAAGCGGTTCTCGCATCAGGCGGCGTGACATGCGGCGCATGGCGCGCAGATGTCGCATGGGCTGGCTGCAACCAGTCGCGCAGCGGAACATCATGGACTGCGTGGCATGGTACAGGTCGGACTTGCCCGGCCGCACGGTACCGATCGGCTGATTGGCGCGATCGAGCTGGTGGAACCATGATCCGTTGACGTGATCCACCGCCGCTCAGCAGCATCCACCGCCCGTCAATCACGCACCTGTACGCATGACAACCCGGCCGCCGACTGCATGACAGGGCTGCGGGTACACTGGTGAAGGCTATTTCTTGCTCATGGAACACAAAGGACGGCAGCACAATAATGTCAACGATTCTTGAGGGCACTCCGGATAAACGTATGGCGCTGGTCACGGGCCGCGCATACCCCGAACTGGCCAAGGAAGTCGCAGACTGCCTGGGCACCCAGGTGTTGGAAACCACGGCATACGACTTCGCAAACGGCGAGATGTACGTACGTTATACCGAACCGGTTCGCGGTGCCGACGTGTTCGTGCTGCAATGCCATTACGGCGATATCAACAAGTGGATCATGGAACAGCTCATTATGGTGGATGCGCTCAAGCGCGCCTCGGCACGCACCATCACCGTGGTTGCGCCGTTCATGGGCTATTCGCGCCAAGACAAGAAGCATCAGGGCCGCGAGCCCATCACCGCCCGCCTGGTGTACGACCTGTTCCGCACCGCCGGCGCCAACCGCATCATGACCGTCGACCTGCATGCCGCCCAGGAGCAGGGCTTCTTCGACGCTCCGGTCGACCATCTGACCGCCACCCCAGTGCTCATCGACTATGTGCGCAATCATCTGCCGCTGCCGAACACCACCATCGTCTCCCCCGACGCGGGCCGCATCAAGGTTTCCGAACAGTGGGCCGCCAAGCTTGGTGGACTGCCGCTCGCATTCATCCACAAGACCCGCGACACCACGCGCCCGAACCATGCCGTGGCGCATGGCATCATCGGCGAGGTTGAAGGACGCGACTGCGTGGTGGTGGACGATATGATCGACACCGCTGGCACGATCTGCGAAGCCGTGCGCACGCTGAAGGACGCCGGCGCCAAGAGCGTGACGCTGGTGGCCACGCACGGTCTGCTGTCAGGCCCTGCCATTGAACGCCTGCGTGATTGCGGCGCACGTGAGATCGTGCTGATGGACACCGTTCCGGTTCCCGAAGAGAAGCGACTGCCGAATATGACCGTGCTGTCCGTGGCGCCGCTGCTGGCCGCTGGCATCCGTTCCGTGTTCGAAGAGGGTTCCGTGGCCACGCTGCTGGAGGGCTTGCCGGACGATATGCGCCCGCGTAATATCTACGCCTGATTTTTCGGTTTCGTCTTTTACGATCTGTGCAAAACGCCCGCAACCGGTTGATTCGGTTGCGGGCGTTTTGCGTTTCCTATCCCTGTGCGCGGAGCGATGTTCCGGCATCATCCGCAATGGGCCACGCCTGCGTGTTCCCCAACGTAGCCCCCTAGGCATCGCCCATATTTGGCTACGCTTATGCACTCCAGCGTAGCCGCTTACGGAGTCCGCCCGAATCCAGCCGCATATATGGTTTCGCGGCACAGCTGGCAGGACGGGGCTTCCGCGTGATGCATTCGACACGCTCAAGGCACCGCTACGCGGTCTTCGCAGCACAGCCGCTCACCTCGCCTACAAAGAGCCCACTGGGCTCTTCGCTTCACGGCTCAGCAGCCAAGCCTACGGTCTCACGCATCACGGAAACCCCACCTCTCATAGGCGATCCTTCGAGCCAGCGGGAGCCACCACTGCGCCAGCATAAACTACTGCGCCAGCGTGAACTGGCTGTTGTAGATGTCGGCGTAGAAGCCGGACTTGGCGAGCAGCTCCTCATGGGTGCCGCGTTCCACGATGTCGCCGCCGTTCATCACCAGAATCATGTCGGCGTCGCGGATGGTGGACAGGCGGTGCGCGATCACGAAGCTCGTGCGGCCCACGGTCAGCGCGTCCATGGCCTTCTGGATCAGCTCTTCGGTACGCGTGTCGACCGACGAGGTCGCCTCGTCGAGGATCAGGATCGGCGCGTCCTCCACCATGGCGCGGGCGATGGTGAGCAGCTGCTTCTGGCCTTGCGACAGCGAGGTCTTGTCGTCCAGCACGGTGTCGTAGCCGTCCGGCAGCGACATGATGTAATGGTGCAGGCCCACGGCCTTGCAGGCGTTGACGATCTGTTCGTCGGTCACGCCGGGCTTCGAGTACGCGATGTTTTCACGTACTGTTCCATGGAACACCCATGTGTCCTGCAGCACCATGGAGAACTGGTCGTGCACGTTCCATCGCGGCACGGACCTGGCGTCCACGCCATCGATCGAGATCGAACCGCCGGAGATCTCGTAGAAACGCATGAGCAGGTTCACCATGGTGGTCTTGCCGGCACCGGTCGGGCCGACGATGGCGATCTTCTGGCCGGATTTCACGGAGGCGGAGAAGTCGTTGATGATGGTCTTGCCCGGATCGTAGCCGAAACGCACGTGGCTGAATTCCACGTCGCCGCGCACCTGCTGCGGCTTGCCGTCCGCACCGACGCCCAGCAGTGCTTTCTTGTCGGATTCGTCGGCCAGTTCCGGCTCGTCGAGGAAGCCGAACACGCGCTCGGAGGCGGCCGCGCAACGCTGCAGGTTCTGGAAGGCCTGCGCGAACTGCGACAGCGGCTGGGTGAACAGGCGGATGTACATCATGAACGCCACGATCACGCCGAATTCGATCTTGCCGTCCATGGCGAGCGCCGCGCCCACCACGCACACGACCACGTAGCCGAAGTTGCCGATGAAGTTCATGAGCGGCATCATCAGGCCGGAGAGGAACTGGCTCTTCCAGCCGGAGACGTACAGGTCGTTGTTGTATTTTTCGAAGCGTGCGATGGAGTCCTCTTCGCCGCAGTAGGCCTTGACCACGGTGTGGCCGGAGTACATCTCCTCCACGTGGCCGTTCACGTCGCCCAGGGCGATCTGCTGCTGGGCGAAGTATTTCTGCGAGACCTTCATGATCAGGCCCATGATGATCAGGCCGAACAACGCGGAGCCGATGGCGCACAGCGTCATGATCACGTTGTTGTAGAACATCATGATCAGCGCGCCGAAGAACAGCGTGATGGAGGTGATGAGCGAGCCGAGCGACTGGCCGAGCGTCTGGCCGATGGCGTCCACATCGTTGGTGATGCGGCTGAGCACGTCGCCGTAGCTGGTGTTGTCGAAGTATTTGAGCGGCAGCTTGTTGATTTTCACGCTGATCGCTTCGCGCAGCTGCTGTGCGGTGCGCTGTGTCACGTTCGCCATCAGCCAGCTTTGCACGTAGCACAGCACCGCATAGCCCACGTATAGTGCGACGAGCGTCCAGCCGATGCGTGAGACGGCGTCCATATCGATCGAGTTCATCACCGGCTTGCCGTGCACGATGGCCGGCAGGCCCTTGGTGATCTCGTTGGTCATGTCTTTAAGCTTGTCCGGGCCGATGATCTGGCAGATGGTGCCGGCCGCGCCCAGAATCAGCGAAACAACGATCACCGGAATATATCGGCGGCAGAAGCGTACCAGCTTCTTCATCGCACCGCCGAAATTCAGCGGTTTTTCAACGGGGCCACGCCCACGTCCCATTCCTCTTGGCATATCGGTCCTCCTTTCAGTGCTTCAATTCGTCTTCGCTGAGCTGCGATTGCGCGATCTGGCGGTATACGTCGCAGTTGTCGAGCAGTTCCTCATGCGTGCCTTGACCGACCACCTTGCCTTGGTCGAGTACGACGATGCGGTCGGCGTTCATGATGGTGCCGATGCGCTGGGCGACGATGAGTTTGGTGGAGTCCTTCGCTTCCTTGGCGAGCGCGTCGCGTACCGCACGGTCGGTTTTGAAGTCGAGCGCGGAGAAGGAGTCGTCGAAGATCAGGATCTCCGGGTGGCGGTAGACGGCGCGGGCGATCGACAGGCGCTGCTTCTGCCCGCCGGATACGTTGGAGCCGCCTTGTGCGATGGAGGATTCGTAGGTGTTGTCTTTCTTTTCTACGAATTCGGTGGCCTGGGCCACTTCGCATGCCTTGCGCACGTTGGCCATATCGGCATCCGTGCCGGCTTCCTCGCTGCCCGACTCGCTGCCCGACTTGTCGCCGTAGCTCACGTTGGAGGCGATGGTGCCTTTGAACAGGAACGACTGCTGCGGTACGTAGCCGATCTTGTCGCGCAGGGCTTTGAGCGTGTAGTCGCGCACGTCCACGCCGTCGACCAGCACCTGGCCTTGTGTGGCATCGTAGAAGCGCGGCACCAGGTTGATGAGTGAGGATTTGCCGGAACCGGTGGAGCCGATGAATGCCACGGTCTGGCCTTTCTTGGCGGTGAAGCTGATGCCTTCGAGCATGGCCTTGCGCGAATCCGGGTAGGTGAAGCTTACGTTGCGGAATTCGATTTCGCCCTGCTTGCCGGGTTCGCCTTCGGTGTGTGTGCCGTCGGTGATGAGCGGTTTGGTGTCGATTACTTCCAGCACACGCTGTGCGGACACGTCGGCGCGCGGCCAGAGCACGAATACCATGCTCATGAGCAGGAAGCTCATGATGACCTGCACGGAGTAGCTGGAGAACACGACCATGTTGGCGAAGGTGGTGAGCTTGTCGGTCAGGTCGGCCGCGTCGATGAGGTAGGCGCCGATCCAGTAGACGGCCAGCATGAGTCCGTTCATGATGGTGTTCATCAGCGGCATCATGATGGCCATGGCACGGTTGGTGAACAGCTGGGTGTCGGTGAGTTCCTTGTTGGCCTTGGTGAATTTGGCTTCCTGGTAGTCTTCGGCGTTGTAGGCGCGTACCACGCGCAGACCGGTCAGGTTTTCGCGTGCCACCAGGTTGATGTTGTCGGTCAGGCGCTGCATGGCTTTGAACTTCGGCATGACGAAGAACATGATCACGCAGATGGCGGCCATCAATACCACGACGGCGATGCCAGTGGCGACCGTCCATTCGAAGCCTTTGCCGGCGATCTTGCAGATGGCCCATACGGCCATGATCGGCGATTTGACGATCATCATGAGGCCCATGGTGATGAACATCTGGATCTGCGTGATGTCATTGGTGGAACGGGTGATGAGCGATGCGGTGGAGAATCTGCTCATTTCGGCCGGGCCGAAGCTTTCCACCTTGTTGAATTCGAGCGAGCGCAGTCGCTGGCTGAATGAGGCGCCCACGCGTGCGGCGATATAGCCGGTGACGATGGCGCAGGCGACGGAGCCGAGCGAGACGAGCAGCATTTTGCCGCCGGCCACCCAGATGTCGTGCATTGTGCTGCCGGGGGTTTCCACGAGTGTGGTGATGTCGGACATGTAGTCCGGCAGGGTCAGATCGAGCCAGATCTGCCCTACGATGCTGACCAGTGCTATGAGCATCTGGCCTATCTCCGCTTTGGAGAGGTATCGCATGATGCGAAGCATATGTTTGGTTCCTTCTCTAGAGCTGTTCTTACGACTTCGATTACTTACACCGTAAGTAACTTACACCGTAAGATACTACATCCATAGCCGACTATTTTCTGACAGCGATTTGCGGCATGCGCAACGTTTGCTCCCGCTTCTTTCTCTTCCCTCAAACTACCGACGCCCAGCACCCTCTCACCGTCAACAGCTGAGAAACACCCAAACTACCGACGGTGAGGAACAGCTCAGCGTCAACAGTTTGAGGAGGATGGTAGGCACATATGGCGCAGGAATCGGAACCGGACTCGCCCACCCGCCATATGCCCGCTATTGCTCACGGAAACCGGAACCAGAACCGCTATTGTTCACGGGAATCGGAACCGGGCTCGCTCGCCTTGTCGAACGCCTGCTTCACCTGCTCCGGAGTGGGGCGAGACTTGCCGGGCATGCACAACGTCATATATGTGGTGAATTCGTCGGTAAGGTCGATGAATTCGCGCGTCCGGCGCTCCCCCATCTGCGAGAAGATCCAGCAGATCGCCTCACGCATATCCTCACGCTGCTTGTGTGCACGTTCCTCACCGGTTTCGGTGAGCTTCACGTGCACGCTACGACGGTCTTCAGGGTCTGGTTCGCGCACGATCTGGCCTTTTTTCTCCAATCCGGCCAGCAATGTGGAGACGCGCCCCGTCGTGGCCCGCATGGCCTGTGCGATCTGCGATGGCGTCATCGCGCCCTTGATATACAGCTCCTGCACCACGAACGGCTCACCTTTGACGCCACGGGACATCTCCCGCTGCATCTGGGAACGCTTGCCCCAGGTGGTCTGCACCAACCGATCGAACGCTTCCTGCTCGAACCCCAATGGGCTTCCTCCTTTACGCCATAAACAACCGTCATAATATCTTACGGTGTAAACCAATTTGTGGGGGAATCGGACTCTTGCGTCATCAGCACAACCGGGAACCGCCGAACACCGCACGATTCAGCCTGGCAAGCTCGTCGCACGTAAGCTCCAGCCCGGTGGCGGCGAAGGAATCGTTGATCTCGTGCGGATTACGGGCGCTGGGAATGGTGTACAGACGCTCGTATTGCGCCAGCTCCCACGCCAGCACCACACGCTGATAGGAGCAGCCATGCTCGCCCGCGACCGCGCGGAACGGATCGTACGCACGCTGGTCGAACGCATCAAGGAACCCGCCGAGCGGACTCCAGCAGACGAACGCCAGACCCAGCTCCCTGCAGTGACCCATCGTATGTTCGGGGTCGGGGTGCGACGGCGAGAACTGGTTCTGCACGGCGATCAGCTTGTCGCCGAGCATGGCGCGAGCCGTATCGATCTGCTCGTTGTTCACGCGGGAGATGCCGGCGTATCGGATCACGCCCTCGTCCAGCAGCTGCTTCAACGCGCCGACCTGATCCGCATACGGCACCGCCGGGTCCGGGCCATGCGAATACAGCAGATCAAGCGCATCCACACCAAGATGCAACGCCGACTCCTTCGCATCACGGATCATGGTCTCCGGGCGCGAATCGGCCATCCAGCCATACCTGCTGCCGGCAGCCTGCAAATGCTGACGCTCCTGAGCGCTCTCCCCTTGCGCGCCTTGAGCACCCTGCGCGTCCGATTCGGCCAAATCGGACACCTGCGCAACGGAAACAGGCTCCTCCATCGTGCGACGGTACCCGGTTTTCGTGGCGACCAGCACCTCATCGCGCGGACCGTCCCACGTGCGCAACGCGTCACGCACCAGCCGCTCGCCGTACCCCAAGTCCTCCGGGGTTCCAGTGCCGGGCCGGCTCGGCAGATAATACGACCATGCGGTGTCGAGATACCGCACGCCCGCATCGAGACCGGCGTGAATCGTCTCGATCGCCGTCTCCCGATCCGGGCGCCCTTCAATCGCCAACGCCATCGTGCCCATGCCGAGCCTGGGAATCGCAAACCCCGCCAATTCGCCCATGTTCCGCGCAATCACCATCATCATCCCTTTCCATCGTCGGCACTCCGCCACCCATTCTTGCACACGCACGGCACCCGGCTTGTCGGGCGGGCGCGGGAAGATGAGGGCACAACCGAACGGGAGCCGAAAGGCTGAGAGGGAGCGACGAGCTTCGACCGAGGACTTGATGCGGGTAATGCCGCCGTAAGGAGACGGGTTGTTCGCGCCGCCAGGGCGCATCTCAATCTTCCGTTCGCGATAACCGAATATCGCGTGATCAGGGTCACGGAGGGGCGCACCACCTCATAGGGTACGGCTTCTCTTCGCGACCCTTTTTCGTACCGGATGCCATGCAAACCCATGGCTCCCAACACATAAGAAGGGATAGTCCAATGATCATCAACGGCAAGGAAGAGCAGATCGCCACGCCCATCACCGTGGCCGAGCTGATCGAAAGCAAGGGCCTGCGCGCCGACCGCGTGGCCGTGGAACTCAACGGCGAGATCGTGCCACGCGCCCAGCGTGCGCAGACGCAGCTCAAAGGCACCGACACCCTGGAGATCGTCACGTTCGTGCAGGGCGGCTGAGCGGAGCGCATCACGCAGCCACACGCATCACACGCACCACGCACATCACGACGAACGAACCATAGACAACGAACGGAAGACCACACCAATCATGCCCCTTGAACCATCGGCAACCCCGGAGCAGATCAGCGCCCGCCAGCAGGCGTTCGACAACCAGCCCGACCCCGCCACGCTCGTCAGCCGCGAGGAGATCCGCGCCGCCCTGCTCGACCGTCACACCGCCGCCACACAAGACAAACTCGATGCCGCGCATGTGGCCATCTGCGGTTGCGGCGGCCTCGGCTCCACCATCGCGGTGGCTCTGACCCGCATCGGCGTCGGCCACCTGCACCTCATCGACTTCGACCGCGTGGACATGACCAACCTGAACCGTCAGCAGTATTTCCTCAAGGATCTCGGCCAGTACAAGACCGAGGCACTGCGTTCCAACCTGCGCCAGATCAACCCGTTCACCGACATCACCATCGACACCGTGAAAGTGACCGACGAGAACGTGCCGACGCTGTTCGAGAACGAAAGCATCATCTGCGAGGCGTTCGATGTGCCGGAAAACAAGACAATGCTCGTCAACGCGGTGCTGGAGAACCTGCCGGATAAGAAGCTCGTCAGCGCTTCGGGCATGGCCGGATTCCGCAGCTCCAACCTGGTGAGCACGCGCCGCGTGTCGAAGAACTTCTACTTCTGCGGCGACGGCGAAACCGCCCCCGTACCGGGTGCCGGCCTGATGGCCCCGCGCGTGGGCGTGGTCGCCTGCCATGAGGCGAATATGATCACCCGCCTGATCCTCGGCGAAGAGGACGCATAACACACGCAGAACCCCAACGAAAGGACACACTATGAGCACCGAACACACCATCACCACCGCGGAGAAGGACGTCGCCGCCGCGCCGAACGCCACGCTTGACGAGCTGGTCGGCACCACTACGAACACGGCCATCCTGCCCGAGCCGGACGCGCACGCCTACGACGAGATCGCCACCGGCAGCGCCGATCCTCTCATCCTCGGCGGGCATAAGTTCACCAGCCGTTTCATCCTCGGTTCCGGCCGCTACGATCTGAACCTCATCAAGGCGACCATCGAGAACGCCGGCACGCAGATCGTCACCATGGCGCTGCGCCGCTGCCGCACCACCGAAAACAATCTGCTCGACTACATTCCCAAGGGCATCACCATGCTGCCGAACACGTCGGGTGCGCGTAACGCGGAAGAAGCGGTGCGCATCGCGCGTCTGGCCCGCGAGGTGTGCCAAACGGACTTCGTGAAGGTGGAGATCGAGCATGAGGCGAAGTATCTGCTGCCCGACAACGAGGAGACCATCAAGGCCACGAAGCAGCTGGCCAAGGAGGGGTTCGTGGTCATGCCGTACATGTTCCCCGACCCGATCGCCGCAAAGCGCCTGGAGGATGCGGGCGCGGCGTGCGTGATGCCGCTCGGCGCGATGATCGGCTCGAACAAAGGCCTGCGTGCACGCGATTTTATCGAGGTGATCATCAAGAACTCCAATGTTCCGGTGATCATCGATGCGGGTATCGGCCGTCCGAGCCAGGCCGCGGAAGCCATGGAAATGGGCGCGGACGCGGTGATGGCGTACACGGCCATCGCTTCCGCCGGCAATATTCCGCTGATGGCACGCGCGTTCAAGAACGCGATCGAGGCAGGCCGCGAGGCGTACCTGTCCGGCCTGGGCAAGGTGACGGAGGATCATGCCGTGCCGTCTAGCCCGACGAACGAGGCCGACTATATCGGCTGAGTCGCGCATGCGGGGTGCGCAAGCCGAGTCACACGTAGCCGGCCGAGATAACTGTGCGTTTAGTGACAACAACCCGAGGTAAAAATGACAACAACTGTGACTGGAGCGACAGAATCCGTCGCTCCAGTCACAGTTGTTGTCATTTCGTCACAGTTACCGTCATTTGGTCTTGTGCAACGCCTCTTTCAGGTCACGATTCTCAAAACGCTCGTGCAGCAGGCAGTACCCGCCGAACACCACCAGCCAGACCACGCCGGCGATCGCAGAACCGCGCGTATCGGCCGAGAGGAACAGCGTGACGTACACGAGCACGAAGAATACGATCGCAATCCAATCCGTCACCTTCCATGCCGGCATCAGGAAGCCGTCCGCAATGAAGTCGGCGCTCTTGCAGTAGCCGCGATGCGCGAACATCGTGAGCACGTAGATGAAGATCACCACGGCGCTGGCGGCGGACGAGAACAGCACGAACGCGCTGGAAACGCTCGGAATCATATTGATGATCGGCGACAGCAGAATCATGCAGCCGGACACCACGATCGCCTTGGCCGGCACCTTGCGGTCGGAGACCTCGGCAAGACCGCGCATGGCCGGCGCATCGGAATCCTGCGCCAACTGGTACAGGTGTCGGCCTGCCGAATACAGCAGCGAGTTGAGCGACGAGGCGGCGGCGGTGATCACCACGAAGAACACCAGCGCGGCGGCCCAGTCAAGACCCGCGTATTTGAACACCATGATGAACGGGGACGGGTAGGAGCCGTCGGAATTCGGCTTGAAGTTACGCCACGGCACAATCGCCATGATGGCGACCAGCGCACCCACATAGAAGATCAGAATACGCATGATGATCTCGTTGATGGCCTTGGGCAGCACCTTGCGTGGATTCTGCGTTTCGGAGACGGTCACGCCCACGAATTCGATAAGCAGGTAGGCGAAGAACACCATCTGGAAACTCATGAAAAAGTTCATCCAACCGTTCGGCGCGAGGGCGAATCCGTCGATCAGGTTCTTCAATGAGACCGAGGCGCCGGGAATGGCACCGTCCACGCCGTCGATGCTGGTGGCCGGGTAGTGGAAGCCGACGATCAGCATGACCACTGCGGTGGCGATAAGGCCCACGATCAACGTGATCTTGATCATGGAGAACCAGAATTCCGCCTCGCCGAACACTTTTACGGCGATGAGGTTGATGGCGGTCAACACCACCAGGAAGCATAGTTCGATCAGCCATTTCCAACCGTGGAGCTCTATGCCGAACATGCGGAAGAACGTGACGAAATACGTACTGACCGCGGTGATTTCCGTCATGCCGGTCAGGATGAGCACGATCCAGTACGTCCAACCGGCGAACTTGCCCCACGCGCGGCCGAGATAACGCCCGATGAAGTTGATGAAGGTATGCTGGCTGGGGTCGCGGTACATCATTTCGCCGATGGCGCGCATGAGCAGGAACATGATGAGCCCGACGCCGATGTATACGAAGATGATGCTGGGGCCGGTCAGGGCGATGGATTTGCCGGAACCGAGAAACAGACCGGTGCCGATAGTGCCGCCGATGGCGATGAACTGTACATGGCGATTCGTCAGGCCACGAGACATTTCATTGCCCTCGTCGAGGTGTTCAAGGGATTTCAAATCGGCCGATGAGCCGTTATCGCTGTTCTGAGCTGTCATAATGGGGCTTAGTTTACTCGGCGGCTGGAAACGTTCACGTTACCGTTTACCCGCAGGCAAATCGCGGGTGCTGGATGCTCGGGTTGATTGGAGGTGGGATGGAACGCAGCAGAACGACCGACATGTGCACTCTGGCATTCCCTCAGGCATTAGGCACCGGCATCGTGGTGCAAGTCCAACTTCGAATGACCGATTCGGCAGAATCGGACAACCACACCCCCAAAACAACATCTCAGATGACCGATTCGGCAGAATCGGACAACCACACCCCCAAAACAACATCTCAGATGA